>Ga0315550_1000161_pt1 | contig 39736 bp, 47 predicted proteins | sample SalMarSW160190MG_2_FD_203100 | JGI IMG/M metagenome (GOLD analysis project Ga0315550, IMG submission 203100) | Salt marsh sediment microbial communities from the Plum Island Ecosystem LTER, Massachusetts, United States - Salt Marsh Sediment SW1601-90 ...
CGCTAGTGAGCGTACCACACCAGGCCGGTTCCGAACGATAGAATGCCGAATACCCCGGGTTCGCTCAGCGCGGTGCGGATTCCATCTTCAAACGGGATGGACCATTGGGCATGCGACCGCCATGCGAGGCGTTCGTTCATGGCGACTTCGACGCCTGCCGCCAGGGCCGCGTAGGCCGTCGAATAGGTATCGCCATCGCCCGGCAAGTTGGGCGTGACTGACCACCCCAGACCCGCCGCACCGTAAATCATCGTGTTGTCGGTGACTTCGGTGCCGATGCGACCCATGCCCTGGAACGAGAACTTCCAGATCGACGTGTCGTCATCGTTCTGGCCCAGCGGCGTCACGATAACCATTTTGTCGATTCCGTAGATGACGTCGCCGTTGTCCCAATTGTGGCCAAACGTCTTGGCGATGCCGCCGATGGCCTCATATCCGAAGCCGTCGACATTGAAGATGATCCCGGAGACCTCTCCGATCACCCCAGCATAGAAGCCGGACCAGTCGTGGCCGGTTTCCGGCGTCGTGTACATGGAGTCCATCAGGTCCGTCGCCGACGCCGCTGTCGAGAACTGCGCCGAAATCCCCAAGGCGGCACCCGCCGCCAACATCCATTTCCCAATTTTCATTTTGTGGCCCTCGCAAATCAGTTTGGACAATCTATGCTCTGACGGCAGCGCGCGCGCAAGAGCCGGCGGATCAAATCACCCCCATGGCGCCGCGACAGCGGGCCGGCGAGTTGCCTTTCGCGTTCGGTGTTGCGCAATGGTCACTTCACAGGTTAGCAAATTGCTGAATTCGCCATCCGGCGGGAGATTTGGGCGAACGATTCGGCCGGCGTCCGGGCGGCGCATGGTGTGCAGATTTCCGGGGGTGGCTGTTGCATTTATGTTCGGCAACGACTAGATAACGCGCAGGCAGCCGCCGGGGAGACCCGCGCGGCGGTTTCGTGTGGACAAAACCTCCTGCATCCGGGACCTCGATGGCGCGGACCAATCCGTTGGGTTTCCTACAGCAAGTTCGGGCGGAGGCGGCCAAGGTCGTCTGGCCGAACCGGCAAGAGACCCTGGTCTCCACGGTCATGGTGCTGATCATGATCGCGGTGGCGAGCCTGTTCTTCATGGCGGCCGACCAGATCATCTCTTTCTTTGTCGGCTTGCTGCTCAATCTGGGCTGAACGGGAGCGGGCGGAATTGATCGCGGAATCAGGGATGGCGAAACGCTGGTACATCGTGCAGGCCTATTCGAATTTCGAGCGCAAGGTCGCCGAGACCATCAAGGAAAAGGTCGCCGCGTCGGGCCTTCAGGACCTGTTCGAGGACGTGCTCGTGCCGACCGAGAAGGTCGTCGAGCTCAGGCGTGGGCGCAAGGTGGACGCGGAACGGAAGTTCTTCCCCGGCTACGTGCTGGTGAAAATGGAGCTCACCGACCAGACCTTCCACCTGATCAAGGAGACCCCGAAGGTCACCGGTTTCCTCGGTTCGGACAACAAACCGATCCCGATTTCGGAGGCCGAGGCGATGTCCATCCTGCAGCAGGTGCAGGAAGGGGTCGAGCGGCCCAAGCCGTCGGTGAAGTTTCAGGTCGGCGAGCAGGTTCGTGTCGCCGACGGGCCGTTTGCCAGCTTCAACGGGCTGGTCGAGGAGGTCGATGAGGAGCGGGCACGGCTCAAGGTCGAGGTGTCGATCTTCGGGCGGGCGACGCCGGTGGAGTTGGAATACGGTCAGGTCGAGAAGCTTTGAGTTGATCGCGGCGCCCGTGCGGCCGATGACCGCCGGGCATGCTCGGGCTTTCACCGGAGTGCAGGGAACGGAAACGAGTTAGGTTATGGCGAAGAAGATCGAGGGATACCTGAAGCTGCAGGTGCCGGCCGGGGCCGCCACCCCCGCCCCGCCCATCGGCCCGGCGCTGGGGCAGCGGGGCCTCAACATCATGGAGTTCTGCAAGGCCTTCAACGCCGCCAGCGAGCATCTGGAGCGCGGGGCGCCGATCCCGGTGGTCGTGACCATCTTCGCCGACAAGAGCTTCACGTTCGAAATGAAGATGCCGCCGGTGAGCTACTACATCAAACAGGCGGTCCGCTTGCAGAAGGGCTCGGGGACGCCCGGCCACGAGCCGGTGGCGAAAATCACCCGGGCGCAGCTGCGCGAGATCGCGGAGAAGAAGATGCCGGATCTGAACGCCAACGACATCGAGGGGGCGATGTTGCAGATCGCCGGTTCGGCCCGCTCGATGGGCGTGGACGTGGCGGGGAGCTGATCGATGACGAAACCGGGCAAGCGCATGCGCCAGGCGCGCGAGGAAATCGAACGCGGCAAGCCCTACGAGCTCGCCGAGGCCATCCGGCTGGTCAAGGAGCGGGCGGTCGCGAAATTCGACGAAACGATCGAAGTGGCGATCAACCTCGGTGTCGATCCGCGCCATTCCGACCAGATGGTGCGCGGCGTCATCGCGCTGCCCAACGGCACCGGCCGGTCGGTACGGGTGGCGGTGTTCGCCAAGGACGCCAAGGCCGAGGAGGCGACCCAGGCCGGCGCCGATATCGTCGGTGCCGAGGACCTGGCGGAAAAGATTCAGGCCGGCCAGATCGATTTCGACCGCTGTATCGCGACCCCGGACATGATGCCGCTGGTGGGCCGGCTGGGCAAGATTCTGGGCCCGCGCAACCTGATGCCGAACCCGAAGGTCGGCACGGTCACCCCGGACGTCGCGGAGGCGGTCAAAGCGGCCAAGGGCGGCGCGGTGGAGTTCCGGGTCGAAAAGGCCGGCATCGTGCACGCCGGCGTCGGCAAGGCGTCGTTCGACGGCCCCAAACTGGCCGAAAACGTCAAGGCGCTGATGGACGCCATCGCCAAGGCGAAGCCGTCGGGCGCCAAGGGAACGTTTTTCAAGCGCGTCGCGATTTCCTCGACGATGGGCCCCGGGGTCCGCGTCGATCCCGCCTCGGTGCTGTAGCGCCGGGGCCATGCGAATTCCGTCCGGCTCCGGCCGGCCGGAGACGGCGAGGGAGGGCCCCCGGGTCCGAAACCGCCGCAAGACCTGTCCGAGACTGCGGGTGCGCACCGATACGCGCTTAATCAACGCCTGCATGAGACGGGGTGACGACCGGAGATGATTTGCCCCTCGTGGGCGGAGGTTTCCGGTTCGAACCAGGCCAGTCGCGCCGCGGCAGATGCGGAGGACCGGCTGACAGGCATCCAACCGTTGCCCGGTCAGCCGCGCTCACTTCGCCGCCGGCCGGGCGGCAACTGGCAACCGGCCCGGCACCGACCGGGCCGACATGTGGAGTGAAACTGTGGACCGAGCACACAAGGAAGAGCTGGTCACGAACCTGGCGGGGGACCTGAGCGGTTCCGCCACGATCGTGGTGGCTGAGTATTCCGGACTGTCGGTCGCCGAGATGGAAGGGCTGCGCCGTCAGATGCGTCAGGCGGGCGGGACCATCCGGATCGCCAAGAACCGGCTTGCCAGGCTGGCCCTCCAGCAGACCGAGGTGGCCGACATCTCGGAGCTGTTGAGCGGGCCGGTGCTGCTGGCCTATTCGCCCGATCCGGTTGCCGCGGCCAAGGTCGCGGCCACGTTCGCCAAGAGCAACGACAAGCTGGTCATCGTCGGCGGTGCCATGGGCGCCACCGAACTCGACGTCACGGGCGTCAGGGCGCTGGCCGAACTGCCGTCGCTTGACGAACTCAGAGCCCAGCTCATCGGGCTCATCAGCCGGCCGGCGACCAATGTCGCCGCCGTGCTGCAGGCGCCGGGAACCCAGCTCGCACGGGTGTTGACAGCCTACTCGGAGACGGGCGCCGCGGCCTGAGAGCCATCGGCGTTCCACATGGTTCGAACCGAAACCGAAGGAAACTGAAGCAATGGCTGATCTGAACAAGATCGCAGAAGACCTCTCCGGCCTCACGGTGCTGGAGGCCTCGGAGCTCAGCAAGCTCCTGGAAGAGAAATGGGGCGTGACGGCCGCCGCGCCGGTGGCGATGGCGGCAATGCCCGCCGGCGGCGGTGAAGCGGCCGCCGCGGAGGAGGAAAAGGATGAATTCGACGTCATCCTGGCCGAATTCGGAGCCCAGAAAATCAACGTGATCAAGGAGATCCGCGCGATCACGGGGCTCGGACTGAAGGAGGCCAAGGATCTCGTCGAAGGCGTTCCGCAGCCGGTCAAGGAAGGGATCGCCAAGGCCGAAGCGGAGGAAATCAAATCGAAGCTCGAGGAGGCCGGCGCCACCGTCGAGCTGAAATAGACCTTTCGGCCGGGGCGGGGTCCGTCCCGGCCGACCGTCGGCCGCCGGCCCGAGCCGGACGGCGGGCGGACGACATGAGACAGCGCGGGCAGATGTCCCGAGGGCCGACGGCTGATGGTCGGCGTTCCGGACAGGTGCCCTGAACCCTTCCCGGAGCGCGGGTGATGCCCCCGCGCCCGCGGCGAACATCAGGAGCGGCAATGTCCACCACTTTCAACGGTCGACGCAAAATCAGGAAGTCCTTCGGGTCCATCCGCGAAGTCGCCGAAATGCCGAACCTCATCGAGGTTCAGAAGGCCTCCTACGACCAGTTTCTGATCGTCGAGGAGCCCGAGGACGGGCGCGGCAACGAAGGATTGCAGGCGGTCTTCAAGTCGGTGTTTCCGATCACCGATTTCGCCAACACCGCCTCGCTCGATTTCGTGCGTTACGAGTTCGAGGCGCCCAAATACGATGTCGAGGAATGCCGGCAGCGCGACATGACCTACGCCGCGCCGCTCAAGGTGACGCTGCGCCTGATCGTGTTCGAGGTCGACGAGGAAACCGGCGCGCGTTCGGTCAAGGACATCAAGGAGCAGGACGTCTACATGGGCGACATGCCGTTCATGACCTCGAACGGCACCTTCATCATCAATGGCACCGAGCGGGTGATCGTGAGCCAGATGCACCGCTCGCCGGGCGTTTTCTTCGACCACGACAAGGGCAAGACCCACTCCTCCGGCAAGCTCCTGTTCGCGGCGCGCATCATCCCCTATCGCGGCTCCTGGCTCGACATCGAATTCGACGCCAAGGACATCGTGTTTGCGCGCATCGACCGGCGCCGGAAGATCCCGGTAACCTCGCTGCTCAAAGCCCTCGGCATGGATGCCGAGGAAATCCTGGCGACCTATTTCAACCCCATCAGCTACGAGCGCACGAAGAAGGGTTGGCGCAAGCCCTACGACTGGGAGCGCATGCGCGGCGTCAAGCCGATGCACGACCTCATCAACGCCGATACCGGCAAGCTGGTGCATGAGGGCGGCAAGAAGCTCTCGGCGCGGGCCGCCAAGAAGCTCGCCGAAGACAAGCTCACGCACCTGCTCGCCTCCGACGAGGAGCTTGTCGGCATGTTCGTCGCCGAGGATCTCGTCGACGTGGAATCCGGTGAGGTCTTCGCCGAGGCCGGGGACGAGATCGACGAGGCGCTGCTCGAGAAGCTGACCGAGGGCGGTTTCGACACGCTGCCGATTCTGGACATCGACCATGTCAATGTCGGCGCCTACATCCGCAATACCCTGGCGATTGACAAGAACGAGAGCCGCGAGGACGCGCTTTTCGACATCTACCGGGTGATGCGCCCGGGCGAGCCGCCGACCGTCGATACCGCCGAAGCAATGTTCAACTCGCTGTTCTTCGACCCCGAGCGCTACGATTTGAGCGCCGTGGGACGGGTCAAGATGAACATGCGGCTCGATCTGGACGCCGACGATTCCGTGCGCGTGCTGCGCAAGGAAGACATCGTCGAGGTGGTGCGCACGCTGGTCAATCTGCGCGACGGCAAGGGCGAGATCGACGACATCGACAATCTCGGCAACCGCCGGGTGCGTTCGGTCGGCGAATTGATGGAAAACCACTACCGGCTCGGCCTGCTGCGCATGGAGCGGGCGATCAAGGAGCGGATGAGCTCGGTCGAGATCGACACGGTGATGCCGCAGGACCTGATCAACGCCAAGCCCGCCGCCGCGGCGGTCAGGGAGTTTTTCGGCTCGTCGCAGCTTTCGCAGTTCATGGACCAGACCAATCCGCTCTCCGAGATCACCCACAAGCGGCGCCTGTCGGCGCTGGGACCGGGCGGGCTGACCCGCGAACGGGCCGGCTTCGAGGTCCGGGACGTGCATCCGACCCACTACGGGCGAATCTGCCCCATCGAGACCCCGGAAGGGCCGAATATCGGTCTCATCAACTCGCTGGCGACGTTTGCCCGGGTCAACAAATACGGGTTCATCGAGACGCCCTACCGGCACGTGGCCAAAGGCAAGGTGACCGACGATGTCGTCTATCTGAGCGCCATGGAGGAGGCCAAGCACTACGTCGCCCAGGCCAATGCGCGCCTCTCGGACAAGGGCGAGTTCATCAACGACCTGGTGACCTGCCGCCACGCCGGCGAGGTGATGCTGACGCCGCGCGAGAGTGTCGATCTGATGGACGTCAGCCCCAAGCAGCTCGTCTCGGTCGCCGCCTCGCTCATTCCGTTCCTGGAAAACGACGACGCCAACCGGGCGCTGATGGGTTCGAACATGCAGCGCCAGGCGGTGCCGCTTCTGAGAGCCGAGGCGCCGTTCGTGGGCACCGGCATGGAGGCCATCGTGGCCCGGGATTCCGGCGCCGCGATCGTGGCGGCGCGTTCGGGCATCGTCGATCAGGTCGATTCCACCCGCATCGTCATCCGGGCCACCGAGGAGACCGACGCCTCGAAGTCGGGGGTCGATATCTACAATCTGCAGAAGTACCAGCGCTCGAACCAGTCGACCTGCATCAATCAGCGGCCGCTGGTGGTGGTGGGCGACCAGGTGTCGGCCGGCGACATCATCGCCGACGGGCCCTCGACGGACCTGGGGGACCTGGCGCTGGGCCGCAACGTGCTCGTCGCGTTCATGCCCTGGAACGGCTACAATTTCGAGGACTCGATCCTTCTCAGCGAGCGCATCGTCAAGGACGATGTGTTCACCTCGATCCACATCGAGGAATACGAGGTGATGGCCCGCGACACCAAGCTCGGGCCCGAAGAGATCACCCGCGATATTCCGAATGTCTCCGAGGAAGCGCTGCGCAACCTGGACGAGGCGGGGATCGTGCATATCGGCGCCGAAGTCGAGGCCGGCGACATCCTGGTCGGAAAGATCACGCCGAAGGGCGAGTCCCCGATGACCCCGGAGGAGAAGTTGCTCCGGGCGATCTTCGGGGAGAAGGCCTCCGATGTGCGGGACACCTCGCTCAGGGTCCCGCCGGGCGACGCCGGCACCGTCGTGGAGGTCAGGGTGTTCAACCGCCACGGCATCGACAAGGACGAACGCGCCATGGCGATCGAGCGCGAGGAGATCGAGCGGCTCGCCAAGGACCGCGACGACGAGCAGTCGATCCTCGACCGCAACGTGTATGCGCGATTGAAGGAGATGCTCTACGGCAAGCAGGCGATCGCGGGGCCGAAGGGCTATGTCGCCAAGACGAAGCTCAACGACGCCATCTTCGACGCCCATGGGCGTTCGAAATGGTGGCAGTTCGCGGTTTCGACCGACAAGGTCATGGCCGAAATCGAGGCCCTGCACGCCCAGTACGAGGAATCCCGCAAGCTGCTAGAGCAGCGCTTTATCGACAAGGTCGACAAGCTGCAGCGCGGCGATGAACTGCCGCCGGGGGTGATGAAGACGGTCAAGGTCTTCGTGGCCACCAAACGCAAAATCCAGGCCGGCGACAAGATGGCGGGACGCCACGGCAACAAGGGCGTCGTCTCGCGCATCGTGCCGGTCGAGGACATGCCACTTCTTGAAGACGGCACCCCGGTCGATATCGTGCTCAACCCGCTCGGCGTGCCCTCACGAATGAATGTGGGGCAGATCCTCGAAACCCATCTGGGCTGGGCCTGCGCGGGTCTGGGGCAGCGGATCGGCGAGGTCTATCAGGCCTACGCCAAGTCCGGCGACGCCAGGGCGCTGAAGAAGGAGGTCGCGGCCGTCTATGCCAACGACAACTTCGTCAGGGACCTCGATGACGACGGCGTGGCGCGGCTGGCCGAACATCTGGTCGAGGGCGTGCCCATCGCGACCCCGGTCTTCGATGGTGCCAAGGAAGCCGACATCGTCGAGATGCTGGAGCTCGCGGGGCTTTCGCACTCCGGCCAGAGCCGGCTGGTGGACGGGCGTACCGGCGAGGAGTTCGATCGCGATGTCACCGTGGGGTACATCTACATGATGAAGCTGCATCACCTGGTGGACGACAAGATCCACGCCCGCTCGATCGGCCCGTATTCGCTGGTCACCCAGCAGCCGCTGGGCGGCAAGGCGCAGTTCGGCGGTCAGCGCTTCGGCGAAATGGAGGTGTGGGCGCTCGAAGCGTATGGCGCCGCCTACACGCTGCAGGAGATGCTGACGGTGAAGTCCGACGACGTTGCCGGCCGCACCAAGGTCTACGAGGCGATCGTCAGGGGTGACGACACCTTCGAGGCAGGCATCCCGGAAAGCTTCAACGTCCTGGTCAAGGAGATGCGATCCCTGGGCCTCAATGTCGAGTTGAGCCAGGAGGAAGAGGACATCGACCACGACCACATGCTGCCCGACCAGAGCGAACACGAGCCCCCGGCGGATGCCGCCGAATAGCGCTCGCCCTCGCCAACGTCAGCAGCCCCGATATCCGGCGGCCCCGGGATCCCCTCCCGCTCCCGGACGCCGCCCCAAAGGAGAAAATCGATGAACCATCAGGTGATGGATCTTTTCAATCCGCAAGTGCAGGCGCCGATCTTCGACCAGATCAAGATCAACATCGCCAGCCCGGAGAAAATCCTGTCCTGGTCATTCGGTGAGATCAAGAAGCCGGAGACGATCAACTACCGGACGTTCAAGCCGGAGCGCGACGGCCTGTTCTGCGCCCGCATTTTCGGGCCGACGAAGGACTACGAGTGCCTGTGCGGCAAGTACAAGCGCATGAAGTTCAAGGGCGTGATCTGCGAGAAGTGCGGCGTCGAGGTGACGCTGAGCCGGGTCCGCCGCGAGCGCATGGGGCATATCGAGCTCGCCGCGCCGGTGGCGCATATCTGGTTCCTGAAGTCGCTGCCGTCCCGGATCGCGCAGCTTCTCGACATGACGCTGAAGGATGTCGAGCGGATCCTCTACTTCGAGAACTACGTCGTCATCGATCCCGGGCTCAGCCCGTTCACGGCCAACCAGCTCCTGAGCGAGGAGGAGTATCTCGCCGGGCAGGAGGAGTACGGGGCCGAGAATTTCACCGCCCTGATCGGTGCCGAAGCGGTGCGCGAGATGCTGGTGGCGCTGGATCTGGAGAAGATCGCCGCCGAGCTGAGGGTGGAGATCGCCGAGGCGACCACCGAACTCAAGCCCAGGAAGCTCGCCAAGCGCCTCAAGATCGTCGAGCAGTTCATCGTCTCGGGCAACCGTCCCGAGTGGATGATCATGACCGTCATTCCGGTCATTCCGCCGGAACTCAGGCCCCTGGTGCCGCTGGACGGCGGGCGCTTCGCGACATCCGACCTCAACGATCTCTACCGCCGGGTGATCAACCGCAACAATCGCCTCAAGCGCCTGATCGAGCTGAGGGCCCCCGACATCATCATCCGCAACGAAAAGCGCATGCTGCAGGAGGCGGTCGACGCGCTGTTCGACAACGGCCGGCGCGGGCGCACCATCACCGGTGCCAACAAACGTCCCCTGAAGTCGCTGTCCGACATGCTCAAGGGCAAGCAGGGCCGCTTTCGTCAGAACCTGCTGGGCAAGCGCGTCGACTATTCGGGGCGCTCGGTCATCACGGTCGGGCCCGAACTCAAGCTGCATCAGTGCGGGCTGCCCAAGAAGATGGCGCTGGAGCTTTTCAAGCCGTTCATCTATTCGCGCCTCGACGCCAAGGGGCTGTCTTCGACCGTCAAGCAGGCCAAGAAGCTGGTCGAGAAGGAGCGCCCCGAGGTTTGGGACATCCTCGACGAGGTCATTCGCGAGCATCCGGTGCTGCTCAACCGGGCGCCGACGCTGCACAGGCTGGGCATTCAGGCCTTCGAGCCGATCCTGATCGAGGGCAAGGCAATCCAGCTGCACCCGCTGGTGTGCGCGGCGTTCAACGCCGACTTCGACGGCGACCAGATGGCGGTGCATGTGCCGCTCAGCCTCGAAGCGCAGCTCGAGGCGCGGGTCCTGATGATGTCGACCAACAATATCCTGCATCCGGCCAACGGCTCGCCGATCATCGTGCCGTCCCAGGACATCGTGCTGGGCCTCTACAACCTCTCGATGATCGCCGACGGCGAACCCGGCGAGGGCATGGCGTTCGGCAATATGGGTGAGATCGAGCACGCGTTGGCGATCGGCGCCATCACGCTGCACACCAAGATCAAGGGCCGCCACACCTCGGTGGATGCCGACGGCAACGATATGTCGCGGATTTACGAGACCACCCCCGGCCGCATGATGATCGGACAGGTGCTGCCGCGCCACCCGGCCGTGCCCTTCGAGGTCGCCAACGACCTGCTGACCAAGAAGGCGATCTCGAGCATGATCGACACGGTCTACCGCGCCTGCGGGCAGAAGGAGACCGTGATCTTCTGCGACCGGATCATGCAGCTCGGCTTCAACCACGCCTGCAAGGCCGGAATCTCGTTCGGCAAGGACGACATGGTGATCCCCGCGGACAAGGCGCGGATCGTCGAGGACACCCGCAAGCAGGTCGAGGAGTTCGAGCAGCAGTACAACGAGGGCCTGATCACCCAGGGCGAAAAATACAACAAGGTCGTCGATGCCTGGTCGAAATGCGGCGACCGGGTCGCCGACGAGATGATGGCGGCGATCTCCTCGGTGCAGATCGACGAGGAAACCAAGCGCCAGAAACCGGTCAACTCGGTGTACATGATGAGCCATTCGGGTGCCCGCGGCTCGCCGGCGCAGATGAAGCAGCTCGCCGCGATGCGTGGGCTGATGGTCAAGCCGTCCGGCGAGATCATCGAGACCCCGATCATCTCCAACTTCAAGGAAGGCCTGACCGTGATGGAGTACTTTAACTCCACCCACGGGGCCCGCAAGGGGCTGGCCGACACGGCGCTGAAGACCGCCAACTCCGGCTATCTAACCCGGCGCCTGGTCGACGTCGCCCAGGATTCGATCATCACCGCCGAGGACTGCGGCACCGACCGCGGCCTGACCATGGAGGTGATCATCGACTCGGGTCAGGTGGTGACCTCGCTCGGTCAGCGCATTCTCGGCCGAACGGCGGGCGAGGACATCGTCAGCCCCGCCGAAGGCGAGGTGCTCGTCAAGAAAGGCATGCTGATCGAGGAGCGCGATGTCGAACGCATCGAGGCGGCCAAGGTCCAGTCCGTGCGCATCCGGTCGCCGCTGACCTGCGACATGCGTCACGGGGTGTGCGGGGCGTGCTACGGGCGCGATCTGGCACGGGGCACCCCGGTCAATCTCGGCGAGGCGGTCGGCGTGATCGCGGCGCAATCGATCGGCGAGCCGGGCACCCAGCTGACCATGCGGACCTTCCACATCGGCGGCACCGCGCAGGTGGTCGACTCGTCGTTCATCGAGGCCGGCGCCGAGGGCGAGATCACGTTGCGCAACAAGTCCGTGGTCCAGGATTCCGACGGCAATCTCATTGCCATGGGCCGCAACGTCGCCATCGTCATCGTCGACGAGGAGGGCAAGGAGCGGGCCAGCCACCGCGTGACCTACGGCGCCAAGCTGCAGGTCAAGGACGGTGACAAGGTGACGCGCGGGCAGCGCCTGGCGGAGTGGGATCCCTACACCCGTCCGATCCTGACCGAGGTCGCCGGCAAGGTGGAGTTCGAAGACCTCGTCGAGGGGGCCTCGGTCTCCGAACAGACCGACGAGGCCACCGGCTTCACCAAGCGCGTGGTCATCGACTGGCGCACGAGTCCGCGCGGCGAATCGCTCAAGCCGGCGCTCACAATCGTTGCCGGCCGCAAGGGTGAAGTCGCCAAGCTCGAGCGGGGCGGGGATGCCCGCTACCTTTTGAGCGTCGATGCGGTGATCGCCGTGGAGCCCGGCGCCAAGGTGGCGCCGGGGGACGTGTTGGCGCGCATTCCGCTCGAAAGCGCCAAGACCAAGGACATCACCGGCGGTCTGCCGCGGGTGGCCGAGCTGTTCGAGGCGCGGCGGCCCAAGGACCACGCGATCATCGCCGAGATCGACGGCACGATCAAATTCGGACGCGACTACAAGAACAAGCGCCGGATCATCATCGAGCCGCGCGATTCCGAGGCCGAGCCGGCCGAGTACCTGATCCCGAAGGGCAAGCCCTTCCATCTCCAGGAGGGCGACCAGATCGAGCGTGGGGAGTACATCCTCGACGGCAATCCGGCCCCCCACGACATCCTGGCCATCAAGGGCGTCGAGGAGTTGGCGGAATATCTGGTCAACGAGATCCAGGAGGTCTACCGGCTGCAGGGCGTGCTGATCAACGACAAGCATATCGAGGTCATCGTCCGGCAGATGCTGCAAAAGGTGGAGATCACCGTGCCGGGGGACTCCGGGCTGCTCAAGGAAGAGCAGATCGACAAGATCGACTTCGAGCAGCTCAACGAGCAACTCGCCGAGGACGGCAAGAAGCCGGCCGAGGCGGTGCCGGTGCTGTTGGGGATCACCAAGGCCTCGCTGCAGACCCGCTCGTTCGTCTCCGCGGCCTCGTTCCAGGAGACCACGCGGGTGCTCACCGAGGCCGCCGTCAGCGGCAAGGCCGACACCCTCGAGGGGTTGAAGGAAAATGTCATCGTCGGACGGCTGATTCCGGCCGGCACCGGGGCGATGACCAGTCGCGTCAAGCAGGTGGCCGCCAAGCGCGACGACCTGATCCTGACCGAGCGGCGCCGGCAGGCGGAAGCCGAGCTGGCGGCGCGGGAGGCGGCGCTCATCGAGCAGGCCTCCGAGGAGATCGCCGAAGAGGTGGCCGAAGACGCGGCCGAATAGGCCGGGCACGCCTTGCCGCACGGGGACGCGGTCCGATGCCGGGCCGCGTTCCTTTTGCGGGGTGGCTTGTCCGGCGCGAACGCCTGGTAGGGGGGACACGCCATGAGCGAACGGACCTTCAAGGCCGTCGACGCCCTGATCGTCGATAAGCTGAACCTCTCGGACCCGGCGCTGGAGGGGGCTCTGGAGGCCAGTGCCGGCGGCGGGCTGCCGAAAATCGAGGTTTCCCCGCCCTACGGTCGTCTGCTCGAGCTCTTGGTGCGCATCAGCAGCGCCCGGCGGGTGCTGGAGATCGGGACCCTGGGCGGCTACAGCGCCATCTGGATGGCGCGCGGATTGCCGGCCGACGGGCGCCTGGTCACCATCGAGCACGTGCCCCGGCACGCCGAGGTTGCCGGCGATAACCTCAAACGGGCCGGGCTCGCCGGGCGCGTCGAGATCCGGGTCGGGATCGCGCTCGACGTGCTGGCGGCGCTGGAAGCCGAGGCAGGCGAGCCGTTCGACATGGTGTTCATCGATGCCGACAAGTCCAACAACAGCGCCTATATCGAGTGGGCGATCCGGCTGGGACGGCAAGGCACGGTGATCGTCGTCGACAACATCGTCCTGGGCGGCGCGGTGCTCGATGCGAAAAGCGTCGACGCCGGCATCAAGGGTCGCCAGGAGGCCCTGGACATCCTGGGCAGCCATCCCAGGCTCCTCGCGACCGCCATTCAGACTGTCGGTTTCAAGGACCATGACGGCTTCGCGCTGGCCCTGGTGACCTGACCGCAAAAGGTCGCGACGCCGATCACCGGTCGGCGCGGTGACGGCCGCCGACAAAAACTGCGGCGACCCCCGAAAACACGGCGTTTTTTCGCGACGCCCGGGTTGACGCAATTGGGCGCGCAGAGTATGACCCCGCTACCTTGCCGGTCGGTCGTGAGGCGCGAGGTGATTCCGGTCGTCCAATGACTGGATAATCCAGGCGGCTCAAACACACACGGCGGGGCGAAAGACGTGATTTTGGCGAACGCAGGCCGCCCCTTCGGGGACGAACTTGCGAGAATTTGCCGCCGCAACGCGGTGTCCGTCTTGACGGCGCCGCTCGTTTGTTGCGCAGGCGGCGAAGTGACAGGACGCAACCAGAGGTTGAGCTTGGAATGCCGACCATCAACCAGTTGATCCGCAAGCCCCGGCAGCCGAAGCCGAAGCGGAACAAGGTCCCGGCGATGGAAGCCAACCCGCAGAAGCGCGGGGTGTGTACGCGCGTTTATACGACGACGCCGAAGAAGCCCAATTCGGCGCTGCGCAAGGTCGCCAAGGTTCGCCTGACCAATGCGCGCGAGGTTATCTCCTACATCCCCGGCGAGGGTCACAACCTTCAGGAGCATTCGGTCGTGCTCATCCGCGGCGGCCGGGTGCGCGATCTGCCGGGGGTGCGCTACCACATCCTGCGCGGGGTGCTCGATACCCAGTCCGTCACCGACCGCAAGCAGCGCCGGTCGAAGTACGGCGCCAAGCGGCCGAAATAGGAGGCGCGAGATGTCCCGCAGGCGACGCGCCGAAAAGCGCGAAATCAATCCCGATCCGAAGTTCGGCGACATGATCGTCACCAAGTTCATGAATTCGCTGATGCTCGACGGCAAGAAGTCGGTCGCCGAGGGGATCGTGTATGGCGCCTTCGACGCCATCCAGGAAAAGACCCGGCAGGATCCGATCGCGGTCTTCCACCAGGCGCTCGAAAACGTGCGCCCGTCGGTGGAGGTGCGTTCGCGCCGCGTGGGCGGCGCCACCTACCAGGTGCCGGTCGAGGTGCGCACCGACCGCCAGCAAGCGCTGGCGATCCGCTGGTTGATCGCGGCAGCGCGGGCCCGCTCCGAGCACACCATGGTCGAGCGGCTTTCCGGGGAACTTCTCGATGCCCATGGCGGCCGCGGAACGGCGGTCAAGCGGCGCGAAGACACCCACCGGATGGCCGAGGCCAACCGCGCCTTCTCGCATTATCGCTGGTAGCTGCCAAAGGACGCGCGACGATGCCCCGTGACTACAAGATCGAGGACTACCGCAACTTCGGCATCATGGCGCATATCGACGCCGGCAAGACCACGACGACTGAGCGGATTCTCTATTACACCGGCAAGTCTCACAAAATGGGCGAGGTCCATGAGGGCGCCGCCACCATGGACTGGATGGAACAGGAGCAGGAGCGCGGCATCACCATCACCTCGGCCGCGACCACCACCTTCTGGGCCGACCGCGACGGCAAGAAGCGCCGCTTCAACATCATCGACACGCCGGGCCATGTCGACTTCACCATTGAAGTGGAGCGCTCGCTGAGGGTTCTGGACGGCGCCATCGCGCTTCTGGACGCCAACGCCGGCGTCGAACCGCAGACCGAGACCGTCTGGCGCCAAGCCGACAAGTACCACGTGCCGCGCATGATCTTCGTGAACAAGATGGACAAGGTCGGGGCGGATTTCTACGCCTCCGTGGAGATGGTCAAGAAGCGCCTTGGCGCCACCCCGATCGTCATGCAGCTGCCCATCGGGGTCGAGAACAACTTCACAGGCGTTATCGATCTGATCGAGATGAAGTCGATCGTGTGGCGCGAGGAGACGCTGGGCGCCGAATGGGATGTGACCGACATCCCCGCCGAGATGCGCGCCGAAGCCGAATCCTGGCGCGAAAAGCTCGTCGAGGCGGCAGTGGAGCTCGACGAGGCGGCGACCGAGGCCTATCTCGAAGGCGAGATGCCCGACAACGATACCCTCCGCGCGCTCGTGCGCAAGGGCACCTGTGCGGTCGAGATCTTCCCGGTCCTGTGCGGATCGGCGTTCAAGAACAAGGGCGTGCAGCCGCTGCTTGACGCGGTGGTGGACTATCTGCCTTCGCCGCTGGACATCCCGCCGATCCGGGCGATCGAGGTCGCCACCGGCGACGAGACGCACCGCCACGCCGGCGACGACGAACCGCTGTCGATGCTCGCCTTCAAGGTCGCCAACGACCCGCATATGGGCACCCTGACCTTCTGCCGCGTCTATTCGGGCGTGGTGGCGACGGGCATGGGGCTGCAAAACTCCACCAAGGACAGGAAGGAGCGCATCGGGCGCATGTTCCTGATGCACTCCAATCGCCGCGAGCAGATCGAGGAGGCCTACGCGGGCGACATCGTCGCCATCGTCGGGCTCAAGGACACGTCGACCGGCGACACGCTGTGCGAGCCCGTCAAGCCGGTGATTCTGGAGCGCATGGAGTTCCCCGAGCCGGTCATCGAAATTCGCGTCGAGCCGAAATCGAAGGCCGACCAGGAAAAAATGTCGATGGCGCTCAGTCGCCTGGCGGCCGAGGATCCGAGCTTCCGCGTCAAAACCGACGAGGAGAGCGGTGCCACCATCATCGCCGGGATGGGCGAATTGCATCTGGACATCCTGGTCGACCGGATGCGGCGCGAATTCCGCGTCGAGGCGAATATCGGCGAGCCGCAGGTGGCGTTCCGCGAAACCATCACCCGCACCGCCAACGTCGACTACACGCACCGCAAGCAGACCGGCGGCGCCGGTCAGTTCGCGCGGGTCAAAATGACGGTGGAGCCGGGCGAGAAGGGCTCGGGCTTCGAGTTCGTTTCCTCGGTGGTCGGCGGCTCGGTGCCGAAGGAATACATCCCCGGCGTCGAGAAGGGCATCAAGTCGGTCATGACATCCGGCGTGCTCATCGGGTTCCCGGTGCTCGACGTCAGGGTGACGCTCACCGATGGCGACTATCACGAGGTGGACTCCTCGGTAATGGCGTTCGAGATCGCCGGCCGTGCCGCTTTCCGGGAAGCCCTTGGCAAGGCCGGTCCGGTCCTTCTCGAGCCGATCATGAAGGTCGAGATCGTCTCGCCGGAGGAATATACGGGCAACATCATCGGCGATCTGACGTCGCGGCGCGGCCATGTGCAGGGCCAGCTGATGCGTGGAAATGCCAATGTCATCAACGCCTTCGTGCCGCTGATGAACATGTTCGGCTATGTCAGCACGCTGCGCTCGATGAGCCAGGGGCGCGCGCAGTTCACGATGGAATTCGATCACTACGACCAGGTACCGCAGCAAGTCGCCCAGGAAATCCAGGCGAAGTACGGCTAGCGGTGCCCCAGGGACAACAGCTTCAACGCCAGCGGCAACGCTGAAACGCAAACGGAGAGATAGCGATGGCGAAGGAAAAATTCGACCGCTCGAAGCCGCATGTGAACATCGGCACCATCGGTCATGTCGATCACGGCAAGACGACGCTGACGGCGGCCATCACCAAAGTGCTGTCCGAAACGGGCGGGGCCACCGCAACGTCGTTCGATCAGATCGACAAGGCGCCGGAGGAAAAGGCGCGCGGGATCACCATCTCGACCGCCCATGTCGAGTATTCGACCGAAAACCGCCACTACGCCCATGTCGACTGTCCGGGCCACGCCGACTATGTGAAGAACATGATCACCGGCGCCGCCCAGATGGACGGCGCGATCCTTGTGGTCTCGGCGGCCGACGGCCCGATGCCGCAAACCCGCGAGCATATCCTGCTTGCCCGCCAGGTCGGCGTGCCGGCGCTGGTGGTGTATCTGAACAAGGTCGACCAGGTGGACGACGAGGAGCTCCTCGAGCTCGTCGAATTGGAGGTGCGCGAGCTTCTGACCTCCTACGAGTTCCCCGGCGACGACATTCCGGTCGTTCGCGGGTCCGCCCTGGCGGCCCTCGAAGGGCGTGACGACGAGATCGGCAAGAACTCCGTTCTCGAACTGATGAAGGCCGTGGACGACTACATTCCGACCCCGGCGCGTCCCAAGGACCAGCCGTTCCTGCTGCCGATCGAGGACGTGTTCTCGATCTCGGGGCGCGGCACCGTGGTCACCGGCCGCGTCGAGCGGGGCATCGTCAAGGTCGGCGACGAGGTCGAGATCGTCGGTATCCGCGACACCGTGAAGACCACCGTCACCGGTGTGGAAATGTTCAAGAAGCTGCTCGATCAGGGCGAGGCGGGGGACAATATCGGGGCCCTCATCCGCGGCATCGAGCGCGAAGGGGTGGAGCGCGGGCAGGTGTTGTGCAAGCCCGGCTCGGTGACCCCGCACACCAAGTTCGTGGCCGAGGCCTATATCCTGACCAAGGAAGAGGGTGGCCGCCACACGCCGTTCTTCGCCAACTACCGCCCGCAGTTCTATTTCCGGACCACCGACGTCACCGGCGTGGTGACGCTGCCGGAGGGCACGGAGATGGTGATGCCGGGCGACACCGTGAACATGAATGTCGAGCTCATCGTGCCGATCGCGATGGACGAAACGCTCCGCTTCGCCATTCGGGAGGGCGGCCGCACCGTGGGTTCCGGGGTGGTCACCAAGATCGTCGAATAGGACTGAATTGCCACCGCGGCGCGTCTGACAGGGACGCGCCGCTCGGTTTTGATGGGATGCAGCGATGAACGGCCAGAACATCCGCATACGGCTCAAGGCGTTCGACCATCGCGTGCTCGATGTGTCGACGCACGAGATCGTCAATACGGCCAAGCGCACCGGCGCGCAGGTTCGCGGGCCGATCCCGCTGCCGACGCGGATCGAGAAGTACACCGTCAACCGCTCGCCGCACATCGACAAGAAGAGCCGCGAACAGTTCGAGATTCGAACCCACAAGCGGCTCCTGGACATCGTCGACCCGACCCCGCAGACGGTCGACGCACTGATGAAGCTCGACCTCGCCGCCGGGGTCGACGTCGAGATCAAACTCTAGGGAGACCGGCGAGACCCAAATGCGCACCGGCGTGATTACACAGAAGCTCGGGATGACCCGGATGTTCGATCCGGACGGCATGCACGTGCCCGTCACCGTCCTGAGTCTGGAAGGTTGCCAGGTGGTCGCGCAGCGGCGGCCCGAGACCGACGGCTACACCGCCCTGCAGCTCGGCGCGGGCGCGGCCAAGGTCAAGAACGTCACCCGGGCGCTCAGGGGCCACTTCGCGAAGGCCCGGGTCGAGCCGAAGCGCCGGCTCGCCGAGTTCCGGGTCTCCGAGGACAATCTGATCGATATCGGGGCCCGGTTGCGCGCCGACCATTTTGCCACCGGGCAATTCGTGGACGTAACCGGCACCTCCGTCGGCAAGGGCTTCGCGGGCGCCATGAAGCGCCACAATTTCAAGGGGCTCAGGGCCACGCACGGGGTTTCGGTCTCGCACCGCTCGCACGGCTCGACCGGCCAATGCCAGGATCCCGGCAAGGTCTTCAAAGGCAAGAAGATGGCCGGGCATATGGGCGCGGCACGGGTGACGACCCTCAATCTGAGGATCGTCGACACCGATCCGGAGCGCGGGCTGATCATGGTGGAAGGGGCGGTGCCGGGCGCCGAGGGCGGCTGGATCCTGGTCCGCGACGCGGTCAAGAAGGCGGCGCCCGCCGACGCACCGCTGCCCGGTGCCTTCGAGGCGCCGGAGGGAATGGTCGCGCCTGCCGAGGAACAATCCGCCGAAGTCGCCGAAGCGGCCGAGGCTGCCGAAACCGAAACCGACGTCGCCGAGACCGCACCGGTAGTGTCCGAAGCGGCGCCTGCCGAGCCCGAGGCCGCCGCTGACGAGGCACCGGCCGGCGAAGCGGACGGTGCGACCGACAAGGAGGACCGCTGATGGACCTCCAGGTGACCACGATCGACGGCAAGGCGGCGGGCAAGGTTTCGCTCGCCGAGGAGATTTTCGGGCTCGAGCCGCGCGCCGATCTGCTGCAGCGCATGGTGCGCTATCAGCTGCTCGGGCGGATGGCCGGCACCCACGACGTCAAGAACCGCTCCGAGATCAGGGGCACCACCGCCAAGTCCATCCGGCAGAAGGGCAGCGGGGGGGCGCGCCACGGCTCGCGCAAGTCGAACCTGTTCCGCGGCGGCGGGCGCGCCTTCGGGCCGACCCCGCGCTCGCATGCGATCTCGCTGCCGAAGAAGGTGCGGGCGCTGGCGCTGAGGCACGCGCTCAGCGCCAAGGCGAAAGCCGGCGACCTGATCATTGTCGAGACCGCGGAGGCCAAGGACGCCAAGACCTCGGGGCTGCGCGCGCGGCTCGGCAAACTCGGGCTGGGCAACGCGCTGATTGTCGGGGGGGCGGCGCTGGACGCGAATTTCTCGCTGGCGGCGCGCAACATCCCGAATATCGACGTGCTGCCGGCACAGGGGATCAACGTCTACGACATCCTGAGGCGCGACAAGCTGGTCCTGACCAAGGATGCGCTCACGGCGCTGGAGGCGCGGTTCCAATGAGCGACCTGAGCGCCTACGACATCATCCGGCACCCCATCGTGACCGAAAAGTCGACCTACGCCTCCGAGAACAACCAGGTCGTCTTCGAGGTCGCCACGGATGCCAGCAAGCCCCAGATCAAGGCGGCGATCGAGCAGCTGTTCTCGGTCAAGGTGAAGGCGGTCAACACCATCAACCGCAAAGGCAAGACGAAGCTGTTCCGGCGCGTGCCGGGGCGTCGCCGGGACGTCAAGAAAGCGATCGTGACCCTTGAAGAGGGCCATTCGATCGACGTCGGCACGGGACTTTGAGGGGCGAGGCGAGGTAGATGGCGCTCAAGCAGCACAATCCGACTTCCCCCGGCCGGCGGGCCCTCATCAGCGTCGACCGCAGGGGGTTGTGGCGCGGCGAACCGGTCAAGAAGCTCACCGAGGGGCTCACCGGCAAGGGTGGCCGCAACAATGCCGGCCGCACCACGCTGTTCCATCGCGGTGGCGGGGCCAAGCGCGCCTACCGCAAGATCGATTTCAAGCGCGCCAAACACGATGTCGAGGCGACCGTCGAGCGGCTCGAATACGATCCCAACCGCACCGCCTTCATCGCCCTGGTGACGTATGCGGACGGCGAGCAGTCCTACATTCTGGCGCCGCAGCGGCTGGCGCCGGGGGACAAGATCATCGCCTCGCGCAACGCCGTCGACGTCAAGCCCGGCAATGCGATGCCGCTCGAACGCATGCCGGTCGGCACGATCGTGCACAATGTCGAGCTGAAGCCGCTCAAGGGCGGTCAGATCGCGCGCGCGGCGGGTGCCTACGTGCAGTTTGTCGGCCGCGACCAGGGCATGGCGATCCTCAGGCTCAATTCCGGCGAGCAGCGCCTGGTGCACGGCTCCTGCATGGCGACGGTGGGGGCGGTCTCCAATTCGGACCATGGCAACATCAATCTCGGCAAGGCGGGCCGCACGCGCTGGCTGGGCCGGCGGCCGGTGGTCAGAGGCGTTGCGAAAAACCCCATCGACCACCCGCATGGCGGTGGCGAGGGGCGGACCTCGGGCGGGCGGCATCCGGTGACCCCGTGGGGGGTGCCGACCAAGGGCAAGAAGACCCGCTCCAACAAGTCGACGGACAAATACATCATCCGTTCGCGGCACCAGAAAAAGGGCAGGTAGCGATGGCACGCTCGGTATGGAAAGGCCCGTTTGTCGACGGATACCTTATGAAGAAGGCCGATGCCGCACGCGCCTCGGGCCGCAACGACGTCATCCGCACCTGGAGCCGCCGTTCGACCATTCTGCCGCAGTTCGTGGGGCTGACCTTCGGCGTGCACAACGGCATCAAGCACATCCCGGTTTCCGTCTCCGAGGACATGATCGGGCACAAGTTCGGCGAATTCGCCCCGACCCGGACCTTCTACGGGCATGCCGCCGACCGCAAGGCGCGGAGGACCTGATGGGCAAGCCGCCGCGCGAACGTACGCTGAAGGACAACGAGGCCCGCGCCGTCAAACGGCAGCTGCGCACCAGTCCGCAGAAGCTCAACCTCTTGGCGTCGCAGATCCGCGGCCAGAAGGTCGAACGGGCGCTGGCTGACCTCAGCTTTTCGCCCAAGCGCATCGCGCGCGAAGTCAAGAAGACGCTCGAGAGCGCCGTCGCCAATGCCGAGAACAACCACGGCCTCGATACCGACGCTTTGGTCGTGTCCGAAGCGTTCGTCGGCAAGTCGTTGGTGATGAAGCGGTTTCGCGCCCGCGCCCGGGGTCGGGTCGGCCGAATCGTGAAACCGTTTTCGTCCCTGACAATCGTGGTCAGGGAAGTCGAGGAGACCGCCTGAGATGGGTCAGAAAGTCAATCCGATCGGGCTCAGGCTCGGCATCAACCGGACCTGGGATTCACGCTGGTATGCCTCCAAGGGCGAATACGGGCGGCTGCTGCAGGAAGACATCGCGATCCGCCAGATGCTCGAGGGCGAGCTCAAGCAAGCGGCGGTCTCCAAGATCGTCATCGAGCGCCCGCACCGCAAATGCCGGGTCTCGATCCATACCGCCCGGCCGGGGATCGTCATCGGCAAGAAGGGCGCCGACATCGAGCGTCTGCGCCAGAAGGTGCGCAAATTCACCGATTCCGACGTGCATGTGAACATCGTCGAGGTGCGCAAGCCCGAAATCGACGCGACGCTGGTCGCGCAGGGCATTGCCCAGCAGCTCGAGCGCCGGGTCGGGTTCCGGCGGGCCATGAAGCGCGCCGTGCAGACCGCGATGCGGATGGGCGCGCAGGGTATCCGGGTCAATGTCGCCGGGCGGCTCGGGGGCACCGAGATCGCGCGCACCGAATGGTACCGCGAGGGGCGGGTGCCGCTGCACACGTTGAGGGCCGACATCGACTACGGCTTCGCGGTGGCGGCGACCACCTATGGCGTCATCGGCGTCAAATGCTGGATCTTCAAGGGCGAGATCATGGAACACGATCCCACGGCCCACGAACGGCGGGCCACGGAGGGCGTCGAGACAAGCACCCGGCATTCCTCGCAACCGGGCGGCGCGAAGTAACCAACCATGCTGCAACCGCAACGCACCAAGTTCCGCAAGCTGCATAAGGGCCGCATCCACGGCGCCGCCAAGGGTGGCACGCAGCTCAATTTCGGCTCTCACGGGCTGAAGGCCCTGGAGCCGGAGCGCATAACCGCGCGCCAGATCGAGGCGGCGCGGCGGGCGCTGACGCGGCACATGAAGCGCGCCGGCCGGGTGTGGATCCGCATATTTCCCGATGTGCCGGTGACCCAGAAGCCCACCGAGGTGCGCATGGGCAAGGGCAAGGGCGCGCCGGAATTCTGGTGCGCGCGGGTCAAGCCGGGGCGCATCATGATCGAGATCGACGGGGTGGCCGAAGACGTCGCCCACGAGGCCTTGCGGCTGGCGGCCATGAAACTGCCGGTCAGGACCCGGGTCGTGGCCCGGATCGAGAAATAGGGGCGGGGCGATGAAGGGCGAGGACCTGCGGGTGAAAACGGTGGACGAGCTTGGCGACCAGCTCGCGGCGCTGAAGAAGGAGCAGTTCAACCTGCGCTTCCAACGCGCCACGCAGCAGCTGGAGAACGCCGCGCGGTTCGGTCAGGTGCGCCGCGACATCGCCCGGATCAAAACGATCCTGCGCGAAAAGCAGGCCGCGGAAGCGAGTTAGGACCAAGCACGATGCCGAAACGGGTTTTGCACGGAACGGTGGTTTCCGATCACGGCGACAAGAGCGTGGTGGTGCGCGTCGAGCGGCGGTTCACGCACCCGCTGCTGAAAAAGACGGTGCGCCGGACCAAAAGGTACCACGCCCACGATCCCGACAACCAATTCAAGGTCGGCGATCTGGTGACCATCGAGGAATGCGCGCCGATCTCGAAGACCAAGACGTGGGCCGTGGTGCCCGCGGCTGAAGGCGCATCGTAGGACAGGACGGGACCGGCGGTCATGATCCAGATGCAGACAAACCTCGATGTGGCGGACAATTCCGGCGCCCGGCGCGTGCAGTGCATCAAGGTGCTGGGGGGTTCGAAGCGCAAATACGCCTCGATCGGCGACATCATCGTCGTCACGGTTAAGGAAGCGATCCCGCGCGGCCGCGTCAAGAAGGGCGACATCATGCGCGCCGTCGTGGTCAGGACCGCCAAGGACATCCGCCGCAAGGACGGCACCGTCATCCGCTTCGACCGCAACGCGGCGGTGCTGATCACGACCACCATGGAGCCCGTTGGCACCCGCATCTTCGGCCCGGTGCCGCGCGAACTCAGGGCCAAGAGCCACATGAAGATCATCTCGTTGGCCCCGGAGGTGCTGTAGCGATGGCGGCCAAAATCAGAAAGGGCGATCGCGTCATGGTCCTGGCGGGCCGCGACAAGGGGAAGACCGGCGAGGTCGCCAGCGTGATGCCGCAGCAGAACCGTGCGGTCGTGCAGGGCGTCAACATGGTGCGCCGGCACATGAAGCAGACCGCGCAGAACGATGCCGGCATCTTCACCCACGCCGCGCCGATCCATCTGTCCAATCTGGCGCTGATCGATCCGGGTTCGAACAAGCCCACGCGCGTCGGGTTCGAAATCCGCGACGGCAAGAAGGTCCGGGTCTCAAAACGGTCCGGAGACGTGCTCGATGGCTGACGCATACGTACCGCGCCTGCGGACCCACTACACGGATGTCGTCCGGGCCGGTCTCACCGAGCAGTTCGGCTATGCCAACGTCATGCAGGTGCCGCGGCTCGAAAAAGTGGTGCTCAACATGGGCGTCGGGGAAGGCGTCGCCGACGCCAAAAAGGTGCAGGCGGCGGCCGATGATCTGGCGGTGATTGCCGGTCAGAAGCCCGTGATCACCCACGCGCGGCGCTCGATCGCCACGTTCAAGCTGCGCGAGGGGATGCCGATCGGGGTCAAGGTGACCCTGAGAAGGGCCCGGATGTACGACTTTGTCGACCGGCTGGTGAACGTCGCCTTGCCCCGGGTTCGGGACTTTCGCGGTCTCAATCCGGCGAGTTTCGACGGGCGCGGCAATTTCTCGCTCGGCATCCGGGAGCACATCGTGTTCCCCGAGGTCGACTACGACAAGATCGAGGAAGTGTGGGGGCTGGACGTGGTCATCTGCACCACCGCGCCCACCGATGCAGAGGCCTTGGCGCTTCTGAGCGCCTTCAATTTCCCGTTCCGGCAGTAGCCGGCGGCTGACAAGGAAGCGAGCATGGCAAAGAAAAGCGCCATCGAAAAAGACAAGCGCCGCCGTCGGCTGGTGCGGCTGTACGCCGAAAAGCGGGCGGCGCTGAAGGCCCAGGCGCGCGACGAGAGTCTCTCGATGGAGGACCGTTTCGCCGCGCAGTTGAAGCTGGCGGCGCTGCCGCGCAATTCCTCCTCGGTCAGGGTGCGCAACCGCTGCGAGGTGTCGGGCCGGCCGCGCGGCTACTACCGCAAGCTCAGGATGAGCCGGGTGGCGCTCAGGCAGCTCGGTGGCGCGGGCCGCATCCCGGGCATGGTCAAATCGAGCTGGTGAGGAGAACGAGGCTATGGGTCTGACTGATCCGCTTGGCGATATGCTCACCCGCATCCGCAACGCGCAGATGCGGCACAAGGACGTCGTGGCGACGCCGGCCTCGCGGCTGCGCGGCAATGTGCTCGAAGTCCTGCAGTCGGAAGGCTTTATCCGCGGCTATTCGCGCAGCGATTTCGACAACGGCACCGCCGAGTTCCAGATCGAGCTAAAATACTCCGACAACCGGCCGGTCATCCGCGAAATTCAGCGGGTCTCGAGACCCGGCCGGCGCGTTTATGCGTCGGTGAGAAACATCCCGCAGATCTCCAACGGGCTGGGCGTGTCGATCCTGTCGACCCCGAAGGGGGTGATGGCCGACCATCGCGCCCGGGCCGAGAATGTCGGCGGGGAAGTGTTGTGCCGGGTCTTCTAGGGGCCGGCGGGTAGGAAAACGGGAAGGCGAAGGCCATGTCGCGTTTGGGAAAACTGGCGGTTGCGATACCGGACGGGGTCACCGTGACGGTTGACGGCCAGACCGTGACCGCGAAGGGGCCGAAGGGCGAGCTCAGCGTCGCTCTGGTCGACGCGGTCACCGTGGCCCAGACGGATGAGGGGCTCGCGATCAAGCCGGTCGACGATTCCAGGCAGGCGCGGTCCGCTTGGGGCATGTCGCGGACGCTCGTATACAACGTCGTTGCCGGGGTCAGTGCCGGCTTCGAGAGGCGGTTGGCGATCACCGGGGTCGGCTATCGGGCGCTCATGGAGGGCAACGAACTCAAGCTGGCGCTCGGCTATTCCCACGACATCTTCTTCAAGCCCCCCGAAGGAGTGGAGATCGAGACACCGGCGGCCACCGAAATCATCGTCAGGGGCGCCGACAAGCAACAGGTCGGCCAGGTGGCGGCGAACATCCGCGAGTTCCGCCCGCCGGAGCCTTACAAGGGCAAGGGTGTGCGCTTTGTCGACGAGTATGTGCACCGCAAGGAAGGCAAGAAGAAGTAGAGAGCCGATGGCGACAATCGACAAACGCCGACAACGCCGCACCGGGCGGGTACGCCGCATCGTCAAGATGCGCGCGGCCGGCCGTCCGCGGCTGAGCGTGTTCCGCTCGGACCGGCACATGTATGCGCAGGTTATCGACGACGGGTCCGGGCGCACGCTGGCCGCCGCCTCGACCCTGGACGCCGACCTGAAGGGCAAGCTCAAGGGCTCGGCCAATACCGAGGCGGCCGCCGAGGTGGGCAAGCTGGTTGCGGCGCGGGCGACCAAGGCGGGCGTCAAAGAAGTCGTTTTCGATCGCGGCCCGTATCTGTTTCACGGCCGCGTCAAGGCGCTGGCCGACGCGGCGCGCGAAGGCGGGCTGAGCTTCTGAGCGCGGGCAACAAACCAATGGATCGGTTGAAGCGATGAGAGATACGAGGGAACGCGATCGCGACGGCGAGTTCGTCGACCGGCTGGTGCACATCAACCGGGTGGCCAAGGTGGTCAAGGGCGGCCGCCGGTTCGGTTTCGCCGCCCTGGTGGTGGTGGGCGACCAGAAGGGGCGCGTGGGATACGGACACGGCAAGGCGCGCGAGGTTCCCGAGGCGATCCGCAAGGCCACCGAGCAGGCCAAGCGGCAGATGATACGGGTGCCGCTCAGGGAAGGGCGCACTTTGCATCACGACGTGGCGGGGCGTCACGGCGCCGGCAAGGTGATCCTGAGGGCCGCCCCGGCGGGCACCGGCATCATCGCGGGCGGTCCGATGCGGGCGGTGTTCGAGACCCTGGGGGTCAACGACATCGTCGCCAAATCGCAGGGCTCGGCCAATCCCTACAACATGGTGCGGGCCACCTTCGAGGCCCTCAGGGCCGTCGACAGCCCACGTTCGGTGGCGGCCCGGCGGGGGCTCAAGGTCTCCGACATCCAGTCCCGCCGCCGCGAGGGCGACGCCGAAGAGCGCCCCGGCACGCCGGCCGGGGAGCCGGCCCCCGAAGGCGCAGAGGCGGCATCGGAGTAGCGCGCAATGGCGGACAAGAAAATCACCGTCGAACAGATCGGCAGCCCGATCCGGCGCCCCAGGGACCAGCGCGCGACGCTGATCGGGCTGGGGCTGAACCGAATGCGCCGGCGCTCGACCCTCGAGGACACGCCGGCGGTGCGCGGGATGATCGAGAAGATCCCGCATCTGGTCCGCATCGTTGCGGACGACTGAACAAGGGACGTGAGCCATGCGGCTGAATGAACTCTCCGATCTGGCCGGCGCGGCGCAATCGCGAACCCGCGTGGGACGGGGTATCGGCTCGGGCAAGGGCGGCCGCTCCGGACGCGGCCAGAAGGGCCAGAAATCGCGCTCCGGGGTGGCGCTGGGCGCCTTCGAGGGCGGGCAGATGCCGCTGCATATGCGGCTGCCCAAACGCGGCTTCAACGTGCCGCGTCCCAAGAAATTCAACGCCGTGCGCATCGGCCGCATCCAGACCGCGATCGACGCCGGCAAGCTCGACCCCAGGGGGTTCATCGACGCCGAGGCGCTGGTCAAGGCCGGCGTCATCCGGCGGGTGCGGGACGGCGTGCGGCTGGTGGCCGGCGGCGATCTGAGCGCCAAGAAACTCACCTTCAGGGTCGCCCATGCCAGCAAGGGCGCGGCGGCCGCTATTGAAGCGGCGGAGGGCAAGCTCGATATAGTCGGCAAGAGCGCGCCCCAAACCGACGCCGCGCCGGCCTGACAAAGCACGGACACGCCCCATGGTCTCGGCAGCCGAACAACTGGCGCGCAACCTTTCCTTCTCGACCTTTTCGAAGGCCAAGGATCTTCAGCAGCGCATTGTGTTCACGCTCGGCGCTTTGCTGGTCTATCGGCTCGGAACCTTCATCCCCATACCGGGCATCGATCCGGATGCCTTCGCGCAGACCTTCGAGCAGGCCCAGCATGGCATTCTGGGCATGTTCAACATGTTCGCCGGCGGCGCCGTGCAGCGCATGGCGATCTTCGCGCTGAACCTGATCCCCTACATCACCGCCTCGATCGTGGTGCAGGTGTTGGCGGCGTCGATTCCAACCCTCGAGCAGCTCAAGAAGGAGGGCGAACAGGGTCGGCGCAAGATCAATCAGTACACGCGCTACCTGGCCGTTGCGTTCTGCTCGGTGCAGGCCTACGGGATCGCCATCGGCCTCGAGGCGAGCCAGGGCGTGGTGACCGAGCCGGGCTGGTTCTTCCGCCTGTCGACGGTGGTCACGCTTGTCGGCGGCACCATGTTCCTGATGTGGCTGGGCGAACAGATCACGTCGCGCGGGGTCGGCAACGGCATTTCGCTGATCATCTTCGCGGGTATCGTGGCGGGCCTGCCGACGACCATCGGGCAGGTGCTCGAGCTCAGCCGCACGGGCGCCCTGCCGACGGTCGCGGGGGTGGGGCTGCTGGTCCTGGCGATCGTGGTGATCGGCATAATCGTCTTCTTCGAACGGGCGCAGCGCCGATTGCTGATCCAGTATCCCAAGCGCCAGGTCGGCAATCGCATGTTCCAGGGCGATACCTCGCACCTGCCGCTCAAGCTCAACACCTCCGGCGTCATCCCGGTGATCTTCGCCTCCTCGCTGCTGCTGCTGCCGGCGACCTTCGCCTCGTTCGCGGGGCAGGCGGATCCGACCGGGTGGCTGACGACGACCGCCGCGATCCTGGGGCGCGGGCAGCCGGTGTATCTGGGCACCTATGCGGCCCTGATCATCTTCTTCTCCTTCTTCTACACCTCGATCGTCTTCAACCCCACGGAGACCGCCGACAATCTGAAGCGCTCCGGCGGGTTCATTCCCGGTATCCGGCCCGGCGAACGCACCGCGGCGCACATCGATTACGTGCTGACCCGGGTGACCGCGGTCGGGGCGCTGTATCTGGCGATGGTGGCGCTGATCCCCGAAATCGTGGCGAGCCAGCTCGGCGTGTCGGCGCTTCTGGGCGGCACCTCGATGCTGATCATGGTGACGGTCACCCTCGACACCATCTCCCGCGTGCAATCGCATCTGATCGCCCAGCAATATGAAGGCCTGGTCAAGCGTTCGCGGCTCGGGGGGCGGAAGCGGTGAGGTTGATACTGCTGGGCCCGCCGGGGGCGGGCAAGGGGACGCAGGCGGCGATCCTGATGGACAAATACGCCATCCCGCAGCTTTCGACCGGGGACATGCTGCGCGCCGCGATCGAGGCGGGCACGCCGATGGGACTGGCCGCCAAGGAAATCATGGATCGCGGCGATTTGGTCTCCGACGAGATCGTCAACGGCATCGTCGCCGAGCGGCTGGATGACGCCGACTGCGTCAACGGATTCATTCTCGACGGATATCCGCGCACGATCGCGCAGGCCGAGGCCCTCGGCGAGATGCTGGCGCAAAAGGGGATGGGTCTCGACGCGGTGGTCGAGATCCGGGTCGACGCCGAGGAACTGGTCGCCCGGATCGTCAATCGGGCGCGGGAGACCGGCGGCGCGCGCGCCGACGACAACGAAGAGGTGCTGCGCAACCGGCTGCAGGTCTATCTCGACCAGACCGCGCCCCTGATCGACTACTACCAGCGCGCGGGGCTTGTGAAAAGCATCGACGGGATGGCGGATATCGACACCGTCGCGGCGGCGATCGCGGCGGCGTTGGAGGGCTGAGCGGAAGTGGTTTGGGCCCGCAGCGGCGTGTTGACTTGGGGGCCGGCGTCGGCTACCAACCCGGCCAGTCACACGCAGCGCGAACGACTGGACCCGACCCCGGCGCGGGGAGCGGTAACCGGTCGGTTTCGGGTGCGTCAATTCGGGCGTTAGGCCCGATCGAAAAACGGGAGCGTCACGGCGTGGCACGGATCGCTGGCGTCAATATTCCGACCAACAAACGCGTTGAAATCGCGTTGCAATACATCCACGGCATCGGCGCGACCAAGGCGACGGAGATTTGCCAGAAGGTGGCGATTCCGCGTGAGCGCCGGGTCAATGAACTGTCCGACGCCGAAGTCATGCAAATCCGCGAAACCATTGACCGCGAGTATCTGGTCGAGGGCGATCTGCGGCGTCAGGTGGCCATGAACATCAAGCGCCTGATGGATCTGGGCAACTATCGCGGCATCCGGCATCGCCGCGGATTGCCGGTCAGGGGTCAGCGTACCCACACGAACGCCCGCACCCGCAAGGGCCCGGCGCGTCCGATCGCCGGCCGAAAGAAATAGCGAGACGTTCGGCCCTTCGGGGCCGCAGCATCGGTGGAGCCGCCCGGTCGCGGCGGTGTCGAGATCGATAAGAGGACCGAATGGCAAGAGATACCACCCGCGTCCGGCGCAAGGAACGCAAGAACATCACGTCCGGCGTCGCGCATGTGAACGCCTCGTTCAACAACACCATGATCACCATCACCGACGTGCAGGGCAACGCGATCGCCTGGTCGTCGGCGGGCACCATGGGGTTCAAGGGGTCGCGCAAATCGACACCCTACGCCGCCCAGGTGGCGGCGGAGGATTGCGCGCGCAAGGCCCAGGAGCACGGCATGAGCACGCTGGAGGTGGAGGTGCGTGGCCCCGGATCGGGCCGCGAATCGGCGCTCAGGGCGTTGCAGGCGGCTGGGTTCACCGTCACTTCCATCCGTGACGTGACGTCCATTCCGCACAATGGCTGCCGGCCGCGCAAGCGGCGTCGGGTGTAGCGACGAACTGTGAGTTCTCCGGCGCCTCCGGCGGCGGCACCGGCCCGCGGCGAGACGAGGGCCGAGACGATGAAAAGGCAACAGGGAATGATCCAGAGAAACTGGCAGGAACTCATCAAGCCCAATCGACTTGAAATCGTGCCGGGCGGCGACCCGGTGCGGGTGGCCTCGGTGGTCGCCGAACCGCTCGAGCGCGGCTTCGGGCTCACCCTGGGCAACGCGCTCAGGCGCGTGTTGCTCTCCTCACTGCAGGGCGCGGCCGTCACCGCCATTCAGATCGACGGGGTGTTGCACGAGTTCTCGTCGATCCCCGGTGTGCGCGAAGACGTCACCGACATGGTCCTGAACATCAAGGAAATCGCCATCAAGATGGGCGAGGAGGGACCGAAGCGGCTGACCCTTGCGAAAAAGGGGCCGGTCGCGATCACCGCCGGCGACATCGAGCTGACCGGCGATATCGAAATCCTCAACCCGGACCTGGTGATCTGCCATCTCGACGAAGGCGCCGAGCTCAACATCGAATTCACCGTCGAGGGCGGCAAAGGCTACGTGCCGGCCGATCGCAACCGGCCCGAGGACGCGCCCATCGGCCATATCCCGATCGACGCGCTGTTCTCGCCGGTCAAAAGGGTCTCCTACAAGGTCGAGAACACCCGCGAGGGCCAGGTGCTCGATTACGACAAGCTCACGCTGACGGTCGAGACGGACGGCTCGGTGTCGCCCGAGGACTCGGTGGCGTACGCGGCCCGCATCGTGCAGGACCAGCTCAACGTGTTCGTCAATTTCGAGGAGCCCGAAAAGGAGACCATGGAGGAGGTGGCTCCCGAGCTCGCCTTCAATCCGGCGCTCCTCAAGAAGGTCGACGAGCTGGAGCTTTCGGTGCGCTCCGCGAACTGCCTGAAGAACGACAACATCGTCTACATCGGCGATCTGATCCAGAAGTCGGAGGCCGAAATGCTCCGCACCCCGAATTTCGGGCGCAAGTCGCTCAACGAAATCAAGGAGGTGCTGGCGCAGATGGGCCTGCATCTGGGTATGGATGTGGCCAACTGGCCGCCGGAAAACATCGAGGATCTGGCCAAGCGCTACGAGGACCACTACTGATCCTGGGGGTCAGGGCACGGGGAGTAACATGCGTCACCGCAAGGCAGGCCGAAAGCTCAATCGCACACCCAGCCATCGCAAGGCGATGTTCGCCAACATGTCGGCGGCGCTCATCAAGCACGAGCAGATCGTCACCACCCTGCCCAAGGCCAAGGCGCTTCGGCCCGTGGTCGAGAAGCTGGTGACCCTGGCCCGCGGCGGCACCCTGCATGGGCGCCGCCTGGCCGCCGCCCGCATCGGCGACGAGGCGCAGGTCAAAAAGCTATTCGAGGTGATCGGGCCGCGCTACAAGGACCGGCCCGGTGGCTATCTCAGGATCGTCAAGGCCGGCTACCGGTATGGCGACAACGCGCCGGTGGCGGTCATCGAGTTCGTCGACCGCGACCCGGCGGCCCGGGGCACCGATTCCGGTCCCACCGCCGACGCCAGGGCCGAGCGCGAGGCGCGCGAGGAGACCGAGGAGGCCACGGCAGGCGCCGCTTGAGCCGGCGCGGCCTGAGCCAAATCTCCCATCCCCGCTCCCGTTCGGGCGGCTGCCACGGCGGCCGCCTTTTTCATTGCCGGAGCTGATCCGTGCCGTCCCAGCTTGTGCTGGTCACCGGGGCCAGCGGGTTCATCGCCAAGCATGTCATCGCGGCGCTGATCGGCGCCGGGTTCGATGTCCGCGGCACCCTGCGCGATCCGGCCAAGGCCGACGCGGTGCGGGCCGCCGTGGCGCGGCTTTCCGGCGACGATCCCGGCGACCGCCTCTCATTCGCCACCACCGATCTGCTCGTCGACGCCGGCTGGGACGCGGCGATGGCGGGCGTGACCACCCTGGTGCACACCGCGATGGTCGTCCTCGACGCCGAGCCAGCGCGGCGCGAGACGGTGGTCCTGCCCGGGGTCGAGGGCACAAGCCGGGTGTTCGAAGCGGCGGCGCGGGCCGGGGTGCGCCGGGCGGTGATGACCGGTTCGGTCGCCGCGGTCGGCTACGGACACCGGCGCACGGGCCCCGAGGTTCGCCACGGCCCCGAGGACTGGACCGACCTGACGGGCCCGGACCTGTGGGCCTACGCCGAGGCCAAGACCCGCGGCGAGCGCGCCGCCTGGGAGATCGCCGACGCGCATTCCATGGCGCTGACCACGATCCTCGCCGGCATGGTGCTTGGCCCGGTCACCGATGCGGACACATCGGTGTCGCTCAGGGCCGTGTGGGGGCTCATGGACGGCTCGACGCCGGCGCTGCCCGACATGGGCTACAATGTCGTGGACGTGCGCGATCTGGCCGATGTGCATGTGCGGGCCGTCGAGGGGGCGGCGCCGGGCCGTCGGATCATCGCGGCCGCCGAATACCTGCCCTTCGCGCGCCTCGCCAAACTCCTCGCCGCCGCCTATCCGGACTATCCGGTGCCGCGCCGGACCATCCCGGCCTGGGCGCTGCGGCCGCTCGCACGCTTCATGCCCGAGGTCAGGATGATCCGCGCCGACATCGGGGTCACCCGGCGGTTCGACGGCACTTCCGGGCGCCAAATCCTCGGCCGGCCCTACCGCTCGGCTCAGGAGGCGGTGCTCAGCGCAGCCGAAAGCCTGATCGAGGCAGGGGTCCTCAAGCGCCGATAATCGTTGCGAAATTCGCCCGCGCGCCCTATTTCAGGGCTCCGGCGCGACCCCGGAAGGAGTTCTGATGTCCGCCAAGCCGATCGTTTTGGTGACCGGCGCGGCCAGTTTTGTGGGCAAGCGCATCGTCTTGGAGCTGCTCACCCGAGGCTACGCGGTGCGCGGCACCATGCGCAATCTCAAACGCGCCGACCAGGTGACCGAGGCGGTACGGCCGCATCTGAAGGGCGCCGGGGTCAGCCTCGGCGACGATCTGAGCTTCGTGGCCTGCGACCTGTTGCAGGACATGGGTTGGGGCGAGGCCATGGAGGGGGTCTCATCGGTCATCCACACCGCCTCGCCGTTTCCCTTCCACACCCCATCCGACCCCAACGAGGTGATCGCGCCGGCGGTCGAGGGCACCAGGCGGGTGCTCAGGGCCGCCTATGTCGCCGGGGTCGGCAAAGCGGTGCTGACCTCCTCGGGGGTCGCGATCATGTACGGGCACGACGCGGCCTCGGGTGTCGAGCATTATGACGAGTCGCACTGGTCCAATCTCGATGATCCGGCGCTGACCCCGTACAACCGGTCCAAGACAATGGCGGAACGGGCCGCCTGGGAGCTCGCGGAGGAGACCGGGCTGGCGCTGGCCGTCATCAACCCCACCATGGTGATGGGGCCGCTGCTCGACCGCCAGCTGGCGACGTCCACGCAATTGATCTGGCGGATGCTGTCGGGCCGCGTCCCGGCGGTTCCCAACACCGGCATCGGCATCGTCGACATCCGCGACGTCGCCGAGATGCATGTCAACGCGCTCGCCAATCCGGCGAGCGTCGGCAAGCGGCATTTCGCCAGCTCCGAGTTCCTGATGCTGCAGGAGGTCGCCATGCATCTGGCCAAGGGCTATCCGCGGGCGCGGGTCTCGACGCTCAGGGCGCCGGATTTCCTGGTCCGGCTGGCGGCGCGGTTCGACGGCTCGGTGGCGCAGATCGTCGGCGAACTGGGCATCAGGCGTCAGATCGACGCCAGCGCCGGCCGGGCGCTCTTGGGCCATGACTTCATCGGCGCCCGCGAGGCGCTTTCCGCGACCGCCGAGGGGTTGTTCGAGCACGGGGCGATGCGCCGGCCTTGAGAGCCGCGCCGGAGCCGGCACGTCTTGTCGCACCCCGGTCCCTGCGGCCTTGATTCTGCCCGGGCCGGCCGCCACCATGGTTTGAGATCGCCGAAAGGTCCCGCCCATGCCCCGCCTTCGCTTGACTGCAGCCGCCGCCCTCCTTGTCGCCGCCGCCGCGGTCACGGCCGCCGCCGGGCAGGAGGCGCGCCAGGTGCCGCAATCGGATGCCCAGTTTCGCCTCTCCTTCGCGCCGGTGGTCGAACGCACCGCCGGGGCGGTCGTCAATGTGTACGCCACCCGGGTCGAGCAACAGCGGCAGCTGTTGTTCTCCGATCCGCTGTTCCAGCGGTTCTTTGGCGAGGGAAGCCCCTTCTCCCGCCGCGAACCGCGCACCCGTGGGGCGTTGGGCTCGGGGGTGATCGTCGATCCCGCTGGCATCATCGTGACCAACCACCATCTGATCCAGGACGCCTCCGACATCCGCGTCTCCACCAATGACGGGCGCGAATACGCGATCGAAGTGATTCTCGACGACCCGGACACCGATCTGGCGGTCCTCAGGATCGCCAATGCCGCCGGGCGCCGGTTTCCTTCGCTCGAATTCGGGGATTCCGACACCCTGCAGGTCGGCGATCTGGTGCTGGCGATCGGCAATCCGTTTGGGGTCGGGCAGACCGTGACCTCCGGGATCGTCTCGGGCCTGGCCCGCGCCGGGGTGGGGGTCTCCGACTTTCAGTTCTTCATCCAGACCGATGCGGCCATCAATCCCGGCAATTCCGGTGGTGCGCTGGTCGACATGGACGGCCGCCTGGTCGGCATCAACACCGCCATCTACACCCGCTCTGGCGGCTCGATGGGCATCGGCTTCGCCATTCCCGCCAATATGGTCCGGTTCGTCGCCCACGCCGCCGAGACCCAGGGCGAAATCGTCCGGCCGTGGGTCGGGGTGACCTTGCAGAGGGTGACCTCGGACATTGCCGACAGCCTGTCGATGGCCGAGCCCAAGGGGGCGATGGTCTCCCAGATCGTGCCGGGCGGCCCCGCCGACCGGGCCGGGCTCGCCGATGGCGACGTCATCGTCGGTTTCGACGGCCATCCGATCGAATCCGAGGGGGAATTCGGCTATCGGCTCTCGACCAAGTCGGTGGGCGAGGAGGCGCATCTGGAGGTGCTGCGCATGAGCGAGAGGCTCGACATCGTCGTGCCGATGGAGGCGCAGCCGGCCCCGGCGCCGGGCGCGCTCGTCACCATCTCCGGCGACACCCCGTTCGCCGGCGCCACCGCCGCGACCGTGTCGCCGTCCCTGGTGGACGAGTTCGATCTCAAGGTGGAGGCCGGGGTGGTCATCGTCGAGGTGGCCGGCAACTCGCCGGCGGCGCGTCTGGGGTTGAGGCCCGGCGATGTGATGGTTGCCCTGAACGGTGTCGAGCTGAACGAGGCCACGCGATTCGAGGAGGTCGCGTCCGCGGGCGCCGGACGGTGGTCCATGGTCCTCAGGCGCGGCAACTCCATCCTCTCTTCGTCGTTTCGGGGATGAGTGACCTGTTCGGGGAAGGCGATCGGCCGCCGCCCCCGCCGCCGGGTGACCGGCCGCTCGCCGACCGGGTGCGGCCGATGCGCCTCGACGAGGTGGTCGGCCAGCCGCATCTGCTGGGCGCGGACGGCTCGCTGCGGCGCATGATCGCCTCGGGGCGGCTCGGTTCGATGATCTTCTGGGGGCCGCCGGGGTCCGGCAAGACCACCGTGGCGCGCCTGCTCGCGCAGTCGGCCGACTACATCTTCGAGCAGGTCTCGGCGGTCTTTTCCGGCGTTGGCGAACTCAAGAAAGTGTTCGATACCGCCCGCCAGCGCCGCGCAACCGGCGGCCGAACGCTGCTGTTCGTCGACGAAATCCACCATTTCAACCGCGCCCAGCAGGACAGCTTCCTGCCGGTGATGGAGGACGGCACCGTGGTGCTGGTGGGCGCGACGACGCAGAATCCCTCGTTCGAGCTCAATTCGGCCCTGCTCTCGCGCGCCCAGGTGATGCGCTTCGACGGGCTCGGCTTTCCCGAACTCGAAGCGCTCATCGTCCGCGCCGAACAGGAGATGGGGGCGCCGCTGCCCGTCGACCCGCAAGCGCGCGAGACGCTCAAGGCCATGGCCGACGGCGACGGGCGGGCGGTGTTGGGCCTGGCCGAGGAAATCTACGCCGGCGCCGGCAGCGAGGTGCTCGACACCGGGGCGATGACGAAACTGGTGCAGCGGCGGGCGCCGATCTACGACAAGTCCCAGGACGGCCACTACAATCTCATCTCGGCGCTGCACAAGACGGTGCGCGGCTCGGACCCGGACGCCTCGCTGTACTACCTCGCCCGCATGCTGGAGGCCGGGGAGGACCCGATGTTCATCGCCCGCCGCCTCATCCGCATGGCGGTGGAGGATATCGGGCTCGCCGATCCGGCGGCGCTGGTGCAGGCGATGGCGGCCCGCGACGCCTATCACATGCTGGGCTCGCCCGAAGGCGAACTGGCGCTGGCGCAGGCGACCGTCTACATGGCCACCGCGCCGAAATCGAACGCCGTCTACACGGCGATGTCGGCGGCCACCCGGCTCGCCAGGGAAACCGGCTCGCCGATGCCCCCGCACGCCATCCTCAACGCCCCGACGCGGCTGATGAAGGAGGAAGGCTACTCGGAAGGCTACATCTACGACCACGACGCGCCGGAAGCGTTTTCCGGCCAGGACTATTTCCCCGAAAAGCTCGGCCGCCAGAACTTCTACCGGCCCGTGGAACGCGGCTTCGAGCGGGAGATTTCCAAACGGCTGGAATACTTTGCGCGCTTGCGTTCCGAGCGTCGCAAAGGCAAAAGCTAGACCGCAAGGCGAACGGACCCGATCGAATGCAGGCGCAGGAAGTGACCGCTTCCGAACAGCAATCGCAGGTGGGCGCGGCGGACGCCGCGCGACGCCGCAAGCGCGCCGCGCCCGGTGACGTCGGCACCGCCTCGCTGGTGGGGCTGGCGCATTTCACCAGCCATTTCATGCTGCTCTCGCTGGCGCCGCTGCTGCCGCTGATCCGGTCCGAATTCTCCGTCAGCTTCACCCAGCTCGGGCTGGTGCTCACCGTCTTCTTCGCCGTCTCCGGCAGCGGGCAAATCGTCGCCGGAGCGCTGGTCGACCGGTTCGGGCCGCAACGGCTCTTGATCGCCGGCATCGCCGTGCAGGCCGCCTCGGTCGCCGCCATGGGGTTCGCGCCGGGGGTGTGGGCGCTCTACGCGTTGGCGATTTCGGCGGGGATCGGCAACTCGGTCTACCACCCGGCCGATCTCTCCATCCTCTCCCACCGTATCAGTCCGCCCTGGCGGGGCCGGGCATTCGCGACCCATTCGCTGTCCGGCTCCCTCGGCTTTGCGCTGTCGCCGGTGGTGGTGGGTCTTATGGCGGCATGGTGGGGCTGGCGCGCGGCGCTGGTGGCGACGGGCGTCTACGGTCTCATCGTGGCGGTCTCGGTGTTCGGTGGACGCGGCCTGTTCACAACCGAGGTGAGCGGCGAAGACGCCGCCGGCGAGGGCGAACCGTCCGCCCGGGCGGCGCCCGCGACCGGGTTCTTGCAGATCATCGCCATGCCGGTTGTCCTGTTCGGGTTCGGCTACTTCTTCCTTTCGGCCATGTCGTTGTCCGGCCTGATGAATTTCACGGTCTCCGCGCTCACCCAGGGCTATGGCGTGGCCCTGGTCGCGGCGACCGTTGCCGCCGCCAGCGTGCAGTTCGGCTCGATCGGCGGGGCGCTGATCGGCGGGGTTCTCGCCGATCGCTTCGGCCGGCACCAGCTGATCGCCGCCTGCGGGTCGCTGGCGACGGCAATGTGCCTGCTGCCGGTCGCCTGGACGGGCATGCCGCTCGCCCTGATCGTCGCCCTGATGGCGGCCGCCGGCGTCTGCCTCGGCATCACGCTGCCCTCCCGCGATCTGTTGATCCGCACGGCCGCGCCGCGCGGGGCGCTCGGCCGGACCTTCGGCTCGGTCTATTCGGGGCTCGATGCCGGCTCGCTGATGGCGCCGCTCATCGTGGCGCCGATGCTCGACGCAGGCTTTTCCAGCGGCCTTTTCATCACCGCGAGCATCGGCATGATATTGGCCGTTTTCACGGTGGCCGGCATCCGCCGGCGCGGGGGCTACCCGTGAACGCGGTTTTGCTGGTGGGCGTCGGGGGGGCGCTGGGCGCCATGGGACGCTACGGCGCGGCCGTCATGTTCACGAGGCTCGGCATCGTCGGATTCCCATGGGCGACGATGGCCGTCAACATCTTCGGTTCGTTGGGGATGGGAATCCTGATCGGCTATCTGGCGCACGCGACGCCGGCCTGGCAGGCCGAAGCGCGGCTATTGCTGGCCGTCGGGATGCTGGGCGGGTTCACCACCTTCTCGGCCTTCTCGCTCGATGTCGTCACGCTTGTCGAACGCGGGCAGGTGGCGAACGCCCTGGGCTACGCGGCGGTGTCGGTTCTGGCGTCGGTTCTGGCGCTGATGGCGGGGCTGCTGCTGACCCGCTGGATACTGTGATGGCTTCGGTCGCGCAGCGCCAAGTCGTTCGCGAGGAGGACGGCATGCGCCTGGATCGCTGGTTTTCCGTCCACTTCCCCGACCTGCCCTGGTCGCATCTGCAAAAGCTGATCCGCTCCGGCCAGGTCCGCGTCGAGGGCGGCCGGGCCCGGGCCTCGACACGCCTCGCCGCGGGCCAACGCATCCGGGTGCCGCCGATCGCCGCCGCGCGGGCCGCGCCGGCGCGCCAGCCCGACGCCGGCGACGCGGAGTTTTTGCGTTCGATCCTCCTCTACGAAACCGACGACGTGATGGTTTTCAACAAGCCGTCCGGGCTGGCCGTGCAGGGTGGCTCCGGCACGTCACGGCATATCGACGGCATGCTCGGGGCGCTCGCAGACGAGCGCGGGGAAGCGCCGCGGCTCGTGCACCGGCTCGACCGGGACACCTCCGGATGCCTTCTGGTCGCCCGCTCGCGGGCGGCGGCGTCGCATCTGGGCAGGGTCTTCCGGTCGCGGTCGGCCCGCAAGATCTACTGGGCGGTGACCGCCGGGGTGCCGCAGCCGCCGCAGGGCCGCCTGTCGGGCTATCTGGTTCGCCAGGCGACCGCCGACGGCGAGCAGATGCG
>Ga0315550_1000162_pt1 | contig 39537 bp, 32 predicted proteins | sample SalMarSW160190MG_2_FD_203100 | JGI IMG/M metagenome (GOLD analysis project Ga0315550, IMG submission 203100) | Salt marsh sediment microbial communities from the Plum Island Ecosystem LTER, Massachusetts, United States - Salt Marsh Sediment SW1601-90 ...
TGGTATTATATACCACCGAATAATAAGCCCTTTGAAAAGGAATAATTCGTAATAATATGAGACAACTGGAGACAGTAAGAATAATTGAAAGGTATCAAAGGAGGGAACAACACAAATTCTCAGATGATAACAAGAAAAACCTGATTTTTGAAAATTATCGTAACAAAGAACGGGAAAGAGAATTCTTTAAACTAATAATCTCAAAATATGGTGATAACATAGCTGCATTGAAAGTGCTGGAAATTGGAGCCGGTGATGGAGTAAATTTGCATTTTTTTAAGAGAATTGGCGTTTTATCTAGTAATATCTGGGCAAATGAACTTTTGAAAAACAGAGTGGATAATCTAAAGAAAAACTTCCCTGATATAAATATTATATCCGGGAATGCTATGGATATAAGGTTCAAAAATAAATTTGATATAATTTTGCAATCAATGGTATTTTCTTCCATTCTTGATACTGATTTCAGAATTTCACTGGCGGTAAAAATGATAAAAATACTTAAGGAAAATGGAATGATATTGTGGTATGATTTAGCTTATGATAATCCTTGGAATAAAGACGTTACTGGTATTAATAGAAATGATATAAAAAAATTATTCCCTGACACACAACAGAAATTTAAAAGAATAACTCTAGTACCTCAGTTAGCTAGAATAGCCGGACATTTATACAATATAATAAATTGTTCCTGCCCTTTTCTAAGATCCCATATTGTAGCAGGTATAAATTTACAATAAATATTTTTTTATGACCGATCGCATTTTAAGAGTCTTTGATATTTTCTTCTCCCTTCTGGGAATTATATTCTGTTTACCTCTGTTTTTGGTAATTGCTATTCTTATTAAAGTGGACAGCAGGGGACCTGTATTTTTTAAACAAGATCGAATAGGGAAAGACCATAAATGCTTCTCTCTATATAAATTCAGATCTATGCGGTCCGATTCGAAAATACATTTATTATTAACAACGAAGAATGATTTACGTATTACATCTGTTGGATTATTCATCAGAAAATATAAAATCGATGAATTACCTCAGCTTTACAATGTTCTAAAGGGAGATATGAGTCTCGTTGGGCCCAGACCTGACGTGAAGAAGTATGTTGATCAATACACAAAAGAACAAAGAATTGTATTAGGTATAAAACCTGGAATAACCGATTATGCCTCAATTCACTTTTCAAATGAAACTGAAATGTTATTGGAACAATCTGATCCTGAGAAATTTTACATTGAAGAGATTCTTCCCAAGAAAATTAAACTAAACCTAATTTATATTAATCAACGAGGGATTAAGAGTTATTTCAAAATAATTTTTCTCACAATTGGAAAGGTTGTAAATAAGGCGTATAGAGAAATCATTAAAAGTGGCAAGTTAAATTTGTTTTTTCTCTTACTGGTTTTTTTTACTTTGCCAATAAACAGGCATTTTTTTACTATTGCTTTGTGGCCATGGATTCTATCATGGTTTTTAGAGGGTGATTTCAGAACTAAATTCAGTATGACAAACCTTAAAAAAAACAGACTGGCTTTTTTCTTTTTGGTCGGATCATATAGTATCTCCATTATAAGCTTATTATGGACTAATAACATAGCTATGGGATTCCATAATCTGGGGACTCAGACTTCATTAGTTATTTTTCCGATATTTTTTGGATTTACAAATCCGATTATATACACTAAATCTGCCTTCAGATCAATAAATATTTCTTTTGTTTGTGGCGCTTTTGTTGTCACCGTGTATCTTCTGATAAAAAGTATTATATATTCTTTTTCTATTTCTGGTGGAAGCCTGGCTTTTAATCCAGCTATAGGTCAGGGCGACAATGTTTTCTACTACGAAGCATTTTCAAGACTAATGCATCCAACTTATTATGGAATGATGGTACTTTTATCAGCCTCAATTTGCTTTATAGATGTTAAAATGCATTTAACATCAGCAAAATATAATTATATTAAGATTTTGGCAGGTCTATTTTTTCTTGTAATGATATTTTTTATATCAGCCAGATCTGTAATAATTGCTGCTACTGTTTTGGTTATCTGGCTACTAATTAATAATTATTTAAAGAAAAAATCCTTATTGATTAGTACAATTATTATTATAATGTCATTGATTGTTATTTCACTCTTACATCCACGTCTCAGGTATTTGATAGCTCAATATAATAAATCAGAAACTATAGAAGAGATTGAATCTATAAATGAAAGAGGAATAATTTGGAATACATCATTTCAAATTATTAAAAAGAATATGCTCTTAGGTGTCGGGATTGGAGATGTAGAAGATGATTTAGATTTACAGTTTAAAAAAAACGGGCATGATTTCGGTACATTCTTGAATGCCCATAATCAGTTCATAGAACAGTGGCTTACTGCAGGATTGTTGTCTTTATTAATGCTTATTGCCGGATTAATATTGCCAGTATTTATACATACTTCCATAAACAAGGTATATTACATCAGTTTTATGATAATATGCATTTTTACATTTATGTTCGAATCAACACTCCGTAGATTTACTGGCATAGCTTTCTTCAGTATTTTCTATACACTTTTAACCAGATATGATATGCAGTATTCTGTAACTAATAGAAATGATTATCAATCTGAACAAGACTGACGACCAAGGCAGCTATATACTTATTATTTATTTTATTTTAAAAATAAAGCAGGTAATCAGGTGAACATTTAGGATTTAATCTTACTCACACTTCAATTCCCATCATAATATGTAAAATCAAAAAAGATAGCTGATTTGACGCAAACTAAAATGGGGATAAATATTTATGTATTTGTCCCCATTTTTCTTTATATCCTTATAAATGATAATCTCTGAATATTTCTAATTGATTAGACTATCTATCTAATTTACAGAACTGATATTTTATCTGCATAACCCGGTACAATTTCCTTCATCGCCTCCACAAGCTCACTGGCTGTTTTAGAATATATAGTACTTAAAATAATGTTTATCTTTTCAAGGATACCCTCAAAATCTTCATTAGCGACTCTTGCAATACTGATTTTGGGATTATAGGTCGGTAATTGTTGTTCATTATCGGAAAAAAGCTCTTCATAAAGCTTTTCGCCAGGTCTTAATCCAGTATACTTTATTTCAATATCCTTGAAGGGCTCCAATCCTGAAAGATGTATCAATTTTACTGCAATATCAAGTATCTTGATTGGATTGCCCATATCAAAGATGAATATCTCTCCCCCATTACCCATAAATCCTGCTTCCAAAACTAATTGGCATGCTTCTGGAATAGTCATAAAAAACCGCTTTATTTCAGGGTCAGTAATTGTAACGGGACCCCCTTCTGCTATTTGCTTTTTGAACACAGGAATTACAGATCCATTCGATCCCAATACATTGCCAAACCGGGTCGTGATAAACCTGGCAGTTACTCCGGATCTCCTTGCCTGTGCCTGTACCAATAATTCACAGATCTTCTTGGTAGCTCCCATGACACTGGTAGGATTCACTGCTTTATCTGATGAGATCATTACAAATTTCTCTGCTCTATATTTAATAGATAACTCTGAAATGATCTTTGTACCACCAACATTAACCCTGAAAGCTTCATGTGGATTGACTTCCATTATTGGGACATGCTTATAAGCAGCAGCATGAAACACTATTTCCGGCCTATATTTTTGGAATATACGATCCATCTTTTCAAGGTTGGTAACATCTCCGATAATCAAGTTAAAATGGCAAGCCGGATATTTATCTTTCATTTCATTATCGAGATAAAACATTGGAGTCTCTGCCTGATCAAGAAGTATCAATTGGTAATAATGATACCTGGTAAGTTGTCTGATTATTTCCGATCCTATAGAACCTGCAGCTCCTGTCACTAATATCGTTTTGTTACTTAGTCCTTCATCAATCCGTTTAAGATCCAGTGTGATTGGTTCCCTGCCTAATAAATCTTCAAGTTGTACTTTCCTGAGCTGTTTTACCTGTAATTGACCATTAAACCACTGGTCGAAAGATGGAGTATCTAATATCTCAAGGCCTAAATTTACGACTGATTCAAGGATCTCTTTTTTCTTCACTGCAGAGATATTCTTTATAGCAAAAATGAATACTTTGATATCTTCCACTTCAATAAAGTCCTTACTAAGAATAGAACTAGAGTACACTGGATATCCATCTACCTTTTTGCCCTGAAGCTTTCTATTGTCATCAATAAAACCTCTGATTTGATATTCACTACTGGGATCGCTTTCTATAACCCTTTTCACGATAATACCGGTCTCTCCTGATCCATAAATCAAAATATTCCTTCTTTTGCTGGTAGGCACAGAAACAAAAACATAAAACATTTTAATGAAGATCCTGAAGAATATAAGAGATACTGTTATTGCTCCATAATGTATCATCAAAATTGATATTGATACATTAAAAACCTCATTCCATTCAAAAAGTCTGCTAAATAGAGTAATAATAACCATTACTGCCATTGCAGTTGTATTTGTAACAGCAATAACAAATGTATCCTTAATAGTTGTCTGCCTTATCAATCCTGAATATGACTTATATAGTATCATAAAAACCATATACACCAATGTAACCAGGATAGCATGATAAATTGTTAAAGACCAGATGAATGTAAAAAATTCAAAATTATATCGAAGAAGATAAGCAAATATGAATGTTATTAAAACAGTAGAAATATCTATTACCAGGACAAGCCAACGTGGGAGAGAATGTTTCTTGAAAAACTGTATAGTTCTGTATTTTAGCTTGTTGATCATATATTTGGCAATCTAACGCGAAGTTATATAAAATTTATCAAAGTCTAGATATATGACTCCTGAGATATCACTAAGGTTGCTAATAGTTACACTTTTACTTATGTCAGGATCAGGACAGTGATTACTGGTTTTTGAGTCAAAATCCAAGTATGTTAAACCATTTCCTCGATACAGCAATGATTCCACAAGATTCGAGCCGATAAAACCTGCTCCCCCGGTAACCAGCGCTTTACTATCCGTCAATACTCGCTCCATCAGCTAATACTAACCATTAAGACTACAAATATAACAGAACTTAAGATACCCGGAATCATACTTTTTCGAACATCATCATGATTTCTTCCAAAATGAATTCTGCCGTCTTTCCATTTCCGTAAAAGCCAGGGAATTCAAGAGCAGAACCATTTTTCAACAATCTTTCAAATTCAGTCTGTATTCTTACCGGATCCGCATCTACAAGGACCGCAGTGCCATTATTAACGAGTTCTACCCATTCTGTTTCCTTCCTCAGGACAATACATGGCTTCCTGAAAAAATGAGATTCCTTCTGTACTCCCCCTGAATCAGTTATTATCATCCTGCAGGTCTTTTCAAGGAGGATCATCTCAAGATACGAAACAGGAGGTATAATCCTGATATATTTACAATTAAGCAGATCCTGATAGAGTGATGATAGATTGTTTTTCAGGGAGATCGTTGTACGCGGATGCAGAGGCATTACAAAAGTTATTGAATGCTCTTCCGACAAGGTGTTAAATGATGTCAGTATGGCTTCAAGACGCCGGATATCATCTGTATTAATATCGCGGTGAATTGTTGTAAGAATATAATTATCGCGTGTCACCTTCAGATCTTCAATGAATGATATTTTCTTCTTCTCTGCAAGCTCTGAATAAAAAAGAGCATTGTCATACATGATATCACCGGTGAAATAAATTTTTGGATTGTCAATAGTATATGGGGGACTGTTTTCCGGTCTGAACCCTTCATTCATAAGGTTTTTAAAGGCTGCATTTGTCGGGGCAAACAAGAGTGTGGATGAATGATCGCTCATGATCCTGTTCAGTTCTTCAGGCATACTTTTATTGAAAGACCTGAGCCCGGCCTCAATATGAATAACCGGGAAATGGAGCTTAGATGCAGCAAGAGCGCCGGCAAGTGAGGAGTTAGTATCACCGTATAATAACACACAATCAGGCTTTTCTTTTATAAGAACCTCTTCAATACCGGTTATCATCATTGAAGTCTGTCTTCCATGTCCGGCAGAACCCACACCCAAATTATAGTCGGGTTTGTGAATCTCCAGCTCATCAAAAAAAACAGCCGACATTTCCTTATCGTAATGCTGACCTGTATGGACAATTATTTCTGTGATTTTTTCAGAATAATATTTACTTATTGCACGGCTTATTGCAGATGCTTTAATTATCTGTGGTCTGGCACCTACAATATTTAATATTTTGATATTCGACATTGATCTCGATCTGGTTGGGAAACCAAAGATAGCAAAATAAATATATTAGATAGTAGAAGCGTTGCATGCAACGCTTCTACTATCATTTTGCATAATTAACCGCCCGTGTCTCCCGAATCACGGTTATTTTTATCTGCCCGGGGTAAGTCATCTCATCCTGTATCTTTTTAGCTATATCAAGTGAGAGTCCTTCAGCCTCCTTGTCGGATACTTTTTCAGCACCTACAATTACCCTTAACTCTCTCCCTGCCTGAATAGCATAGGTTTTCATAACACCGGGATACTGAAGAGCAAGTGATTCAAGCTCTTTCAAACGCTTTATATATGACTCCACAACTTCCCTGCGGGCTCCGGGACGTGCTCCTGATATTGCATCGCAAACCTGTACAATAGGTGCAATTAATGTTGTCATTTCTGCCTCATCATGATGAGCACCTATTGCATTGCATATCTCCGGTTTCTCCCTGAATTTCTCGGCCATCTTCATACCCAATATTGCGTGCGACAGTTCCGGTTCATCATCAGGTACCTTGCCAATATCGTGAAGCAGTCCTGCCCGTTTGGCAAGCTTCGGATTGAGTCCAAGCTCAGCTGCCATGATTGCCGAGAGGTTAGCAACTTCACGTGAATGCATAAGCAGGTTCTGTCCGTAGGATGACCTGTATTTCATTTTCCCGATCAATCTTATGAGCTCAGGATGCAGGCCATGGATACCCAGGTCAATGGTGGTTCTTTTACCTACTTCCAGTATCTCTTCCTCGATTTGTTTACGCGTTTTATCAACTATCTCTTCAATCCTTGCAGGATGGATCCTTCCGTCAGTCACCAGCTGGTGAAGTGCCAGCCGTGCCACTTCACGACGTACAGGATCGAATGCTGAAAGTACAATTGCTTCGGGTGTGTCATCGACAATGATTTCCACTCCCGTTGCTGCTTCCAGTGCACGTATATTACGCCCCTCGCGTCCTATTATCCTTCCTTTCATCTCATCCGAATCGATATGAAATACTGTCACTGCATTCTCTACGGCGTTTTCCGTTGCGACACGCTGTATTGTCTGAACCACAATTCTTTTAGCCTCCTTATTAGCTGTCATTTTTGCTTCGTCAAGAATTTCATTTATGTAGGACATTGCTCCGGTCTTGGCCTCCTCTTTAAGGGATTCTATAAGCTGGTCCTTAGCATCTTCAGCCGAAAGACCAGATATTGCTTCAAGTTGCTCCACCTGCTGACGATGAAGCCTTTCCAGCTCTTCAGATTTCTTCTCTATCAGATCAAGCTGGTTATTGAGGTTTTCCCGTATGGCATCGGCCTCATTCTTCTTACGCTGTGATTCCTCTAGTTTTTGTGACAGCATCATCTCCTTCTGTTTTATTCTGTTTTCGGCTTGAGATATCCTGCTGTTTTTTTCGTTTATTACTTTTTCATGTTCTGTCTTAAGCTGTAGAAACCTCTCTTTAGCCTGGATTATCTTCTCTTTGCGTATAACCTCTGCTTCTGTTTCTGCATCTGCCAGGATCCTTTTGTTCTTATTCTTTAGGGCTGTTTGCCATAGCAGGAATGAGAGGCCGAAGCCCAGTGCCAGTGATACTGCACAAAACGCAATTATCAGTCCGCCGCCTAGTTCTATTATTGATAGTGTTGTCATATATGTTTGGTTTAAGTGTCAATAAAAAACCCGCAAAGTTCCTTCAACTTTTATAAAACCCCATATCTTAATGGTTGGAGCTCCTATTCCAGGTCGAATTTCCTCTGTCCCGAGTACTCGGGATCCCGAGTGCTCGGGATGAGGCCTGCTCTTACTGAACTAAGGTTGGCTCCAAAGTTTTAACTGTTGAGTTTTAAAAATGAATAAAGAAACAGTGCGGGCAATGTTTTAATTATATTTTAAAGAACGCAGTTACTCTTTTATTTCAAGAACCGTATCTATTTTCTGAATCAGTTCTTTAATGGTATCCGGGAGGTAATCATTATCCAGTTTTTCCTCTTCCTCTGTGAGTTTTATCACATATTGTAAGGCAGCCATCGCCAGAAAATCCTGAACATCCTTATCGGTGTATCTCTGCTTATACTGCAGCACCTTTTCATTTATCATCCTGGCAGCTTTCCTGATCTTTTCTTCATTTTCCCTTTCTACCTTTAATGGATAATATCTGTCTGCTATATTAACCCTGATTGAAAGCTTATCATCCATTGTTATATTTTATCTGTTTAAAAGAGCAACACATTTGTCAATTTCCCGCACAAGTTCATTTATCTTCTTCTTCGCCTCTGAAGCATCTTCACCTTCTCCCAACAATGCTCCCGATAATTTTACCCTTTCGTATTTAATTTCCAAATCTCTTATCCTGGCTTCACGTTCCTGAAGAGTGTTCTTAGATGCTTCATTCACGTTTTTAAGATCGGCACATTCACCCTTCAGGTTATGATATTTATTTAACAGTTCGTCGAGTTTATTGTTCAACACTATTAATTCTTCATAACCCTGATCGGACATAGCTCAATCTTTATGACAAAGTTAATACTGTTAATGATATTTTCAAAAAATTGGTCTAAATAGTTTGCCTGATCGAACCAGAAAGTTAGCTTTGCACCTTCATAGACAAAACACTTCAGCCACATGATCCTGATAAGATTGATGATATCGAGCATATTGATTTTGAATATATTAACAGAGAATCCTAAAGATAAAACACTTTTTATTTCACCTGTTAAGATCCCATTGTCATTATCAGCAAATTTTGGCGAACTCCGGTTAGATCATTTTCATTCTGGTCTCGACATAAAAACACAGGGAGTCATTGGAAAAGAGGTGGTTGCCGCAGCATCAGGCTATATTTACAGAATAAGTATATCGCCCGGAGGATTCGGCAGAGCTCTCTATCTGAGGCACCCGTCGGGTTATTCAACGGTTTACGGACACCTTGACAGGTTTATACCGGAAGTTGAAGAATATATTTTAAGCCAGCAGTATGAAAAGAAAAGCTATCTCATAACAGTCTACCCTCCAAAAGATAAATTTCGGTTTGAACAGGGGGATCTGATTGCCTATTCAGGCAATTCAGGCAGCTCATCAGGACCTCATTTACACTACGAGATAAGGAAATCTGAATCGGAGATGCCTGTTAATCCGCTGTTATTTGAATTCGGGACAGGTGATGATATTGTACCGGTCATTGAAAAGCTTGCAGTCTACCCGGTAACGAAAAACACTCTGATAAATAATCAGAATAAAATGAGGAAATATATTGTCGCAGGAGGTCATGGGAATTATTACATACCTGCAGGTAATGAGATAAATATAAGCGGATCAGCGGGTTTTGGTATTAAATCTTATGACCTGCTGAACGACAGCTATAATAAATGTGCGGTTTATTCAATAGAAATGAAAATCGACAGCGTATCCTTGTTTAAGTATGTGATGGATGAATTTTCATTCAGCGAATCAATATATATCAACAGCCACATTGATTATGAAACTTATATCAGGGAAAGAACATATTACGAAAGGACTTATCTTCTTCCAAACGATAAATTCAGTGCTTACCAGGATGTTGTGAACCGGGGTATTTTCAATTTCAATGAGGACAGGATTTATCACGTTGAAATTACCACTGCCGATATTCATAATAATAAATCTACACTGGCATTTATAGTAAGAGGGATGCCGCCGAAAATTCAGGAAAAACCTGTTTACACCGATAATAGTCAGTATATTATGCCATATAACAGGTCAAACCGGTTTAACACTGAAGATGTTTCAATATCCTTTCCTGCAGGATCACTGTATGATACGTTATATTTTAAATACTGGAAGGCTGCAGGACTAAAAGAGATGCTGTCGGAGGTTCACTACATTCATGATAAGTTCACCCCTGTTCATACGGCATATACATTATCAATAAGACCATCTGTTATCCCTGAAGGAAAGGAATCAAAGATGTTAATCATCCAGCTCAGTGATGATTTTAAGAAAAGTGCTCTCAGCAGTTCCTTTAATAATGGAGTTGTGACTGCAAAGCCTTCATCGTTTGGTATGTTTTATGTTGGCATTGATACCGTGGCACCAATGATTACTGCCAATGGATTAACTCCGGGTATCGACCTTAGTGGAAAGAAGGATATCAGGATCAGGATCAGGATCTATGACGAGCTTTCGGGCATTAAAAAATATGAACCTTATATCGACGGCAAATGGGCATTGTTCGAGTACGACCAAAAGAACAATATCATCATTTACAGGTTTGATCCCGAAAGAATTGCCAGGGGGACAATGCACCACATGACACTAAAAGTATCAGATAACGCGGATAATACCAGTTTTTACAGTTGTGATTTTGTGTGGTGAAAGCGTATCGGAAGGGGTTGGGGGGTGTGAATCAATATATCCTTGCCGGATAAATTCCTTTCCTGATCATCTGCCTGATACTCTCGACAACATAAGGTTTATCCTCGCGATATGTAACACCAAACCATCTCTCATCACTATTAAGCACTTTAATGGAAAGATCCCCATTTTTAACGAATCTGTCTAATGAAGTAGGAATATCAAGTTCAGATTTGGGATCCATGCCGTTCTTATCGATAAAATTCCTGAACTCCCTGCCCAGAAAATCATAGCATGTAGTTTTAAATCCAAAAAGGTTCATCGAAACAACCTCATTTCCCGTAAAATGTAGATTTTTCCCATCAGTACCCGGGGCCTCTGCACCATTGCTTGTCTTTCCTATCTGCCGTACCTCGGCAATATTCCTTAATAATCCATCATCACCTACCTCACATACACCCCGGTTAACATGACCATGATCCGATAAGGTATTACCAAGCTTATATCCTACAATACAATAACAATTAGGGTCTTTATCAGTAGTCAGAAAATCATATAATATTCTGAAAGATTCAACACCATAATAATCATCAGCATTTATTACACCGAAGGGTTCCTTTGTCTTATCCCGTGTTACCAGTATCGCATGGCTTGTCCCCCATGGTTTCTTGCGTTCCGGTGAGACCTTTACTCCTTCCGGCAGTTTTGTTATTTCCTGGAAAACATAATCAACAATTATTTTATTCTTTAGTCTCTCCACAAACCTTTCTTTTACCTGCTCCTCAATATCCCGACGGATAACAAATACTATTTTTCCAAAGCCTGCCCTTATAGCATCATAAATAGAATAGTCTATTATTGTTTCGCCGGAGGGTCCAATTTCATCAAGCTGTTTATTACCGCCGTAGCGGCTTCCCATACCGGCTGCCAAAACTATTAGTGCAGGTTTCATAATTTACATTTTTATAATCACAATAATAAGAAAAAAAACACTACTTTTAATAAACAGAATAGAACTCTGATGGAATTTAAGATCGAAATTTGTGTCGATAGTGTGGAATCTGCGGTCAATGCCCAGGCAGCAGGTGCAAATCGTATTGAGCTGTGCAACAGCCTGTTTGAAGGAGGAACGACTCCTTCGAGCGGTATTGTTTCATCTGCAAGAGAAAACCTGTCAATTGATCTCCATGTTATTATAAGACCACGGGGAGGTGATTTCCTTTATAGCGATCTTGAATACGATATTATGAGACGTGATATTGATATCTGCGGTGAATATGGGGTAGATGGTATTGTGATAGGTATGTTGAGACCAGATGGAGAAATAGATGTTGAACGTACAGCAAAACTGATAGATCTTGCCCGCCCGATGACTGCCACATTCCACAGGGCTTTTGACATGTGTGCAGATCCTTTACACGGCTTACAGGATGTTATATCATCCGGTTCATCGAGGCTTCTCACTTCCGGACAAAATAACCTGGCTGTTGAGGGGATAGAACTAATCAAAAAGCTTGTTCAAAAGGCTGGAACAAAGCTGATCATTATGCCCGGAAGCGGAATAAATGAATCAAATATTGAACAAATAGCGAGAAGTACAGGAGCGACAGAATTTCACCTTTCAGGAAGAGAAGCCACTGAAAGCGGAATGATATTCAGAAGAGAGGGGATTAATATTGGCGAAACTCCGGGCTTCTCAAAAAAAGTGGCAGATCCTCAAAAAATTAAAAATATCATTGATATCCTCAAGTTGATATAATCCCACTTTGAAATATTCCCTGACTTGTTATCTTTGCAGGATTCGTAAAATAAATAAATAGCAGTTGGCAAATAGCAGTTGGCAAATAACTGTTGGCAATACTTCACTTTTGAATGCCAACTGCATACTGTCAATTGCAAACTTTAAGAAAAATTAACTTAATATTTAAATCAAGAATAAAATATGAAAAAACTAACATCAATACTATTAATGGTACTTATTGCTGGATTTATTTCACAGCAGACCGCCAACGCATGTACAAATTTTATTGTAACAAAAGGAGCATCAACAAATGGATCAGTAATGATCACCTATTCGGCCGATTCCCACGTACTTTATGGAGAGTTATATTATTGGCCTGCAAGAGATTATCCGACCGGCAGCATGGTGGATATAATTGAGTGGGATACTCAAAAAATCAAGGGAAGGATCCCGCAGGTTCTTCATACTTATTCAGTGGTCGGGAACATGAACGAACACCAGCTTTCAATAGGTGAAACAACATACGGAGGAATTGAAAGTCTGATCAACCCGGATGGTATTGTTGATTACGGCACTCTCATCTATTTTTCCCTGCTAAGAGCAAAAAATGCACGTGAAGCAATAAAGGTCATCTCCGAACTTGTATCTGAATATGGTTATATAAGCAGTGGTGAGTCTTTCTCAATAGCTGATCCGAATGAAGCATGGATATTTGAAATTATCGGCAAGGGTCCGGGTAGCAAAGGAGCAGTATGGGTTGCCCGCCTGATCCCCGACGGATATATTTCAGCCCATGCAAACCAGGCCAGGATCCAGACTTTTCCACTGGCAACCGGCAAAAAGAATAGTATAGCTATTACTTCAAAAGATCTTAGCAGAATCTTTGATCCGGCTGTTGAATGTGTTTACGCTTACGATGTTATCGATGTTGCAAGAGCAAATAATTTATACACGGGAACAGACAAGGATTTCAGTTTTTCTGATGCCTACAATCCAATTTCCTTCTCAGGAGCAAGATATTGTGAAATGCGCGTTTGGGCATTTTTCAGGGCTGTTAATGATGAGATGGATCAATATATAAACTATGTCGCAGGACATGATCTCAGCAAACGTATGCCACTATGGATCAAACCTAATCGTAAGATATCAAATTATGACCTGATGAATTTCATGCGTGACCATCTTGAAGGTACCCCCTTCGATATGAGAAAAGATATTGGTGCCGGACCTTTTGCTGCACCCTACCGCTGGAGGCCGCTCTCATGGAAAGTGTCAGATGATCCGAATGCTCCTGAATACTGTAATGAGAGAGCTACATCTACCCAGCAGACAGGCTTTGTATTTGTTGCAGAGAGCCGCAGCTGGCTTCCTGATCCAATAGGCGGTATTTTCTGGTTCGGTGTTGATGATGCCGCAACAACAGTTTTCAATCCAATGTATTGTGGTATTCTTGAGGTACCCGAATATTATAAAGCAGGGAACGGCGACCTGCTTACATATTCACCAACTTCAGCCTTCTGGCTCTTTAACCAGGTAGCTAATTTCTGCTATTCTCGTTATGACCTTATGAGCGCAGATGCACTGAAAGTCCAGAAGAAACTTGAATCAGGTTTCATGGAAGAGATAAAAGAAGTCGACGATGCTGCCAGTGAACTATACAAGAATGATGTATGGAAGGCAAGGGAATACCTTACTGATTTTTCAAATAAAAGCGCTAAGAATACATTTGACAGCTGGAAATTGTTAAGCGAATATCTCCTTGTGAAATATATGGATGGAAATATAAAGAGAGAAAAAGACGGTAAATTTGAAAGAACACCGGAAGGTTATCCGGCCTATCCGGATCAGCCTGGATACCCCGATTCATGGAAGAAATCGGTGATCAAGGATACTGGAGATAAATTGCTGGTACCGGCAGGAGCGGGACATTAGCTGGGTGCTGGGTGCCGGGTGCCGGGTGCCGGGTGCCGGGTGCCGGGTGCCGGGTGCCGGGTGCCGGGTGCCGGGTGCCGGGCAATTAGGGATTGGCATCTGTGATTGATTAAAACGAAGTATTTTTAGAGTATTCTAAAATATTACCATGAGCAGTTTTAAGGATTTGGAGATATATCAGTTAGCTTTTAATTTATCTATAAAAATTCATCATGCTTCCTTGAAACTTCCAAACTTTGAATTATTTGAATAAGGAAATCAGATCAGAAGATCATCAAAAGGTGTAAAGGACACTATTGTTGAGGGATATGGAAGAAGAAAATATAAACTAGACTACATCAAGTATCTATCTTATGCTATTGCTTCATGCGACGAAACCACAAATCATATACTGTCGATCAAAACAATATATCCTGATCTAAATGAATTTAAGGATTTTGAAGAAGATTATGATAAACTTGGGCGGATGATAAACTGCTATATTCAGTATGTAGAAAAAAATTGGAAATCATAACAAATCGACCGAGCACCGAGCACCCAGTACCAAGTACCTAGTACCTTCTAATAGTGCACTGAAACTTTATTGCGAAACATTTTTACATGCAGATTGCGTAATATAAAAAAATATAATTATTTTTGCGACCGGATTTTTGAGACCTAATTGTAAGAATACAAAAATATTTTTTGTGATGAATTTAATGAATGTCGTTGATAAAGAATTTGCTGTAAAGAGTGAATATCCCAAATTCGGTACTGGTGATACGATTACAGTACATTATAAGATCCGGGAAGGTAATAAGGAAAGGATCCAGCAGTTTCGCGGTGTGGTAATACAGAGAGCCGGAACAAGTCATACCGAAACTTTTACTGTCAGGAAAATGTCCGGTAATATTGGTGTTGAAAGAATATTTCCCATAGCTTCTCCATTTATCGATAAGATTGAAGTGAATAAACACGGGAAAGTCCGGAGAGCAAGAATTTTCTATATCCGCGATCTCACTGGCAAGAAAGCACGCATAAAGGAAAAGAAATTTTAATAATAATATTAGTGTAACAGAAGAGGGTATCTAATCGTATACCCTCTTTTCTTTTTATTAAGAACTTACATAGAGTGATACTGAGGTCTTCTCTTTGCGTAGACTATCACAGAGAGCCACAGAGAATAAACTCGGTGTCTTCTCAGTGGATCTCGGTGTAACGATTAAATTTTATTGATCAAATCCTCCTTCTTCGCCTTAGCATCCTCGACCAGTTTTGTTGCTCTTTCATCAGCTTCCTTTTCAAGGGCATTTGCCTTTTTATCAGCTTCGCTTCTGAGGGCATCAGCTCCCTTCTGAGCGGCCATTTTAGCTATGGCCCCTTTTGATGCAGCTCCGTCAATAAGTTTCTGAGCCTGGGTTTCTGCCTCCTCTCTTAGCTTTTCTGCACCTTTGGCAGCTTCATCACGGATCTGTTTAGCTCTTACTTCTGCTTCAGCAATAATTTTATCACCTTGTTCTTCAGCCTCCTGACGCGCTTTATCCTTACCTGTTTCAACAGCCTTATCGACAGTTTCTTTTACTTTTTCTTTTGCGACTTCCTTAATTCCTGAAGCTGCTGATCCCTCTCCGGAGGCTCCTCCAAAATCTGGCATTACAATCGGTTTTCCAAAGACACCTGTTATCCTGACATTAACCTTAAGGACATCTGCAGGCTTATAGTTAATGCCAAAAGCAGCAGCCTGTACCGAAAGGTTATCTATAAGGGCGTTCACGGAATTCCCAAGATCAGCTCGTGGTATCTCGGTTTTAACCAGATAGTTAAGAGTCTGGTCAAGTCCCTGATCCCCGCTTACATTCATTTTAATATTTCCAACCTTTGTATCAAATGGGCTGACATATACCCTGCCATCTTTTATCTTGAAACTTGCATTGATATCCCTGAATGTATTACTGTAATTATCACTTAGCTTCAGCACTCCTTTCATGGTATCGTAAGTCTTTGATTCCACCAGAGTGACTTCCTTGGCCTGTAGTTTGCCACCACCAAGAATAGTTTCAACTATCGGCATCATATCACTACCCAGAAGACTTTCAAATGCAAGGTTCAGATTCATCCTGCCTTCAATGCCTTTAGCTGCCGGTGCAAGCCTCTGTACAGAATTAAATGTTGTAAAGGCATCCTTAATACCTATATTCTGCATATTGAAATCAGCCTTCATGACTGGTTTAAGAGAATCCCTGGTATCATAATCGGCATTCATAATAATCTGTCCGCCAAGGATATTCAGTCCTGTCTCCCTGATGCTAAGAACGCCGTTTTTAACCAGGATATGTCCCTTAATATTCTGCGCCTTAATATTATCATAGCTGAAATCATTAATAAGGGCATTAAAATCGAAATCAATATTTTCAGGAACCTTTATTAAAGCAAGAGATGTTGTGTCTTCCTCTACTACCTCAGTGGTGTCGGTTGCTATTTTTGAGAGTATATCAGAGGCATCAACCAATTTTGACCTAAGGGTCAGATTCCCCTTAATGGTCTCATTTTTAAATATATATGGAATGTAATTTTCAAGACGTCCGGTAATACTAAAATCGCTTTTATCACCTACCCTGATGTTACCCTTAGTCATTGCAGCATAAGCAGGCGAAATTTCGAAGCCTGCTTCACTGATCATAACCTCGGGATACCCGGTCATAACGATCAGCATATTTTTAATATTCATTTCCCCTGCAGCCTGAAATTTTTCATACTGTTCATTCTCAATCATTGATAATTTCCCTGCCATCTTCATTGACATATCGATAATACCTGAAAGGCTTAAGCTGTCAAGAGGTATTGCATTTGAGAGGGCATCAAGATCAATTTTCCCGGTCAATGATCCGATAAAATCGGGATCGCTTATCGGGGTTTTAAGATTGAATGTCATATCGAAGGTATTGCCGGCAAGTTCCAGGTGGAAAAGGTCTACGGCCGCAGTTGTCTTATCCATGTCTGTGCCATCCATCATAAACTCCGATTTTATATTTATGTTACTAATCTTTTCAGGCAGTGCAGGATAGCTTATCAGTCCATCAGTAACTGATAGAGTCATGTTTACGTCGGGCAGGGTGCTGTCAGCATCGCTGTAAACTCCCTTCACCAGGCCTTTCAACATAAAATCGCCTGTAGCTGTAAGATCAGCAAAATCGGCCATATAGACCGCCGGGACAAGTGATAAGAGGGTCTTAAACGATGTCTGATCGGTACTGATCTGAAGATCCGTTTCGATGTCATCGCCGGGCATGGCTACCGTTCCCGAAAAATTCAGCTTAAGGTCATTCAATGAAAAATAATTTTCACCTAAAGTGAATTTATAATTTTCAAGGTCTGCCAGTATACCTATCTTTGAATCAATTACTGCCCTGTTCAGGTACCTGATGCCATCCATAAAAAAGCTGACATCCTCAATATTAAGCGACATATCCATATCAGTTTCACTTGCTGTCATGTCACCAACAAGGTAGTAGTTAAAGTTATTAAGGTAAGCCGACATACCAGCCATTTTATCAATGTAGGATATTGAGCTGTTCCGGATGGCAAATTTTCTTAGCAATACTTTAAAACCAGATGGTTCAGCTTCCTTTTCCGGTGCAGCTGTTTCTGGCTCTGCTTCTGCCTCTGTTTCAGCAGTCTCTTTTGCAATATCCCAGTTTACGGAACCATCTTCAAGTACAATCGCATTTATTACTGCTCTGTCGAGAATGATCGATTTAACTTCATAGCCTGTTTTTTTAAACAGGCTTGCCAGATTGAAGACCAGATCAAACGAGTTGAATCCTGCAAGTGTATCACCTTCGAATTTATCAATGCCAACAACTGAAACACTCTTGAGTGAAAAAGAGAGATTAGGGAAGTTCTTGAAAAAACCAAGCTTATAATCCTCGAATTTCACATTTGCATTTACAGATTCATTGATTACCTGTTCAACCTTTGTTTTGATCTTGCTTTTAAAGAGTATAGGAACTGTAAAAAGAAGCACAAGAATGAGAATTATAATTCCTGCCAGTACTTTAAGGATAATGCCTGCAATCTTTTTCATAACTATTTCGTTTTATACCTGATTATCAATATATTAAAAATCCATATCAATACTGTGTCCGAAAAATAAAATTAAGTATTATTCCGGAAAATAAAAACAGGTGAAGTTTGGAGTACTTAGAGTAAATAATATTAGTAATGTGCTCTATTCACTTTAGTCACCCTAAACTTTAGGCACTCTAAACTTTAGGCACTTTAAGTACTCTAGGCACTTTAAGTACTTTTTTATATATTTGCAATCGCTGAAAAAGGTCCCGTAGCTTAACTGAATAGAGCATCTGACTACGGATCAGAAGGTTGGGGGTTTGAGTCCCTTCGGGATCACTAATAAAATAGCGCAATTAGTTGAAATATAACGAGTTGCGCTTCTTTATTGCCCTTTCACCAAGCTGCCTGGCAACAATATGTTCGATCTCAGCAAAAACAGAAAAACATCTAATATTTATGAAGTTACTAATCCGTAATTGTATCAAACAGAAAATTAATAATGAATATATTCTTTTTTTAATTACTTTGGCAGTAATTCAATTATATAATACCTATGGAAAACAAGATCAGGGAGATATTTGAGAAGGAGGCGTCAGCCATCAGGAATATACCTGTAGCAGAATGCTTTGCAAAAGCAGTTAATATTATTTATGATCGTGTCCACACAAAAAATGGGAAGCTTGTCACTTCGGGGATGGGTAAGGCAGGACAGGTGGCTCATAACATTGCAATCACTTTCAGTTCAACCGGTACACCAGCAATATTTTTGCACCCCAGCGAGGCACAGCACGGAGATCTCGGAATACTCCAGAAGAATGATGTAATCCTTGCTGTTTCAAATTCCGGAAAGACCCGTGAAATTATTGAGCTGATTGATCTTAAAAATAATCTATATCCGTCAGTACCTGTGATCGTACTCACAGGCAATCCCAACAGTCCCCTGACTAAGAAAGCTGACTGTTATATATCTACAGGTTCTCCTCGTGAAGTATGTCCGCTGGGACTAACACCTACAACTTCCACAACAGTATTTACGGTTATTGGTGATGCTCTTGTTGTTGTTATGATGGGAAAAATCGGTTTTAAAGCTGACGATTATGCAAAACGGCATCACGGAGGTTACCTTGGAACAAAATCGAGGGAAAAAAGCGCAAAAGGCTGAAAAACAGGTAGCTATGACAAACACTATCTCATCAAACGGGATAAGTAGGAAGAATTATATCTTTTCCATTACCATTATCGGACTTTTCTTCTTTATTTTTGGATTTGTAACATGGCTTAACGGGATATTGATACCGTTCCTCAGAACTGCATGCGAGCTGAATGATTTTCAAGCCTATTTTGTAACTTTTGCATTTTACATCTCCTATTTTGTTATGGCCTTGCCATCATCTGCTGTTCTCGAAAAAACAGGATTTAAGTTTGGAATGTCAGTGGGGTTGTGGATAATGGCAATCGGTTCACTGATTTTCATTCCGGCCGCCATGACCAGGACATTTGGTCTGTTCCTTACAGGTCTCTTTGTAATGGGAACCGGGCTTGCTCTTCTTCAAACTGCATCAAATCCATATGTTACTATCATAGGTCCGCGGGAAAGTGCAGCAAAAAGGATAAGTATCATGGGAATAGCAAATAAGTTTGCCGGAGTCATTGCACCGATCATACTTGCAAGCATTATTCTTAAGGATTCACATGTGCTGGAAGAACAACTTGCTCAGGCTGTTGACGCAGCATCGCGTACCATAATTCTTAGCGAACTTGCACAAAGAGTTATAATGCCATATATTGTAATGGCTGTAATTCTTGTTCTTCTCGGTCTTCTGTTGAAATTTGTCCATCTTCCTGAAGTTGATACTGATGCGGAGGAAGAGAGTGTCGGAAAAGTGGAAATAAAAAGAAAAACCATCTGGCAATTTCCGCATCTTTTACTTGGTGTCCTGGCACTCTTTTTCTATGTCGGAGTCGAAGTAATTGCCGGTGACACTATTATCAGATATGGGCAATCTCTTGACATTCCCATGGTATCAGCGAAATACTATACATCTCTCACAATGCTTGGAATGATCTTGGGGTACCTGATGGGAATCACCCTCATTCCAAAGTATCTTAAACAGTCCAGTGCGCTTAAGATATGTGCAATATTGGGTGTCATCTTTTCACTTGGTGCGATTCAGATACCTGCAGGCATCGCCTTCACAATGCCATTTATAGACCTGGTAACATTTAAACCTCTGCAATTGGTTCTTCCTCTTACGGTATTATTCGTTGCCCTTATGGGTTTTGCTAATGCGCTGGTATGGCCTGCTGTCTGGCCTCTTGCCCTGAATAAACTCGGGAAATTTACCAAAACAGCATCAGCAATGCTGATCATGGCAATTGCAGGAGGCGCACTCCTTCCGTTACTCTATGGAAAACTGGCAGTTGTTTTCTCTACACAGACAGCATACTGGGTATGTGTACCATGTTACCTTGTCATAACGTATTATGCATTCTTCGGGTATAAAGCAGGACTGAAAAATGGAACATGATCTGAAAAAGCTGTTTGAATGTTTCATCGCCGATAGTACTTTTATGGCCGGCGAACCATTTGGCAGCGGTCATATTCATGAGACTTTTTATATAAAAACTGCAGAACAGGAGAAATGGTACGACGGTTCGATGATGTGCGGTTCCCTTCCCGGGAGGCCAGGGGTGGATTAGAGAGGGAGATTGCTTCGTCACTTCACTCCTCGCAATGATAGTAATTCTATAAAGACAACAATAAATGAACTGGAACAAAGAAGAAGTAAAGTTTCTTAAAACACTGAGTAATCCTGATAAAATACAGGCATTCCTGGATTCTATTGATTATCATGCGGGCTATGAATGCAGGTCACCAAGATGGGTAATCAAGAATCACTCGGCCCACTGCTTTGAAGGAGCATTGTTCGCGGCAGCCGCTCTGGAATTCATTGGATATAAGCCGCTTATTGTGGATATGAAGGCTGTAAATGATGATGATCATGTCATAGCGATCTTTAAGGAAGATGGCCACTGGGGAGCAGTTGCAAAATCCAATTTCACATCTTTGCGATTCAGGGAACCTGTATACAGGTCTCTGAGAGAACTTGTAATGTCGTACTTCGATTTCTTCTTTAATATTGATGGTTATAAATCACTGAGGTCCTATTCCCTGCCCTTTAATCTCACAAAGTTTGAATCACGCAACTGGACAACAACCGATGAGGACCTTGAATTTATAGGAACTAAAATTGAATCATTACATCATTTTTCTGTAGTGAGTCAAAAGATGATCAGAAAACTTTATCCTGCCAGTGAATCAATGTTAAGAGCTGGGCTTCTTGGATCTAACGCCAAAGGACTATTTAAGCCGGGAAAGAAATAATTAAACGTGATAATTTTGCTATCACTGACGTATCATCAGGAGGCTATGGAAGTTCTGACAGTGCAAAAGTTACCTGGACAATCTTTGAGCCGATAACCGATACGGTAAAAGGCACATACAACACTCAAAGCAAGAATCGTATTCAGTTTTGACTGGTGGGAAAAAGGATAAAATTCATATAATAAAGGGAAAGTATATCTATTATTAGTATTATAGATTCTAAGTCGAAGAATTATTCTTAGTATTTATCTATATTTCATTTATTTATCATTATTAAAAATCCGGACGTTCGAAAGACTTTTTGCAAATAATCCAATATTGCTTACTTTTGACACCTCAAAATAACATTGGGTATGGACATATCTGGCAAGAGCTACAAAGCCTTCCTGGAACGCCAGGAAGCACGGGCAAAGCAGTATAGCCGCAAGCAGGCGGAAAAGCAGCATTCAAAAGGCAAGCTTACTGCCCAGGAACGGATCAGCCTGCTGTTCGATTCCGGCACTTTTGAGGAGATAGATGCCTTCGTCACTCCCGCCAACCAGCCGGTAGAATTCGGAAAGGTTGAGCGCACCTATGGAGATGGTGTAATCGTTGGACATGGAAAAGTAAACGGCCGCCTGGTATTTGCATATGCCCAGGATTTCTCCATTATGGGCGGATCACTTGGATTTATCCATGCACGTAAAATAGCAAAGATACAGGAGATGGCCCTGAAAATGGGCTCTCCGATAATTGGCATGATGGACTCGGGAGGCGCAAGGATACAGGAAGGTGTCGCCAGTCTTGCCGGTTATGCAGCGATTTTCCATAATTGTATCGCTTCTTCCGGTATAATCCCGCAGATTGCCGTAATAATGGGCCCATGCGCAGGAGGGGCAGTCTACTCCCCTGCCCTCATGGATTTTACCTTCATGGTAAATCATACCAGCTACATGTTCGTAACCGGGCCCAATGTTGTGAAAGAGGTTCTTAATGAGGATGTTACATTCGACCAGCTGGGCGGTGCCGAAGTACATGCACGTAAGAGCGGTGTTACCCAAATGATCTATGATGACGAGGAAAATACTATTCTTGCACTAAAAAAATTCCTTTCTTACCTGCCTTCAAATAACGTTGAAAATCCACCTGTAGTTGCTGATGATAGATCTACACCTGATGAAAATGATAAACTCAGGGATATCGTACCTGACGATCCGAATAAACCATATGATGTAAAGGATATAATTCAGCTTGTTGTCGATAAAAACAGCTTCCTTGAAACGGCTGAGCTCTTTGCTCCAAGCATTGTTACAGGTTTTGCCAGGCTCAAAGGGAAGACTATTGGGATTGTGGCAAACCAGCCAAAGGTTCTGGCAGGTGTTCTCGATATTGATTCTTCAACAAAGGGTGCAAGATTCATTCGTTTTTGTGATGCTTTCAATATACCTATCCTGACTTTTGAAGATGTCCCGGGATTCCTGCCGGGTGTAGATCAGGAGCACCGTGGAATTATAAGGCATGGGGCCAAGCTGCTTTTTGCCTACAGTGAAGCCACTGTTCCAAGAATAACTATTATACTCCGAAAAGCATATGGAGGAGCCTTTATAGTCATGAACAGCAAGAGTCTGGGTGGTGATTTCAGTTTTGCATGGCCGACAGCTGAAATAGCAGTTATGGGTCCTGACGGTGCTGTCGCCATTATATACCGGAAAGAACTTGCCGAATCAAAAAATCCTGCTGAGATGAAAAAAGAACTGGTGAAAAAGTACCGCGACAAAATAGCCAATCCCTTTATTGCTGATGAACTTGGTTATATAGACGAGGTTATTGATCCGGCTGTCACCAGGAAGAAAATAATTTCGGCTTTCGCTGCCCTGAGCAATAAGTGGGTAAAGGTGCCGGCACGGAAGCATGGGAATATGCCTCTGTAAACGGTACAAGGGCTCAAAGGCTCAAAGGCGTAAAGGCACAACGGAAGAAAAATGACAGCAGGACTGCATGACTGCAAGACTGCAAGACTGCAAGACATTAAGGAAAATATGAAGATAAAAAAAATACTGATAGCCAACCGCGGTGAGATAGCAATCCGGATCATGAAGACTGCTAAATTGATGAAGATAGCTACTGTTACTGTAAAAACTGCCGTTGAGCCAAATGCCATGTATCTGTCCTTTGCGGATGAAGTTTATGATAACACCGAGGATGACTCTGAAATACCAGTATTTCTTAATATTGAGAAGCTGATTTCCATAGCTCTTAAAACAAGGGCTGATGCCGTTCACCCTGGTTATGGTTTCCTTGCCGAAAACGCCTACTTCGCACAAAAGTGCCTTGAAAACGAGATTATTTTTATTGGCCCCTCTCCTGATGCACTATATAAAATGGGCAACAAAACCATTGCCCGAAAACTGGCTCTGAATAATGGTATCCCCATGGCCATGGGAAGTGAGGGTAATATTTCCAACGAAGAGGAGGCTGTCGCCATAGCTTCAAAAATAGGTTACCCTGTAATTATTAAAGCTGCTTCGGGAGGCGGAGGCAGGGGAATGAGGATTGTACGCAAGGCTGAGGAGATGGAAAAGCTATTCATCATCGCAAGCAAGGAAGCTGAAAAAGCATTTAACGATCCGTCAGTTTTTATAGAAAAGTACATTGAAAATCCAAAACATATTGAATTTCAAATACTTGGCGACACTAAAGGAAATATAATACATCTTGGTGAAAGGGAATGTTCCATACAGAGGAAGCATCAGAAACTGCTGGAGGAGGCTCCGTCCTGTGCACTCGATGCTAAGCTCAGAAAAAAGATGGGTAATTTGGCTGTCATGATCGCGAAAGCTGTGGATTATTATTCGGCAGGAACAGTAGAATTCCTCCTTGATTCTGACAGGAACTTCTACTTCATGGAAATGAATACCAGGATACAGGTTGAACATCCGGTTACAGAAATTGTTACAGGAATTGATCTTATTGAGCAGCAAATAAGGATTGCCAATGGCGAAGCTATAAAATTCAGTCAGGAGGAGATTAAACTTAAAGGCTGGGCTATTGAGTGCAGGATAAATGCCGAAGATGTACAGGCCGGATTTGCACCTGATCCCGGCAAGATCGAAAAACTTAGTCTTCCTTCTGATCCTTATGTCAGGATTGATACAGGTATTCAGGCAGGATCTGCTATAGTATCAAGCTATGACTCGATGATTGCAAAACTTATCATAAGCGGCAAAGACCGCAGGGAGGCTATTAAAAATTGTAAGATGGCTCTTGACAAGGTATGGATAAAAGGGACTAAAACTACCCTGCCTTTTTTCAGGATGCTGGTGCGTAATGAAAAGTTCCAGAATGGTGATTTTACCACATCATTTATTGAAAAGGATCTCGATAAGTACTATTTCAACAGCGAATATGAAGAGATGCTGGCCGCATGGCTGGCAACAAAACTATTTGTTGAAGAGAATCTTGAAGAGGACAGTATCGCCGTTGATTTCGAAAACGCAAAAGAACTTAGCCCATGGCTTCTTAACAAAAGAATCAATCAGTTCTGATATATCACACTAAAAGAATGAGTGACAAGTTCCAGATAAAAAAGCTCTATGCTCTCTCCTCTGAAAACAGGAAGTTCAGTTTCACTATTCCGCTTAGGAATAAGATAAGGATCGGTAAAAGGGATTACATTGTTCAACTCAGAGCTGATGATAAACATGGCCCTTATGTTATGTGGAAAAACCGTAAATATCCTGTAGAGATTATACGATCACGTCAGAATAAATACGAGATATTATTCAATGATATAAGCTACACTTTTACAGTTGAGACTCCCTTCTCACTGCAGAGGATGAAGGTGCTTAATGCGAAAAAAGGAAAAGCAGAGCAGGAATCGGTCAGGGCACCCATGCCCGGTAAGATCATAGATGTTCTTGTCCGCGAGGGATCTCCTGTTTTACGTGGCGAACCCGTGGTAATCCTTGAAGCGATGAAAATGCAGAATGAGATCCAGTCGCCTGTAAACGGCATAATAAAATCTGTCTCAGCAAAAGCTAATACCAATGTAATGAAGGATGATGTGCTGGTGGAGATAAAACCTATTTAGCCGGCATCTGTTTCATCGTTTCACACAGGAAATCGAAGAACTTCTTTACCGAGTTAATATTTACCTTTTCATCCGGGGAATGCGGATACTTTATTGTAGGTCCAAAAGATATCATATCAAGATCGGGATACACACCTCCGATTATTCCACACTCCAGTCCTGCATGAATTGCCTTGATCTCAGGGATTTTTCCGTACATTTTTTTATAAATCCCACTCATAGTTTTCAGAATGGGCGATTCCATATTTGGTTTCCATCCGGGATAACTGCCTGATAATGTAACTTTTGCACTTATCAGATGAAATACTGCAGCTATTTTCCATGCAATTGCCTCCTTGGCTGAATCCACTGAACTGCGTGTCAGGTTATGAGCTTCAAATTTACCTGCACTGCATTTTACGATAGCCAGGTTATTTGATGTCTCAACAAGTCCTTTCATTGCCTGGCTCATCCGCTGTACACCATTGGGACACGCAAAAATAGATCTGATGATCTTATACTGGTCTGTTTTGCTCATGACCTTCGCAGGTGTTTTGATTTTTTTGCACTTAAATGACAGAGTTGGTTCCGTTTCGGCAAATTCTTTCCTGTACATTTTTTCATATCCCTTCACAAATTTTTCGAATTGCATCGCTTTAACACCGGCAACGAGCACTACTGAATAAGACTCTCGCGGGATAGCATTACGCAGATCACCTCCTGCAGCTTCAGTGAGCCTTATCCCAAAATCTGATTCAGCCTGCATGAGGAATCTGAACATTAACTTGTTTGAGTTAGCCCGTCCAAGAGCTATATCAACACCTGAATGACCGCCTTTGAGTCCTTTAAGATCAACTCGATATGCTGACATTCCACGGGGAGACTTTTCTTCCCTGTATTTTTTGAAAACACTTACATCGATTCCTCCGGCACAGCCAACATAAAGCTCACCCTCATCTTCCGAGTCAAGGTTCATAAGTATATCGCCTTTAAGGAGACCTTTTTTCAAACCATTGGCTCCTGTCATTCCGGTCTCTTCATCAATTGTAAAAAGAGCCTCAAGTGGTCCGTGCGGAATATCCTTAGAAGCCATGACTGCCAGGGTCGCAGCTACACCTATCCCGTTATCTGAACCAAGTGTCGTACCGTTTGCCTTAACCCATTCACCATCAACGATCGTTTCTATCGGATCTTTTTCAAAATCATGTTTCTTGTTACTGTTCTTCTGTGGAACCATATCGAGGTGAGACTGGAAAATAATGCTCTTACGTTTTTCCATTCCCCTTGTCGCAGGTTTTCTTATTATAACATTACCTGCTTTATCAACAATTGTTTCGAGGTTATGATCTTTGCCGAATTTAACCACAAAGTCAACCATCTTTTTTTCTTTTTTCGAAGGACGGGGAATTTGAGTGATTTCATGAAAATAATGCCACAGAGTATCAGGTTCCAGTTTACGTATATCTTTCATCAGATTTAATAATATTTAGTGAATAATCGATAAAGTTAATATATTCTGCCAATTTAATAAATGATACACATTTCGCAACTGTTTTATTTACTCAGTTCTTCAAACCTTGAAATAATTGTAACAAAAACTTAACAATCAGATATTTTGAACTTCATCTCAATTATATTAATTTCGGGACGGATTAACTATAAGGGGACGGATTTATTAATGAATTGATATTAAGCAACATACTATGTTCCAGATAAATAAAATGTTGGTAATTAACTGATCTGTTATTTCGTTGTTATTCAACACAAATAAAAAGTGAACATTTATCTTATTTTTGTTATTGTCCTGTTCATCCTGGCTGTATCTGACCTGGTAGTTGGAATTTCAAACGATGCTGTAAATTTCCTTAATTCATCTATAGGCTCAAAGGTTGCTCCCTTAAGAGTTATTTTAGTCATCGCCGGACTTGGGATTTTTGTCGGTGCGACATTTTCAAGCGGGATGATGGAGATAGCCCGTTCGGGAATATTTCATCCGGGGCAGTTCTATTTTTCAGAGATCATGATCATATTTCTTGCGGTCATGATAACAGATGTTATACTCCTGGATGCATTTAATACCTTTGGATTTCCTACTTCCACCACAGTTTCAATTGTGTTTGAATTACTAGGAGCGGCTGTTGCTGTTTCCCTTATAAAGATCTCAAATTCACCTGATGCTCCGGCTGATCTAAATACATATATAAACTCCGCCAAGGCTCTGGCTATTATTTCAGGTATACTCCTTTCTGTTGTTATCGCTTTTGCTTTCGGAACAATAATCCAGTTCATTACACGCCTTATTTTTTCATTTAACTATGAGCGTTATATGAAATATTTTGGTGCAGTATGGGGAGGCATTGCTTTAACAGCTATAATATATTTCATACTTGTTAAAGGAGCAAAAGGAGCATCCTTCATGACACCCGAAACAGTAGCATGGATTGGATCTCATACCAGTCAGATACTTTTGGTTTCTTTTCTTGCCTTTACTATGATTCTTCAATTCCTTATACTGACCTTTAAAGTCAACATCCTGAAGATCATTGTTCTTGCCGGCACATTTTCCCTGGCCATGGCATTTGCAGGTAACGACCTTGTGAATTTTATCGGAGTACCTTTAGCGGGTTTTGAATCATTCAGGGAATTCATAGGCAATCCCTCTCTAAGCCCTGATACTCTGAGTATGGAAGCTCTGTCAGAGCCTGTAAAGACACCAACTTTATTTTTACTTGCGGCAGGACTTATAATGGTTGTTACACTCTTTACTTCAAAGAAAGCTAAATCAGTTACGCAGACTGAAATAAACCTGGCGAGACAGGATGCGGGAACAGAAAGGTTTTCTTCTTCTGTAGTGTCAAGATCAGTTGTACATGGAGCGGTAGGTGTATCAAAGTTTATCAATAAAATAGTTCCACAGAAGCTGGTTGATTTCATTGATAAACGGTTCGAGTTCAAAAAAGAAAAGAAAAAGTACAGGCCTTCGAAAGAGACATCATCATTCGACCTTTTAAGAGCCTCGGTCAATATGTTTGTTGCCAGTATTTTGATTGCTTCAGGTACCTCGCTGAAGCTTCCGCTGTCAACCACCTACGTGACATTTATGGTGGCAATGGGTACTTCACTTGCTGATCGTGCCTGGGGCAGGGAAAGCGCTGTTTACCGTATAACAGGAGTATTGTCTGTTATTGGCGGATGGTTCTTTACAGCACTGATTGCATTTACAGTCTCTTTCCTGATGGCTTTATTCCTGAACTGGGGGGGAATGATAGCAACATTGATTGCACTTGGAATTGCTTTGCTTTTTGTTGTCAGGACCAGTTTTATTCATAAAAAGAATCTTGCTAAAGAAATTAAAGAAGATGAATTTAATGAACAAAAATCACTGAGCGGACAAAATATTATTCATAAATGCAATTCTTCAATAACAAGCGTAATTTCTTCGATCTCAAAGCTTTATTTCTCAAGCATTCTGAATCTGATTAAGGAAGACAGAAGAAGAATGAAGAAGGTGATCCATAGTGTCAATGAGCTGAACCAGCAGACAAAAGAATTAAAATACAATCTTTATCCTACATTAAGGATGTTAGAGGAGGGATTTATTGAAACAGGTCATTATTATGTGCAGATACTTGATTACCTGAGAGAAATAGCCCATTGTCTGAAATTTATCGCTGATCCTGTTTATGATCATCTTGACAACAACCACCCTTCTCTGTTGAAAGAACAGGTTAAGGACCTTCATGGACTTAATGAATCTGTTTCTCCTTTTTTTGACGAGATACTGACTATTATAAAGAAACAGAACTACAAAAATCTGGACAAGCTCATAAAAGAACAACAGGAGATTCTTGAATTAATTGTTAAAATTAAAAAGAAACACATCAAGTTGATCAAGACAGAATCATTCAGTACCAGAAGCAGCCTTATGTATCTTAATCTGCTTGCCGAAAGCAAAAATCTGGTCCTCTTTTCCGTAAACATGGTTAAATCACATCGTGACTTTCTTTTAAGTAATGAAATGAACCATAAATCCTGATTTTAATATACAGGCTTTTCTTTGCATTTTAATGAAAGAAGAATCACCCTTCCTGCTGAATGTTGAAATATCTTATCGCCCTGTGTTGATTTTTCAGTTATTATTTTTAAAATTGTATCAAGAATTTGATAAATGCCAAACATCGTTTAAGCAACTGTTCCAGTATAAAAGAAATCCATATTTCAGTCATTTTAAAATAAATGTTTTTTCTGCATATAATTATAGTTCTTGTACTGATCTTTGATTTTATAAATGGATTTCAAGGCACTGCAAATTTAATTGTAACAATAATTTCAATCAGGGTTCTCTTTTATTTTTCCACAGTACTTATAGCAGCGATTTTTCCTTTTATAACTTCTATGGTATTTCCATTGATAGCAACAATAACTATCGGAAAATGTGTTGTTGCTCCTGATGCGTTCAACTCCTTTATAAGGAATTATTGTAGTCATAATATATATCTTTTCAATAACTGAATAAATTAACAAAAAGACAATATAAAACATTAACTATCAATAATATGAATATAGATAAATTTCTTAAGTTTTTTGTTCCGAAGGACCACTCATTTTATCCTTTGTTTGAACAGGATGCAAAAAACCTGGTAAAAGCCGCTGAACTTCTAAAACAAATGCTCTCCTCCTCTGAAACAGAAATTCATGAAATTATCAATAAAGAAATAAAGAATGTTGAACATATCGGTGATCAGATAACAGATAAAACTTACGAGCAGCTGAACAGGTCATTCATTACACCCTTCGACAGGGAAGATATTCATGAACTCACCGCTCATATAGATGATGTTGTGGATTCAATAAACGGAGTCAGCAGAAGAATATGTCTGTATAAACCTAAGAAGTTGCTGCCTGTTTATAAACAAATGGCAGATATGATTCATGAAGCAGCAGTTGAAATTGAACTGTGTATTCACTGTCTAAACGATGCAGCGGCAAATAAGAAAGAGATTTCCAAAGCCTGCAATAATGTAACAGCCATTGAGCATAAAGTTGACGAGTATTATTACGTAGCAGTTTCCGAACTCTTCGATAAGGAGAAAGATCCGGCTGAATTACTGAAAAACAACAAGATACTTGAGATCCTTGAAAGGACCGTTGACGAAGAAGAAGATGTAACCGATACTATTAAGTCGATACTTATAAAAATGGCATAGTCCGTATGCTCAATACCTGATGTTCAGCTCCTCATACTGGTTGTTTATGGTATCCTGAAAAAAGATGATCTGACCGGAAAAAAAGAACAAGAAAAAACTTAAAGGCAGTCCGATGACATTCTTATATATTATAATTGCTTTAGTTCTGGTCTTTGATTTCCTTAACGGATTTCATGATTCTGCAAATTCAATTGCGTGTGTAGTATCTACAAAAGTGTTGTCGCCATTTGCAGCAGTAGGAATGGCGGCATTTTTTAATTTTGTGGCATTCTTAATATTCCCGCTCAAGGTAGCGACAACGATGGGGAAAGGTGTCGTCGAGATGAATGTTATAAATCTGAATGTTGTCGGGGCAGCGCTTATAGCTGCAATCACCTGGAATCTTATTACCTGGTGGTGGGGTTTACCATCCAGTTCCTCACATACCCTTGTTGGAGGTTTAATAGGAGCTGCCGTGGCAAACTCAGGATTTGGATCAGTTATATCTTCAGGAGTTATTAAAATTGTCGCTTTCATTTTTATTGCACCTGCTCTGGGAATGTTGTTTTCATATATTCTGTCAATAATTATTATGTGGATATTCAGGCAAATGCAACCTGCCACAATTGATAAAATATTCCGACGATTGCAGCTTGTCTCAGCCTCGGCATTCAGCCTTGGTCATGGTGCGAATGACGCTCAGAAATCTATGGGAATAATACTACTGGCACTTATTGTAAAAGGGATTGTTTCACAAGATGCGGATATACCATTTTGGGTTGTAATATCATGCCAGGGAGCTATTGCACTCGGAACTCTGTTTGGAGGATGGAGAATTGTAAAGACTATGGGACAAAAAATTACAAAGATCAAACCATTTGAAGGATTCTGTGCAGAAACTGCAGGAGCTTTGTCTATTTTCGCAGCAACACACTGGGGAATCCCCGTAAGCACTACTCACACAATTACAGGTGCAATAATGGGTGTTGGTGCACGCAAAGGTGCTTCAGCCGTTAAATGGGGAGTAACCAGGAAAATATTCATTGCATGGATATTTACCATCCCGGTATCAGGATTAATTGGAGCATTTATGTACTTTATTTTTAACTGGCTGAATTAAAATAAGATACAGTGTTTATCGGATCAGTTATTGCTTAATATTCGGTAATTCAAGACCATATCCTTTCTTTTTATCTTCAGCCTTTAGAAGGAAGGCAAACAGAAGAGCAAGTAGCCCCAGACTTGTAAAGATAATCATAGGACGCGTATAGTTATAAAATGAAAAGACATTGTTGAATTTTGAAATGTTCTCACCTTTATTGCTTACAAAGCTCTCAATTTTGTTATTATCGGAATAATAATAATTAGTGACTTTTAATTCATTCTTCTTTACGGCTTTCTTGAGAGATTTTGTTGTTATATACTCTGTGTTGATTGTATCACTCAATGAAGTGATCACAGCAGTAATCTTACCATCTGTATTTTTAATGAACTGAGCTACCTGCTGATCAACATCTTTTCTGCTGATTAAACCCACCCCAGTGATCGGGTATACTTTCTGATCAGCAACACGTACGCGGGAAATCTGATCACCCTGAGTTGTAACCAGACCTGTCCCGACAACCGCAAAGTACCCAAGGAAGCAATACTTATTAAGAACCCACCCTATCAAAGCAGGCACCCCCATCAGTCCCCAGTTCTGTACCCAGAAGACAAGTGAGTAGGCAGTTCCCAGCTGTTTTTCAGGAATGATCTTCGGAACAGATGGCCACATTGCAGAAGGTACCAGTGAAAATCCGATTCCAAGTATCAGAATCAGGAAAATTGCAATTATCCAGTGATTAAGAAACGGAACAGAAAATATCATGTGGACAATGATAATGAGGATCGCTCCAAGTATCATAATTGATGCGCCTTTGCCTTTTCTGTCGTACAAATTGCCAAATAAAGGAGTCAGTAAAATAGTACCGAAAGGAAGCATAGCGGGTATTATTCCGGCCCAGTCTTCGTTAATATGGAATTTCTGCACCATCAGGTCTGTAGCATATTTCAGAAACGGAAATACAGCTGAATAGAAAAGGACGCACAAAATGGCTAAATACCACCAGCCTTTATTTGTAATTATTTTGAGTATATCTTTAATACGAAATGCCTCTTCAGTATCAACAGTATTGGTGGCTTTGTCATAAGCAACCTGTGAGGCATCCAGCTTCTTATCCATAAATGTATAGATAAAGAATGATATAAAGCCAATACATAACATGATCAGGCAGACAAGGATAGGTGCAGAAACATTATTAAATCCTTTTGCGATAGGGACAGACGTTGAAAGTGCAAGTGCAGTACCCATCCTGGCCGTCGCCATTTCCAGGCCCATAGCCAGTGCCATCTCTTTCCCCTTGAACCATTTAACGATAATTTTTGATACTGTGATACCGGCAATCTCAACACCCACTCCAAAAATTGCAAAACCTAACGCTGCCATGAATACCTGAGCTTTAACATCCCAGAATACGAGGTGCCAGTACTGACCATCGAGCAGGTGAGTCGATACGGCCCAATACTTAATAAATGTACCTATTACCATTATCGAGGTGGCCATCATTCCTGTGAACCGTACACCCATTTTATCAAGTATTATACCTCCGACGATCAGCATTAGCAGGAAGACATTAAACCATCCATAAGCACTGGTAAAAAATCCAAATTCTGAGCTGTTCCAGCTAAGCTGACCTTCAAGTAATCCTTTAAGAGGGGCCATTACATCGGTCAGGTAATAACCACACAACATTGTAAATGAGATAACTGCCAGGGCAGTCCAACGTGCTGTTTTTGAATCCCGCAGGGTCCTTCTTATAGTTTCCATAAATCTTATTTAGTAAATTTTGGCGGGTAAATGTAAAAAAATAATTCGGATGTAATAGAGTTATGATGTCATATTGAATGAACCAAAATCTGATTTAATTGTTTCTCATGTGTAAAAGACAGATTTACTGAGCAGTTTTAATAGATAATATTTTAATTTTGTAAAAATTCTGAACTGAAATAATACATAATGAACCCCACATGTATTTGAATACATAACCGAGCTTGCGAGCTCAGCAAAGCTAAACACAATATTATAATAATCAGCTATATGTGGGTTCCATCATACAATTAAAATAAGTTATTATATGATGAAAAGAACACTGTTTTTATTATTGATCTTGCCGGCTTTCATAACAGCTTTTGCACAAAAACCGGAACTCTCAACAAGTAGCAGAGTAAAATGGTATACCATACAGGAAGCTGAAAAACTCATGAAAAAATCCCCGCGCCCTTTATTTATTGATACTTACACCGACTGGTGCGGCTGGTGCAAGAAAATGGACCAGGATACATTTACAAATTCGGTAATAGCCAATATGCTGAATACAAAGTTCTATCCCGTTAAATTCAATGCAGAGGGTAAGGAATCAGTTACTTTTCTGGGACAGACTTTCATTAATGACGGCAAAGCCGGGAGGGCTCATCAGCTTGCTGTTGCCCTGCTAAATGGCCAGATGTCTTACCCCACAGTAGTCTTCCTTACCATGGAAGATGATAAACCGGGAGTTTCTCCAGTACCGGGATACAGACCAGCTAAAGATATGGAACCATTGCTGAGTTTCTTCGCCGATAAGGCATATAAAACAACAACCTGGCAGGAATTTCAGATGAGTTTTGTTGGAAAAGTAAAATAAACAGATTTAAGATTCAAGACTTATTTAATTTGAAATCTAAAATCTGAAATCTGATATTATCTTCCGATAATGTAATTCCCTGGTAATTGCATGACTTCCCCGTACTGGTAGACCATTTTTCTTGAGCTATAGAGTATCTCATCTCCCATTTTTATCGACATATTAACAATATCCGGTATCCTGTAAAAAAGTTTATCGACCGGTGGAGTAAATGGATCGGGAGTCTGGGAAGAGATAAACGTAAGGTCTTTTGTTTTCTGCTCTGAATTGAGGCTGACAATCACCTCTGTTCCGTTTCCCGATGAAGGATCCCGTGGACCGGTGATTTCAGAAAATCTGAAAAGTGTTACCGGTTTGCCGTCAAACTCTATCCTCGGAATAAGCTGGTATGTGAATGTTCTTTTTTCACTTATTGTCTTACCGGTAAACAGTTCGGTATATTCCTTTTCGAGCCTGTTCAGTTCCTTAATTGCAGCATCGTCCTGAGGGAATACATTAGCTTCACCAGTCAAAATAAGTATCTTTCCATCTCTGATTTCCATCAGTCTCCGGGCTGCTCTTTCTGCAAGCTGGCTGACAGAGAGTCTCTTTTTCGTCTCCACTATATAAGGTATCCTGATAAATGCTGTATCAAAATTTACACGTTTGTATGCCGTATCAGTCTGGATCCTGTAATACTCATCCGATCCGAGATCATACGACTGAAACTGATCAATGTTCGTTTCCCTGTTTCCAATATTGCTGATTGCTTTATAATCCATTTCAGGATTAAGATCGAGTATCAGTCCCTCTTGTTTCAAAGCCAGCACATTTGAATGGAACAGGTTGTTACCCTCAATGACATAATATTCCGAAGGATCTGCTTCATTGTGTGAACTTACCGAAACACCTTGTATTGACCAGTACTCTGCTTCATTCATAATAATTCCCCGGAAGCCAAGGAGTTCCTCGGCATATTTAGCATAAGGTCCGGGTAATTCAATAGTCCTTTCCATCTCTACCATAACAGTGAATACAGTCATGGGAAGACTATAGACAACGGTACCTCCCTTTATCTTTGTAGTATCGGAAAGAGGAGTAATGACATAATCGGGTCCTGCAATTTTTTTCTCAGGCCAGCATGAACCCATCAATATTATTATCAAAAACAGCGGAAGGAGAATAATTTTTTTCATTTGTCAGTAATTGATTATTATAGGCAGTCTGCAAAGTCTCATACCTGATCGCTTTCTTTTATCATTCCATATGCATTTCCGATTTCAGCAATTATATCGGAAGCTATTAATGATTCATAACCTGATTTCCCGGCTGCAATATCGCCTGCCAGTCCGTGAATACATACGCCTGTCAGTGAAGCATCCACAGGATCATAACCCTGGGCAAGCAATGAAAGAATCATTCCGGTGAGTACATCGCCGCTCCCCGCCGTTGCCATTCCCGGATTACCGGTATTGTTGAACCATACTTTTCCATCAGGGATTGACACTGATGTATAAGCACCCTTAAGTACAATTATACAATTGAACCTGCGTGAAAGTTCTGTCTGCTTCTGTAACCTTTCATACCCACAGGAGGACCTTCCGGCAAGCCTGTCGAATTCCCCCGGATGCGGTGTAAGGATCGTCATGGGTGATAAAACAGATAGCCACTCCTTATTCATTGACAATATATTCAGAGCATCAGCATCGATCACTAACGGTTTTTTACAATTCAGCAGAAATCCGTGAAGCGCCTGTTGAGATAATTGTTCTGTTCCCATTCCCGGACCAATGCCCACCGCATCATAAATATCGGTGTTTACCTGTCCGGAGATAAATTTTTCACCCGGATCCTGACTGATCATTGCCTCGGGGAAGGCACTCTGGATAATATTGTTGCCTCCTGCCGGAATATAACAGGTTATCAGACCGGCTCCTGTCCTGAGAGCTGATTTTGCCCCAAGCACAACAGCACCCATCTTTCCATATGATCCGCCAACAAGCAATCCATGTCCGAAAATCCCTTTATGATCGAATTTACGCCTTTTTTTAAGGAGCATCTTTACAAGCTTCTTCTCAAGCAGTGCATAAGGAGTGTCAGTATTATTTATCGCCGTGATATTGAGTCCTATAGGCAAAACAGTCCAATCTCCTGTATATTTTTCGTTTTCAGAAAATAAGAATGAGAGCTTCGGAAACTGGAAACTAAGTGTGAAACCGGCATTAACAATATTTTCAGGAATATTCTTGCTGTTGTCTTCTCCAAATAATCCGGAAGGAATATCGATTGAAATTACTGTAGAACCTGATTCGTTTATCTTTTTAATTACGTCTGAGGCAAGACCTTCGGCAGGCCTTGAAATCCCGGAACCGAAAATTGCATCTACAATAACATCACCGGGATTTATAACAGGGAACTTATCAGTGCTTGTTAATACATGGAACGGTACACTTGTCTCTTTCTCAAGTCGCTTCTTGTTTATCTGCCAGTCATTTGATGTCTTATCAGTAAATTGTATATAGAAAACCTCCGGTTCATATCTGCTCTTTGCCAGCATTCTTGCAAGGGCCAGCGCGTCACCGCCATTATTGCCGGGACCGGCAAAAACAAGTATCCCCCCTGACCTTTCAAATCTTTCCACAAACCACTCATACAACCTTGCAGCAGCTCGCTCCATAAGGTCAATTGAAGCCACAGGTTCATTGATGATAGTATACTCATCAATCTGTTTTATCTGGTCACAACGGAATATCCTCATCCGGCCTGAATCAATAAAGCACAAATTTACACTCTTCGGCCATTAATAAAAAAAGATTAATATATTTGTTTCCTGTCAAACATTGAATAGCTCCGGTATTTTGACGGTTCAATTCAGCTGCATCTGACACGAATAAATATTAACCAACTAAAACAGAGTAATATGCTTAAGAATCACCCAAAAGGATTACTTGTCGCCTTCTTTTCCAATATGGGTGAAAGATTTGGCTTCTATACCATGATGGCCATTCTGGTACTTTTCCTTCAGGCCAAGTATGGACTTGCAGCAAATAAAGCCGGTGATATTTACAGTTGGTTCTATTTCAGCATATATGCACTTGCGCTGCTTGGTGGTATTCTAGCCGACTCAACGAAAAAATACAAGCTTGTAATTCTTGCAGGGATCTTCATAATGTTTGCCGGTTATGTTATTATGGCAATTCCTGGAATGACCCTTACCATCACAATAATAGGATTGATGATTATTGCTCTTGGAAACGGACTTTTCAAGGGCAATCTTCAGGCAGTTGTCGGGCAGATGTATGATGATCCGAAATACTCTAAACTAAGAGACACTGCCTTCATGATCTTTTATATGGGTATTAATGTCGGAGCCTTTTTTGCACCTTTTGCTGCCAATGGCATGCGTAACTGGTGGCTTAAGGTAAACGGATTTTTGCATGACGGAAGCCTGCCATCGCTTTGTCATCAGTTCAACAACGGAATCCTTACAGACACTACGGTATTTCAACAACTAGCTGATAATGTGAGTCTTGGCGGACCAGTAACAGATCTTTCGGCATTTGCTGCCGATTACCTTGAAGTTTTTTCAAAGGGTTATAACTATGCTTTTGGAATAGCTGCAGTAGCCATGATAATTTCGCTGCTGGTGTATACTATCTTCAATAAACTGCTGCCTGATAAAGAGGTAAAAGAGGCCGCTATATCTACTGAAAAAATTGATTTTAAACCTGTTCCTGTTATTGCCGCTATCCTGGCTATCGGTGTAACCGCATTTGGTCTGCATTTTATTAGGCAGGTTGGCTGGGCCTCAGGTTTTGCATTCGGACTTTTTGCAGGCTTTATTACCTGGATCATTCTGGCCTCCCGAAAGGAGGAAAGAGCGAGGATATCAGCTCTTATTCTGGTCTTTATTGTTGTTGTCTTTTTCTGGATGTCATTTCACCAGAACGGATTAACCCTGACTCTTTTTGCCAGGGATTACACCGTTAAACAGACCGGAGCCTTTACCAATCTTTTCTTCACACTACCTTCGATGCTTGCGGTTATAGGCTCCATAGCTGGTCTTGTCATGCTTGTATATAGAAACCTGGAAGTTAAAGTCAAGATAACGGGAGTTTTTTTGTTCATTATTTCGCTTCTTCTGGGCGTGTTTTTCACTACCGGATTCGATCCCACCGGATTGTTTGGGAAAGTATTCACTGCTTTCGGACCACATAACGCAATAGCACCTGAAGTATTCCAGTCATTTAATCCCCTGTTCATCGTTGCTCTTACTTTCCCGGTAATGGCTGCATTTGCGTGGATGAACAAAAAAGGCATAGAACCTGCAACACCAAAGAAAATAGGCATCGGGATGGTCATAGCAGCTTTTGGATTTTTTGTCATACTGATAGCTTCTATCGGCGCACCATCACCGGCATCGCTTAGTGGTTTGCCAGTTGCAGATAGTTACAGGGTATCACCATACTGGCTGATGAGCAGTTACCTGATACTTACAGTTGCAGAGCTTTTCCTCAGTCCTATGGGTCTTTCGTTTGTGTCAAAGGTTGCTCCTTCACGGTTCCAGGGTCTTATGCAGGGCGGCTGGCTGCTTGCAACAGCTGTCGGAAATAAACTGCTCTTTGTGGGAAGCCTGCTGTGGGATAAGGTACAATTAAGTACACTGTGGCTGGTATTTATAGTATTCTGTCTGCTGTCAGCAACATTTATATTTTCAATTCTCAAAAGACTTAATAAAGCAGCTTCAAGCTGATGAATACATTAATATATTATTTTTTAAAATGCAATTTTTATTTATCAGCATATGAAAGTTCTGAAATTCGGTGGTTCATCTGTAGGCACCCCGGAGCGCATCAGGGAGGTTAAAAGGATAATTGAGTCACAGCCTCTTCCTATAATTATAGTAATCTCTGCATTCCAGGGT
>Ga0315550_1000163_pt1 | contig 39422 bp, 41 predicted proteins | sample SalMarSW160190MG_2_FD_203100 | JGI IMG/M metagenome (GOLD analysis project Ga0315550, IMG submission 203100) | Salt marsh sediment microbial communities from the Plum Island Ecosystem LTER, Massachusetts, United States - Salt Marsh Sediment SW1601-90 ...
TCGTGATCCCACAGCCGCCGGGCGAACCCGGCGTCCTGCCACGCCGCGAGGCGGGTCGCCACCGCGGCCTGGTGGGATCCCGCCGCCAGGTCGACGTCGACGCTCATGGCCGGATCGCCGCCATCTTCTCGGCGACCGTCGCCAGCAGGTCGTCGTAGGAGTCGGCGAACTTGCGCACCCCCTCCACCTGGAGATCGGCGGTGATCTGGTCAAAGTCGATCCCCAGCTCCGCCAGCGCCTCGATGTCGGCGCGGGCCGTGTCGACGTCGGTGGTGAGGGCTTCGGGGTCGATCTCGCCGTGGTCGAGGAAGGCGTCGATGGTGGCCGGTGGCATGGTGTTGACCGTGTTGGGTCCGACCAGCGGCTCGACGTAGAGCAGGTCCGGGTACTCCGGGTTCTTGGTGGAGGTGCTGGCCCACAGGGTCCGCTGGGGGCGGGCGCCCTGCTCGGCGGCGGCGGCGAAGGTGGGCCCTTCGAACAGCTCGCGGTAACGACGGTAGGCGAGCTTGGCGTTGGCCACCGCCGCTTTGCCTCGCTGCGCCAGAGCCTCGGCGGAACCCACCTTCTCGAGGGCGGCGTCGGTGTTGGAGTCGACCCGGCTCACGAAGAAGGAGGCGACCGAGGCGACCCCGGACGGGTTCTGGGTCCGCGCCACCCCGCGCAGGTAGGCCTGGGCCGCGTTCTCGTAGTTCTCCAGCGAGAACATGAGGGTGACGTTGACGTTGATGCCGGCGGCGATCAACTCCTCGATGGGGGGGATCCCCTCGGGGGTGGCGGGGACCTTGATCATCAGGTTGGGCCGCGCCACCTCGTTCCACAGCCGGTGGGCGTCGGCGATGGTGCCGGCGGTGTCGGCCGCCAGGTGCGGCGAGACCTCGAGGCTCACGAAGCCGTCGGCGCCGTTGCTGTCCTCGAAGACGGGGAGCAGCAGGTCGGCGGCGTCCTGGATGTCGGCGATCGCCAGCTTCTCGAACACGACGGCGGGTTCGGCGGCGGGATCCGCCGCCAGGATCTCGGCGATCTGAGCGTCGTACTCGGAGGACTTGGCCAGCGCCTGCTGGAAGATGGTCGGATTGGAGGTGAGGCCCCTGATTCCCCGGTCGACGAGCCTTGCCAGCTCGCCGCTGACGAGGAGGTCACGCCGGATGTAGTCGAGCCAGACGGATTGCCCCTGGCGGTGGAGGTCGTGCAGCTTGGTCATCTCGCGGAGCTTCCTTTCGCGGTCGCGGGCCTCTCGCGGTCAACGTACTCGATGTGGCGGCTCTTCCCGAACTCGATGCCCCGGGCACGGTGCCGCGGCCGGGAGTGGAGGTGGTCAGAACTCGTCGAGGATGCGGGTGATCCGGGTGCGGACCTCGGCCGCCATGTCGCCTCGTTGCAGGGCGAACGCCACGTTCGCCTCCAGGAAGCCGACCTTGGTGCCGCAGTCGAAGCGGGTGCCGGAGAAGCGCAGCCCGTGGAACGGCCCGTTGCCGATCAGCTTCACCATCGAATCGGTCAGCTGGATCTCGTTGCCGGCGCCGACGACGCCGAGGCCGAGATGGTCCATGATGGCGGGCTGGAGGATGTAGCGGCCCACGATGGCGAGGTTGGAGGGGGCGGCCTCGGGTTGGGGTTTCTCGACCAGATCCAGCACCTCGACGAGGCGGCCGTCGTCCTCTCCCGGAGCGATCACCCCGTAGCGGCAGGTGTCCTGCGGCGGGACCTCCATGAGAGCGACGAGGTTGCCGCCGTGGCGCTCGTAGGCCTCGACCATCTCGACGAGGCAGGGGCGCTCGGAGAGGATGAGGTCGTCGGCGAGCAGCACCGCGAAGGGTTCGTCGTCGACCAGGTAGCGGGCGCACCAGACGGCGTGGCCCAGTCCCAGCGGCTCCATCTGGCGGACGTAGACGATCTGGCCCGGCTCGGGTTGGGAGAGGCGGATCTCCTCGAGCATGTCGTGCCGGTCGTGGTCTCGCAGCACGTCCTCCAGCTCGGCGTGGGCGTCGAAGTGGTCCTCGATCGCCGACTTGCCGCGGCCCGTCACGAAGATGATCTCCTCGATCCCTGCAGCGCGCGCCTCCTCGACCGCGTACTCGATCAGGGGCTTGTCCACGATCGGGAGCATCTCCTTGGGGAGTGCCTTGGTGGCGGGCAGGAATCGCGTTCCCAGACCCCCCACGGGGAAGATCGCCTTGCGGATTGGCTTCACTTCACGCTCCTGTACCTTGCCGACGACATTCGGGTGTTCGGTACATTCCCTCTTCCTTTTGAGTTCAAACTCGCCGGGTCGCCGATGCGAGGGATCGTACCGGAACCGGGACGCTCCCCGATCAGGCGCCGATCTCCGCTTCCACCCGGGCGGCGTGGCCTTTGGCCCGTACCCCGTACCAGGCGTGCTCGACCCGCCCGTCGGCGCCGATGACGAAGGTCGACCGGGTCAGTCCATGGGACTCGCGGCCGTAGCTCTTCTTGACGCCCCACGCCCCGTAGGCCTCCGCCATCGTGTGGTCCTCGTCGCTGAGCAGAGGGAACGGGAGGTCGTGCTTGCGGCGGAAATGGTCGAGGCGTTCCACCGGGTCGGGACTGACCCCGAGCACGGCGTAGCCGGCGGAGGTGAAGCGCTCGTGGCGGTCACGGAAGTCGCAGGCCTCGGTGGTGCACCCCGGGGTGAATGCCCTTGGGTAGAAGTAGACGACCAGCGGGGACCCGGCGTAGTCGGTCAGCGACACCGGGGTGCCGTCCTGGTCGGGACGGGTGAAATCGGGGGCCTGGTCTCGGGGCTCGAGTCTCATGGGGCCTCCTCGGACGTGTTCGGGACGGGCAGGGTGGGGGCCGGCAGCATCGCCGCCGGGGCGGCGTCCTCGGCGGCACGGAGGCGGAGCTGGCCGCAGGCGGCGTCGATGTCCCGGCCCCGGGTGTCACGCAAGGTGACGTTGGCGCCGCGGTCTCGCAGCGCCGCCACGAAGGCGTCGACGGTGGCGCCGGCGGCGGGCCGCTGGGCGGACAGCGGCGTCGGGTTGAGGTTGATGACGTTGACGTGGGCCCGCAGGTCGCGGGCGATGAAGGCCAGCTTCCCGGCCTGGTCGACCGAGTCGTTGACGCCGTCGATGAGGGTCCATTCGATCGACAGCCGGCGGCCCTTGGCGGCGAAGTAGGTGCGGGCGGCGGCGACGACGTCGGCGAGCGGGTAGCGGTCGTTGAGGGGGACGAGGCGGGACCGCAGCTCGTCGTCGGCGGCGTGCAGGCTGACGGCGAGGTTGACGGGCCACGGCTCCTCGGCGAGCCGCAGGATGCCGGGAACGACCCCGACGGTGGAGACGGTGATGGAGCGGGCGGAGCGGCCCATGGTCTCGATCATGCGGCGCAGCGCTTCACGCAGGTGGGCGTAGTTGGCGAGCGGCTCGCCCATGCCCATGAACACGACGTTGGTGACCCTGGTGGGGCCGGTGTGGAGCGGGTTGCTCCTCAGGTGCGCCTCGGCGTAGGCGAGCTGGGCCACGATCTCCCCGGCGTCGAGATGCCGCTCGAACCCGAACTGGCCGGTAGCACAAAAGGTGCAGCCCATGGTGCATCCCGCCTGGGAGGAGAGGCAGAGGGTGGCCCGCCGCGGGTAACCCATCAACACCGCTTCGATCGAGGCGCCGTCCCGGCCCCGGAAGAGCCACTTGCGAGTGGTCCCCCCGTCGGCGGACTGCTCGATCTCGACCGAGAAGGGCCAGAGCCGGTCCGCCAGCCCGGCCCGGATCCGGCGCGGCAGGTTGGTCATCGCCGACGCCTCCAGCACCGGGGACCGGTAGAGCCAGTCCCGCAGCTGGCGGGAACGGAAGGCGGGCTCCTCCGGGAGCAGGATCGCCAGCTCGTCCGGGTCGGATCGATACGGCGATTCGACGAACCGGACGGCGGAAGGGGCCCGATTCAACCGAGGAGCCGGCGGGCCTGCGCGATCCAGTCCGATGCCCTGCCCTCGCCCACCCCGAGTGATTCGCCGATCGCCGCGGCATCCGCGCCGGCCATGGCGCGGTAAGTCGTGATGCCGGTCTCGGCCAGGCGTCCCGCCATCACGGGCCCGATGCCCTTGATGGTGCGGAGGTCGTCCGGCTCGGCGACGGCCTCGGTGGCCGGGGCGGGCGGGGTGCTCCGGAACGGAGGCGCCGGCTCGCCCGAGACGTGCGGGGCCGGGAGCAGGCGCTCCCGGGTGAGCCACAGGACGAGGCCGATGGCGGCCGCGAGCCCGATGATGCGTATCAGTTTCTTTGCCATTGCCCTCACATTCTACGGCCGGGAGGGACGCTGTGTCGGTAACTCCGGTTTGCGGCTACGGCTGGCAGGGGGCCCAGTGCGCCCACGGATGGTCACCGGCGCCGATCGATTCGAGTACCAGCCACGCCGCGGTGTCGACGTTGGCCTCCGGGTCGAACACGCTGGCGCCTCCCCAACCGGCGAAGGGGCTCGCCCAGTTCCACGTCGAGGGGATGAACTGGAACAGCCCGGAGGCCTTGGTGCGGGGGTTGACGGCGAGCGGGTCGCCGTTGCTCTCGCATTTCATCACCGCCAGGGCGTCCTCGACGAGCTCGGTCGGGAACGAGGCCTCGACCAGGGGTCGCCAGTACTCGACGTCACGGCTGCCGCCGGCGACGAGGGTGGTGGTGGGCGCCGGGGGCTGGGTGGTGGTGGTCGTGGTGGTGGTGGTCGTGGTGGTGGGCGGCACGGTGGTGGTGGTCGTGGTGGTAGGCGGCACGGTGGTGGTGGTCGTGGTGGTGGGCGGCTCGGTGGTGGTGGTCGTGCTCGTGGAGCTGGTGGTGGTCGTGGTGTCTTCGGGGAAGGAGCGGGGAGCGGCGAGGGCCTGGGCGGCGAGCAGCTCGGGCACCGTCGTGGTGGGTTCCTCGGCCGGGGGAAGCGGCTGCACCTGGTTCGCCAGGGCGGCGCCGGCGATGCGGGCGGAGAGGCTGGTGGGGAGGGCCGCCACCGGGTCGGGGGTGTCGGCCTGGTCGGCGGAGAAGGCGGCGAATCCGAGGACGGCAAGCAGCGCCACGATCAGGAGACCGGTGAACGCGAGGGGAGATCGTCGTCGCACCGAGGTTCTCCGCCTTCCGCCAGGGCCGAATCGATGCATCGGCCGAGAGCGCGCCGCAGCACACCGCGCGCTTCTCCTAGGAGGCTAGGGCAGGCCGGATTCGCTCAGCAAGCCCGAACGGGGGCGGGAAGACCCGGCACGGGCTGGGGACGGGCGGGCCGCCGGAGGCCCGGTCACTTCCCCATGACCGGAAGGCGGCGGTTGAGGGCGTCGAGCACGGCTCGCACCGCCGCCGACGCCTCGTCTCCGGAGGAGAGCGCCGAGCCGACCACCAGCTCCTCGTCGCGCTTGCCGGCGCTGACGATGACGGCGATCACGACCGTGCGCATGCCGACCGCGGCGATCCCGATCGAGTCGAGCCCGAGCGGCGGGGTGTCGGTGAAGATGGCCTCGATGGCGTCGAGGGTGGCTTCCCCGATGAGTCGCAAGCGGGCGGAGGCGGCGGCGGGGCCGCTGGCGGTCCCGACGTGCTCACCACTCTGCCAGGCCAGGGTGACGTGGACGGTCGTGCGTGAATCCTGCGGCTGCTCCTGGATGCGGACCAGGGCGGGCCGCTCCAGGGTGCGGTGCTCGACGGCGTTGGCGGCGAGCTGGACCACCGAGATCACCCGGCGATCGATGTTGGTCCCGAAGCGGGCCATCGCCAGTGACTGGACGTCGCGCACCACCTGCTTGGGGGCCTTGGCGGGGGCGGCCAGCACGTGGACTTCGCTGACCCGGTCGCCGTTCATGACGATCCGGACCGCCTCGACGGAATCGAGCTGGGTGAGCGTCTCTTCGAGTTCCTGGGTGCTGAGCACGATACGCGTCCTTCCCGACTTCGTAGCGTAGTCGCGACGCGGCAGGTCCGAGCAGGCCATGCGGGTTCGCGAATTCCGTCCTTGCCAGGATGGGATGGGCGCCGTAACGTGAACGGGACCACGCTGGTGGTCGAGCTTCGGGCGGAGCTCGGCGGAGTGCACCGGTCCGCGGGCGAGCAGGCACATCGGACAACGAAGTGACTCCGCGTTCCACCCGGGCCAGGGGGAGGCTCAGCCCCGTGCCGTGCCCGGGAAGCGTGGGCGTCTCGATCTGGAGTTCGCCGTGGACAGCCGATCCCCCACAGATTCCTTCACCTCTTCCCGTCCCACCGCCGGGGGGAGTCGTCGTGGCTGAGACGCGGGTCAATCGCCTCTCCGCCGTGCTCTGGCTGGTCCTGGTGGCGGCCGGCGTGCTGCTCCTGGTCCGGTCGACGGCTTCGGTGCAGACCCTGTGGCTGGGGATCGGGGCGATGATGCTGGCGCAGCTCATCACGGTGCCGGCACCGAGCGGCGAGCGTCTCTACTTCGGGGTGGCGGCGGCGGTGGCGGTTCCGTTCGTGGTCGACGATCCCCTCACCACCTTGGCGATCTACGCCTGCGGCATGGCGGGCGCCTGGCTGCTCTTCTTCGTCTTCCGGCTGGTGGAGCGCATCGAGATGAACTCCGAGTTCATCGCCGAGGTGGTGTCGCTGGGGGCCTTCGCCGCGGTGTTCCTCCCGGTGGCCGACTACCTCGACATTCTCGGCCCCGGCGCCGGCGCGGTGTCCGCCGGCAACGGGTTCCGGGCCCTCATCGCCGTCGCCGCCGGCGGCCTCGCCTGGTACTTGCTGCGGGCCCTGCTGCGCGCCCTCGTCGGCCTGGAGCGCGACGACCTCTCGGTCCGCTACCTCTGGCTGCTCGGCCTGGAGGACTGGTCGGTGATCCTCAGCCTGTTCGTCACCGGGGTGCTCTTCGGCCAGGCGCAGCCGGTGATGGGGCTGTGGGCGCTTCCGGTGGCGGCCCTGCCGTATGCCTTCAGCCACCTCGCCTTCGTCCGCTACTACGCCACCCGGGTCACCTACGGCCAGACGATCCGGGCCCTGGCCCAGATCCCCGAGGTCGCCGGGCTGGCGCCGCGGGGTCACGCCATCCGCACCGGGGCCTTGGCGCTCGACATCGGGCGGGAGCTCGGACTGCGACCCCACGACGTCGAGCAGCTCGGGTACGCCGCCTTCATGCACGACATCGGACGTATCACCCTCAACGAGCCGGCGATCCTGCGGGCCGGCTACACCGACGAGGACATCGCCCGTTGGGGGGCCCAGATCATCGCCGAGGCGCCCTACCTGACCGAGGTGTCGACCATCGTGCGCCAGCAGTACCAGCGCTACCGGTCGGTGGGGCAGGAGAAGGACCCGGAGCTGCGGCTCGCCTCGAAGATCATCAAGGTCGCCAGCGCCTACGACCTGGCGGTTCACGAGCTGGGGATGCGCCCGGTGGACGCCCTCGAGCAGATCCACCGCGGCTCCGCCTACGAGTTCGACCCGGAGGTGACCAGCTCGCTGCGCCGGGTGTTGGTGTTCAAGGGCGAGATCCCGGCCTAGCTCAACGCGGGGCGGCGGATCCGGGGAGTCCCTGCACCCGGTGGCGGAAGAGCCGCAGCGGCTGCTGCATCTGATCCTCGATGAAGGCTCCGAGGCCGATGGCGAGGAACACGTCGCCCATCGAGATCACGGTGCGGGGTACCGGGATGATGTCGCCCAGGAACGGCAGGTAGGTGCTGGAGTCGAGCAGCACGTGCTTGGCGCCGAGGGCGGCGTCGGCGCTGCCGCCGGCCAGCTCGATCGCCTCGGGCAGGACCGGCATGCCATGGTTGAGGGCGATGACGGTGAGGTTCATGAGGATGCCGATTCCGGCGATCCACATGCCCGCCTGGTCACTGTTGAGCCACACCACCAGGAGGAGCGGCAGGTACGACGTGAGCACCAGCCACACGGCCAGGGAGGAGCGGTCGTCGGGGACGTAGTCGGCTCCGATCTGCATCCCGAATCCGAGGAAGAGCAGCCACCAGCCGCGGGCGCGGATCTCGGTGATGTTGGACAGTTTCCCGCCGCGGAGCAGCGCCACGACGACCGAGACCACGATGACGGCGACGAGCCAGGTCATGGCACGACGTTACCGCGGGATGGCGGGGTGCGGGGGGTGCTGCGGCGGGAATCAGCCACCGAAGTATGTCGCGAGGTCCGCGTCGATGCTGTCCTCGGTCATCTCGCCGAGGACCCGCTTCAGGATGTGCCCCTCGCTCGAGATGAGGAATGTGGCGGGGAGGCCGGGGGCCCGGAAGGCGGGACCCACCTGGTCCTTCTCGTCGAACCCGATCAGGTAGGAGACGCCGAGGTCGTCGGCGAAGCCGGTGGCGTCGTCGACCGAGTCGTTGACGGCGACACCGAGGAAGAGGACCTCGGGATGGCGTGCGGCGGCGGCGTCGATGGCGGGCATCTCGGCCCGGCACGGCGGGCACCACGACGCCCACAGGTTGAGCAGCAGCGGCCTGCCGTCGCCGGCGAGGTGCTGCGAGAGCGTGAAGGTCCCTCCGTCCCTCGTCGGGACCGAGAAGTCGGGGGCGAGCTGGTCGTCGCCGGCGCCAGGCACGTCCGCCACCGAGATGGGGGCGGTGGCGGCCCCGGGGTCGGCGTCCTGGCGGGCGAGGGCGATCCAGACCGTGGCGGTTCCCGCCAGCAGGGCGACGGCGGTCAGCAGGAGGGCCCGGCGGCGGCGGACGGCGGCGACGGTCGGGGGAGGCGGGGTCTCCATGGGGCGCGACGATAGTGAGCCGTCCCGGCTTTGCCGGCGCCGCCCCGGAACAGGGAATCCGCCGGGATGGTTGGCACCGTGAGACTCGACGGCCCGGAGAGCACGCCATGAGTTTCTTCCCGCGCAATCGTGAGGCCCTCGCCGCCCGCGGCATCGACCCGAGCCGGTTGCCGCTCGGCCAGTGCGCCACCGATCGCTTCCCGGTGCTGCACGCCGGGAGCGTTCCCGACGTCGACCTCGCAACGTGGGACTTCACCGTCGACGGCTTGGTGGGGAACCCGGTCACCTGGTCGTGGGACGAGTTCCTCGCCATGCCGTCGCAGCGGACCGTCGCCGACATCCACTGTGTCACCAAGTGGTCCAAGTTCGACACCGAATGGGAGGGCGTCCCGGTGCGCCACGTCTGGGAGCAGGTCGCTCCCGACCCGGCGGCGAGCCACGTGCTGGTGCGCGCCCGCCGCAGCATGACCGCACCCGGCGGCGGCGAGTGCGATCATCACGAGCGGTGTGGCGAGGGGTCGGTGGCTGCGCACCGGCGCAGCGTACCGAGGCGCCGCCGTTGGGAGGCGGCGGCTCTCGCCCTCGCCGCGATTCCGGGTGTCACCCGGAAAGGGGGGCGGTGGCGTCTCATGGAGTGAGATGACCGACGAAGAGATCTACCGCAAGCACGCCGACGACCTGGTGCGCTTCGCCACGGGCCTGGTCGGCCCGTTCGACGCAGCCGATGTCGTCACCGATGCCTGCCTGCGGGCGTTCGGCTCGAAGGGATGGCCCACCGTGGCCAACCACCGGGCCTACTTGTATCGCTCGGTCCTCAATCAGGCACGATCGCATCATCGCAGCACGCTGCGGCGTCGGGTCCGGGAGTTCCGGGCCGCCGAGCCGGCAACGGCGCCTCCCCGGGAGGTCGACGTCGACGTGCTGGCGGCGGTCGAAAGGCTGAGCGTGCAGCAGCGCGCCGCCGTGGTGCTCACCTATTGGGAGGATCTCGCCCCGAGCGACGTCGCCTCCCGCCTCGGGGTGTCCGAGGGATCGGTGAAGCGCCACCTGGCGCGGGCTCGCGCACGACTCAAGGAGCTTCTCGATGAGTGATCGACTCGACAGCCGCATTCGTGAGATCGCCTACCGGCTCATGTACATGGCGCCGCAGGCCCCACCCTTCCCGGAGGAATCCATGACGACTCTCCAGACCCCTTCCCGTGGGCCGCGCCGGCCGGTGCTGGTCTGGGCCACCGCGGCGATCGCCGCCCTCGCGCTCGTGGGCGTGCCGCTCTTCCTGCTCCGCTCGACCGAGACGGCCGAGCCGGCCACGACGGTGCCCCCGGCGCCGACGTCGACCTCGACCTCGACGACCTCCACGACGGTCCCCGGCGTGGTCGCCTTCACCGAGTTCAACGTGTACTTCTTCTCCGACGAGGTGACCGGCCCCAACGGTGACCCGGGCCTGGTGGCGGTGCGCCGATCCCAGGGCTACGAGGGATCTGTCGACGACCCGGTCGGTGAGGCGCTGAGCTTCGCCATCCCCTCCCTGGTGATCGAAGGGCCGGGCGACACCGGGCTCACCACCTCGATCCCCGAGGGCATCGACACGGTCACCACGGGCGTCGAGAACGGCATCGCTACCATCGACCTCCCGGCGGCGTTCGAGTCGGGCGGCGGCACCGCCATGATGCTGGGCCGGCTTGCCCAGGTGGTCTTCACCGCCACCCAGTTCCCCGAGGTGGAGGGGGTGCAGTTCGCCATCGACGGGCAGGTCGTCGACGTCATCACCTCGGAGGGCATCATCGTCGACCACCCGCAGACCCGGGCCGACTACGCCGACCTGCTGCAGCCGATCCTCGTCGACTCGCCCGCCATCGGCGCCGTGGTCCGCTCGCCGGTCACCATCGGCGGCATCGCCAACGTGTTCGAGGCGACCGTGTCCTACGAGATCACGACGGCCTCCGGCGACGTCCTGGCGGACGGCTTCACCAACGCGACCTGCGGAACCGGCTGCTGGGGCGACTACACCGTCGAGGTGCCCTACACCCTCGAGACCGAGACGGAGGGTTTCGTCACCGTCTTCGCCGACTCGCCGCAGGACGGGAGCCGGATCAACGTCGTCAGCTATCCCGTGACCCTGATGCCGGGGGAGGGTGGCGAGCCGCCGGCGGCGGCGCCGGAGATCGTCCACGTCGAGGGCGTGGTGCCGGGGGAGACCGTGGCCGATGCCGACGTCAACGTCGCGGTGACCGCGCTGGGCATCACCGAGGCGACCATCGGCGGCGTCCAGGCCGAGGTGGTCGAGGCCGAGCTCATCGGCGGGGTGCAGTCCTCCTCGGCCACCGCCGACCTGACTCTGGTCGAGGGCGTCAACCCGATCGAGATCGTGCTCACCGGGCCGGGCGGCACCGCCACCGAGACGATCGAGGTCACCTACCAGCCCGAGGTCGAGCGGCAGATCGCCTACCTCACCCAGGTGGGGAGCGGCGAGGTCGTCGCCGACTACCTGCAGTTCCTCAGCGGTGAGGAGGCGGCGCAGGCGGCCTTCGAGGACGGGGTGATCGCCTCGGTCGAGGAGGGCATGCCCAACGACTACTACATCCGAAACCAGAACGACCTGCTCCGTACCCTCCCGGTGGCCGACGACGTGCTCGTGATGCTCCTCACCTCCGCCGACGGGCCGATCGAGACGGTCGAGGTGCCGATGGACGAGTGGCTCGCCCTCTTCAAGCCCGACGGCACCCCGTGGGATTACACGGTCGACGAGGTGCCGTCCTGGGAGGAGCCGCCCTACGGCTACTACGGCGCTTCCCTCGCCGCCACCCCCTACTGGCTCACCCTCGATGCCTCGGGCACCGTGATCCAGATCGAGCAGCAGTACCTCCCCTGATCCGCCAGGCGCAGCACCCGGGCCCGGGCACTGCCCGGGCCCGGCCGCCTGTCCACCAACCCTCGCTTGGGTGCGAGCGTCCAGCAGGGCCGGGGATCGGAGGCGGGGGGCGTCGGTAAGCTGATCGGTCCGATGACGATTGAGCCGAGGAGAGCCCGATGAGCGAAGTCCACGACCCGTTCCGAGCCCGTGAGACGATCCAGACCCCGTTGGGGGAGCGGATCGTCCACCGACTCGACGCCCTCGGGGACATGGGCGACATCGGGCGCCTTCCCTACAGCATCAAGGTGCTGCTCGAATCGGTGCTCCGCAACCACGACGGCCACGTCGTCACCGACGCGGACGTGCGAGCCCTCGCTCGGTACGACGCCTCCGAGGTCGTCGAAGCCGAGATCGCTTTCACTCCCGCCCGGGTCGTGCTCCAGGACTTCACCGGCGTTCCTGCCGTCGTCGACCTCGCCGCTATGCGCTCTGCCATCGTCCGCATGACCGGAGACGAGACGGCCGCCCAGAAGGTCAACCCGCTCGTCCCCAGCGACCTCGTCATCGACCACAGCGTCCAGGTCGACGCCTTCAACAGCGGCATGGCGCTCCAGATCAACAGCGAGCACGAATTCGAGCGCAACCGGGAGCGTTACGAGTTCCTGAAGTGGGGCCAGTCGGCCTTCGACAACTTCCGGGTGGTGCCACCCGCCACCGGCATCGTCCACCAGGTCAATCTCGAGTACCTCGCCAAGGTGGTGTGGGACGACGGCTCGGTGCTGTATCCGGACAGCCTGGTGGGCACCGATTCCCACACCACGATGATCAACGGCCTCGGCGTGGTCGGCTGGGGAGTCGGCGGGATCGAAGCCGAGGCGGCGATGGTCGGCCAGCCCATCTACATGCTGCTGCCCGAGGTCGTCGGCTTCGAGCTGACCGGGCGTCTCGCCGAAGGGGCCACCGCCACCGACCTCGTGCTCCGGGTGACCCAGATGCTGCGGGAGCACGGCGTCGTCGGCAAGTTCGTCGAGTTCTACGGCTCCGGACTTGCCGGCATGCCACTCGCCAACCGCGCCACCGTCGCCAACATGGCGCCCGAATACGGCGCCACCATCGGCTACTTTCCGGTCGACGAACAGACCACCCGCTACCTGCGCCTCACCGGTCGCCCCGCAGCCTTGGTGGAAGCGGTGGAGCAGTACTGCCGCCTGCAGGGCCTGTGGCGGGACGACGCCCGCCCCGTCGTCTACGGAGCCCGTCTCCACCTCGACATGTCCACCGTCGAGCCGTCCCTCGCCGGCCCCAAACGGCCCCAGGACCGCATCGCCCTCGGCGGCATGAAGGACCAGTGGCGCTACGACCTCGGCGAGACGTTCCGCAAGGCGGCGTATGCCGGCCCCGGAACCGTCGGGGACATGGTCGACGAGGGTGGGGTCGTGCTCCCCGAGACTGCCCCCGAGCCGGGCGACGGGGCCGAGGTGACGCTCGACGGCGCCACCTTCACCATCGATCACGGCCATGTCGTCATCGCCGCCATCACCAGCTGCACCAACACCTCCAACCCCGACGTGATGGTGGGCGCCGGCCTGGTCGCCCGCAAGGCCCGCCGGCTCGGCCTCACCCGCCAACCCTGGGTGAAGACCTCCTTCGCCCCCGGATCCAAGGTCGTCACCGACTACCTGGCCGACTCGGGGCTCATGGAGGACCTGGAGGCGGCCGGTTTCTACCTCGTCGGCTACGGGTGCACCACCTGCATCGGGAACTCGGGCCCACTCCCGGACCCGATCCGGGAGGCGATTCACGACCAGGACCTCGTTGCCGCCTCGGTGCTGTCCGGCAACCGCAACTTCGAGGGGCGGATCTCACCCGACGTGCGCGCCAACTACCTGGCGTCACCGCCGCTGGTCGTCGCCTACGCCCTCGCCGGCACCGTCGACATCGACCTCACCTCCGAGCCGCTCGGCCACGACCGAAACGGCCGTCCCGTGATGCTCGCCGACCTGTGGCCGACCCAGGCCGAGATCGACGAGATCGTCGCCGGGTCGGTGAAGACCGTGCAGTTCACCACCGAGTACGGCGCCGTCTTCGAAGGATCGGGAGAGTGGCGGGCGATCCCCACCACCGGCGAGGCCCTCTACGACTGGAACCCGGACAGCACCTACGTGCACGAGCCGCCGTTCTTCCTCGACCTCGGGCCGGAGGTGCGACCGCTGGAGCCGATCGAGGGAGCCCGGGTGCTGCTCAAGCTGGGCGACTCGGTCACCACCGACCACATCAGCCCCGCCGGCGCCATCTCCCCGGCCTCGCCGGCGGGGGAGTACCTCGTCTCCCGCGGGGTGGAGCGCGCCATGTTCAACAGCTACGGGTCACGGCGGGGCAACGACCGGGTCATGACCCGAGGCACCTTCGCCAACATCCGCATCCGCAACCAGATCGCCCCCGGCACCGAGGGCGGCTTCACCACCGATTTCACCGACGGCACCGTCAAGCCGGTCTACGACGCCGCCCTCGAGTACCGGGAGGCGGGGATCCCGCTCGTGGTGCTCGCCGGCCGTGACTACGGCATGGGCTCGTCCCGTGACTGGGCGGCGAAGGGAACCTTCCTGCTCGGGGTCAAGGCCGTCATCGCCTCCAGCTTCGAGCGCATCCACCGCTCCAACCTGGTGATGATGGGGGTGCTGCCGCTGACGTTCCCGAACGGGGAGAGCGCCGACACCCTCGGCCTCGACGGTACCGAGACGTTCTCGATCGAGATCGACGACACCCTGGCGCCCCGTCAGTCGGTGCCGGTGACGGCGACCCGGGGTGACGGGTCGCAGGTGGCGTTCAGCGCGACCTGTCGCTGCGACACCCCCATCGAGGTCGAGTACCTCCGCAACGGCGGCATCCTGCACATGGTGTTGCGGCGGATGGCGGCCGGCGGCTGAGCGGCGTCACGACCGGGCGGTCGCCGCCACCTCCTCGGCGCGGCGCAGCACGCCGAGCACGTTCTTGCCGAGCACCTTGTCGATGTCGGGGTCGCTCCAGCCCCGCCGCAGCAGCTCCTCGGTGACCGCCGGGTAGCGCGACACGTCCTCCAGGCCGTTCGGGGTCATGTCGATGCCGTCGAAGTCGCCTCCGATCCCGACGTGGTCGACGCCGGCGACCCGGGCGACGTACTCGATGTGGTCGACGACGTCGGACACCGAGCCGTGGTCCCAGTCCCGTCCCGCCACCAGGTCCCGCATCGCCTGCTCGAACGCCGACTCCTCGCCGGGCCCGAAGCGGGAACGGAGGCGGCGACCGGCGGTGAAGATCCCGTACGCCTTCTCGGCGGTCTCGGCGACCACGAAGCCCGGGTAGAAGTTGATCATCACCACTCCGCCGTTCTCGCCGATCATCTCCAGCACGTCGTCGGGGATGTTGCGGGGATGGGGGGCGAGGGTGTAGGCCGAGGAATGCGAGGCGATCACCGGCGCCCGGCTGATGCGGATGGCATGGCGCATGGTGTCGGCCGATACGTGCGAGATGTCCACCATCATCCCGATGCGGTTCATCTCCCGCACCACCGCCTCGCCGAAGTCGGTGAGGCCGCCGTGGCGCGGCTCGTCGGTCGCCGAGTCGGCCCACTCGTGCGAGTCGGAGTGGGTGAGCGTCATGTAGCGCACTCCCAGCTCGTGGAGGGCGCGCAGGGCTCCGAGGGAGTTCTCGATGCAATGGCCGCCTTCGGCCCCCATCAGGCAGGCGATGCGCCCGTTGCCGCGGATGCGGGCCACGTCGGTGGCGGTCTTCGCCATCCGGAGGTGATCGGGATCCCGCTCCGCCATCCGGCGGACCAGGATGATCTGCTCGAGGGTGTGGCGCAGCGGCGCCTGGCTCCAGGTGGGGACGTACACCGACCAGAACTGGGCGCCGACCCCGCCCTCCAGCAGCCGGGGCACGTCGGTGTGGAATCCGGGAAGCCGCCCCCGGGGATCGGCCTTGTCGAGATCGGATTCGGCCCGGGACCGGAGCGCCCACGGCAGATCGTTGTGGCCGTCGATCACCGGGAGGCGGGCATGGATCCTGCGGGCCTTGTCGGCGAACGGGCTGCTACCGGTCCCCTCCTCCGGCTGCCCGCCGTCGGTTGCCTGCCGCCGTGAATAGAGGGACCGCTGATCGTCCGTGGTCGTCACCCGAACCTCCCCACATCCGTCTGCCCTGGTTGTACCGTACCGGCCGCCGCGGCGCCCTCCGCGTCGATCCCGGCGAAACGGTGGCCGCTGACGACGTCGAGTTCCTCCGAGGTCACCACGGCCCCGGCGACCTGCCCGCGTTCGTCGAGGAACGGGGCGCAGTGGGTGCGGGTCGTCACCGTGGTGCCGTCGAGGCGGCGCAGGATGAGCAGGAACGGGCCTGCCGACTCCCCGGTCCGGATGGCGTGGGTGACCGGGGCGTTCTCGACCGTGAGCGGTGTCCCGTCGGCGAACTGGACCTCGAACATCGCCTGGCTCGCGTCGAGGCCCTCGGGACGATCGGAGTCGCTGTGCATCCCGAGCAGGACCCGCTCCTGGCGGTTCCAGTCGATCACCTGGGGCGGATCGCCGGCGAAGACGGAGATGGCGATCGGCAGCGACTCCATCACGCTGTGGCGCAGGCTGCGCTCGAAGGCGATGTCGTCGGCCATGCTGCTGCGGTGGATGGCGAAGCCAGCCAGCTCGGCGAGGGCGGCGGCCACGTCCGCCGCACCGGCGGTGGGGAGACGGGCGGCGTCCTTCCATCCGATGGCGAGCACCCCGATCGGCTGGTCCATGTCGAGCACCGGGACGAAGAGGGCGGCGTTTCCCCTCAGGACCTCCCGCCACGGATCGGCCGCGCTGCCTGCCAGCTCGCTGATCTCGACGGTGTGGCCGGTGTCGAGCACTTCGCTGAGGATCGGGTGATGGGCGAGGAGCGGGGAGTCGTCGACCGATCCGAAGCTCCCGCCATGGCGGAACCCGCCGGAGCCGTCGGGCAGCATCAGCAGCCCTCCGGTGGCACCGAGCAGCTCCCCGTAGAGGCTCTGGAGGGCGGCCACCATGCGGTCGAGGGAGCGCTCCGAGAGGGCGGCGGCAATGTCGACCAGGAGCCGGGCCCGGGGCGGGAGCGCCACCGGGCCGTCCGCCAGGGTGGAGATGTTCTCCGGGATCGTGGCCGGTTGCTCGGCACAGTGGGGGAGGGAGAGGGTGAAGGTCGTTCCCGCCCGCCGCGACGGGCTCAGGATGAGGTTCCCGCCCATGGAGCGGGCCAGACTGCGGCTAAGGGGGAGGCCGAGGCCGAGACCGGTCTCGCTGGCGCCGCGCCGGAACACGGACGCCGACCTCAGCGGCGGCACCCCGGGCCCGTCGTCGGAGAAGTGCAGCAGCACCTGGTCGCCGTTGCGCTCGAAGGTCACCTCGATCTCGCCGGTCGGGGCGTAGCGGTTGGCGTTCTGGACCAGGTTGGTGACGATCTGCAGCAGCAGGCCGGGGTCGGCCCACACCACCGCGTCGGGATCGAGCGCCACGTAGGTGCGTCGGGCCACCGACGGCAGACGGCGCACCCCTTCGTTCACGATGTGGTGGAGGCTGACCGGCACCCGCTGCGGCGCCAGGGTCTCATGGTCGAGACGGGAGGCGGCGTGCACGTTCTCGACGATCTGCATCAGGTTGGTGGCTTCGGAGCGGGCCATGCCCGTCAGCTCCGCCGCCTCTTCGGGGTCGAGCGACACGTCCGGTTCGGAGAGCAGGTCGAGGGTTCCCAGGAGCCCGGTGAGGGGGGTGCGCAGTTCATGGGAGACGTGGAGCAACAGGTCGCTGGCGACCCTCCGGGCGGCGGAACGGCCGTGCCACCACATCAACAGTCCGGCGATGGTGACGGCGGCGAGGGCCGCCAGGGTCACCTCACGGGAGGTGTCGAGCAGCACCAGCAGCCAAACCGCCCCGGTGGCGACGGCGCCGACCAGGGCAATCGTTCCTGCGGGCAGCTCCGCCTTGATCGCCATACCTCCTGTTGAGCCTGAGTGGAGCATTGTCGGCGGTCGAGACCGGGACATTGAGCCGCAATGGTGTGACCGTTCGCGTTTCTGGTCACACGTCGGTGATGCAGGCTTCTTCCGGGGTGGGATGGGGTGTCACCACCGGCCGGTCGGTGGAGTCGACCTTCTCGAGCAGACCCGTGACGATGCCCTGGTCGAGTCTGCAGACGATGTCGGGATGGTTGGCCGCCGCCTCCCCGAACGGGCAGAAGCGGGTGACGAGACGGCGCTCGTCGGCGTGGGCCTCGGTGCCGAACCCGACCCCGGTCATGGCTCGTACCACCGCCTGCACCGCAGTCTCGAAGCCGGCGTCTTCGGGGAATCCGATCTGGGCCGCCAGCTCGCGGCCGTAGTCGCGCCCCACCTCCTCGGCGATCGTTGCCGCCGATTCGGGGGCGAGCCGTTCCACCATGCGGGCGAGCAGCTCGGAGAGCAGGTCGTAGCGCCGGGCCGGGAACTGCAGCGACACTTCCTTCTGGGTGACCTCGTAGTGCTTGGCGGGACGGCCGGCGCCGGGACCCCGCTTGCCGGGACGGCGGCGGTGCGACACCTGGAGGTAGCCGTCGTCGACGAGCCGGTCGAGGTGGTGGCGAGCGACGTTGGCGTGGATGGCGAACAGCTCGGCGATCTGGGAGGCGGTGACCGGTTCGGCGGCTTCCCGCACCGCGATGTAGATCCCGCGCCGGGTGGCGTCCCCGAGGGACGAGGCGAGGTCGCCGACCTGCTGATCGAAGAGCCTGGTGTCCACCCGTCCTACCGCCTCTGGTGCCGGATCGGTGCGTATGCAGCTCTCACTATAGTTTCTATCCACTACGCGGATAGGAGAAGTACGTCGTGGTCGATGTTGCCGCGGTTCGCGCCGCCATCGAGAAGGTCGAAGATCCCGAGATCCATCGCAGCCTGGCGGACCTCGACATGCTGCGCGAGCTCGAAGTTTCGGAGAGCGGCGCCGTCCGGGTCCTGGTGGCGCTCACCATCCCCGGCTGTCCCCTCAAGGACAAGCTCACCGCCGACGTCACCGCCGCCGCCCGCAGCGTGCCGGGTGTCACCGACGTGGCGGTCGAGTTCACCCACATGACCGACGAGGAGCGGAGCCGCCTCGTCACCAAGGTCCGGGGCGAGGGCCGGGAGATCTCTTTCGGGAAGGCCGGCAGCCGCACCCGCATCATCACCGTCGCCTCCGGCAAGGGCGGCGTCGGCAAGTCGTCGGTGACGGCGAACCTCGGGGTGGCGCTGGCGCAGGCGGGTCATTCGGTGGGGATCATCGACGCCGACGTCTGGGGGTTCTCCATCCCGAAGATGCTGGGGATCGACCGCCAGCCCACCGTCATCGACGACACGCTGCTACCCCCCGAGCGCCACGGGGTGGCGGTGATGTCGATGGACTTCTTCGTGACCCCCGACCAGGCGGTCATCTGGCGAGGCCCGATGCTGCACAAGGCACTGGAGCAGTTCCTGGCCGACGTCCACTGGGGCGACCCCGACTACCTCCTCATCGACATGCCGCCGGGGACGGGGGACGTGGCGATCTCGATCTCGCAGTTCCTGCCCCGGGCGGAGGCGATCGTCGTCACCACCCCGCAGATCACGGCGCAGCGGGTTGCCAAGCGGGCCGGCCTCATGGCGCGCAAGGTGAATCAGGACATCCTCGGCGTCGTCGAGAACATGTCGTGGTTCACCGGAGACGACGGGACGCGCTACCGGCTCTTCGGTGAGGGGGGAGGGGAGTTGCTGGCCCGTGAGCTGGAGGTGCCGTTGCTGGCGCGGATCCCGCTGGTGACGGCGTTGCGGGAGGGGGCCGATGCCGGTCGCCCCGCCGTCATCGCCGACGCCGGCGGGGAGGCGGCGGCCGCCTTCGCCGCCCTGGCGGAAGAGGTGGAGAACCGCAAGCCGAAGCTGCGGAGCCACCCCGAGCTCGTGATCCGCTGAGCCGCCCGTCTACGATTCGTCTCCAGCCAACCGGGAACAGCGAGGACGGCATGAGTGACAACGTGAAGGTCCGCATCGGGGTCCAAGCGGCCCGGGAGCTCGAGTTCGAGGTCGAGGATCCGGCGGCGCTCATCGCCGACCTGGAAGCGGCGATCGCCGAGGGGGCGATGCTGTGGATCACCGACGCCAAGGGGGAGCGTCACGGCCTGGTCGCCGAGAAGATCGTGTTCCTCGAGGTGGACAAGGGCAAGAACTCGCCCGGGGTCGGATTCTCCTGACCCCCGACACGGCATGGGCCCGGTCTTCCGACCGGGCCCAAACTCAAAACGGAGTCGCTCAGCTCGCTTGGCGCTGGCGCCGCCGCTCGGCGAGCCAGCGCTTGCGCAGCCGGCGCCGGTCGTCCTCGGCGTATCCCCCCCAGACCCCTGCTTCCTGGTTGGTATGGAGGGCGTACTGCAGGCACGCTTCCTGCACCGAGCAGATCGAGCAGATCATCTGGGCCTTGACGATCTGCTCCACCGCCGGACCCGTGGTTCCGATCGGGAAGAAGAGGGTGGGGTCTGAATCCCTGCAGGCGGATAGCTCTCGCCAATCGGTGAGTGTCAACATCGCCTGGTCAGCTCCTCATCGTCCATCTTTGTGAATGTGAATACTTTCTCAAACCGCGGCACAACAAAAGGACCAGACGCCTGATCCGCGGCAGGGATCATAGACCCGGCCGGGTGGAGGATTCAAGCGATTTGGCTCGGGGGACCGAACCCGCCGCCCGGAATGTGTTGCCGCGGTTAGCCTTGACTTCGGCCGCCTGAGGAGGGCGAGACACATGTCGGTGAGAGAACAACTGACGGCAGAGCTCAAGGATGCGATGAAAACCGGGGACCGTCCGCGGGTTAACGTTATCCGGCAGGTGCAATCGGAGGTGTCGGTCGCCAAGTCGGCGCCGGGCTTCTCCGGCGAGGTCGATGACGCCCTGTACGTCGCCACGATCGGCTCCTACGTCAAGAAGATGGCGAAGGCGAAGCGGGAGTTCGAAGACGCCGGAGAGCGGGGGCGGGCGCAGGCCGACAAGCTGGCGTTCGAGATCGAGTACCTGTCGCGCTGGCTGCCGCAGAGCCTCGGCGAGGATGAGACCCGGGCCCTGGTGCGTTCCGCCATCGAAGAGCTGGGGGCAACCGATCCCAAGATGACGGGGCGCGTCATCGGGCACGTCATGAAGTCCGGCGCCGCGGTCGACGGGAACCTGGTGAACCGCCTGGTGAGCGAGGAGCTCGGCGCATAGCGCTGCCGGACTACGCCCCGATGCTGGCGGTCCCATGGCCGGGGCCGTTCGTCGACGACGCCTGGACCTTCGAGCTGAAGTGGGACGGGGTCCGTGCCCTCCTCGAATGGGACGGGGGGCGGGTGCGGCTGGTGAGCAGGAGGGGCGACGACATCACGGCCCGCTATCCCGAGTTCGCCGGCTTGTCCGCCGAACGCCCCGTGGTCCTCGACGGCGAGATCGTCGCCCTCGACGAGCAGAACCGGCCCTCGTTCGAGCGGCTCCAGGCCCGCATCAATCTCACCGGCCCGGCCCGGGTGGCGGCGGCCGCCGTCCGGACGCCGGTCAGCTTCGTGGCCTTCGACGTCCTGCTCGACGGTGAGGAGGTGACCGCCGCCCCCATCGAGGAACGGCGCGCCCGCCTCGGCGCCATCGCCCTCCCGGCGCCGATCGTGGCCGGGACGGTGATCCCCGCCGACCCGGCGCCACTGTGGCAGTTCGTCATCGACCGCGGCCTGGAGGGCATCGTCGCCAAACGGGCGGGCAGCCGCTACCGCCCCGGGGTCCGATCGCCCGACTGGCGCAAGATCGCCCACTACCGGCGGGTGCAGGCCGTCGTCGGCGGTTTCACCCCCGGGAAGGGGGGCCGTGGCGGAACCTTCGGGGCGCTGCAACTGGGACTGTGGGACGGGCCGGAGCTGCGCTGGATCGGCGGGGTGGGCAGCGGATTCGACGACCGGGCCCTGGCGGCGATCCGGGCGGCGCTCGACGAGATGACGGTGGCAGATTGCCCGTTCGCGGCCGATCCCGAGCTACCCCGGGACGGCGTCTGGGTCGAGCCCCGGCTCGTCGCCCTGGTGCAGTTCAAGGAGTGGACCTCGACCGGCCGGCTGCGAGGCCCCTCGTTCCAGGGATTCACCGACGATGGCCCCGACGCGGCCTCCTGGGCCGACGAAGGGCCCTAGCTCGCGAAAACTGTGCTTCAAGGACGGGCGCCGCGGTGCCGACGTGACCCTATGTCCGCCGTCGAAGCCCTCATGACCGGATTGACGCTGGCGCTCATCCTCGTCGCCTTCGTCCTCACCGCCGAGCTCGAGGCGCAGGAGGCGGCGCCGCCGGACGCCTGATCCGGCTGCCCCCTCAGCCCGCCTTTCGTGCCTTGGTGGCCTCGACGCTCGCCTTGAGCGCCTCCATCAGGTCGACGACCCCGGTCGCTTGGGGCGCCTCGGGGGCGACGATCTCCTGGCCGTCGGCCTTCTTCTCGGCCGCGGCCTCCACCGCCTCACGGGACTCGTCCACCCAGACGGTCGGATCGAAGGCGGCGGCGAGGTTGTCGATGATCATCTCGGCCATCGCCAACTCCTCGTCCCGCACCTCGATCTCCTCCTCGAGCGTCTCGAAGCGCGGCTCGCGGATCTCGTCGGGCCAGAACATGGTCTCGAGGACGAGCACGTCGTCCTCGACCCGGATCGTCGCCGGGTACTCCCGCTCCCGGATCGCCGCCTTGGCGAGGCCCACCATCTGCTTGCGGGTGAGGGCGTCGCGCAGGAGGCGGTAGGCCTTGACGCCGGTCTTCTCCGGCGCCAGGTAGTAGGCGCTGCGGTAGTAGATGGGGTCGATTTCGTGCTCGTCGACGAACTGGACGACGTCGACCGTGCCGCCCGAGATCCCGGTCATGATGTCGGACAGCTCGTCGGGGGTGAAGACGACGTAGCGGCCCTTGTCGATCTCGTAGCCCTTGACGATGTGCTCGTAGGGCACCTCTTCGCCGTCGGCCTCGGCGACCCGTTTGTAGCGGATCGGGCTGTGATCGGACTCACGGAGCTGGCGGAAGCGGGGGCGTTTGCTCTCGGTGGCGGCATACAGCCCTACCGGGATCGTGACGAGCCCGAACGAGATCGCACCTTTCCAGATCGGTCGCATCCTCCACCTCCGCCGGTGCGCGAAACCCTAGCGATCGGGTTGGTCTACGGACAGGGAGATCGTGCCGGACGGGCCCGGCCGGGCGAACGGTGGGCCGGGGAGCGTGGTTCCGCCGTCCACCACCCCTGGATTGGGTGCGGGGGAGCAGGCGATGGTGCCCCAGACAGGATTCGAACCTGCGCACCCGGCTCCGGAGGCCGGCGCTCTATCCCCTGAGCTACTGGGGCGGGACCCGCCGGAGTGTACCAAGCCGCCGGGGGCTGGGGAATGGCGGCCTATCCTTGCCGACCACCATCCGACCACCGTCCGACCACCGGCGAGGCCGCCGCAGCATGTCCCTCATCAGCCAGCTCTCGGAGCGCTTCGGAGCCGCTTTCGCCGCCCTCGGCCTCGACCCGGGCCACGGCGAGGTGGTGGTGTCGCAACGGCCCGACCTCGCCCAGTTCCAGTGCAACGGGGCGCTACCCGCCGCCAAGGCGGCGGGACGGGAGTCCCGTACCCTCGCCGCGGCGGTGATCGCGGCGCTGGGGGACACCCCCGAGTTCGCCGACGTCTCGGTGGCCGGCCCCGGGTTCATCAACATCACCGTCACCGACGAGCACCTCGGCGACCTCATCGCCGCCGTCGCAGGCGACGCCCGCCTCGGGGTGCCCGCCCCCGCCTCCCCCCGGCGGGTCCTCGTCGACTACGGCGGCCCCAACCTGTCCAAGTCGATGCACGTCGGCCACCTGCGGGCCTCGATCATCGGGGAGAGCCTGAAGCGCCTCTTCCGCTTCGCCGGCCACGACACCTGGGGCGACGTCCACCTCGGCGACTGGGGCATGCCGATCGGCCAGCTCATCATCGAGATGGAGCGGCGCCGGCCCGACCTGCCCTACTTCGACGCCGACTCCGCCGGGCCCTACCCGGAGGAGCCTCCGGTCACCCTCGACGAGTTGTCCGAGATGTACCCGATCGTCGTCGTCCGCTGCCAGGCCGACCCGGAGGAGGCGGAGCGGGCCCGCCAGGCCACCTTCGACCTCCAGAACGGGCGCCCCGGGTACGTGGCGCTGTGGCGCCACTTCCACGACGTCTCGGTGGCCGAGCAGCGCAAGGACTTCGAGGCGCTCGGGGTCGAGTTCGACCTCTGGTACGGGGAGAGCACGGTGCACGATCGTCTCGCCCCGATGGTGGCGGATCTGCGGGATCGGGGGATCGCGGTCGAGTCGGACGGGGCCCTCATCGTCGACGTGGCCGAGCCGGACGACAGCAAGGAGCTGCCGCCGTTGCTGCTGACCCGCTCCGACGACTCCTACCTCTACTCGACCACCGACCTCGCCACGCTGCAGCACCGGATGGAGGAGGGCTTCGAGCTCATCCTCTATGTGGTCGACGCCCGCCAGGCCCTTCACTTCGAGCAGGTGTTCCGGGGCGCCCGCAAGGCCGGCATCGTGCCGGCCGGCGTCGGGCTGGAGCACATCGCCTTCGGGACGGTCAACGGCCCCGACGGCAAGCCCTTCAAGACCCGGGAGGGCGGCGTGCTCCGCCTCCAGGATCTCATCGCCCTCGTCACCACCGCTGCCGAGGAGCGGCTCGCCGAGGCCGACATCGCCCAGGCGTACCCTCCCGAGGAACGGGCCGAGATCGCCCGCAAGGTCGGGCTCGCCGCCCTCAAGTACGGCGACCTGCGCAACCATCGCCAGTCCAACTACGTCTTCGACGTGGAGCGGTTCACGTCGTTTCAGGGCAAGACCGGCCCCTACCTGCTCTACGGGGCGGTCCGCATCAATTCGATCCTGCGCAAGGCGGCGGAGCAGGACCTGGCGCCGGGTGCGATCGTCGCTCCCACCGTGGACGCCGAGCGGGCCCTCATGCTGGAGCTGGCCCGCTTTCCCGAGGTGCTGGACCGCACCATCGAGTTCCGCGCCCCCAACCACCTCGCCGAGTACGCCTACGAGGTCAGCACCGGCCTGAGCCGCTTCTACGAGGAATGCCACGTGCTGCGGGAGGAGAACCCGCAGCGGCAGGCGTCGTGGCTGGCGCTGCTCGAGCTGACGCTGCGGCAGCTCGACGTCGCCCTCGACCTGCTCGGTCTCGAGATCCCGGAGCGGATGTGACCGCCCTCCCGCCCTCGCTGCTCCCCGCCACCGCCAGGGTGGACGCCTCCGGGCGGCTCTCCATCGGGGGTTGCGACGTCGTCGACCTCGCCGCCGAGCATGGCACCCCCCTCTTCGTCTACGACGAGGAGCACCTTCGGGCCCGCTGCCGGGAGGCGGTCGCCGCCTTCGGCGACGGCGTCGCCTACGCCACCAAGGCGTTCCTGTGCGGGGCGATGGCCCGCCTCGCCCACGAAGAGGGCATGTGCCTCGACGTGGCGACCGGGGGCGAGCTGGAAGTGGCGCTGGCCGCCGGGGTGCCGGCGGAGCGTTTCGTCATGCACGGCAACAACAAGTCGGAGGCGGAGCTGCGGGCGGCGCTGACGGCCGGGGTGGGGCGCCTCGTGGTCGACTCCTTCGACGAGCTGGATCGTATCGACCGGCTCGCGGCGGAGGGGCTGGAGGTGCCGCCGTTGCTGGTCCGGGTGACCCCGGGGGTGGAGGCCCACACCCATGAGTACCTTCGCACCGGCATCGCCGACTCCAAGTTCGGGTTCGGGCTCGCCTCGGGGGCGGCGCAGGCGGCCGTCGACCGGCTCGGGCACTCGCCGCACCGTCTCGCCGGCATCCACGCCCACATCGGGAGCCAGGTGTTCGACGCCGGGTTCTTCGCCGACGCGGTGGCGGTGCTGGCGCCGTTCGTGGTGCCCCTCGGCCTCGAGGAGCTGTCACTGGGCGGTGGGCTCGGGGTCGCCTACGTCGAGGGGGAGCAGGCGCCGTCCATCGCCGAGTGGGCCCAGGTGGTGCTCGCCGCCTGCGACGCCGCCGGGATCCGGGGCCGGGTCACCGCCGAGCCGGGACGGGCCGTCGTCGCTCGGGCGGCGGTGACCCTCTATCGGGTGGGGACGATCAAGGACATCCCGGGCGTCCGCACCTACGTGGCGGTCGACGGCGGCATGAGCGACAATCCCCGCCCTGTGCTCTATGGCAGCGGCTACGAGGCGTTCCTGCCGCGGGCGACCGATGCTGCCCGGCCCCGTCAGGTGCGCGTCGTCGGCAAGCACTGCGAGTCGGGCGACGTGATCGTGCACGAGGCGATGGTGCCCGCCGACGTGGCGGTGGGGGACGTGCTCGCCACCCCGGTCACCGGCGCCTACGGGCATTCGATGGGCTCCAACTACAACATGGTGGTGCGTCCTGCCGTCGTGTTCGCCGGCGGCGGAACGGCCCGCCTCGTGGTGCGGCGGGAGACCTACGACGACTTGAAGGCCCGCGATCTGGGGCTCGGCTGAGCGCACCTCACCCCCGGTGGGACCGGCCCGGGCCCGGCGGCGTCCCCTCCGGCTTCTGCCTGCCTGCCGCCCCGGCTATCGTCGCCGTTCATGGACACCACCGTCGGCATCGGGCTCCTCGGAGCGGGCACCATCGGAGGCACGCTGATTCGTCGCCTCGTCCAGGAGCATGACGCCATCGCCACCAAGACCGGCCTCGACCTCCAGGTGCGCCGGGTCGCGGTCCGTGATCCCGCCAAGCGCCGTGCCTTCGACCTCCCCGCCGAGCTGCTCACGTCCGACCCGGCCGCGGTCGTGGCGGATCCCGCGGTGCAGCTCATCGTCGAGGTGATGGGTGGGCAGACGCCGGCCGGCGATCTCGTCCTCTCCGCCTTGCGCGCCGGGAAGCCGGTCGTCACCGCCAACAAGGCCCTCATCGCGGCCCGGGGCCCGGAGTTGATCGCCGCCGCCGAGGAGAGCGGAGTGTCGCTCCTGTTCGAGGCGGCGGTGGGCGGCGGCATCCCGATCATCCGGCCGCTGTCGGAGACCTTGGCGGGCGAGCAGGTGGAACGGGTCGTCGGCATCGTCAACGGCACCACCAACTTCATCCTCACCAAGATGGCCGAGGAAGGCGCCGACTACGCCACGGCGCTCGCCGAGGCCCAGGAGCTCGGCTACGCCGAGCCCGACCCGACCGCCGACGTCTCCGGCGCCGACGCCGCCGACAAGGCGGCCATCCTCGCCAGTCTCGCCTTCGGCACCTGGGTGGGCCCCGACCAGGTCTACCACGAGGGCATCGAGAACCTCTCCGCCGAGGATCTCGCCTACGCCGCCGAGCTGGGTTACGTCGTCAAGCTGCTCGCCTTCGCGGTGCGCACCCCCGCCGGGGTGAGCGCCCGGGTGCATCCCGCCATGCTCCCCGCCGACCATCCCCTGGCGACGATCCGGGGCGCCACCAACGCCATCTTCATCGAGGGCCCCTCGATCGGCGAGCTGCTCTTCGCCGGGCCGGGCGCCGGCGGCGAGCCGACCGCCACCGCGGTGCTGGGAGACGTCATCGACGCGGCCCGGGAGCTGCTGGCCGGGGCGCAGGTCGCCCCGCGGATCCAGTTCTCCCCGAGCGCCCTCGTCGACTTCGGGGACATCACCACCAAGTGGTACGTGCGCCTCGAGGTCGCCGACCGGCCTGGGGTGCTGTCCCGCATCGCCGGCGAGTTCGGCCGGGCCGACGTCAGCATCAAGTCGGTGCGCCAGGAGGGGGAGGGGGAGGGGGCGGTGCTGCTCATCGTCACCCACCGGGCGCCCGAGGTGCGGCAACGGGCCGCGGTGCAGTCACTCCACGACCTCGACGAGGTGCGGTCGGTGGGCGCGGTGATCCGGGTCGAGAGCGCCGAAGCATGAGCTGGGGTGGCCTCATCGCCGAGTACGGCGACCGGCTCCCGGTCACCGACGCCACCCCGGTGGTGACCCTGCTGGAGGGCAACACCCCGCTCATCCCGGCCGAGAAGCTCTCCGCCGAGGTGGGCCGGGAGGTGTACCTCAAGTACGACGGGGCCAACCCGACCGGGTCGTTCAAGGACCGCGGCATGACGATGGCGGTCTCGAAGGCGCTGGAGGGCGGGGCCCGCGCCGTGGCCTGCGCCTCCACCGGGAACACCGCGGCATCGGCTGCCGCCTACGCGGCCCGGGCCGGGATCGCCTGTATCGTCATCCTGCCCGCCGGCAAGATCGCCCGCGGCAAGCTGGCGCAGGCGATCGTGCACGGCGCCACCATCGTGCCGATCGACGGCAACTTCGACGACGCCCTGGCGCTCGTGCTCGAGCTGACCTCCACTCACGACGTGGCCCTCGTCAACTCGATCAACCCGTACCGGATCGCCGGCCAGCAGACCGCGGCCTGGGAGATCGTCGACGTGCTTGGCGAGGCGCCGGCGGTGCACGCCCTCCCGGTGGGCAACGCCGGCAACATCACCGCCTACTGGGCCGGGTACACCGCAGTGGATACTTCGCCCCGCATGTGGGGGTTCCAGGCGGCGGGAGCCGCCCCGCTGGTCAGCGGCGAGATCGTCGACGAGCCGGAGACGGTGGCGACCGCCATCCGGATCGGCAACCCGGCGTCGTGGGCGGGGGCGATCAACGCTCGCGACGAGTCGGAGGGCCGGATCGAGGCCGTCACCGACGAGGAGATCCTCGCCGCCTACCGGTTCGCCGCCAGCGAGGAGGGGGTGTTCTGCGAGCCGGCGTCGGCGGCGCCGATCGCCGGCATCCTCAAGTACCGCCACGAGTTGCCGGAGGGGCCGGTGGTGTGCACCTTGACCGGCCACGGGCTGAAGGATCCCGACACCGCCATCGCCGGTTTCGGGGAGCTGGAGACGGTGCCGCCGCTGCTCGACGCCGTGCTCGACGTGCTCGGCTGGAGTTGAAGCCCGTCCACCTGCCCCGTCTCGGGTCCGGTATGGCTTGCCAAGCTCGGGTGCGCAAGTAAACTATCGCTCGGATCGGTATCCATTCCACCTCCCGACGCGGTTGCGTGATGCGGTACTGGGGACCCCCCAAAGCCTCCATGGCCCCGCCTCCGCACGCACGGGAACACATCGAGTCGCAGGATCAGGCACGACTCCGAAGGCTGTGAGGGACCGTCGCCTTCAGCTGTCGAAAGGGGTATACACCCGATGACCACACGAGCCAGAATGCAGGAGCTTGGACTCGACGAGCTCCGTGACATGGCAAGCACGGTCGACGTGAATCACGAGGGTCTCCAGAAGTCCAAGCTCATTGCCGCCATCATCGAATCCGAGAAGTTCGAAGAGGCGATGCTGCCCGAGGCGATGCCTACCCCGCCCGCCGAGGAAGTCGTCCGCAACGACGACGGCGACCGTGACCGTGACCGTGACCGTGACCGCGACCGTGACCGCGACCGCGACCGCGACCGCGACGAGCATGGCGACGGCGGCGACCGATCGGACAACCGCAGCTCGGGGGACCGCCAGGGCGGCGGCTCCGACCAGCAGGACGACCGCCAGGGCAGCAACCGCAGCCGGCGCCGGCGGCGAGGGGGGGGCCGCGGGCCGTCGGAACAGATCGACGAATCCGAACTCGAGGTGCGTGAGGGCATCCTCGACATCCTCCCCGAGGGCTACGGCTTCCTGCGCTGCACCGGCTACCTGCCGGGCGAGAAGGACGTCTACGTCGCCGCCAACCAGGTGCGGAAGCACAAGCTCCGCAAGGGCGACATCTGCACCGGTCCGATCCGGCCTGCCCGGGCCCAGGAGAAGTTCCCCGCCCTGATGCGGGTGGTCACCATCAACGGCGCCGACCCGGAGCAGGCCCGGCAGCGGGTCCGTTTCGCCGAACTCACGCCGCTGTTCCCCGACATCCGACTTCATCTGGAGGTCGCGGGACAGTCGAACCACATCCTGCCCCGGATCGTCGATCTCATCGCCCCGATCGGCAAGGGTCAGCGCGGGCTGATCGTCTCCCCGCCCAAGGCCGGGAAGACGACGGTGCTCAAGGAGATCGCCAACTCGATCACGGCCAACAACCCCGAATGCCACCTGATGGTGGTGCTGGTCGACGAGCGGCCGGAAGAGGTCACCGACATGCAGCGCTCGGTCAAGGGCGAGGTGGTCTACTCCACCTTCGACCGTCCCGCCGAGGAGCACACCCAGGTGTCGGAGCTGGCGATCGAGCGAGCCAAGCGGCTGGTCGAGGCGGGCCAGGACGTCGTGGTGCTGCTCGACTCCATCACCCGGCTCGCCCGGGCCCACAACCTGGCGACCCCGGCGTCGGGCCGCATCCTCTCCGGTGGCGTCGACTCGACTGCCCTCTACCCGCCGAAGCGGTTCTTCGGCGCCGCCCGCAACATCGAGGAGGGCGGCAGCCTCACCATCCTCGGCACGGCGCTGGTCGAGACCGGGTCCCGGATGGACGAGGTGATCTTCGAGGAGTTCAAGGGCACCGGCAACATGGAGTTGCGGCTGGACCGCAAGCTGGCCGACAGGCGGATCTACCCGGCGATCGACATCGAGGCCTCCGGCACCCGCCGGGAGGAGCTGCTGTTCGACCCGGCCGAGCTGGCCCAGGTGTGGAAGCTGCGCCGGGTGCTGCTGGCGCTGGAGTCGGGAGCCGCCCTCGAGCTGCTCATCGACCGGCTCAAGAGCACCAAGTCCAACGCCGAGTTCCTGGCGGCCATCGCCGAGAGCGCCGGCCAGTGAGCCGGGGAGGCGCACTACAGTGCCGTCCGGCAACGAGGAGTTGATGCGTTGAAGCCCGGTATCCATCCCAACTACCGACCGGTCGTATTCCAGGACACGTCGTCGGATTTTGCGTTCCTGACCCGATCGACGATCGAGACCAACGAGACGATCGAGTGGGAGGACGGCAACACCTACCCGCTCGCCCGCGTCGAGATCTCGAGCGCCAGCCATCCGTTCTACACCGGCAAGCAGATCCTGGTGGACTCGGGAGGCCGGGTGGAGCGTTTCCGCCGTCGCTACGCCAAGGTGGGCGTCGACACCGCACGCACCGCCAAGGCTGGCGACGCCGACTCCGCGGAGGAGTGACGTGAGCCGCCCACCGGGTGCCACCGTGGGCGGACAGGCCGTTCTCGAAGGGGTCATGATGCGCGCCCCCTCGGCGTGGGCGGTCGCGGTGCGGCGCCCCGACGGTGTCATCGAGGCGCAGCGCAACGAGCTGCCCCGCCTCAGCGAGCGTTCCCCGCTGGCCCGATTCCCGTTCATCCGCGGGATCCTGGTGCTGATCGAATCGTTGACCCTCGGCTTCCGCGCCCTCTCCTGGTCGGCCCAGAAGGCCGGCGAGGAAGAGGAGGAGATCACCCGGGGCCAGGCCGCCTTCACCATGGTGCTGGCGGTGCTGCTCGCCGTCGCCGTGTTCGTGGTGGTCCCGGTGCTCGCCGCCCACTGGTTGCGGGGGCTCCTCGGGGACTCGTCCCTGGCGTTCGTGCTGCTGGACGGGGTGATCCGGATGGCCCTGATCGTGCTCTACATCTGGGCGATCTCCCAGGCGAAGGACATCCAGCGGGTGTTCCAGTACCACGGCGCCGAGCACATGACGATCCACGCCTACGAGGCGGGCGACCCGCTCACCGTCTCGCACGTGGTGCGCTACAGCCCGCGCCATCCCCGCTGCGGTACCTCGTTCATCCTCATCGTCGGCATGGTGGCGTTCGTGGTGTTCCTCGCCCTGGCGCCGCTGCCGTTCCTGTGGCAGGTGATCTCCCGCCTGCTGTTGCTCCCTGTCATCGCCGGCCTCTCCTACGAGGTGCTCCGCCTCGGCTCGAAGCAGGCGTGGATGGCCTGGGCGAACCGGCCCGGCATCTGGCTGCAGGCGATCACGACCAGCCAACCGGAGGAGCCGATGATCGAGGTGGCGATCGCCAGTTTGCTGGCGGCCCTCGACGAGGACGAGCTGGCCGGGGTGCGGGGCCGCGGCCCGGTGGAGGGGGCTGCGCTGCTCGCCGAGTACGACCCACCGTTGCCTGCCTCCTCCGCCGAACCCCCCGTCGGGGTCGAGGGGGCGCCCGGAGATGGATGAGCGGCTCGTCGGCAAGCTCGAGGAGGTCGAGCAGGCCTACGTCGAGACTCTCGAACAGCTCGCCGCACCCGACGTGTTCGCCGACCAGGACCGCTACCGCGAGATCTCGATTCGGCATGCCCAGCTCAAGCCCGTCGTCGACGCCTTCCAGCGGCACCGCGCCGGGGCGAGGGAGCTGGCCGAAGCCGAGGAACTGGTCTCGCAGGAGTCCGACCCGGAGATGCGGGACTACCTGGAGACGGTGGCCCGGGAGCAGCGGGTCGAGCTGGAGCGGCTCGAGCTGGAGCTGCAGTCGATGCTCGTGCCCCGTGACCCCAACGACGACAAGGACGTCATCGTGGAGCTGCGGGCTGCGGTCGGGGGGGAGGAGGCGGCGCTGTGGGCGGCCGACCTCTACCGGATGTTCGAACGCTTCGCGGAGCGTCACGGCTGGACGATCGAGTCGATCAGCGTCTCGCCCACCGACGGCGGGGGGGTCAAGGAGGCGACGTTCGCCGTCAAGGGGAAGGGCGCCTACTCCCGCCTGAAGTGGGAGGCGGGCCCGCACCGGGTGCAGCGGGTGCCGAAGACCGAGTCGCAGGGCCGGATCCACACCTCGATCGCCACCGTGGCGGTGCTTCCCGAGGTGGAGGACGTCGAGGTCGACATCCAGGACGGGGATCTCGAGATCGAGACGATGCGGTCCCAGGGCCCGGGCGGGCAGTCGGTCAACACCACCGATTCTGCGGTGCGCATCACCCACAAGCCGTCCGGCATCGTCGTCTCCTGCCAGGACGAGAAGTCCCAGCTCCAGAACAAGCTGAAGGCGTTGCGGGTGCTACGGGCCCGCCTCTACCAGCGGCAGCTCGCCGAGCAGCTCGGGGAGCGGTCCGTGGCCCGCAAGGCCCAGGTGGGGACGGGGGAGCGGGCCGAGAAGATCCGCACCTACAACTTCAAGGAGAACCGGGTGACGGATCACCGGGTGGGGGTCACCGTCCACTCGCTGCCGGAGGTCCTCGACGGCGACCTCGACGAGTTCCACCTCGCCCTCAACGCCCGTGATGCCGCCGAGCGGCTCGCTGAGGAGACCTGACCGCGGCGGGCGGCACCCCGCGGCCTACCCTTCCAGCCATGACTGCTCCGCAGATCCTCATCGCCGAGTCGGGCCTGCCCCGCCACGAGGCGGAGCGGCTGCTCCAGGCGGTGACAGGGCGCACCCGGGTGGCGCTGTTGACCGGCGAGGAGGTTGCGGCGGAGGCCGCCGCCGAGTTCCTTCGCCGGGCCGAGGCACGGCGGGGCGGTGAACCGCTCCAGTACCTCGAGGGGTCGGTGCAGTTCGGTCCGCTCGACCTGGTGGTGGATCGGCGCGCCCTCATCCCGCGGCCCGAGACCGAGCAGCTCTGGGAGATGGCGGTGGCGGCGCTGGAGGGGCGTCCCGCCCCGATCGTCGTCGACCTCTGCACCGGGTGCGGCAACCTGGCACTGGCGCTGCAGCACGCCTTCCCCGGCGCCGTGGTGTACGCCACCGACGTCTCCGCCGCGGCCCTCGACCTGGCGAGAGAGAACGCAACCCGTACCGGGCTTTCGCAGGTGCACCTGCGGCACGGCGATCTGTTCGCGCCGTTGCCGGATCGGCTGCGGGGCCGGGTCGACCTGGTGGTCGCCAACCCCCCGTACCTGGCCGCCTACGAGTACGACGGACTCCCGCCCGACGTGCGGGACCACGAGCCCGCCGGCGCCCTGGTGGCGGGGCCCACCGGCGACGAGGTGCTGGCTCGCATCGCCGCCGAGGTGGGGGAGTGGCTCCGCCCGGGCGGCGTCGTGGTGTGCGAGGTCAGCGAGTTCCGCTCGGAACGGGCCCGGGACCTGTTCGCCGCCTTCGGGGGTGAGATCGGGAACGATCTCGCCGGCCGTCCCCGCTTCGTGGTCGGGACACTCTCCAAATCAATCGCAGGCGGCGACTAGTTTGGAAGGGACAGCGGTTCCCGGTTCGAGGAGACGACATGAGCATCGAGGAAGCGGTGGCCGCCCTCAAGCGAGGTGAGATCGTGGGAGTCCCGACGGACACCCTCTACGGGCTGGCTGCCGATCCGTTCCGGCAGGATGCCCTGGATGCGATCTTCACCCTGAAGGGACGCCCCGGGGTGAAGCCGCTGGCGATCCTGGTCGCCTCGATCGAGCAGGGGATGACCCTCGCCTCTTTCTCCGACCGCGCCCTCGACCTGGCCGAGCGTCACTGGCCGGGCGCCCTCACCCTGGTGCTGCCGCGCCTCGACACCGCCCCCACCTGGCTCGGCCACTCCGGCCGGCGCACCGTGGGTCTGCGCTGCCCGCAGCACCCGGTGGCCCTGGAGCTGCTGGAGGTGGCAGGGCCGCTGGCCGTCACCTCCGCCAACGTCACCGGCCAGGCCTCCGCCGTCACCGACGTCGAGGCGCGGGCCTTGTTCGGCGACACCGTCTCGGTCTACCTGGAAGGGGAGGCGCCGGCGGGGCAGGCGTCGACGATCATCGACCTCACCGAGCCGTCGCCGCTCGTGTTGCGGGAGGGCCCGATCGGGGGCGCCTGACCGACCGCCTGCCGAGTCGCCCGGCACCGGCATTCCTCGACGGTGACCTCGCCGTCCACGACCTCGCCGTCCACGATCTCGCCGCCATGGTGCGGTACCCTCCGGACGGGCCGCCGGCCGCCACCGCGCTCGGTGCCCCCCGGTAGTGCTGGCACTACCCTGGCCCGACCTGCCAATTCGGTGAAGGAACCTCATCATGATCGACACCCGCCCGCTCGAAGAGGTCGACTCGGACCTCGCCGCCCTGGTCAGCAAGGACGTCACCAGGCAACGCTCGAAGATCCAGCTCATCGCCTCCGAGAACTTCATCTCGGTGGCGACGATGCAGGCTTCGGGATCGGTGCTCTCCAACAAGTACTCCGAGGGTTACCCGGGTCGCCGCTACTACGAGGGCTGCCAGGTGATCGACGAGATCGAGACGCTGGCGATCGACCGCGCCAAGCTGCTCTTCGGCGCCGAGCACGCCAACGTCCAGGCCCACAGCGGGTCGCAGGCCAACATGGCCGCCTACCTGGCGGTGCTGGAACCGGGCGACACCATCCTCGCCATGCGCCTCGACCAGGGTGGCCACCTCACCCACGGCTCGCCGGTGAGCTTCTCCGGGAAACTGTTCAACGTGGTTTCCTACGGCCTCGATCCGGAGACCGAGATCCTCGACCTGGAGGAGGTGCGGCGCCTCGCCCGCGAACACCAGCCGAAGCTGATTATCGCCGGCTACTCGGCCTACTCCCGGCTCATCGACTGGAGCGTCTTCCGCCAGATCGCCGACGAGGTGGGGGCGATCTTCCTGGTCGACGCCGCCCACATCATCGGCCTCATCGCGGGGCGGGCCCATCCCAACCCGGTGCCGCACGCCGACATCGTCACCGCCACCACCCACAAGGCGCTGCGGGGTCCCCGCGGCGGGATCATCCTATGCCGGGAGCAGTTCGCCAAGGCGATCGACAAGACGGTGTTCCCCTACGCCCAGGGCGGGGCCATCAACAGCCAGATCGCGGCCAAGGCGCTCTGCTTCAAGCTGGCGGGCTCCGTCGAGTACGAGCGCTACGCCCACCAGATCGTGCGCAACGCCCAAGTGCTCGCCAACACGATCGGTGACGAGGGACTCCGCATCGTCTCCGGCGGCACCGACAACCACATGTTCCTCACCGACCTGCGCTCCCTCGACGAGGAGCTGACCGGGAAGGAAGCGGCCACCCTGCTCGACGAGTACGGGATCACCCTCAACCGCAACGCCATCCCCTTCGATCCCCGGTCGCCGTTCATCACCAGTGGGCTCCGGATCGGGACCCCGGCGGTCACCACCGCCGGCATGATGCAGGAGGAGATGGTGACGCTGGGAAGGCTCATCGTCGAGGTGCTCCGCAAGCGGGGCGACCGGCGGGCCCTCGACCAGCTCGGGGAGCGGATCTCCGAGCTGGCGGCCGCCTTCCCGCCATATCCCGAGGACTTCCCCGGCCACGTGTAGCCTCGGCGGAGAACCGCAGCGAGCGGAGGCCACCATGGCGCCGGTGCAGTCCGGGCGCCCAGAAGACACTTGCCCAGGCTCCCAGCCTGGGGTACATTCCCGCCGCCCGGCCGGGTCATTTCCGGGGGCGCCGAGCATGCGCCGTCCGGAGCCCGCCACCTGCCAGACTTCGACGACCACCCGACGAGGCGATCCGTGATGCCACCGGCAGACCAGATCACCGGGGGATCTCCCCACGGTGTCGACTTCCTTTCGTCCGCGCTCGCCGGGCTGGTGATCGGGCTCCTGCTCGACTGGTGGCTGGGCACGGCGCCGGTGCTGGTGGTGATCGGGATCGTCGCCGGGTTCGGCAGCGGCTTCTACAAGGTGTGGCGCTACTCGGAGATCATCGAGCGCCAGGCCGAGGGCAAGAGCCATGGGCGCTGAACCCGCCCCGCCGCTCCCGGTGGAGTACCAGCCGGCTCCCGGGCGTCCCGGCATCGAGGCCCGCATCGGACGTGACATGGCGTGGCGTGGACTGTGGGTGGGGCCGGTGATCGTCGCCGTCTTCGGCTTGCTGCGAGGCGGCGCCGGCGCGGTGGCCGCCGCGGTGGGGGTGCTGGTGGTCGTCGCCAACTTCCTGCTCGCCGGGTGGCTGCTGTCGGCCGCGGCCTCCATCTCCCTGAGGCTCTATCATGCGGCCGCCCTGTTCGGCTTCCTCATCCGGCTCGGTCTCATCACGGCGACCATGTTCGGCGTCGCCGCCCTCTTCGAGATCGATCGGCCGGCGATGGGGATCGCGGCAGTCGTCGCCTATCTGGTGCTGCTGGTGTGGGAGGCGGCGGCGCTGACGGCGGGGGCACGGAAGGAGTACCAGTGGGGCCGTTGATCCTGGCGAGCGCGGAATGTGACCCGGCGGCAGACATCATCTGCAAGCCGGACAACGTCATCGAGCTGTTTCGCTACGACGACGCTCTGTTCTCGATCGGCCCGTTCCATTTCACCCGCACCGTCTTCCTCATGTTCCTGGCGATGGCGATCGTGCTGGTGCTGCTCTACTTCGGGCTGCGACGCAAGGCGCTCGTCCCCGGCAAGCTGGGGGTGCTCGTCGAGAGCACGGTCGGGTACGTGCGGGACGAGGTGGCGGTCGGCATCATCGGCCCGGAGGGGACCCGCTACGCCCCCTACCTGCTGTCGATCTTCCTGTTCATCCTGGTCGGCAACCTCTTCGAGGTCACCCCGTTCATCAGCTTCCCGATCACGTCGCGGATGGCGATCCCGGGGTTCCTGTCGATCGTCACCTGGGTGATCTTCGTGGTGGTGGGGTTCGCCGAGAATGGTTTTGGCTACATCGGTGGCATCGTGTGGCCCAAGGCGGTGCCGATCTTCCTGCGGCCGCTGGTGGGCCTCATCGAGTTCGTGTCGACGTTCCTGCTGCGCCCCATCACCTTGGCGGTGCGGCTCTTCGCCAACATGGTGGCGGGGCACCTCATGCTGGCCCTGCTGCTCGTCTCCGGTTGGGTGTTCATGTCGAGCGTGGGCGACATCGGCATCCGGTCCGTGATCGGCGTGCCGTGGTTCGTCTTCGGCCTCGGGATCTTCGTCTTCGAGATCGTCGTCGCCGTGCTCCAGGCCTACATCTTCACCCTGTTGGCGGCGGTTTACGTACAGTCGTCCGTCCATCCCGAGCACTGAGTAGGAGGAAAGCGAGAATGGAAGCAATCAAGGGAGCCATCGCCCTGGTGGGCTACGGCCTCGCCGCGATCGGGCCGGGCATCGGCATCGGCATCGTGGTCGGCAACGCCATCACCGCGATGGCCCGCCAGCCCGAGGCGGCAGGGATGGTGCGCACCACCATGTTCCTCGGCATCGCCTTCACCGAGGCACTGGCACTGATCGGCTTCGTCCTGTTCTTCATCGCGTAGGGGAGCGTTCCGAGCATGTTGATACCGATTCTGGCGCTCCTCGCAGCCCAACAGCCGGCCGCCGAGAGCAGTGAGGGCATCGACCTGCTGCTCCCGGATACGTCGGAGCTGATCGCCGGCATCATCGCCTTCACGATCATCTTCGTCTTCGTCTGGAAATGGGTGCTGCCCACCCTCCAGGACATCATCGAGAAACGCCAACAGGCCATCAAGGCCGAGCAGGCGGCCGCCGAGGCCGCCAAGATCGAGGCCGAGAGCCTGCTGGCCGACTACCGCACCCAACTCGCCGGAGCCAGGGACGAAGCGAGCCGCATCGTCGAGGACGCCCGCCAGGCCGGCGAGGCGGTCAAGGGCGACGTCGTCGCCCGGGCCCAGTCGGAGGCGGAGGCGATCAAGCAGCGGGCCGTCGCCGAGGCGGCAACCGAACGGGACCGGCTCGCCGTGCAACTGCGCCACGAGGTGGCGGCACTGTCGCTCGACGTGGCCGAGAAAGTGGTCGGCTCCAGTCTCGACGAGGACGCGCAGCGGGCGCTTGTCGACCGCTACATCGACGAGCTCGGGGGGACGAAGGCCTGACCGATGAGTGAGATCCCGTTCCCCGACCAGATCGACCATTACGCCGCCGCGGTGCTGGACATCGCCCACGCCGAGGGTGATCCCGACCGGATCACCGAGGAGTTGTACCGGGTCTCCCAGGCGATCGACGCCAGCCCGGAGCTGCACGACACGCTGGCGGATCCACGGGTGCCGATGGAGCGCCGCCACGCGGTGGTGGCCGAGGTGCTGGAGGGACGGGCCGCCGACCCCACCATCGCGCTCGTCTCGTTCCTCGTCATGGCCGGCCGCAGCAACGAGATGCGTGAGATCGCCACCCGGGCGCTGGAGCTGGCGGCGGCCCGGGAGGAAGAGGTGCTGGCGGAGGTGCGAAGCGCCATCGACCTGGAGCCCGAGGTGGTGGAGCGGCTCACCGCCAAGCTGGCGGAGATGACCGGCCGGCGGGTGCGGGTGAGCGTCACGGTCGATCCGTCGCTGATCGGCGGGATCGTCGCCAAGGTGGGAGACACAGTATTCGACGGGTCGGTGCTGAGTCGGCTCAAGGAACTGCGAGAGGTATGGGGATGACGAATGGCTGAAATGACGCTCGATCCCGGCGACGTCACCGCAGCGCTGCGCAAGAACCTCGAGGGCTGGTCGCCTTCGCTGGAGGCCGAGACCGTCGGCTACGTCACCTCGGTCGGTGACGGCGTCGCCCATGTCACCGGGCTGCCCGGCGCCGCCGCCAGCGAGCTGCTGGAGTTCCCCGGCGGGCTCACCGGCGTCGCCCTCAACCTCAACGAGGATTCGATCGGCGCCGTGATCATGGGCGACTCGAGCACCATCGAGGAAGGCGACGAGGTCCATTCCACCGGCCGGGTGCTCGAGATCCCGGTGGGGGACGGCCTGCTGGGGCGGGTGATCGACGCGCTGGGCAACCCGATCGACGGCAAGGGCCCGATCGAGTTCTCCGAGACCCGCCTCCTCGAGACCCAGGCGCCGTCGGTGGTGCAGCGGCAGCCGGTCAAGGAGCCGCTCCAGACCGGCCTCAAGGCCATCGACGCCCTGACCCCGATCGGGCGGGGGCAGCGCCAGCTCATCATCGGCGACCGCCAGACCGGGAAGACCGCCGTCGTGGTGGACACGATCATCAACCAGGCCGGCAAGGGCGTGAAGTGCATCTACGTCGCCATCGGCCAGAAGTCCTCGACGGTGGCCGAGGTGCAGGAGGTGCTGCACGAGGCGGGCGCCATGGACTTCACGGTGGTCGTCAACGCCCCGGCGTCGTCGGCGGCGGCCCTCCAGATGTACGCCCCGTACTCCGGCTCCGCCATCGGCCAGCACTGGATGTACCACGGCGAGCACGCCCTCGTGATCTTCGACGACCTCTCCAAGCAGGCGGTGGCGTACCGTGAGATCTCGCTGCTGCTGCGGCGTCCCCCGGG
>Ga0315550_1000164_pt1 | contig 39376 bp, 22 predicted proteins | sample SalMarSW160190MG_2_FD_203100 | JGI IMG/M metagenome (GOLD analysis project Ga0315550, IMG submission 203100) | Salt marsh sediment microbial communities from the Plum Island Ecosystem LTER, Massachusetts, United States - Salt Marsh Sediment SW1601-90 ...
GCCAGCACAGGATCATCCCTGGAGAGGCCTCTTCTTCGTGCCTAAGAAACTGAAGATTAAGGCAGCATGAATACCGGACATTTCTACTTTGGTAAAAATAGGACATTTCTATTTTGGGTTGACACGGTTCGTTAGGCGGGTTGACATCGAGGGGAATTCAGGTATAATTAAAACAGTCAGTGTCAACTACATGTCCAGTGGCCGGAAAGTACCGCATGGGATGTACATGCTCTGACACTTTGCTCAATTGAGTTTGAACCGGGGGGCTAATCGTATGCACGTCAACGACGAATCCGGAAGAGGACCTTCACTGGGAGATGCCGCCCCGTTTATTGAAGCCTTCTATCACAAGAAAGCACAAAAAAACGAAAGATCGAGGGGCGGGTGGACCATTCTTATTTCCCACCCCGGGGACCTGCTGCCTCTATTCCGGACGAGGACTATCAACTACGTACTTTGCAAGAGAAGGATAAGAATTGTCATGCTGGGCGGCAACGGCCCGGGCAGCGCGGTCTCCGACGGCAATTTCCTCACGAAGTACATCACCCGCCATAACGTTGCCTTTCTCGACGACCGCGAAAGCATTATTTCGCACGGCTACGGACTCAATGGAGGTGGACCTGATGGCGACGCGAAGGGTGTCTTCGTCATAGACCCCAGGGGAATTTTGAGGATGAAGCTGTACTTTGACCTCTCTCACCCAAGAAATTTTTACGAGATTCTTAAACTGGTGGACGCCCTCCAGGAAGCGGACAGTCAGAGGAAGAGAAAACCCGCTTCCGGTGCCTGGAGGCGCCGGTTGAGTATCGTGAGCAGGCCGCGCACACTGCCGGAAAAGGGGTAGAGAGGCTCCCCTCCAATTACCGGAACGGTGTACGGCAGAGCCCCGGAAAAAATGATCCACCACTGGGACACGGCAAAAAACGCCGGAAGAAGTAAAATCTTGCATCTCCAATAACGAGAAGGGTCTGTTCCCTCTTAACCTTTTACTTTCAACTCCGTGCCTCGGTGTCTCCGTGGTGCATGAATGCCGTCTCACTGCCGTGGTGAATGACCGGTTTCAGCCATTTCTATCTCGTAAAGCAACTCTTTTGCATCATAGAAACCCGGGTTTATCTGTAACGCTATTTCGACTTCCCCGCGCGCATCATCAGCAAGGCCTTCTTCCAGATACATGCGCCCGAGTTCATAATGTGCCCTTGCGCTGCCGGGATATAAGCTGACGGCGGTCCGGCAGTAGTGAACAGCGGCATACGGCAAGTTCTTCTCGGAATAGGCGATGCAGAGGTCGATATATGACTGCTTAAAAAAGGGATCGAGATGCAGTGCTGACTTATACTGGCTTATCGCCTTGTCAAGTTCTCCTGCCACATCATAGGCGGCGCCCAGATTGATGTGCACGCCCGCCTTCCGGGGAGACTTAGCCGCCGCATCTCTCCAAAGACTTATCTTCGTTTCCCAAACCGAATTTCTGGCATAGGTAGCAACCGAAAAGAGAACGATGAAGAAAACAGGCAGCAAAATAACCGCAACGCCTTTCCCCCTACCCTTGAACTTCCCGCACAGCAGGAACATGCCGGCGACTGCAGCCAAAGCCATGCCTGCCAGCGGCAGATACATCCTGTACTCATCAATCACCTCGGGTATTGGCTGCAAGCTCGACTCCACCGACAGAGTGATAAAAAACCAGAAGATGCCGAAGGAAATAAGGCGGAAGTAAACAGCAGAGGGCATAGAGCATAGCGCATAGCGTCCGGAATCGTGAGCCGTGAATCGTGAGTCGTCAGCTTGCAGGCTTGCAGGCTTGCCAGCTTGCAGGCTTTTCAAGAGCAGATACCCGGCCATCCCCATAAGCGAAAGGAGGAAGAGTGCGGACAGGAGCACCGACGGATCAAGCAATGAATGAAAGACGGGATAATCATAGTCGACGTCCTGGTTGAAAGGCAGGAAAAAAAGCCTTACATATGTAACGAGCACCCTTGCCTGAGTCACGAAATAATCCCATCTGGGTATATGCCTGAATACCATGGATGAAGGATCGAAGGGGTTTGTCGTGACCCCGGAAGTCAGAACGAGCGTAACGGGAATAATCAATAGAGTCAGGGACATCGGGATCAGAAAAAGCGCCCTGATCTTCTTGGACCCCTCAAAAAAGAGAAATTCATAGAGAGCTATGACTATTGGAAGAGTGAAGGCGTTCTCTTTCGTCTTCATCGCAAGGACGGCAAAAAGCAGGGATAAAACATAGTAGGCCACAGGCAACAGGCGATGGGCAATGGGCAGCCTTTTTTCGCCACCCACAGCCTCTTGTCCATTGCCTCCAGCCCCTTCCGTTTTCTCCCGTTTCCTATTGCCTATAGCCCCGAGCCTTCCTTTTATATAGAAGACTATCGAAAGCAGGTAGAACATTGCAGCAAGCGACGCGAGTCTCTGGAATACGTACGTCACCGCCTCGGTCTGGACCGGATGTGATACAAACAGCAGTGCAGCAAACAAAGCGATGAAATTAGCAGACCGTGAATCAAGAGTCGCATCGGGCATAGGGCAAAGAGCAGAGGGCTCCGAAACCTGTGTCTCTTGCGCTTCGCTCTCTCCGCCCCGAGCCATAACCAGTTCGTTGACTGTTGCTCCGTGCCCTATGCGCGCCGTGGTTTGTCCTTTGTCTGTTGCCCTATGCTCTATGCTCTTTGCGCTGTGCTTTCTGAAGTGCGGCGTTTTGAACGTTAGAACAACCAGCAGATACACAAGGAGAGCACTGAAGATGTGGATGGCGAGGTTGAAAACATGGTAACCGGCGACATTGAGGCCGCCTATCTCATAATTCAGTGCGAAGGTCAGATATCCTATATACCTTTCCACAAGGGCGCTGTAGAATTGTGCCGGCGCGTGAGAGGGGTGGACAAAATAGCTGAAGTCTTTGACGACGGGATTATCCCGTATGAAATGACCCTCATCCCATTGAAAGGGCACATGGAAGGTATTGGAATAGACGATCAGACCGAGCAGGCAGATTATGACAACATGAAGAAAGCGTTTCTTGAGAATTCTCGACATTCTATTTCTGCGATCGGGGTTGAAGGTCTCAGCCATGAGTCATTATAATTTTTTTGAAACTGCCCGCTGAATCAAAACAGTTTAAATTATTTAAACAGTTAAAACAGTCGAAACGGTTTAAACTGTTTCTTCGGCATGCCGTTACGGGTAAGATGCGTTCACATGCGTCACGTCGCCCGATGCTGTATGGCAGATAAGCGTACAACTGCCTGAAAATGTCCCGGTATCTGTAAAGGTGGGATACGTAGCGCCCGATACCGGCGACACATAGCGAGTGTCGAAGTTTATGAGGTTAGTATGGTCGCCCGTACCGGGCGTCATGGCGATCCCGTGAGGATCGTGGCATACCGAACAGGGCGCGCCGGCAGCCAGATGTCCGCTGTGTCCCCCCGTCATTGTTGTCGTATTCTTTTTGAAACTGTCGTCCCTCAGAATACTGTCCCTGCTATGGCACCTGTAACAAAGCGCGTAAGCCTGGAAGCTCTCAGGCGTATTCATCGTCGTCTCATACTCGTCCCTGAGTATAGGGGCGTACCTGGAGCCGTGAGGTCCGTTCGACGCACTGTCGTCATCGGCATGGCAATCAGTACACTTGATAATGCTCGACACCGCCAGCGTCGGCAAAAGGGGAGAAGGGATGCTCGGGACCTGCAGATTGACACCCGACCCTTCGATGGGATGATACGACTGGTTCGACTGGTCGAAGGCGGATTGCATGTTGGTGTTGCTCACAACCCTCGGGATAAAAGGGATCGTCTGGTTCAGATCGGCATGACACTTGAAGCATATCTGATACTCGTACACTGCAGGAATGGCGGCATTCCTGTTCTTGTCCATGCCGCTCACGTTTTCCGTCATTCCGGAGACCCCTCCGGAGTTGGGCTGAGACGGCGGGCTGGAGTTTACCGAATGCGGGTTGTGGCAGTCAACACACTCCACATGCCGGCTGATAATGGACGTTGGCGGCTCATTCGGCTGATGAATACCGGTTGTAAGCTCGACGGGATGATGCGACGCCTTCTGAAACTGGGCATATATATTCTTCTGCGCCACCGTACCGTTATGGCAGTCGTAGCAGTTCTTCTCCTCCTCGGGATAACGGAGAAGCCTTTCAGGCCCTCCCGCGTTATGCATTACGTGACAGCCCTCGCAGCCGTAATCGGCGACGGTAGACCAGTGCGTCCATTCCAGCCCGGGAAGCGGGACAGGGAGGGTCTGGACAGAGTTCTTGTGGGAACACAGATCCCACCCCTGCATGGCATGACATTCCACGCACAACGCCGACCCCTTGTTGTCCATGACCAGAAATTTTCCGTAAGTGTCGTCATGGGGGTCATGACATGTGGAGCATTCGATAAAGCCCTGCCCATAAAGGGTAAGGTTCGCCGGAGGGACAGCCATGATCTGGGGATCGGAAGTAGCAGAATAATACGAAAATGATATGGGATGATCGGAGGCGAGGGAACCGATATAAGTAGAGAGTCCCGGGGCAATCGATCCCGCCACTGTTATGCCCTGCGAAGGATGCAGCACCGTGCCCAGGGCTATAGTGCCGTCATGACAGCTCAGGCAGAGCCTCGACGGCCCGCTGGGCTGGGAGACACCGGCGACCATGGTGCTGCTCTGGTAGAGTTCGTAACTCTTTGCCGATACCGTCCTGTTCCACAGGGGAGTCCTGGGCGTTGAATTATGCGGCGTATGGCAAAAAATGCATATCCTCGTTTCCGTCAGGGCCTTGATCGGCCCCGGCCCCGTCACGGAAAGATTGTGTTTTGTCATATTGATCCCGGTCTTCACCTGAGCCATGACAGGACGTCCAGGAAAGAAAAGGGACATGGCTAGTACAAAGAATAGTGCGTATTTACAAACCTGCAGTCTGTCATTACGGTTCTTCTTACGGCCTTGTCCGGCATCGGTCCGGAGTCTTTCGCGTGCTTTCTGAAGGATTCCCGGCCTGCCTACCGGATAGGCAGGCGCACTTCGTTTGCGGGAATGACACCCTGCTGAACGCTTTTCTTCTCCGTCATTCCGGCTTGTCCGGAATCTTTCTGAAAAAAAAGAATTCTCAACTCTCGCGACCTGTCCGGTCCTGTCCACAGCTTGAGGGAATGACATATGATTAATGTCCTTCCGCATCTTTCTTCTCACTGCCCTCCCCAAGTATCTGATAAACCTGGATCCGCTGGTTGTAAGTGTCGCACACATACAGTCTATCACTGCCGTCGATATAGATTCCAGAGGGCAGCCAGAAATCGTCTTCTCCCGTCCCCCTCCCGCCCAGGGTGAGGAGGAAATCTCCTTTTGTGTCGAACAACTGGACGTTGTCAAAGAGCCTGTCGACGACATAAATCACGCCGTTCCTGTCGGCCGCAACTCCCTTGGGCATGGAAAAGTCACCCGAACCGTCACCGTGATGGCCGATGGAGTCCAGGAACCCCCCTGATGAGTCGAAGATCTGCACCCTGAAGTTCATGGCATCTGTCACATAGATCCTGCCCGCAGCGGACCAGTATATATTCGTGGGAAAGTTAAACTCGCCGTCCTTTATTCCCCTCCCGCCGAAAACAAAGACGGCGTCCCTGCCCCGGAAGGCGTATACCTTGTGAGCCAGCGTGTCGACAACATAGAGGAGTTTCCTGTCCCTGTTGTAGGCCAGCCCTGTGGGCCGTTTCAGTCTTAGCATGAAGGCCTTTTTTATGGTGTAAAGAAAATTGCCCTCCTTATCGAATACCAGCACTTCGGCCCTGGCGGAATCCGAGACGTAGAGCCGCTGCTGATCACCGAATATCACGGAGACAGGCGAAACCATATCCTCACCATTGACGGTAGACAGCCTTTTATACTTCCCCGCCGAGGGAATATAGAGATGCACGCACCTGCCACCGGGATCCGCCACCGCGATCCTTCCATCGGTCCCCGTGGCAATCTCGACGGGACGGATGAATTTTACTTCCTCTTTTCCGAAGATGACTGTCTTGACGGAGCCCCCGGACTCCCTGAATCCCGTCAGTGTTTCCACGTGCTTGAGTCTGCCTTTCTGGGGGGCCGGCGGCCATATAAAAGAACTCTCAAGGGGCTGTCGGGCCACAGCCCACTTCGTCGCGCATCCGGACAAAAGCAAAGCCGCCAGACAGAGCGCCAGCGACACGGCAAGAGAGGCGCTTATCCGGGATTTACATTCGCTTACCACTTTTAACAGGCCATCTAAAGAAAGATTCCCGACGCGCTTCGCTTGCGGGAATGACAACATCTCTTCTGTATTAAGCAGTCCGTCATTCCGGCATGTCCGGAATCTCTCTTCTCCTTTAGCCCGTAACCGAGAGGGTATGATCCGTGGCTTATGGCCAACAGATCCGGTCACCGCTCCTCCTCAAACTTCCCTGCGGCACTGAGTATCTCTATCTTCGCGCCCTTTTTCAAATTCTCTTCCCACGCTGCCATTAGCTTTTTTGCCGCCCTCGCCACCAGCCTGGCCTTCACGTATCCTTTGACCTGGCTGAATCCGGCGTCTTTTGCAGGCCGGTATTTCTTCAGCTTGATTATATGCAGACTGTCTGCCGTCTTTATTACACCGGAAACCTCGCCCTCCTTCAGCTTGACAGCCGCCTCGTAAAGGTCCTTCTGCTTGTTCTTGTGGAGCTCCTGTTCTCTTACTATAAAAGTGCCGTCCGCGGGAATGTGTCGCGGGTCCTTGTCCTTGTCTTCATTGATCTTCTCACGGAGGGCCTCAGCCGACTTCATGGAATCCTTGTTTTCCGGGTCCATAAACAGCACAACATCGTCGACAAGCACCTCCTCGGGAATAACAAAGTCGTTCTTCGTTTTTTCGTACTCCGTCTTTATGTCCTCTTCGGATATGACCACCCTGGAGAGAACGTCTTTTTCGAAGATACGTTTGACCAGCCGGTTTCGCTCCAGTTCATGCCTCAACATGTCCTCGGTCACATCGCTCTTTTCCAGCATCGCCCTGTATTTCTCCTCTCCCCCGGCCCTCTCCTCCAGCGCCGCTATCGCGGCATCCAGCTCTTTTGGGGTCACCTTCATTCCTTCGGCCAGGGCCTTCTGATACGCCAGTTCCTGGACTATGAGCTTGCCGAGAGCCTTCCGCGCAATGGCCCGATAATCTTCCCCGGTGGCACCTGCGCCACCGTGCCCCCTCGCCTTCAGTACCCTCGCCACTCTCTGCTGAAGGGTCGCGGCCGTTATCGCTACCCCGTTGACCCTCGCCACTACTTCTCCACCGGGCTGGCCGGCCGTTTCCGCGTCTTTCGCCGCCGCAGGTACGCTATTTTTCCCTTCGGCGGCCGGGGAAAGGGCCGGCAGGGTCATGATCAGGAATAATACCATGCACGCTACAGTCAACATCTTGATCTTTTTCATACACATCCCGTAACTCATACTAGTTAAACAAATACCGTCTTTCATTATACTCCTTTCCGTACTTATACAAAAAACTTGCCACAAAAGTAACAAAAGTCACAAAGAAAAGCCGGAATGACGAACTTCGGAGCAAGTGCCCATTGCTGTCATTCAGGCAATCCCGAATACGCTCGGGAGGCGGGAATCCACTGCCTTTGTCCATTCCGCTTACATAACTCTAAAGTATCTTTTTCCTTTGTCAATCTTTATATCTTATGTGGCAATCCCGTCTCTGCGGTGAATATTTGCCTTTTTCCCTTCTCAGAACAGTTGCCTTTTTACCGTAAGATAATAATACTGGTCGGTCCGCCTGCTCTTTCCGCCGCCGAACTCGCTGTCCGAAAGGCTCACGGTAGCCCCGGCCCTCACATATACCTTCCCTGCGTGCCATACATAATTGGAGCTGAGGGAATAAGAGTTGGAAGTGGACAGAGACTGGTCCCGGCTGTATGCTCCGACAGCGTCAAGATACATGTTATGCTTCGGGAACCTCCACTGGACGGATGCGCTCGTCCCGAAAAGCCGGTCGGTATAACTTACTCCGCCCATGCCGGTGCCCTGTGGGTAAAAGACGCTTGAGTAGTTAGCCGCCGCCTGCATCTGCGTGTTCTGCGTCAGGCTCTTCACATATGTCGCCTCTGTCCTCCACCCCCTTGAGGGGTTGATGTTCGACCGGACCGTTATGTAAGAAGCCGAGAATGTGAAGGGTCTTTTTGCAAACAAGAACCCTACGGAGTCGGACGTAAGATTCCATGGCAGCTCATTCGCAATGCCTGACACTACCTTTTGCCTGCTCGTACTGTGGTTGTAATATGGGAAGAACGTATCCTTGAACAGCTCAAAATTTATGGAGTAATTCAGGTTCGTTGTCCTCAGCTTCGATTCGGCGTTGTTGAGTGTATAGGATACGACAAAATCATAGGTACCGGGGAAGACAAAATCGGGCGGGAGGCTCACTATGGTTATTTGGTAGGTATTTCCAAAGGGCTGCAGGACATAATCGGTGTCCTGAGTGAGCGGAATCAGTTGCCCGGGAACGTCCGGGGAACTCGCGAAAACAATTATTGTAGTGGCGTCCACATCCTGGTTGTTCAGCGTAAATGAACCGGGCACACTGACCCCGGCATGGGGCTCGTTAGGCACAGAGAGGATACCTTTCCTGTCAGTGGTGGTCCGGCCAACGGAAACAGCCACCCTCATCCTGCCCCAGGGTATATTCTTTGAGTAGTTGACCCCGAGGTTGTTCGACAGCGTCGTGGTCCTGCCCGTGTCGGATTTCAGGGCACCGTAGCCGAAGCTGTAATGCGTAAAAAGACTGCTGTAAAGCCTGTGGGTGATCGTGAAAGAGGCGTTTCGCGTAGTGACGGAGAGATCATGCGGGGCGAGAGTCCCGCCGGACGTTTTCAACGTGTTCCTGCTCCAGCCGAAGGCGAGGTCAGAGTCGAAGTTCCAGGGCAGCCTGAAGTGCGCGCGCTCGCCCACGCTCATGGTCTTGCTGGACAGCGATAACGAATACGGGCCCCGATCCTGACTGGATTGCTGATAAGCGGCATTCGTCGAAAAGCTGACCGTTTTCAGGAAGTAGGTGTTGCCCAGGGCCGCCTCGTCCGTCGATCCTCCGGCGGTATAGGACGATGAAGTATGGTCGTAAGACGCGGAATATGAATAGAATTTTTCCTGCCCCATCTCCTTGTAGTATGTGCCGAGAAATCCATACTTCCTGGTGCTGTAGCTGCCCCCGGGAGAGTCGGTTGTATTGTCGATATAATGGGCGTTGAAGAAATAGGGTTTCTTCTTGTACCTGAATATCGCGCCCTTGCTGTAAGCAACCGACTTGGACTGGAGGAATGCCCTCCTCGTCAGGGGCTCCACCCGGAGGGCGAAGAGCTCCAGATTATAGGGATGCTCCGGCAGGACGATCATCCTGAAGGTGTATTCACTGGCAAACATTGTCGTGAACGGCTCGGACCTGGGGCCTATCGAGAAGCTCTCGTGTTTCACACCCCCCGAGAACTTCAGGACGAAAGTTATAAACCTCGGGTCATACACATACCCCAGGGCAGCCAGCTGGAGCGTCTCCCTCAGGAAGAAGTCCTTGCTCTTTATGCCCCTCCCGTTCGTAGTATCCTCATGGTTCTCATATGACGAGTCCACGGTCAGAAAACCGTGATACTCCGAAATCCTCGGGACGAACTGCCTGAAGTCCGCCCTCACCTCCGCGGGAACCGCCAAAACAAGCAGAAGAACGGCAATTAACCATACAATACGTTGCATATCTCCCAAGCAAGCCGTCAGATTTACTCAGGCATCCCGAAACCGGATGCGCTCTGCAATCTATCAATCCCGGCTTTCCAGCTTGCACGCTTGCCAGCTTGAAAGCTCTCAGGCTTATCTACTTCAACAAGAATTCCTTGTTCGAGGAGTGCGCGTCGTGACACGCCGTACACTGTTCGCCGTCTATCCCCTTATGGGCCTCGTTCCTGAAGATCTCCTTCTTGTCATGACAGTGCAGACAGAACGTGGCCGGATCGGCAACAAGAAAGTACGGGTAGGCAGAGCCGTGCGGGTCATGGCACATCAGGCACCCCCCTGCCGCGACCGGCCCGTGTACATATCTTTTCGAAAGATTCAGCACGTGACACCTGAAACAGAGTTTGTTCCTCGGCAGAAGCAGGACATTGCTGCCCGGCGTGTGACAGCCTTCGCAGTGTCTCGATGCATAGGGACCGTGCATATGGTAAGCGACGGCCTTCATGCGCGCCATCTCGTCTTCCTTCTTGCCTGTATCCTTCTTTTTGACCTGCATCTCGGGATTCGGCACCCCGTCGAAGAAGAAGCTCAGCACCTTGTACCGTGTCTTCGGGGCACAGCCGTACAGACCGACAAGCAAGAAGAGCAGCACGCACACCAGGATGTGCGCGGCCCGTTTCATCGATTCAGCGAAAGACATGCCTGACCGAATCCTTATTGCTGCTCCTTCTCCCCTCCCTTTTTTTCCGGGGGCCGTTCCTTTTCCCTCTTTTTGATAACCTCCTCCGACTGTTTGAGGAGTTCCTCATAGGTCGGATATTTGACCCCTTTCTCCTTGCCGTAGGCAAATATATTGACCAGCCTGTCCCCGAACTGGCTCACAACCGCTACAAGATATTGCGGCTGGAAATCGGGGGCGACATATTTGTTGAAATACTTGAGGCTGTCATAGTCCACGGAAATCCCGGCCGGCAGGATCAATTTACCGGGGTTTGTCCCGCCCTCGCCGAAGAACATGAGAAGCTGCCCTTTGCTGTTGAACATCTGGACGTTGTAGAAAGAGGCGTCGACTACGTAAATATTGTCATTCCTGTCTATGGCGATACCCCTGGGCCTGCCGAAATGCCCCAGGTTCGTCCCCAGGCTACCAAGCGTATCGATTAAGTGGCCGTCCCTGTCGAACTTCACCACCTGGAACCTGCCGTCATCGACAACATAGAGATATCCCTTGCTGTCGAAGGCCATATTCGTGGGGAGATACAGCGAGTCTTCCGGCTTGTCTTTGACCTGTCCGAAAGTCCTGACCATCTGTCCCGTGTCCCTGTTAAAGACCCTGATTTCACCGTTCTTTATGTCAGCCACATATACCAGACCGTCGTAATAAACGGCATCCACGGGCTTCCAGTCGCCCGGGCCGCCGAGGGCCTTTACATAAAAGTCGTTCTTGTCAAAGATGACCACCTGCTGCCTGATGGGGTCAGTAACATACTTGTTGCCCTGGCTGTCTATGCTTATATTCAAAGGCTGTATCAGTTTCCCCTGCCCCTTTGCCCCCCGCAGCGGTTCGAAGGTCCTTTTTTGCAGATCGAAGACCATGACAGTATGATTGGTGTCACATACATATATCTTCCCCTGGTAGATAGCGATGCCGTAAGGTTTATCGAGTATCCGGCGGCTCTCCTTCTCCCCCGTCACGAAGGTCTCGAAGGCCGATTTCTTGGCCTCGATGTCCTTCGCCCCGTCGTAGGATTTCAAAAATTGTACTCGCGGAAGGTTCGGAGGAGGCGGGAAGAATACGGCTGCCTGCTTTTCAGCGGTCGGTTGTGTTGTTGCGCAGCCCGCGATCACGAAGAGCAGCGCGGCCAATCCTGCAAATCTCAATACCTTATGCATCACAAATTACTCCCTCTCTGCAGATTCTCCCCGGGGCCCTTTTCCCTAATAAGACCGGGGGGCAGTCATGTATTATACAATAAGTGTGCCTAATCACGATAATTTGCCAAAAAATACAGCAACGGAAGGCACAAAAGTCGCAAAGAAATTCACCACGGACACGGAGGCACGGAGAAAATAACGGAACAGCCTAAAATTCTGTACCTCCGGTGAGGCGAAAAGCCTGTTCCGTCCTTTTCCTCCTGCTTTCAACTCGGGTTGAACCGTTTAAACTGTTTGAACCGCTTGAACCGTTTGGTATCTGGTGGTAAATCGTTCTTTCCAGTTTTTGTATCCTGTGTGCCTTATGTGGCCATCATAATTCTTTGGGGACTTGCGTGGGACATGCCTGAGCAGTTACCGATTAATAAAAAGGGGGGAATGAGAGATCATTCCCCCCTCTGTAAGGACACTTACCCTCCCAACTAAGGAGTATATGTTGCAGTCTTTGTTCCCTTGTTGTGGCAGGACAGGCAGAGGTTACTGTTCATGTTGCTGACGTAGAGCAGTTTCTCACCCGTGTTGCCCTTGTTGTGGACGGCATGACAGGTGGAGCATTCCATCTTTCCGCCCCACAGCAGCGAGGACACCGGAATGATGTTCGTTCCACCGTCGAGGGTCTGGTCGAACACTGCCGTGTCGGCCTGATAGATCTGATCGTCAACAGCCGCGACAGAGGCATAATCGAAACCGATCGGGTGATGGTTCGAAAGGTATCCCTGTGCACCGATGTTGTATTCCGCCGTGATCGTGGAGCCGCCGCCGCTCTGGGACTTCGTGCTCTGCGGGGAGTGGCCGTATGTGTTGACAGCTATCGTTCCGTCATGGCAGCTCAGGCAGAGAAGCGAGGATGCGCCGATCTTGTCAAAGTTGTCGATAGCCTGCGAACGCCTTGCGCCGTCTATCGGCTCGTCCGGACCGTTGTTGTAAGGCGTGAACACCGTCGTGGTGATCGTGTGGTTCCACAGCGGCAGGTATGTTGCGTTGGCCGGGGCCAGAGGGCCCGTGCCGGTTGCGCCGGCAGTGGTAAGCCTGTAAGTATGGTGCGGTGCATGACAGAAGATACATATCCTGTCAAGGTAGTCTTTCGGGTTGGATTTGTAACCCAACTGGGTATTTGCCCTGCGAAGGTCGTGGACCGTTCCGTTGATGCCCGTGCCTGCCGTCCCGGTCTCGCCGTACAGACTTGCATTCGAGCCGTATTCACCTGTATAAGGCGATGAGATAGCAAACGCCGTGGCCGCTACCATCAATACCGCTACGGCGATGCATAGCGTAATTATTGAAAGTTTCTTCATTACTTTCCTCCTTGGATTTTACGTTTGTCCGGACACACGTGTCCCGACTACACCTTTGGTCGCTCTTCCCGACACCCCCGTATCCGAAAGAGCCTCACAGCTGAATGGCAGACAAAATTTGTTTGACTTGATAAAAGCAAGTTATGTACCACTGAGGAGCCAGGCCGGACCACCAACCTGAAAAGGGAGGGAAGTCCCCGATTTAATGATTTTTTGGAGACGACGTCAGGCGATGGGCAATGGGCAATAGGCTGTCGGTTTAAGGCTGAGTTGGTCATTTCACCACATTGGCGGTAGGTGAAATAACCGATTGACCAAGCCGTGGCAAAGGGCAACGGACTGTCTGCTGCCTCCAACCTCCAGCCGCCCGCTTCATCAGCCGTCAGCCCTACCCCGACCCTCACGGGGAATCTTTCCTTGTTTCCGGAAGGATTCCCGGCGCCTGCCTGCCGGCAGGCAGGCGCTTCGCTTGCGGGAATGACGACCCGCTGAACGCGCCCTTTCTCCGTCATTCCGGCTTGTCCGGAATCTTCCTTTGTTTTTGCGGTATTACGCCGCTCGATCCCCAACAAGCGAGGATGACGGCTTACGGTATTATGTTGCCGGGTTAATAGATGCTTGACGCTTAAAGAAAAAGGAACCCATAAGGTTGAAAGGCATGGGGATGATTTTCAGAGAAAGCTATAATAGCATGGGCGATTCTTGAGGCTTGATCGCCCCGGCAAGATCGCGGGATTATAAGAACTCCATGGTGGGGGCGTCCCTCATTAAAATAAAATTCGGTGAGCAGGAGAAAATCATTTCGATTGCGCGTAACTACGCAGCGTTCCTGCCGTGCGGCCTCGTCGAGCACTTCCCGGTCTTCCGCGCCGGAGAGGCCAAGTTCTCTGATGTGGACGGCATCGATACCTTCGGCCTTGAGAATCGATGCAATTTCTTCACTTAAGTCCTCATCAACGAGAAACCTCACCGGCTTTTCCGGCGGGGCAGAGAAAAACGTCCCTCGACCGACTCGGGGGTGATGGCCTCGTTGCTCTTTATGATCTCGTTAATTTCTTCAGGGTAGGCCCGATAGTAGTTAAGCGATGCGATGAGCTGTCTCTCTGTAAGATGGGCCAGGGCTCTTCTTAGCCCTTCTATATCCTGGCCGACGATTTGATATTCGTAAATGACCTCCCATACCTCAACGCCGGTGCCGGCAATGCGGGCGCGTCTGCCGCTAACTCCGTCGGCGAAAATGACGCCGGGACAGCGACGCATTTTCAGGGCCTCTTCAAGCAGCTCGTTAGCAAGCGCATTGACAGGTCTATTTTTGCGGATTCTCTCGATTTCCTGAAGTAAAGGCTCTTTGATACGGAAGCTGCGTTGTATGGTAGACATTTTATGACCTCCTGTAATATTCTGTATTACAGTATATCACAACGGGGTCTATAATGGCCACATAAGGCGCAAAGGGCACAAAAACTGATAAGAGCGATTAGCCACAGACTTTGAGACACGGAGAAAACAACAGGATACGCAGTAAATCTTGTACCTTCAGTGAGGTGAAAAGCCCATTCCGGCCTTTTCTCTTGCTTTCAACTCCATCCGTGGTAAAATCCTTATTTTTTGTGGCTTCTGTGCCTTTTGTGGCTGATTCTGAAGTCTTTGCGTCTCTCAGAAGATGGATTTCCGGTCACTACCTCGGAAATGACAAGCTGGCCAAAAAAAAGGCAGTCCCGAAATCTCGGGACTGCCTTGTACATCACAGTACGTCTACTGCTAATTGCTCCAGCTACGGAGTGGTACAGGTTACGTTTACAGAACCGCCTGTAGTAGCCGATGAGCCTTGCGTGTAGTCGCAGGTGTGACCGGTTGCGAAGTAGAGGTAGAGGTCATAGGTACCAGTTGGCACTGTGACTGCCGCGCTGCCAGCCGCAACCTGAGCGTCTGTAAACGAGCCGCTTACCTTCGTAAGACCGCCCTGTTTGAAGTAGTAGCTGGTCTTTACACCGCTGGTTACGTTGATCGTGACGTCACCGGTGGTTGCCGACGCTCCGCCGTTGCCGATCTTCACGTATGCGGTATTCACGCAGTTGAAGCCCTCGTTGTCCTGTACGATCTCGGTAACCTTGTATCCTACATGGCTATTGGCCCAGATGTAGGTGTGATTGAACGTGTCACCAGTACCTCCGGTTGACAACGGACTTCCGTCACCCCAGTTCACATACACTCCAGGAGCGGTATCAGAAGTCCCGGTGACGCCGCCCGAGATGCTGAGACCCATACCGGTTACTACCGGGGTGAAGCCGCTGCAAGTCGGGGCCGTATGTACAGCGGTAGGTGTCACGATCTGGGTGTTGGTCCCACCGTTGGATACGGTCACTGTTACATTTACAGGCGCTCCTGCCGTTGTGGTGGAGTAATCATGGCTTACTGCCGGTCCTTTGAGCGTAGCGCTGCCATCTCCGAAGTTCCAAGTGTAGGTGCAACCACCTTCGGTGCATGCCGCGCCGCCCACTGTAAAGTTGACCACATAGGAATTTGAAGAATCGTTGGTCCAGCTGAACAGTTTCCCTGTGGGAGCGGATGAACCGGAACCACCGTGCATTACCTCGGCATAAGGAGCGAGTTCAGTCTTCGTGAAATAGGGCGCGCCATGAGCCTGAGCAGTGGCCTTCGCAGTCGTTACAGTGCTGGCGTCTCCGCCGCCGTGGCACTGGCCGCAGGCCAGGTCGAGGTCAACATAAACCGACGGGAAATTGTTGTTGTTGGGATCAGGTATAGCGTTCAAATACGTGCCGCCCGTGGAGGTGCTGTAAGAAGGATCAGGGTTTATCCTGAAGAGGTGGAGTCCTCCAGGCATATGGCATGTCTCGCATGCTATGACCGGATTAGTAACTGTAGCCGTTGCTGTGCCATAGCCCCCAGGCTGGAAAGGTGTTCCCGGTCCCGTCGGGTGCTGAATCGCAGACAAGGGCTTTCCATATTTGTTGTTCGGATCCTGGCTGTGGCAATCCAGACCGCACTCGTTGTTCCACGGCTGGGCGTCGGCCGCATTGTCCGTAACGGAGTCGTGGACGTTGTGGCAGCCCGCGCATGTGCCTTTTTCGGTTACAAAGCCGCTCAGATAAGCGGTAGTGTCGGCAAGCTGGCCGTAGGTGCCAGTGAACATGGCATGCGGGCTGTTCAGGTAACCGTTTGCATGGCGCTCTACTACGGCGCTGCCGCCATCAACGAGCTGCGTACCAGGGTTCGTGACTCTGGAGTCACGAAGATCTTTGCTGTCGTTCTGATAATGGCACTGGTAGCATACTGCGGCCTGGGCTGCACCTGCAGTAGGATCAGTGGAGACGTCACTAGTATTCAGAGGAAGCGCCGGGAAGCCGATACCGTTTAGCTGCGTGTTGGCGTCGGCTGCGGCCCCGTTTGCGTGGGAGCCACCCTGCGCGTCATGGCATCTCGAACAGGTAATGCCCCACTGTTGCCATCCGGCCCAGTTCTGGGTCGTACCGCTGAAATCAGCAGCCTTCACGCCGTCTGAGAGACTGAAGCTGGAACCGAACGACCTGTAAGGCTCCAGGTTGGTATCAGCCGTTGCATCAGCCTCAAAACCGGTGGCGTGGCAACGGTTACAGCCGACCCAGGCAGCGCCTGAGGATTCACCGGAATAGATGATGTGTGCGCTGTCCGCTGCACCTTCCAGCCAGCTGCCGAACATCCAGTACATCGGCGTAGGAGTGCCGCTTATGTCAATCATGCTGGTAGACCAGTTGATAGCATGTCCGCTGCTTGCCGTATAGGCAGTGCTGCCTTCTTCGATCGGGGTCACCCAGGCATAGCCATCGACCTTCCTCGTAGCATTGGCGTGAGCGCTCCTCAGGTAGCGAACCTTGTTTGAAGCATGGCCGCCGTCGTGGCAGTAAAGACACTCATGTGCGCCTTGGCCTGCTACGGCCGCCGCGCTCGTGTCATCCACCCACTTGTTTATGCACGAGCCGGGACTTGTGCCATGCTGGTGCCATTCATAGTTCAAATTAGTGCAATCGGTCTGACTTAGTTGACCGACCCAAGCCGGGGCTATAGAGCGGCAATAAGCATCCGCATCCGTCTGAACTCCGCCTACATTGTGAGCCGGGGTGCCCGACGGATCACTTGCAACGGCACCAAAACAATAGCCGTTGTCGGCCGGTGCTGTCCAGCCGCCGTCAGCAATATGCTGTGCACCGGTCCAGTTATATGCTGCAGTTGCTGCCTGGGCGTTACCGCTTATGAACATCGGCAAGGCCAGGAAAAACAATGTTGCTATAAATAGCAATGTTGTCTTGGTTATTTTCATCTGCTAACTCCTTAATCTTAGGATTTTTTTGATTTCTTGATGCTCAGAGTCCGGACGCGCAAAACTACCTGCGTCCATTTTCGTAGGTAGAACTTATTTTCCTGTCGACACCTCCTCGGTGTCTGCCATTCTGTATGCCGGAGGTCTTCTAGGGGGGGTTACCTCACGGCGATCATATCTATGGCAAGAGCCGTACCAGGAGAAAGAACTTTTTTGCCACCTCCTAACGCCTTGATATTAAAGGATAAAAAGTCGACGGGGCTTCAAAGCGGGCAGTTTACTGCAACCTTTTAATTGCAGTGACGCCGACAGAAGACAGTACCCCCAAAGGGAAAGAAGTGCCTAAAAATGGGGTGTGGGCGGCTATTCTCTTCGGTTGCAATATGAAACTTGCACATGCTGTGGCTAATCTTGCACCCCAAAGACACGTGGATTCCCGATTACTACCTCGGGAATGACAGAAAGAACCTTCTTACATATGTGCTCCGGGGTCTTTCGACCGTTCCCGATTACTGCCTCGGGAATGACAGTACTAACCCTCCTACACAGCTGCTCCGGGGTTTTTTGACCGTCATTCCCGCAGTCCTTTGGGCGGGAATCCAATCTTCTTACATGCTCAAGGTGTCGTACAGATCCATCCATTCGGGATTATTTTTTTCAATAAGTCTGAGCTTCCATACCCGGTTCCATTTCTTCATTTGTCTTTCCCGCGATAGTGCTGTCTCAGCATCTCTTGCAAGCTCATAGTATACAAGCCGTTTAACCCCATACTTATTTGTAAAGCCTTCAACCAGGCCATTTCTATGTTCATGGACCCTTCTGATCAGATCCGAGGTAACCCCTATGTATAATGTTCCTCTTCTCCGGCTGGCCAGGATGTAAATGTAGAAATTTTCTTTCATTATTGCCTAATTGAGGATGATGAAAAAGTCTAATGGTCGTGCTTAAATGCCGTCATACCCGCGGAGGCGGGTATCCAAACTACCCGGAATAATTGGATTCCCGACTGCACGGGAATGACGAAAGAAGGCTAAAAGCACCTTTTTCCGTTCTCAGTCCGGCAAGGCATCGCCTCCGGCAACAAACTCCACTTGTTTGCTACCTGAAGTCTTCGGGGTTGATGCCGCAGCGCTTCATTATCTGTTGAAGCGACTGCCTCAGCATGGAGCATTCCTCGGCGGTCTTTGAGACATTGCCCTTGTTTCTCGTAAGGGCAGTTGTGAGATAAGTCCTGTAGAAATTGGTGAGGGCCTGCTTCCTGGCCTCCTTGAAGCCGGGGGCGTCTTCCCCTGCCGTCCCTTCCCCCGGAAACAGGTCCGCCTCTTCGATGACCGGGCCTCCCGATACCGCAACGGCCCTCGCTGCCGCGTTTTCCAGCTCCCTTACGTTCCCTTTCCAGTGCCCGCTCATCATGAGCTGCATAGCCGATGGTGAAATCCCGGTAATCTCTTTCTCGTATTTCTTTGAATATTTCTTTACGAAGTGGGACGCAAGGAGGGGGATGTCATCCCTCCTGTCCCTGAGCGGCGGCATGCTAATGGTAACGACCTTCAAACGATAGTAAAGGTCTTCCCTGAAGTTCCCCTTCGCCACCTCTGTTTCCAGGTCCCTGTTGGTTGCGCTGATAACCCGCAGGTCGACCTTCCTGTCCCTGTGGTCTCCTATGGCGCGGAACTCCCCCTCCTGGAGCACCCGGAGTAGCTTGACCTGCGTCGGTGCACTGAGGTCCCCCACCTCATCGAGGAAAAGGGTGCCGCCGTCGGCCTCTTCGAGAAGCCCGCGCTTGTCCCTGATGGCTCCCGTAAAGGCCCCCTTCAGATATCCGAAGAACTCGCTTTCCAGTATGGTCTCGGGCAGCCCGCCGCAGTTTACTGCAATGAAACGCCTTTCCCGTCTCTTGCCCTCGAAATGTATGGCCCTGGCCACAAGCTCCTTCCCGGTGCCGCTTTCACCCGTGATCAGAACGGAGACGGATGTTGCAGCCACATTCCTGATCATTTCGTAGACCTTCAGCATGCCCTGACTGTTGCCGACCAGCTCGCTGAAGCCGGAGTGTCCCAGCAGCTCCGACTGCAGGTACCGCTTTTCGTCGAGGAGACGCACCCTTTCGAGCGCCCGGTCGACCAGCACAAGGAGTTCGTCATACTGGAAAGGTTTCGTTATGTAATCATAGGCCCCATTCCTGATCGCCTGCACTGCAGTCTCTATGGACCCGGCGGCGGTCATTATGATGCAGGTCTTATCCGGCCACCTCTCCCTTATCCTCCCGAGGAGCTCCAGACCGTCCATACCGGGCATTATCATGTCCGTAAGTACGAGATCGACATCCTGTGCCGACAGCACCTCCAGTGCCCCGGCACCGGATTCAGCTTTCAGCACCTCGTGGTCCCTCTCGGAAAGGATCATCCTCTCCAGCAGGGAGAGTGCGTCCTTCTCATCGTCCACTATTAGTATTTTACTTTTCATAACCGATTGACACTCCACCGAAAAGAACATCACCACAGAGGCACGGAGGCACAGAGCAAATTAAAGATAAATTAAGGCAATTCATTTATGCCTTTCTCCGTGTCTCGGCGTCTCCGTGGTTTATTTTTTCACCGTTCTCCAATTCCGGCAGGACTATATGGAACGTCGAGCCCTTCCCCCCGGCGCTTTCGGCCCACATCCTGCCGTTATGGTCAGAGACGATGCCGTAGGAAACGGAAAGCCCGAGCCCCGTACCCTCGCCGGCCTCCTTGGTCGTGAAAAAGGGATCGAATATCCGTTCCATGTCTTCGGGGCTTATGCCGCTGCCGGTATCGGTGAAAGCCACCTCGACCGACCTTTCCGGCCCCGGTCCGGACAACCTCGTACGGACAGTGAGGGTCCCGCCCTCTCTTTTCATCGCGTCTACGGCGTTCACGGCAAGGTTGAGAAAGACCTGATGCAGCCTGTCAGGGTCGCCCTGTACCTTCGGAGAAGACGGGTCCAAATCGAGAACAAGCGAAATATCGCCCTTCGTATGTTTTCCGATGAGGGAAAGCGCCTCTTCGATGTTCCTGTTTACATCCACCGCAATGTCTACCTGTTTGCCGGTCCTGGAAAACCGGAGAAGGTCATCGACGATCTTTTTGCATGCAAGCGCGTGTTTTTCCAGCATTTTCAGGTCATCGTGGCGTCTGTCTCCCGGCTTGAACTCCCGCAGCAGCAGTTGCGAGGACCATATGATGACGCTGAGAGGGTTATTAATCTCGTGTGCCACCCCGGAAACAAGACGTCCCAGCGAGGCTATTTTTTGGGTCTGCACCAGGCGCTTTTCCATTTCCTTCTTTTCTACCAGCATCACGGCCATTTTTTCAACCTCATCAGACAGCGTCTGGACCTCGTCTCCTGTCTTTATCCCTGCCGTGGATGCAAAGTCCCCCCTCCCTATGGATTTGACTCTTTCCGCTATGGCGTTAATGGGCCTTGTCACTTTTCCCACTGAAAAAACGGCAGCGGCGACGGCCGACAGATAGACCAGGAGAATTCCGGCAACCAGACCCTTGAATACGTCTAATACGGGTGCGACTACGTCATCCCGCGGTATTTCCATTATGAGCGCCCATCCCGTAGGACCAATCTTTTCTTCGATCGCGTCATAAAGCTTCCCGCTCTCCATGTCCTCCCTTGCCGACTGTATCCCACCGAGAACAACGCCACCCCTATCGTCCGCCAACAGAACACGCCAGTCCTTGTCCACAATCCCGTTTTCCACGCTCTCATAAAGCCTCTCCAAGTCCAGAAAAACCTCTATACGACCTCCCTTCAGGGGAAAGACCATGGAGGCGTTTCTGCCGCCATGTCTTAACACATAAAAATCGCTAAGGGCAGTCTCAGGCGTAAGGGCCGCGAGTAAATTCCTTGTGCGCAGCCCCCCGGCGTCGCCGCTGAAACTTACCGCCTGCGATGAAGGATCGCTGACGGCGCGGAATATTTCCCCTCCTGCATCAAAAAAGGCCACCCCGTTCATATAGGAGTCTTCCCCCAGGAGAGGCTCAATAAAATCTTTAACAGGAACGTCCCGGTCGGTCCTGGCAAACAACATATTGTATTTAAAGGCTTTTTCAGTATTGATCAGTGAAACCTCCATCCTGTGCGCCGTCGCAGAGGCCAGCCTTTCGTTCTCCTTATGCGACAACCGGAGAAGAGCGTCGGCCATCAGATATGATACCAGGAGTATGATGCAGAAGGCGGGGATCACCACCGCAATGATAACATGCATGATGGCCTTGAACCGTATGCTCGCGAAGTCTTTGGAAAGCCTGAAAAACCTGAGCAGGGCAAAGGTGACAATGACCATGATCACAGTCCGGAATACCTGTACGGGAACATGCACAGCCCTGTAAAAGGATCCATAGTCGGGAACGGGAAGGGAAAAGAAGTCCGCCTTCGAGGTGATCAAGAGCCCGGCCGCATATAAACCAAAACCAAGGGATGCTGCCATCAGGTACTTTCTTGCGCCCGGGACATTATCCCTCTTGGACATCGCCAGCGCAAATGCCGCCACAAGGCCCCCTGGAAGCCCGAGCAGATACCTTGAGAGTATACCCGCTTCAGTAAGCCATTTGTCTCCGAATCCATGGCCGATAAGGAGGTAGAGACAAAGGACCAGCCAGAGAGCGATCATGATATTTGGAAAAATGAGCCTGCGGCCGGCAGACCCCGCCCCGCCTTTTTCCCGATTACGGCCGTAGGAAACCCCGAATTTAAACAGAAAATAGAAGGACAGGAGCAGGACGGGAAGTCTCAGAACCTTCAGAGGAAGAGTCAGGCCGCCGTACAGTATGCTGAAGGTTTCCATGAATTCATATAGCCCCTGCAAGAGCCCGAAGACCGCAAGGGCCCCCCAGGGGGAATCGATAAAGCGTTTGAATCGAACGGAGGGCCCGGAGGGGCCGGACAAAAAGTTTTCAACCGAAATTGTAATGCCCAGCATGAAGAAGGTCAGGCCATAGACGAGGAAAATTATTGGCATGAAGGCAAACAGATTTATGTTCAGATAGGGCATCATGCGGTTGAATTCGGTATCTTGAATGATAACACATGGCTGAGGCGCCGTGTCTTTCCTGAGACAAAATGGCCACATGAGCAAGTTCTGTACAGGATTACAAGAAAATTAACCACTGAAAAACTGAGAAACAGAGAAAGCAGTTTGTGACTTGCCAATTGCTCTTGTTTCCGCCGTGCCTCTGTGCCTCAGTGGTAAAAGATCCTTCTGCTTCTTATGGTTGATTCTGGCTTTCCGTCTCTCGGAACATGGATCCCCGCCTGCGCGGGAATGACGACGATGACTTGGCAATTGTTAATTCCCGCACCAAAAAAAAGGCAGTCCCGAAATCCCGGGACTGCCTTGTACTTCAGAACGTCTACTGCTAATTATGCAACTACGGAGTGGTACAGCTTACGGTTACAGTATCACCTGTAGTGGCTGATTGGCCTTGTGTATAGTCGCAGGTGTGACCGCTTGCGAAGTAGAGGTACAGGTCATAGGTACCAGTCGGCACTGTGACTGCCGCGCTGCCAGCCGTAACCTCAGCGCCCGTAAACGAGCCGCTTACCTTCGTAAGACCGCCCTGCTTGAAGTAGTAGCTGGTGTTCACACCCGGGGTCACGTTGATCGTGACGTCGCCTGTGGTTGCCGACGCTCCGCCGCTGCCGATCTTGACGTATGCCTTATTCACGCAGTTGAAGCCCAGGTTGTCCTGTACGATGGCAGTCACCTTGTAGCCTACCGCGCTGTTGGGCCAGATGTAGGTGTGAGTAAACGTGGCTCCGGTACCTCCAACTGACAGAGGACTTCCGTCACCCCAGTTCACATATACCCCAGGGGTTCCGTCACTCGTCGGCGTGGTACCGTCGGTGAAGCTGACAGCCATACCGCTCACGCCGGCATTAACCGCAGCAGAGAAAGTGGTGTCGTCTGTGCATGTAGGGGCCTGGTGTACATCGATAGGTGTCACAATCTGCGCGTTGGTCCCACCGTTGGATACGGTAAGTGTTGCCGTAACGGGCGTACCATTCGCATAGGTGTGGCTAATTGCTGGACCATGACCCGTGCCACCGTCTCCGAAGTCCCAGGTGTAGCTGCAGCCGCCTTCAGTGCATGCCGCGCCGGTCACCGTAAAGTTGACCGCAAACGCATTCGAGGAATCGTTGGTCCACATGAACAGTTTTCCCGTAGGAGCGGATGAACCAGCCCCGCCGTGCATTACCTCGGCCAAAGGCGCAAGATCAGCCTTCGTTATGTAAGGAGCACCGTGCTCCGCAGCAACCGCCTTTGCAGCAGCTTCAGTGCTGGCGTCTCCGCCACCGTGGCACTGGCCGCAGGCCATGTCGAGGTCTACGTATGCCTCGGGGAATCCGTCAGCATTCGGTATCGTCGGCACATTCATATTCGCTGCCGGGAAGGTCGTGTAAGTAGGATCCGCGTTTATCCTGAACAGGTGGATACCACCAGGCATATGGCATGTCTGACATGCCTCAACAGGATTGGCAGTAGTCACATTGTAAAGCGGTGTCCCCGGTCCCGTCGGGTGGTTGATATTGGCCAAAGGCTTCCCGTACGTGCCGCTTTGGCCGTGGCAATCCAGACCGCACTCGTTGTTCCAGGGCTGGCCGCCAACTGCCGTGTCAGTAACGGAGTCATGGAGGTTGTGACAGCCTGCACAGGCGCCGTCATTGTCGAAGAAATGACTGTCGTATAGTGTAGTGTCTTCCAGCTGGCCATAGGTGCCCGAGAACCTCGCGTGAGGGCTGTTCAGGAAGCCGTTGGCGTGGCTCTTGATCCCAAGTGCGCCATGGCTGTTGGCAATCCAGAGTTCTTCACCGATCTTCCGTGTAGCGGCATCCAGAGGAAGGTTGTTGCCGTCTACCTGCCTGTGGCAGTTGTAGCATTTCGCATTCTGTGAGGCATACCCGGCGGGATCGCCGAACTCCATATTGTCTGCGGCAGGTCCGCTGTTGGCATGGCCGCCGTCTACTGCATTATGGCACCTGGAGCAGAGAATTCCGAAGTGGTCCCATGAAGAGGACGTCTGCTTCACACCGTTGTCATCCGCTGCCGACAGGTTTACTATGTTGTTGATGCCGGGGAATGACGCCTCAGGCTCTTTTAACGTGTCGATAGTCGCATCCGCGGTCCACCCCGTGGTATGGCAGCGCCCGCAGCTATAAGAACTTACAGGCTGGTTTGCATTCCAGGTCGCTCCACCATTCACACAGTCAGTTTGATTCTTATAAGTGGAATTGCTGCATACGCCAAGGCCTGCATCGGAGATAGCCCTCGGACTGGCGCCAATCCAGCCGTCATAGATCCAGTAAAGGGCTTTGCCCGAAACCGATGAATCCGAGCCCGGAACAGGACCGTTGGCATTGGTATAACCGGCAGCCGGTGTTGTCCAGTCATAGCCCGGATAGATGGCACTGCCGTTTTCAATCGAGCCGGCCCAGGGCATCCCGTCGGCCTTCCTCGACATGTTCTTGTGTCCGCCCTTCAGGTAGCCTGCCCTATTGGAGGCATGGCCGCCGTTGTGGCAGAGAAGGCACTCATGGGCGGTACGCCCGGCCGCGTACGCCGCATTTTCTGTATAGAAGTTTGCGCAAAAGGGGGTCCATGTTCCGCCTAAATTTTCGCAATCTACCTGGGTGTGGGGGTGCCCCGACGAATTGCCAGAGCAGCTTCCGCCCCAGTGGTAACCTTTAGTCTCGCATGTTGTCTGATCCGTGAAATCGGCCCTGACCCATGCAGGCTCCACGGTGCTACACTTTTCCCCTGATGCCATCGAACTTAGTGGGATATCGTGAGCCGCGCTATCTACCGCATCAGCTTCCGTAGCACCGGTGCAAGTGGCTGCGTCGGCCGGCACTTCATAAAGTCCGGTGGTCCCGTTATGGACGGCACCGTCACCATTAAATACTGCCGCCTGGGCGTTACCGCCTACGAACATCAACGGCAGGGTCAGGAAAAACAATGTTGCTATAAATAGCAATGTTGTCTTGGTTATTTTCATCTGCTAACTCCTTAATCTTAGGATTTTTTTGATTTCTTGCTACTCAGACTTTGGACGCAATACAACCGCGTCCAACTCAATAGGTAGATCTTTTCTCTGTCGACACCTCCTCGGTGTCTGCCATTCTGAATACCGAAGGTCTTCTAGGGGGGTTACCTCCGGCGAACATAGATAGAGCAATAGCCGTGCCACCACTGTAAGTCATTGATATTACAGGATAAAATTGCTTGGCAAGTGTACGGCATATCCTGCTTCATTCTAAGACGGCGGAGTTCTTTCTCCCCAAAAGCCTTAATTATTCAAGTAGTTAGGAGGCAAGAGATGTCCCGGGGAGCTGAATTTCCAAGTAGGTTAAATAACCGATAAGTATGTCACTTCTGACGCCCCAGCCGGAAGTATTGAAAATTTGATTTAGTTACTGATGGTTACAGAAAACGGGAGAGTGAAATTCCTGGTTACTGGTTCCGTCCGCGTGCCGTTTGTGCGTCAAAAAAGACACAAAAGACGCTTATTTCAGCTGCGCAAGCAATTCAGAGGCAGCTTCAGGCGAAAATCGTTTAAGGATGAGAGCCTCCCGCATGGCGGCATCGCGGTCGCCGGACCCGTAATAGGCCAGCGCAAGATTATAGCGGGCATCCACATTGCCCGGCCTCCTGTCAACGGCCTGCTGCAGAGGCCGGATAGCCTCCCTGTATCTCCCGCTGTTCACGTAGGCTGCGCCGAGATTGTTATACGCCCCGGCAAAGCCGGGGTAACGACCCAGAAGCCTCTGAAAGACTTCTATCGCTTCGCCGTATCTTCCCAGCCTGGCGTAAAGAAGACCCAGGGCGTTATACATCTTCGGATACTCGTCGGCCCGTAGCGTCAGATACTCTCCCGGCGGCATTGCCAACGCCTTCCGGTACATTGCGATGGCCTTTCCGTAGGCGCCATGTCTTGCATACTCGGCCCCGAGCACGAAATAAGGCCTGGAGTGATGAGGGCCTTTTCTTATCGCATCTTTCCACAGTGTTATCGGCGACGCCCAGACATCGTTTCTGGCATAAGTGGCCGCCGCAAAGAGTGTAACAATAACCGTCAGCATGATAACGGCCGCCGTACGACCTTTCTTCGCCAGGCGGCCTGATATCATGAAGGCGGCGGCGGCAACGGCAATCATCGCGCCGACTGAGGGCAGGTACATCCTGTGCTCGAAGATGACGTCTGCTATCGGCACGACACTCGATTCAACGGAAAGCGTGACGAAAAACCAGAGGATACCGAAGGAAATCAGGCGTAAATAAAGTGCAGAGGGCATAGAGCATGGCGCATGGCGTCCGGAATCGTGAAAAGTGACTCCTGAGTCTTCAGCCTGGCGGCTTGCAAAAAGTTGGAGGTTTGAGGTTGGAGGCAGCGAACCCGCTCTATGCGCTATGCCCTTTGCGCTATGCTTCTTGCTTTTCCAGAGCAGATACACCGCCGCACCGAAGAGGGCCGAAAGAAAGAAGGCGGACAGCAACACCTCCGGAGTTAACAGAGAATGGTATATCGGGTAATCATAATCGATGCTCTGATTTACAGGGAAAATCATGAGTCTGATATAACTCATGATTACCCGAAGTTCTGTTATCAAATATATCCACCGGGACCCGTAAGACTGGACCATTGTTACCGCTTCAAGCCGTGACAAGAGTCGCCCGGGAGACACGCCGGAATTCGCCAGAGCAAGGACTGCCAGGCCGATAATTGCCACTGGGGCCACCAGAAAGAGAAGTCGCTTCCTGGTGACACGAGTGAAAAAGAGGAACTCAAAGATTACTATCATGATGGGAAGAGTGTAGGCAATCTCTTTCGTCCCCATCGCAAGGACGGCAAACAGGAAGGACAAGAAATAACAGGCAATAGGCACGAGGCGATAGGCAATGGGCACCCTCTTTTCGACACCTACGGCCTCTTGACCACCCCCCTTTGCCCCGAGCCGTCCTCTTATGTAAAAGACCATTGACAGGAGGTAAAACATCGCAGCCAGCGAAGCGAACCGCTGGACGATATAGGTCACACTCTCAGTCTGCAAAGGATGAGTCACGAAAAGCAGCGCGGCAAAAAGAGCCATTAAGAACCGTGAATCGGACATCGCATAGGGCATAGGGCGTAGCGCATAGCGATCCGAAACCCCTTTATTTTGCGCTAAGCTCTTTCTGCCCCCGGTCATTATCGATTCTTTCGCTGTTGCTCTTTGCGCTATGCCCTTTGCGCTTTGCTCCCTAAAATACGGCGTCTCGAACGTCAGGATTATAAGGAAATACACGAGAAATCCGTTTGTGACGTGCACAGCCAGGTTGACAACGTGGTAGCCCACGGTATTGAGCCCGCCAAAATGGTAGTTCAGGGCGAATGTGGCGTAACCGACAACCCGGCGCGGGTTATAATGGTAACCTTCAAGAGACGAGGTAAAGTTGTCCAGGTGCCGGATCACGGGGTTCTCAACAATGCTGGAATAATCGTCGAACTGGAAAGGAACGCCGAATGAATTCGAGTACACCGTCAGACCGAGAAAAAAAATGAGAAAAAAAGCAAAGAAATTCTTGCCCTTCTTCCGATTGTTAAGAATGTCGCCGGCACGGCTGAGCATGCTCTTCGCCTGCGGTGGGACGTCCTTGAGCATTTACAATTTTCCAGGGGCTCTCGTAACCCCGTCAGGCGGCTGCTCCTTGAAATCTCTCGACGATATCCGGTATTTCCTCATCAGCCGCTGGAAATTGGCCCTGTCGAGTTTCAGTTCCTCCGCGGCCCGGGTGACATTTCCCTCGTACTTCAGGAGAGACTTCGTGATGATCGAACGGTTGAAATCGTCCACCACCTTCCTTTTCGCCTCATTATAGGACAGGTCGCCGTCGGACACAAAGGATTCAAGGAGGAGATCGGGCGGAAGGTCGTCCGGCATTATAGTGTCCGAATCGGTGAAGGTGACCATCCTTTCCACGAGGTTCTTAAGCTCCCTGACATTGCCCGGCCAGTCATGCCGGCAGAGCAGGCTGACGGCGCCGGGCTGTATCTTTTTCCTGCCGTCCAGAAAGAGCGATATGAGGCGTGGTATGTCCTCCCTCCTTTCCCTCAGGGGAGGAAGATGGACTGACACCACGTTTATCCTGTAATAGAGGTCCTGTCTGAACCTGTTCTCCCTTATCATCTCACCCATGTCCCTGTTGGTTGCGCATACCACCCTCACATCGACGGCGACCTCTTTATTGCTCCCTACAGACCTGAACTTCCTGTCCTGGAGGAACCTGAGGAGCTTGGCCTGTATTGAAAGGGGCGCATCGGCGATCTCGTCCAGGAAGATCGTTCCGCCGTCTGCATATTCAAGAAGCCCGGTCTTGTCGGCAGCGGCCCCTGAGAAAGCCCCCCTGGCATAACCGAAAAGCTCTGATTCCAGGAGGGTTTCCGGTATGGCGGTACAATTAAGGGAGACAATCCTCCGGTCCTTCCGCTTTCCCGAAAAGTGTATGGCCCGCGCCACCAGTTCCTTGCCGGTCCCGCTTTCCCCCGTGATGAGAACGGTGGAATCGGTTTGCGAGACGCGCTCTATAAACCGGTATACCTCCTTCATGCCCTCGCTTTCGCCGATGATGTTCTCGGGCCTGTACTTGGTATCTACGAACTTTCTGAGGTCGATATTCTCCTCGAAGAGCCTTCTCTTTTCGAAGAGGTTCTTAAGGTGCAGGGAAATCTCGTCCGTGGTAAAAGGCTTGATGATATAGTCATAGGCCCCCTGTTTCATCGCCTCAACTGCGGTGTCTATGCTGCCATAGGCGGTCATTATGACCACATCGGTATCGAGTGAACCAGACTTTACGGCACGGAGGACTTCGAGGCCGTCGACCTCCGGCATGCTAAGGTCGGTCACGACAACGTCTGCGTTGTTCTCCCCGATGAAACGTACGGCCTCCGCCGGGTCCGTAAAGCCCGTGACGTCGTATTCATCCCCGAAATAAGACACAAGCATATTGCAGAAAACCGCATCGTCGTCGATAAAAAGCAGCTTTCTCTTCAATTAAACCTCCTTAAAAGGCGAAAACGGCAAAGCCTCACCGCAGAAACGCAGAGTGCAAACAGCCTTTTTTAACCACAGACACTCGCAGACAAGACTGTTTCTTTTTTTCGGCCGCGTCGGCCGAAAGAAAAAATATGGGCAGTTGCCGTTGTCTGTCTTAACGTCTGTCTCCCGTCGGCGGCTAAATTTCTTCTTTTTGTCATTCTTCCCACCATATGTGTTCCCCCGAGCCTCTGCGCGGGAGTCTTATCCCGAACTTCTTCATCCTGTATCGCAGAGTTTCATAGCTTATGTTCAGGGTCCTGGCGGCCTGCGTCATGTTGCCCTTTGTCTCTGCAAGTGCCTGACGAATCTCTTCCTTTTCAGCGTCCTCAGGGGTCGGCAGGGGCATTCCAAGTCTCCTGAGGATATGTTCCGGCCCGATAAGGACAGCATCTTCCAGCAGGCAGACCCTCGCAAAGAGCCCCTTCAACTCCCTCACATTCCCCGGCCATTCATAACCCTTGAGGGTCTCCAGGGCTTTCGGCGACATCCGAAGGCCCGGTTTCTGAAATTCATTTTTGTAGAGAGAAAAAAAATGGTCCGCAAGGAGCGGAATGTCCTCTTTCCTCTCCCTGAGCGGCGGTATCCTGAAACTGAAAATATTGGGAGAAAACAGGTCGTTGCGAAATTTACCTTCGCTCCTCAGTCGGGCAAGGTCCCTGCTCGTTGTGGCGACCACCATTACGTCAAAGGGTATCTCCTCCGCCCCGCCCATTCTCTTCACGCTTCTCTTTTCAAGGACTGCCGCCAGTTTTTCCTGCAGGGACGGCTCAAGGTCCCCTATCTCTTCAAAGACCACGGTACCGCCATCCGCCTCTTCAAAAAGGCCCCTTTTCCCACCGGGCAAGTCGGCAAAGGCACCTCTTTTACAACCAAAAATCTCTCTTTCAAGGATCTCCGGCGGCAGCGAACCGCAGTGGACGGAAAGGATTCTGGCCTGTTTTCTCCTCCCTGAAAAGTGTATCGCCCTTGCAACCAGTTCCTTACCGGTCCCGTTTTCTCCGTTTATCAGGACGGTAAAATCCGTAAGCGACACCTGCTCGATAAACCGGTATACCTCCTTCATCTCCCTGCTTTCGCCGATTATGGATTCCGGCCTGTACGTTATGTCTATGAACTTTCGCAGGTGGATGTTCTCTTCGCGGAGCCTCCTTTTTTCGAAGAGGTTTTTCAACTGCAGGGACAGTTCGTCCGTAGTGAAGGGTTTTACGATAAAATCGTAGGCCCCCCTTTTCATCGCCTCGACGGCCGTGTCTACCCTCCCGTAAGCGGTCATTATGATCACGTCCGTATCAAGAACGCCGGCCTTTACGGTGCGAAGGACCTCCAGCCCGTCCATAGAAGGCATGCTGAGGTCAGTCACCACCACATCGGGACCGTTCTCCCTGATGTGCCGTACGGCATCCTGAGGGTCGGTAAAGCCCGAGACCTCATAATCCTGCTCAAAATACCTCACAAGGAGATTGCAGAAGACCTCGTCGTCATCGATAAAAATCAGTCTTCCTCTCAAAAAGACCTCCAAAAAAATACAATTTTCACCAGACGCAGAGTGCCAAACAGCCTTTTTTAACCGCGGACACTCGCAGGCAAAGACTGTTTCTTTTTTTTCGGCCACGTCGGCCGAAAGAAAAAATATGGGCAGTTGCCGTTGTCTGTCTTAACGTCTGTCTCCCGTCTGCGGCTAAATACTTTTTTTGTCCTATTGTCATTTTTCTCTCATTACTTATCACTGCTTCACAGGCAGGGAAATGGTAAACGTCGTTCCTCTTCCCTCCTCGCTTTCCACTTCAATGTCCCCGCCGTGGCCCTTTACAATACCATAGCTTATCGACAACCCAAGCCCCGTGCCTTCCTTCTTGCTTGTGAAGAAGGGGTCGAATATCCTGTTCATATCGCTCCCGGGAATCCCGGAGCCCGTATCTGATATTCTAACGGCCACTTTTCTGCCCTGCTCTATCAGCGACGTCGTTACCTCCAGTTCTCCGCCTCCGGGCATGGATTGGATAGCGTTGATTATGAAATTCAGGAAGACCTGCCTGAGCTGGCCGGAAATGGCCGGAATCGAAGGCAGAGAGGCATCGAGGCTCTCCATCACCGAAATCTTGCGGGACCTTGTCTGGGGCCTTGTAAGCTCGACTACCTGGTGCAGGATACCGTTGATGTCAGCGGCTATTTTTTCTTTTTCAGGCGCCCTTGCGAAGGAAAGCATGCCCCTCAGGATGTCCCTGCACCTGACAAGCTCCCTTTCAATGATGTCCATCTCCGCGGCTGTCCCGTCCCCGGCGTCATTCCTCTTCTTGATCAGCCGGACATAATTCAGTACCGAAGACAGAGGTGTTGCCAGCTCATGGGCCACTCCGGAAGCCAGGGTGCCGACGGCCGAAAGGGTTTCCGTCCGCAACATCTGTTCGTGGGTCCTTTTCAACTCCTCCGTCGCTTTTGTTATGCGTTTTTCAAGAGTATTATTCAATTCCCGCAGTTCCGCTTCGAGCAGGTTTCTCTGGCTGGTCGTCCTGTCCAGATTATCGGTCATCGCGTTGAATGCCTTCGCCAGGAATCCTATCTCGTCACCCGACCCAACATTGACTTTTGAACTGTAGTCTCCCGAAGATACCCGCTCTATTCCGCTGATGAGTCCCCTCAACCTGTCCCTTATCGACCTTATCGTGAGCGTAATGACCGCCAGAGATAAAAGAGCACTTAATATTATTGCAATGAAGATGGAAAAGCCTGACCGCTTGAGTGAGACCAATTGCAGCTTGTCCATATGCCTGTTCATTCTGGCGGTGGCCTCCGCTGCGCCGGCGATAATATCCAGCAGCCTGTTCCCTTCCTCGGTGGCCTCATTTTCCCAGGATCCCTCCAGCATCACATCCCTTGAGGTGGCGATGAGGCTTATCTTATCTTCGTACTTCCGAAGATGGTCCGATGCGTCGCTAAGACGCATCCGGAGAGCGGCGACCCTCGTTGCTACTTCATGGCATTTGTTGCATGATGCAGCGCTCAGGCTCCCGTAACCCTTTTTGATGGCAGTCAACGCATCCTCTACCTTGAGTACGTTTTCTGCCAGTCCGTCGATGTCCCGGCTGTATCCGGCCTCATGCCTGTACAATTCCGCCTGGGCACTTCTCAGATAGATCATGACATCACTATAGTCGTCGAGTACCTTGTCCTGACTGTCTCTAAGTCTCTGCTGGGAGGCAACAAGGCGAAGGTTCGCAAAAATGAAGGTTCCGGAGACTACAAAAATGAGCGTGATAATTCCCAATGCCGTGATCAGCTTCTTCTTCACGGCTTTCGCGGCACCTCGGGGGTAACATGATGACCGATTTCGCCAAGGCCGAAGAATTCCGCATCAAGTCCCAGGTCTTTCATCATCTCAACAATACGGTCATAATCGGATTTACGCGTCTCGATGAAGCGGGAGGCCCTCAGCGCAGAAAGGACTTCCTTTCCCTGGTCCGTATCGTCCATGCTCAGCAGGCTTTCCTTAATCAGGTCCCTGCGCCTCGCGTCAAGACTTCCCTCTCTTATACCGAGAGTGCCCGAGGGAAAAGGTCCGGAAGTTGCAAGTATTACCAGGTCCTTCTTCACTGCCGGGTTTTTGATCAGGAATCTGTCGAGAATCCGGTCCGTCGAGCATCCTATGTCGGCTTTTCCATCAATTACCTCCCGGATGGTGCCATCATGGCTTCCGGCATAAGAGACCCTGCTGAAATAACCCACGAACTCTTTCACTCCTTTCCCGTGGAGATACCATCTCGGGAACAGATAACCCGAGGTGGTCGATTTGCTTACAAGCGCTATCCTTTTCCCCTTCCAGGTCGATACATCCACGTTTATCCCGTCGTCCCTGCGTGCGAATATGACCCCCCGATAGGTCGACCCGCCGTCTTCGTGAACGGGGCGGGCTATGGGATCTATGTCGATCTTCGCGTCCATCACCACATAACTGAGGCCCCCGAAGAAGGCGGCATCTACCTGTCCGGTCGACATTTCCCTGTAAATGTATTCGTAACTGTCAAGGAGCTTTGTCTTCACGCTCATGCCCAGCACCCTGGACAGGTATTCCGCCAACAGCCTGTATCGCCTCTTCTGGTAAAAGATGTTCTCTCTTGGAAGCAGGGCGATAATGAAGGTATGACTTCGACCAACCTTTTCTCCGGCCTTTTGACTGCCTGAAACCTCTTTCCTTCCCGGACAGCCGGTAAGAAGAAGCATGATCAGAAGAACCATCAAAAAGGAAATTACTCTAGAGACCTGGAACTTCATGCTCTTGTTATTCTACCCCATCTCATCTATTATTTTCACACGTCAGCGCATCAGCTATCAGCTGTAAGCAAGGTTACTTATGTCATTGAAAAGTCCGGATTTAGTCCGGGTTCGTCTGCGGCTGACTGCCTTTTTTATTGCCTTGCTTGTGACTTTTGTGGCTTTTGTGGCTGATTATGATGTCTCTGCGTCTCTTAGAACATGGATCCCAGATTACTACCTCGGGAATGACGAGCAGGCCGAAAAAAAAGGCAGTCCCGAAATCTCGGGACTGCCTTGTACTTCAGTACGTCTGCTGCTAATTGCTGCAGCTACGGAGTGGTACAGGTTACGTTTACAGTATCACCCGTAGTAGCCGATTGACCTTGTGTGTAGTCGCAGGTGTGACCCGTTGCGAAGTAGAGGTAAAGGTCATAGGTACCAGTCGGCACTGTAACTACCGCGCTGCCAGCCGTAACCTCAGCGCCTGTAAACGAGCCGCTTACCTTCGTAAGTCCGCCCTGCTTGAAGTAGTAGCTGGTGTTTACACCGCTGGTTACGTTGATCGTGACGTCGCCTGTGGTTGCCGACGCCCCGCCGCTGCCGATCTTGACGTATGCATTATTCACACAGGTAAAGCCCAGGTTGTCCTGTACGATCTCGGTCACCTTGTAACCTACCGCGCTGTTGGGCCAGATGTAGGTGTGATTGAACGTGGCTCCGGTACCTCCAACTGACAGAGGACTTCCGTCACCCCAGTTCACATATACCCCGGGGGTCCCGTCAGTCGTCGGCGTGGTGCCATCGGCGAAGCTGACCGACATACCAGTCACACCGCCATTAACCGCTGCTGAGAAGGCCGCATTGGTTGCACAAGTCGGGGCCGTGTGTGCAGCGATAGGCGTCACGATCTGGGTATTGGTTCCACCGTTGGATACGGTAAGTGTCACCGTAACAGGCGCACCCCCGGTTGTGCTGCTATAGTCATGGCTAACCGCCGGTCCACTACCAGCCGCGCTGCCGTCTCCGAAGTTCCAGGAGTAGGTGCAGCCGCCTTCAGTGCACGCAGCTCCGCCCACCGTAAAGTTGACCGCATAGGATGTTGAAGAATCGTTGGTCCACATGAACAGTGTTCCAGTAGGAGCTGATGAACCGGAACCGCCGTGCATAACCTCGGCAGGATACTCGAGGGCAGCCTTCGTGTAGTAAGGAGCCCCGTGCTCCTGGGCAACCAGCTTCGCAGCAGCTTCAGTGCTGGCGTCTCCGCCGCCGTGGCACTGGCCGCATGCCAGGTCGAGGTCAACATACACCTCCGGGAATCCCTTAGCGTTCGGTATCGAGTTCAGACACTGATTAGCAGGACCGCCGTCAGGACAATTGGCTTTGCCCGAAATCCGTGTGCTGTAAGCCGGATCAGGGTTTATCCTGAAGAGGTGCAGACCGCCAGGCATATGGCATGTCCCGCATGCCTCCACGGGTTCGTCAACAGTCACACCATACAGCGGCGTACCCGGACCGTTCGGATGCTGAATCTGTGACAACGGCTTGGCGTGAGAATCGGTGAGCGGGTTCTGGCCATGGCAATCCAGACCGCACTCGTTCTTCCAAGGCTCGCCGTCGGCTGCAGTGTCTGTAACTGAGTCATGGATATTATGGCACCCTGCGCATGTTCCGCGTGACTTGAAATGGGTATCGTACATGGTAGAATCGCCAAGCTGGCCATAAGTTCCGGAGAACCTTGCATGCGGGCTGTTCAGATAGCCGTTTGCATGGCGCTTTACTACAGCGCTTCCGCCGTCAAGGAGCTGTGTGCCAGGGTTAGTGACGGTCGGATCGCAAAGATTTGTACCGTCGTTCTGACAGTGGCAGGCGTAGCATATCGTAGCCTGCTCGAATCCTGCGTTGGTATCAGAGGAGTCCACATTGAGATCCAATGAGGACGGACCGCTGTTTGCATGACCGCCATCAACGGCGTTGTGGCATCTGGAGCAGGTAATGCCCCACTGCTGCCAGGAGCCCAAGTTGGTAGTTGGCGCGACCGTATCATTCATACCTACATTCGTCTCAATGCCCGGGAACGACTTGTAGGGCTCAAGCCCAGAGTCAGGTGCTGCTATTGCTGCGTAGCCCGTGGCATGGCAACGGTTGCAGCCAATCCAGGCCTGACCGGACGTTTCGCCGCTGTAAATGATGCGTGCGCTGTCCGCTGCGCCTTCCAGCCAGCTGCCGAACATCCAGTACATAGGCGTAGGCGTGCCGCTTATGTCGATCGTGCTGGCAGACCAGTTGATAGCATGTCCGCTGCTGGCCGTATAGGCAGTGCTGCCTTCTTCGATCGGGGTTACCCAAGCATGCCCATCGACCTTCCTCGTGCCGTTGGCGTGGGCGCTCCTCAGATAGTGAGTCCTGTTTGAAGCGTGGCCTCCGCTGTGGCAATAAAGACACTCATGCGCCGTACGGGCGGCCGCGTATGCCGGGTCCGGATTATCTGTGTATGCGTTTCTGCAACCACGGCTGCTACTCCAGCTTAATCCCGCACCTGTGCAAGAGGTCGAGTCCGGATATGTGGTTGCGAACCAGGCCGGCTGGAGTTGGTTACACTTTGACTCCTGCGGAATCGTCGCTAAGTCGATTGAGTGAGGCGCAGTCCCTGCCGAATCAGCCGCTGTGTTCCCGAAGCACGTGGCTGTATTGGCCGGTACGGTCCAACCGCCGTCCGCATTGTGCTGGGCACCGGTCCCGTCGTACGTATAAGGTAATGCTGCCGCCTGGGCGTTGCCGCCTACTGACATCCACGGCAAGGCCAGGAAAAACAATGTTGCTATAAATAGCAATGTTGTCTTGGTTATTTTCATCTGCTAACTCCTTAAAATTTAGGATTTTTTGATCTTACTGCTCCAGACTTCGGACGCAGGACAGCCGCGTCCAATTCCTATGGTAGAACTTTTCTCTGTCGACACCTCCTTCGGTGTCTGCCATTCTGAATGCCGAAGGTCTTCTAGGGGGGTTACCTCCGGCGAGCATAAGTAGTGCAACGCGCGTGCCAACGGGAATAAGGTCTGATAAGTAGCTGATAATATAGAATAATATGTAGTTTCAGACGCGCGCTGCCCGAAGTTATGTGGTCAGATGACCATTTCTGGTGTTGGTGATATGACCACTATTGGTGTTGGAGAAACTAGATAATGATCAGAACTCCCCCTCGTCTCCTTTTATCTTAAGAGGGGTAAATATTAACCGCAGACACACGCGTACAGAGGCTAGAACCTATCTCAAAATCGGTTCCTGGCTGAATGTTGTCATTCCCGCAAGCGAAGCGCCTGCCTGCCGGCAGGCAGGCGTCGGGAATCCTTCTGAAAACAAAGAAAGATTCCGGACAAGCCGGAATGACAAAAGAAGTGGATATCATGAAATTTCAATTTTGAGACAGGTTCTAGTCTGCTTGGCAGTCTGTGCGAGTCTGCGGTTAAAAAGGGCTGTCTCCCTTTGCCCTCTCCAGTCTCCGCGCCATATCATACTCTTTCCGTGCCTCGTCATGGCGGCCTTCCGACTTGTATGCCTCAGCGAGGTTGAGATGGGCATAAACATAGCCCGGATCGAGGTCAAGGGCCTTCCTGAAACATTCGATAGCCTTGCCGGTCAGGCCCTTCTGCCTGTAAGCGACCCCCATATCGCTATATATACCCGCATCCCCGGGAGCGAGTTTCAAAGCCGCCAAGTATTCCGAAATGGCCTCATCGAGCATCCCTTTTCTTGTAAAGGCTATCCCGAGGTTGTGGTGGTCCTCGGCAACATCGGGGCCGTACGGCTCAAGGGCAAGCGCCTTCTTGAACTGCCCTATGGCCGCATCCGTCCACCCCATGGCGTAGTATGCAACTCCAAGATTGGTGTGGGCGTTTGAATAGTAAGGCCTGATTCTCAGGGCCGACCGGAAATATCCTATGGACTTTTCGGTCTGCCCACGCGTCAGGTAGAGATAGCCGAGATCGTTATATGCCCTGGCATTTCCCGGACTTTTCCGTAACACGTCCTGCCACAGTCCCACCGGGTCCCTCCAGACCGTATTTCTAGCATAGGTGGCCCCGGCCAACAGGACAATTACAACCGCTGAAAGAACGGAGATCATGACTCTCCCTGTACGCCCGGGGCTGCCGGCCTTCTCAACGAGCATGAATGCGGCCGCGCTGATCGCAATAAACGCTCCCACAGACGGCAGATAGACCCTGTGCTCGAATATCACGTCCGCTATGGGGATCACACTCGATTCGACCGAAAGGGTTATGAAAAACCAGAAAATGCCGAAGGGAATTAATCGGAGGTAAGGCGCATAGAGCATAGAGCATGGCGCATGGTGTCCGAAACAACCAGCATGGGGCACAGATCGAAGGACAGAAGGCTCCGGATCTCCTGTATCTTGCGTGTTACTCTTTCCGCCCCCCACCATGACCGGATCTTTGTCTCTTACTCTATGCGCTATGCCCTTTGCGCTATGCCCTTTGCTTTTCCACAGCAGATACCCGGCCAATCCGGCGAGCGAAAGCAGGAAGAGAGTAGCAAGTAATACCGGCAAGTCAAAAAGCGAATGGTAAATCGGATAACTGTAGTCCAGGTTCTGGTTAACGGGTAGAAACAGCAGCCTTATGTAGGTCGTTATGACCCTCATCTGCGTCATAAGATAGTCCCAGCGGGGAATATTTGTCTGAACGCGCGTCCGGGCGCTAAGGTCCGAGAGCAGTTCCCCTAGGGGTTTGTGTGTTCCCATGACACTTATCGGTATTATGACAAGAGTGAGAAGAACGGGCACAAGGAAAAGGAGCTTCTTTTTCAACGGGGACTTGAAGAAGAAGAACTCATAAAGGACTATCACGACCGGAAGAGTAAAAGCGATCTCCTTCGTCAGCATGGCGAGGACGGCAAAAAACAGACACAAGAAATAATAGGCGATAGGCAACTGAATCGTGAATCTTGAACCGTTAGATGCCTGCTCTCCGGCCGACAGATTTTTTCGCCCCTCGCCCCTTGCCCCTTGCCGTCCTTTTATGTAAAAAACTATCGACAGCAGGTAGAACATCCCGGCCAGCGATGTAAATCTCTGCACGATGTATGTTACCGCCTGGGTCTGCACAGGGTGGACCACGAACAGAAGGGCGGCAAACAGGGCCACTAAAAATCGTGAATCGTGAGCGAACGGCCGTAATCCGGGGTCCGGGACCCGGGACTCGTAAGCTGCGCCCATCGCTGACGGCTGAACGTTGACTGGTGATTGCTGGTCACCGGCGTCAGGTTGGAGGTTGGAGGTTGGAGGCAACAACTTCGGTCGCTGATCTTCGTTTGTTGCTCCATGCTCTATGCTCTTTGCGCTATGCTCTTTGAAGTACGGTGTTTCGAACGTCAGTATTACAAGAAAATAAACCAGGATGCCGTTTATAACGTGTATGGCGAGATTCACGAAGTGATAACCTGTCACATCAGGCCCTCCGAAATGATAATTCAGGGCCAGGGTGAGATATCCTACTAGGCGCCTGTTGTTGTAAACAGAACCCGGAGGAGAATGAAGGGCATGACCTTCCAGGGCCGGTGCAAAATTTTCCATGTTTTTTATCATCGGGTTGCCGGCAATCTGTCCGAGCCCGTCGAACTGGAAGGGAACGCTGAATGAATTTGAATAAGCCAGAAGACCGACAGCCGACAGGAGCACGAGGACAAAGAGGGTCTTTCTCATACAAAAAAATACTAAAACGCCCCGCCC
>Ga0315550_1000167_pt1 | contig 38872 bp, 39 predicted proteins | sample SalMarSW160190MG_2_FD_203100 | JGI IMG/M metagenome (GOLD analysis project Ga0315550, IMG submission 203100) | Salt marsh sediment microbial communities from the Plum Island Ecosystem LTER, Massachusetts, United States - Salt Marsh Sediment SW1601-90 ...
TTTCAATCAATGCATTTAGCATATCTAAGCTCCACAGTCTTCTGTCAGTATTTTTCTCTCTTATCAATAAAGAAGGAGTTAAAGTTTCTTTATCTAAAGCCAGGATATAATCTAAATTAGCTCTTGGAGAAATTCCCTTAATTTTGGACTTATCTTGTTTTATTCTGCTGATAGTCTCTTCTAAAAGATTGTGAAATCTTTGAAAGTCCATTATTTTTATTCCTGTTTTTTCTATCTCTTTTTTAACTGCAGAATATGTTTCTGGATGTTGATGGAAAATTACTAAACTTTTTTCTATTAATTCTCCTGTTTTCCAGGTATTTATTCCAGGAGCATATCTTGCTATCAGATTTCTCTTATGAACATCTCTAAATGCTCCTACAAAAGACTTGATTTCTACTGCAGTATCTCCTATTCTCAAATCTGCTAATCCTCCTTTTCCATCATAAGAAAATTTCAAACCAAGTTCAGATTCATCAATTTCTTTATCAAAAAGAGGTTCTATTTTCAATCCAACAATAGGGGCCCAGTGAAATAAAAAAGAAGCTATTTTTTCTACAATAGAAGAGTTTCTTTTAGTATTTTCAATGCTCATGCTAATGTCTTCTTTATCAAGTCCTGTTAGTCTGCTCATGACTTTTACTGGAGACTCTCTAGATTTCTTGTGAAAAAGAGATTGAGAGATTCTGGAAAGTGTGTATATCTGATTATAAGAATTTTTTTCTACTGAGTTTGCTGGAGATCTTTTAAGTGCTGAGGGGTGTATTGATTTCCCCTTACAAAACCAAATATATAATAATTTTCCTAATCTTCCTTGATTTATGCTTCCGCTTAGCTTTTTTCCAGAAATAAGATTGTAAGCTATAGAATAAGGAAAAGGCATATTTTTAATTGCACTTCTAAATCCTCCATGATTTTTATGCGCTTGGTTAAATTCTCTTGGATATTTACTTTTAAAATCTATTATTCTTTTTTCAAGTGATAATTCTCCTCTTAAAGCACCTTTTATTTCTTCTTCAAGCCAAAATTCTCTTATTTTTTCTTGTATTTGTATAAGTGTTGGCGGTTTTTGTTTAGGAATTCCAAGTGCATTTCTTCCTTCAGTAATGCTCCTTCTGCCTGAATAAACTACTCCCCACCAACCTATCCTGGTTTTAGTTGTAGAAGACATTTTTCCAGATTCCATATCTTGATAATATTTTTCCAAAATATCTTGTTCAGAAGGAAGATAAAATCCACTTGCTCTTTTTATTCTAGGCCCAAATAATCTACAAGTTCCATCTACACAATGGTGTATTGTGTACCCACCTTTTTTTGTTGTTTTCAATATTTTTGTAGGTTTAGGCATAGTCTTTTAAATCATTTTTATATTTGGTTGATATCTCCATTATTTTGGAAAGGGGAATTCCATTTTTTATTGCTTGTCTTCCTGCACTAAAAGTGTCCCAATTAAGAATCTGCTTTAAAGCTTTTTCTAGTGTATCAAAGTTCCGAAATTCTGTTTTTTTTGGTAGCAAGAAAGTCTTTATATATTGCATATCTAATCCTGCTTCTCTTTTTTCTAGTTCTGTAAGTATTTTATCAACTTCTGTTTGTTCAAATAAGGGTTGATCATGCAAAAGAGGATAACTCATTTCTGTTTCTAAAGCATATCTAAATAATGCTCTTCTTTCAGGGTTTGTAAATATGTCTGGAGAGATTCTTTTTTCAAGATGAGTCCTAGTTTCTGGAGACTGAAGAAGCCCCTTTAATAAAACACTTTCCCAATACACTCTTGATTTTGTTTCAAAACTACCTAATGTATCATATTGTTCTCTAGAAACAGCTTTTTCGATTGCAGTTTTACTTAACCCTGTACTTTGACATATTTTCTCTATGAATATCTCAACTGTTGATGAAGGCATGCCTCTAAGGTCTTCAGAAATTTCTCTTGTAACTACTACTATATTTTCTGGAACTGTTAAATCCTTGCCTTTTGCTACTTCTAATATATAAAAGTCAGAATGGGGTATTGCTGCTAGTAGTTTTTCTTCTAAACTCTCTGCTCCTTCTTGTACTAAAATATCTGCAGGATCTTTACCTTCTTCTAAAAGGCAGACTCTTGTGTTTCCCCGTCCAATTAGTTTTCTTGTAGCTTCAAACGCTGATTCCCTTCCTGCTTCATCTCCATCAAAAAAAAGAAAAACCTCTGCTTTTGGAAATCTTGTTGTCATTGTTCTTACTTGTTCTTTAGTAAAAGCAGTTCCACAAGTTGCAATAAACTCTCCAAAACCATTCTGACTTGCTAAGACAACATCAAGATAGCCTTCTACTACTACTGCTCTTTGTTTTTCACGAATTGTTTTTGATGCTACAGAAAGACCATATAAAATTTCTGCTTTGCGAAATATTTGTGTTTCTGGCCCATTAATATATTTAGCAGAATTATCAACTATTGTTCTTCCTGCAAAACTTACGAGTCTTCCTATAGAGTCTGTTATAGGAAACATAATTCTTTCTTGAAATCTGTCTACTGGACTGCCAAATTTACTAACAAGCCCTGCATCTTGCAAAGTTGTTATGTCTTCAGTACCAGAAACCAGATTATTAAGTATAAAATTTCCTGATGGAGCATATCCCAAAGAAAATTCTTTAGCAGTTTCTTTACTTATCCCTCTACTTTGAAGATACTCTTGTGGAGCTTGAGTCCTCCATAGTTGCTGTTCATATAATCTCTGTGCTTGTTCTAATACATTATATAATTCTTTGGTTTCTCTATATTGTGCTCTTTCTTGCTCTGAAAAATCTAATTCTATTCCTGCTTTTTGAGCAAGCAAAGAAACAGCTTGCGGAAAAGACAAACCTTGATGCATCATTAAAAACTTGAATGCATCGCCTCCTGCACCACACGAAAAACACTTGAATATTTGTTTCTGAGGATTTACATTAAGAGAAGGTATATGATCATCATGAAAAGGACATAATCCTACATGTTCTTTTCCTTTTTGTTTTAATTGGATATGTTCTCTAATTAAATCCAGAATATTGGTTCTAAATTTTACCTCTTCTATTAATCTTTGATTAATCACCCCAGCCATAATAAATAACTAAAAATCCTTTTTATTAAGATTTTTATAATCTAAAATATGTGATAGAACTTGTTGTTATATTGATTGGTGTTATATTGATTACTACTTTGTTTCAATGAATTTTTGCAGAAAGTTTTAAATAAAAAATATGATTTATTATTGCATGACTAATTATGGAACGGGAATTCAAAAAAGAATAATAGATGATTCTAATGTTAGGATTGATGGAAGATATGCAAGTATTTCTGCTGAAATTTTAGAAAAAAATAGCTCTCCAACTGCAGAAGCTATTTATACAAATCCTGCACAAATGCTAAAGCAGAATAAGAATGTACTTCCTTCTTTTTCGCTTATTAGATATGCTAAAATAAAGAACTTTATTGATGGAGTTTATGCTATTGCAGAACTAGAGGTTGCAAAAACAGGGCATGATTTTTCTCGCCCAGATTTTTTAGATAGATTAGAAGCAGCTCTTTCAGAGCCAAATCCTAAAGCTTATGTAACTTTGGCCAGAGCATTGGAATCTAACAATCTGGATTCATCAGAAGGTTTAATTATGGGTTTAGAAAAAGCACTAGCAAATCCATCAGTCAATATTGTTCAAGGATTTTATGATTGGTCTAGTAATTTACATAGTGTTTGGAGACAAATAAGAGCAACTGGAACAGAACCTGCTGAGTTTTTTGGAGGAGAAGAATCATTTAGTAAAGAAGTGATGCAGAAGATTATGCAAGTAATTAATTCAGATAATGAACTAAGAAAAAGATGTGCGTCAATAAATGCACTTTATGCTAGATTGACAGATAAACAAAAGGAAAAAGCTTGCTTATTTCCTCCTGCATTAATGCCAGACCAAGAATTTTTCATAGAATACTCTGGGAGAACTCAGAGTGACCTTACTGAAGGTTTGGGAAATGTTCTAGTTGAAGCTATAAAGAGAGGAGAAGTTAGTTTTAAACCTAAAAGAGGTTCTGGACTTTATACCAGGCAAATGTTTGAAGTTGAGCCTTTGGTTTTGAAAGACACAGAAGAATTTGAAAAATTCATTCCAGGAGAGAAATACTCTAAAGCTATGGAACAAGAATTTATTTCTCAGTGGGCAGGAACCCGCCATACACATGTCGCACACAGTGATTTTCCAAGAGCTATGACCTGTGCTATTCCAGTATCAAGACTTATTTATATATCCCCAGAATTACAGGTTGAGCCTTTTTCAACATGCTATGAAAGAATGAGAAAAAGTTTAGAGTTTTTTAAAACAACTCTTACAGATGCTTTTGGATCTGGATTTCTTAAAAATAGAAGATTGTTAAATAATGGAGAAAGGAGTGAAAAGGAAATAGGACAAGAATTTGATGAAATGGATTTATTATTGCAAGGGCTTTCTTCAATATCTAAAGACTCAATACATCAACAGTATAATCCTGAAAGAGGAACAGATAGAGCAGTTGCAGCAGCCTCTGATTGGATTTTAAATCTTTCTAAAGATCCTGATTTAAACAGAAATACAGCTATTTTTGTTCCAATAATAAGAACAGCAGATGGTTCAAGACAGGTAGGATATATTAATGTAGGATTTATGCTAAAAAAGCTAAGAGTCAAATATAAAGATTATCCTGATGTGAAAACCAGGCGGCTTGTTGAATTTTGTTCTGAAGTTTATTCTCTTCCTGTTCTTGTACATAGAGAGGTTAGAATTCATTATAACATGAAAAATATGATTAATGATAAAATGCTAAGGGAAAGAGCACAGGGGGTTTTAGATGAAACTCAACTTGAAGGGATTGTAAAATTCTTAGAAAAATAATTCTTTTTAAAAATAGCGGGGGCGGGATTTGAACCACGCGACCTCGAGGTGTCCGAAATCAAGATTTCTGACAAATTAAGGAAACCTTAATTTTATGGGCCTCGCGAGCACTCCAGGCTGCTCCACCCCGCTATGGTAAATTAATAATCAATATACTTTTAAAGCTTGCTATTTTTAAATAGAAATGAAAAAGCAAGAAAAAAAGAAGGAACTTATATTAGGTATTGATGATGCCGGCAGGGGCCCTTTAATTGGTCCAATGGCGTTAGCTGGCTGTTTGATTACAAAAGAAATAGAAAAGTATTTCAAAGAAATAAGAGTCAGGGACAGCAAATTATTAAGCGCAAGAACAAGAGAGTATCTTGCTAAAAAAATCAGGGAAAAAGCTATTTCTTATCATGTTACACTATCACATCCTTATGAAATAGATTCAAGAACAGGAGCTGGATTAAATTTAAACAAAATTGAGGCAATAAAAGCAGCTAAAATAATTAATAAGTTAACTAAAGATAAAAAAGAGGAGATTCGAGTAGTAATAGACTGCCCTTCTCCTAATAAAGAAAGCTGGAGAAGATACGTCTTAACACACATCAATAAAAATAAAAATCTGATTATTGCTTGTGAGCATAAAGCTGATAGAGATTATGTGGCAGTTTCTGCTGCATCTATACTTGCTAAATCTGCCAGAGAGAGGGAAGTAAGTAAAATAAAGAAAAAAATAGGTAAAGACTTTGGTTCAGGATATCCAAATGACCCAAAAACAAAAAAGTTTTTACAAGATTACAGTAAAGAGCATAAAAAAGACGGAATTTTCAGAGAAACATGGGCAACTTTCCAAAATCATGAAAAACAAAAAGAGCAGAAAAAATTATGTGAGTTTTAAATTCCTTGTCTTGAGGCAGACTTTCTTGTAATCTTTTTCATTAAAAATTCTCTAATCTGTTCAGCTCCCTGAGTAGAGACTCCGGGAATATGCCCTTCACTTCTTGGCATTCCTCTTCTTCCATATCCTCCATGAAAACCAGCTGTTTGAATATCAACTGTTGAAAAACCCAAAATTCTGGCTAAAATCCCCCTATGAATATCTACATTCTGAACCCTTTCATAAGGAACATTTGAGTATCTTTTCCATATAATCCCTCTTTCTAACTTCAAACTTGCAGGAGTAAACTCATAAAACCATCTGTTATATGCCATTCTTGCATAAATTTCTGCTAAAATTATTATTATGATTATATAGGAAAAAATACCAATAAGAATAGCTCCTATTACAACTTCTTTTCCAAATATAGCTGCTCCAAGAAGTCCAATGAATGGGAAAAGAAACCATGAAAAAAATATTAAAATGAATAAAGCACCAAAATACCCTCTAATTCTAAACAGCCATTTTGCTCCAGGATGTAGTTTTTCCATGAAACCTAGTATGTATTTTTATTTAAAAACCTTTCTTTGATTCTAAATAAAACTTTTGAGATAGAAGTAAATCACAACAAAGTTTAAAAATCTTGAAGAAGCTCGTGATATTGGCGCGCCCCCTATGAAATGGACTGATTTAAGTACACATGATAAGATTTCGCTAGAAGGACGTCAAACAAATTTTATAGAGTCCTATAGCCTGCTGATAAAAATGGCTCAAGAGCATTATGGTAGTAAATTTAGTATAGAAACAGAATTTGAATAATAAAATAACTACTCTAAAAACACTATTTCTACACTAAAAGGAAAAGTTTATAAGAAAAAACTGGGTTGTTCTTGTAATGCCACAGATTAAAAAACTGGTAATGAAGGGATTTAAGAGTTTCCCTCGTGAGACAGAGATTTTGTTAGACAGGAATATGAACTGTGTTGTTGGGCCTAATGGAAGCGGAAAAAGCAATATAGCAGATGCTATTTGCTTTGTTTTAGGAAGATTAAGCATAAAGAGCATGAGGGCTGCTAAATCAGCCCATCTTATATTTGCAGGAACAAAAATAAGCAAGCCTGCAACTGAAGCCTCTGTATCTATGGTATTTGACAATTCTGACAAGGGTTTTGCGCTTCCTGACAAGGAAGTTACTATTAAAAGGATTGTGAGAAGAAACGGTCAGGGAATTTATAAGATTAACAATAGTGTAAAAACAAGACAAGAGATATTAGAGTTATTGTCCCAGGCAGGAATAGACCCTCATGGCTTTAATATAGTTCTTCAGGGAGAGATAGCTTCTTTTGTTAAAATGCATAGTGATGAAAGAAGGAAAATTGTAGAAGAGGTTGCAGGCATTTCTGTTTATGAAGTGAGAAAGCATAGGTCTTTAAAAGAATTAGAGAGAACAGAAGAAAAGCTGAAAGAGGTTTCAGCTGTATTAAGAGAACGAACAGCTTATTTAAAAAATCTTGAAAATGAGAGGCAACAAGCCCTGCGTTTTAAGAAATTAGAAGAGAGTGTCAAGAGATGCAAGGCCTCTATTTTGAAAAAAAAACTAGATGAAAAAATAAAAGATAAAGACAAAATAGATGAAGAGATTCACAGGAAAAATTCTGCTCTTGATAAGATAAAAATAATGATAGGCAAGCTTCAGGAAGAGATAAAGAGTTTAAATAATAAAATAGAAGAAATAAACAATAATATTCAGAGCTCTTCTGGTGTAGAGCAGGAAACTTTGCATTCAGAAATAGCAGAACTAAAAGCAGAAATTGCTGGTCTAGATGTGAGAAAAGAAAATTATCAAACTCAAATAGAAGGATTAGAGAAAAGAAAACAGGAATTAGAGAAAAATATAGAGAATTCAGAAAAAGAAATTCAGGAGATGAGAAAAACCAAGGGAAAAAGCAGAAAACAAGAGTTTGTTGATAAAAAAAATGCTCTTGAAGAAATAGAGGAAAAAAGAAAAAAATTCTACTCAAAAAAATACTCGCTGGAATTAGTAGAAGAAAGAATTAAAGACAAAACAGCAAGCCTGCAAAGAACAGAACAAGAATCTAATTTTGTCCTCGACAAAATTAAAGACTTAGAAGCTGGTTTAGAATTTAAAGATAATTTAGAAAAAAACAAAAATCTTCTTACAGAATTAAAGAAAAACTTAGAGAACAGGAAAGAAGAACAGAATAATAATGAAAAAAATATTCTTGATACAGAAAAATTAATAGCATCTGCATTAAGACAGATAAAAGAGCTTGAGAGTATCAAAAAACAAGTAGCTGACTTGGATACCTGTCCTTTATGCAAGACAAAAATAACAAAACAGCATGTAGGACATATAGAAAAAGAATCTGATGAAAAAATTTCTTCCTTAAGAAAAGAAATTGAAGATACAGAAGAAAAGAAAAATAAATCCTGGGAGTTGAAAGATAGTTTAATCTTTAAAATAAAGGAAATTTCAGATGAGACTGAGAAAAGAGAAAAAGATATCTTAAAGTTAGAAAATATAAATGAAAGAAAACAGCAGCTAAGAAAATTAGAAAAAGAAAAAAACAAGGCAGCAGAGGAGTTAGAAGGAATAGAAAAAGAAAGGAACAAACTGCAAAAGACAATTTCCCAGTTTAAGAATATAGAAGAAGGATATGATTCTTTAAAGTTGGAAGTAGATGAACTAGCCAGACATGAAGAAGTTGATGTTGGTATGGAAATAACCTTGAAACAAAGAGAGCTTGACAGAATGAAACTTATTGTAAAGCAGAGTTTAAGGGAAAAACAAGAGCTTGAAGATGAAATTTCAGAGATAATATCTGATTTAGAAGAAAAGCAAGAAGAAGCTGAAGAAAAAGAAAAGCAGGAAGAAGCTTTACAGGAAAAATTCAAGAAAATGATTACTGAGAAAAACAAGTTCCAGGACAAGATAAGATTATTTGAGTCTGACTTATTAAAGAAACAAAATGATTCTAGATTAGTAGAAGATGAGGTGAATAATTTTAAGATAAAAATTGCAGAGGTAAATGCCCAGATTGAGGGTTTTAAATCAGAGTATGAGGAATTCAAAGATGTTGAGATACTGAAACTTCCTATACCTCAATTACAGGAGAAACTAGAAAAAACACAGTCTACTCTGACTCTGATTGGAAGTGTAAATTTAAGGGCACTAGAGGTCTATGATGATATTAAAAAACAGTATGATGCTATTGCTGAAAAAGTAGAGCACTTAAACAAAGAAAAAGAGGAGATTCTGAATATTATAAAAGAAATTGATAATAAAAAAATAAAAACCTTCAACAGAACACTTACAGAAATAAATTCTTTATTCTCAAGGAATTTCTCACAATTAAGTTCAAAAGGTGAGGCATTTTTAGAAAAAGAAGACAAGCAGGATGTTTTTGCCGGAGGTTTGGATATAATAATCAAGGTTGGAAAGGGAAAATATTTTGATGTTACTTCTTTATCTGGAGGAGAGCAGACGCTTATTGCTCTTGCCCTAATATTTGCAATTCAGGAATACCGCCCTTATTCTTTTTATATTTTTGATGAGATAGATGCTGCTCTTGACAAGAGAAACAGTGAAAGACTTGCTGTATTATTAAAAAAACATATGAAAGCTGGACAGTATATCATGATAACCCATAATGATGCCTTGATTTCAGAGTCAACAACACTTTATGGGGTAAGCATGCAAGAGGGCATAAGCAAGGTGTTAAGTCTAGAGGTTTAAGGTCTTGCTATGTATCTTAATTTTTTAAATCTTAATATTTTCTTCCTTCTACATGCTTTTTCCACTTTTTTCATGAACCCATAAAAATCTTTTTTTAATCTTTTTGTAGATTCGTAATGTCCTGATATAATATAATCTCTTTCTACACTTGCTCTTGTAGTTATCTTCAACACTATACTTCCATAAGTTTCAAATGTTGGTGAATTAGCAGTAATCTGTATTTTAGAAAACTCTCTTTCACTTTCATCAAGCAAACTATGATGTAGCTTATTCCCCTTTCCTCTAGAAAATCTGATGCTTGGGTGAACTGCTATTATCGCTTTTAATTGGTTTTTAGTATGTGTGCTTTCAGCAGAGAATTTTTTATCAGTGGCGGGTTCGTCCATTTTCTTATTTATTGTCTATTATTTATAAGGTTTAAGTAAAAATCTGCCTTGAATGAATTCTATCGAAAATAACATATCCCTTATCATAACCTTTTTTAATTGTATCACTTAGTCTATCAAATTCTCCTGTTAATTCATCTGTATTAGTATACATTTTTCCAAATAAATAAGTATTCGTAACTCCATCATTTGTTTTTGCATTCATTATTAAATTTCCGCAAGTTCTATTGGTAGGAAGAGTAGCAATAATTTCTATTCTGGAAAATTTTGTTGTAGGTTTTAGAAGAGACTTATGTTCCCTCATAAATAACCAGTCTTGAATAGCGCCGAGTAAGCTGTCATTATCAAAAAAAATTGGAGGTTTAAGTTCTATAGTTGATGTAATGCTGGTTGTATTTTCTTTATCTCTTCTAAGAAAAAAGTCTTTGTATCTTTTAAGTTGTTCTGTTCTTATTGCATCTATATCATTTTCGTCTCCCATCTTTTATTTAAAACTCTTTTATTTATGAGGATTATTGTATTAAAAAGCAATTATTCTTCTAATATTCCCCTTAACTTATTTCCAGAAACCTTTCCAACTATTAGGATTTTTGTTAAGCCTTCTGGTTTTCCTTGGTAAAATCTTAAGGCTCCAGTATGATTTGCTATATCAAAAGAGTCTGGAAAATTATAACTAGCTACATAACTAAAGGAAGTATAATTTTGAGCAGGATAATCTTTTAATTCTTTAGAGCTTCTACCTAATATGTGTTTACTATCTGGATATTTTCCAACAGCCCTTATCAGAGTATTTGCTGTTTCTTCAGCTTGCTCCTTATTATTCTTTAAAACAAAAATATCTACCCTTACATAACCTCTTCCTTTTGGATGGGAAAATATAGATGGAAATGAAGAAGGTTCTAATGATTTTTCTTTAAGAATTATATCATAATCAATCCTGTTTTTTATGAGAATATCCTGTATTTCTTCAGGAGATATGCCCCCTATTTTTTCAAACACACATTCAGCTAAACTCTTTCTAGCTCTTTTCTGAAACCTATTTTTTAAAAATCCTCTTATCTCCATCTTCAAATTTCCTTTTTTTAAAGTAAAAAAATAAAAAATAAGTAAAAAAATAAAAAAATAAAAAAAGTTTAGTAGTAGCTTGTTTCTTCTGTTTCCATTGCTGCAGGTTTTTTTGTTAATAATACTATTAAAATTATTAACAATACTACGAAGACTATTACCAATACGATTGTTAACACAACTACTGAACTTGCTACTTTTCCTTTCTCAACATTAGCTGAGAAATTTACTTGCTTAACAAGTTCTCCCTGGCTTTCTACATTAACTGTTACAACATGTGTTCCTTCTTCTGCGCTTTCTGTAGCTCTAACCTTTACTTTAACTGTTTTTGAGGAATCTCCTGAAACAGTTACTATGGGGTCTGCTTCTACAATCAAGCCTGAAGTCTCTTCTGGAGTTATGCTATATATCCTCATATTGCTTCCAGAGTTTACTATGACAAGATCATAGCTAACTTCCTGTCCAATATCTAGGTTTCTGACACTAGTTCCAGATAAAATGTTGCTTACAGCTTCTTCTCCAGAAACAATTATGCTTTTCTTAATTGTTCTTGAAGAATCTACATTGTAGGCTTCTACTTCTAAACTGTATACTCCTGTATTAGCATTTGTTGGAATAGTTAAGTAAATTCTTCTTTCAACAGAATCTTTTCTGTTAGCTTCTTTACATCCGTATTCCTCGCATTCGTATTCTGCTTCATCTAAGGGGTCTAAATCACCAAAATAAACCTTTTTTTCAGTTCCTAAGTCAGGAATTCTTGCTTTAACAAAAAGGTCTTCAAGGTCATGCATTCCCCAGTTCTTTAGAACAACATCTACTGCTATAACGCTTCCAGCCATTACTTCTTGAGGTGCTTCAACAGATAAAACTTCTAAATTGTAAGATTCTCTTTGAAGTTTTAAAGAGTATTCTTCATCATCGCTCTCTGTTTGGTCAGAAATCCTTATTATGAGTGTGTACTCATCTGTAGGATCAATATCTGAAGGAACTTGTAAAGAAAGATATCTTGTGTATATGCTATCTTCAATTAACTCAAATCTTCCTGTCTTATCAGTTATATCAGTTCTATGTCCGTCAATCCATGCTCTTACCTTAACATCACTGGCATCTTTTACAGCTTGAAAAACTATTTTTATAGCAATAGTCTCTCCACCTTCAATTCCAGAGATTGTGTTAGTGGTTACATCAGCACCATTAACAGTCACTTCCCAATTATCTGTTAAATCCCCTGTATCAGCACTAACAAAACTCATTAAAGCCAGTACAGCAAATACAGCGATTATGGAAACCAAAATTGATTTTTCCATTTTAAAAAATTTAAATTTAATTAATAAAAAAGGGCGTTTTGCCTTTATAAAGATTATTATTGTGTAGTAACTATGTAATAATTACAAGTTATTTGCACGAAAAGCTTTATAAAGTATACTATAGTATACTTATAATGGAAGATGCAAAGAAAATAACAACAATAAAAATAGAGAAAGAGACAAAAACAAGGCTTGACAGGCTTAAAGAGCATGAAAGAGAGACTTATAATCAGGTAATTAAAAAAATTCTCCATATTTTAAACCTTGTTAGAAGAGACCCTGCATTAGGAAACAGGATGCTTGGAAATATTGACATAACAATAAAAAGAATGGGAACGTATAACAAGGCTAATAAGCTTTCAAAAACTTCAGAGTCTTCAGAGAGTCCTCAATAGGCTCCGGAGATTCATTAATAATTACAATTTCATGCTCTCTTGCGTATTTTTTTAAATTAGCTATTAGTTCTTTTGCTTCATTACTTTTAGTTCCTATATGCTTTCTTTCTCCTTTTTCTCCATACTCAATGCCAGAAAAATGTATGTGTAAATGAGGGTATTTTTTAAACTTACTTAATATTTCCTTATAGTTTATTTTCTTTTCTCTGGCAAGTATGTGTGCAAAATCTATACAAAAAGAGCATTTTGTCTCTTCAACTAATCTTAAAATTTCATCAACACTCCCAAAAACATTTACTTTTCCAGTGGTTTCAGGAGCAAGCTCTGGCTTCCATTTTTGTTTTTTTATTTCTTTTTGCATTTCTAAAATAGCTTTTTTAATATTTTTATATGTCTGCTCTTTATCCTCCAAGTAATAACCTGGATGAAAAACAATCCTATAGGCATTTAAATAATGGCCAATTTCACAGGATTTTAAGATTCTCTCCTTACTTTGCTCAATTTTCTTTTCTTCCTTACTATTCAGATTTATCCAGTAAGGAGCATGTATACTTAGTTTTATGCCTTGCTTTTCAGCTTCTTCACCAATTTCTTCTGCATCTTTCTTGTTTTTAATATAAACGCCATAAGTAAATTCTATTTCGCATGCAGAAAAACCTAGTTTTTTGTATTCTCGCAAGTTATCTCTAGCTTTTTTAATTCCTCCAAGTCCTGCTGGCCCTAATCTTATCATTATACTCCTCTGCCCCATTTTTCAGCCCACTCATCTTTTTTAGATTCTGAAACAACAATCTCAGTTTTTTTTGTTGGTTTTATTTTTTTAGAAAAATTTCTTGATAATATGACTCCTGTTATAATTATTGCTAGAAGCAAAATTAGGAAAATCAAGCTAATTATTAGGTAATTTTTATATTTATAAAGAAAATCTTTGAATCTTGATGCTGTTTCTCCAGGAGTTTCAAAAGAATCGCTTGTGTCTGTTATATCAGGATTATTGTCATCTATATCAGGGCCTAAACAGTCAGGCCCTACACCATAACCATCTCCATCATTATCTACACACTGGCTGTCAATAAAGCAGGTTCTTGTATCTCCGTGTGCTGAAGGTCTTCCACTAGTTGTGCCACATTTATTCAAATCTGTACAGGTTTGTCTTTGAACCATGTTTTCACAAGGCCCCCATTTACAATCCCAGTTAGGAGTGCATGTAACCTGTCCACCTCCTCCTCCATTTCCCCCATCATCATCTCCAGTATCATCTGCTTCACAAACACCATCTACACAGCTATATCCAGAACTACAATAACAATCACTGCAATCAGCACAAGTTTCTCCAGACTGGCAAATATTATCTCCACAATAAATTCCCTCCAGAATTTCAAATTCTGAGAATTTTGTTATGTCAACCTTGAATGTTTTTGCATTCTTATCAAATAGCTCAAAAGTACAAATACTGGATGGACAGCCAGCTCCATTATAATGGATCTGCGGATTATGCATATCAATATTCCTAAACAATAATTCTGCAGATTTATTAGTTAGCTCAGCCAGGTTGTTAGTATCCAGACTGATTATTCTAGGGATTATGCTAACATAATCTTGTAAAAGTAAGGGATTTTTCTTAAATCTTGATATATTCACTTCTTCTTTGAAGATAATTTTTCCATAAGAGGTTCTTTCAAGAGTGAAGTTCCAAACTATATCTGGGGCAGTAGTTAAATTAGTGCTATTTCCTTTAAATTCAGAAGATTCAACATAGATAATTTTTTGAATAGAATTATCAGTAGGATTCATGTCTCCGCTTAATACAGCTTCTGCTTTTATTGTGTGATTGCCAGTTGTTGCGGGAGTCCATAAGAAATTTTCTGTGTTTCCTGCTCCAGAAGAGAGACTATTAATTATCTTTGTTGCAATTAGCTGATTATCATCATAAACACTCAGGTTTACATTTGCTACATCTATTCCCAGATTTATTAAACTAACAAAAATACTTGTTGCTCTGTTAACAATTACAGACAAGCTGACATTCAAATCGCTTATAGAAACATCTATATTATTTACTGAAGGTTGCAGGTAAATACTGGCTATTTTTTTATTATCAGAAAGAGCTTGGTCATTGGAAATTAAAGCTTCAACTTCATAAGTGTGATTATTAGGTTTTCCAGTAAAATTAAACTGCTGTTCTGAAAGCTCACTTGGATTAAGCATTATACCTACTCTTTTAATTTCAATGCCGTCTTCTCTAAATATAATAGTTACTACTTCCTGAAAATTTCCTAAGTTTGTTACTGTTGCATTAATTATATGCTGCATTCCTATTTGAGGGCTAATAGGAGTTATAAGTTCTAGAACAGCTACATCATGAGTTACATTTGCTTCTGGCAAAGAAGAAACCCCTTTGTAAGTTCCAGTAGGAGAAATAGAAACACTAAAATTCATTTGTCCAAAATAACTAATAGGAATTCTATATGTAAAATTGAAAAAGCCATTATTATCACTAGCTTGATTTCCAATATGCGCTTTATCTAAAAATCCTTCAATCAATAAATTAGAAACACCATTTCCTTGGCTATTTTTAATATACCCAGTAAAACTAACAATATTTCCAAGGGATAATATTCCAATTACAGGAAGAAGTGTTATAGTAAGATTTTGTGTTTTAAGAGAAACAGGATAAATTCTATAATCCTGTAGATTTCCAGAGGAATCAATTAATTCAATATCTAAATCAATTTTTTCACCATAAGGAACTATTGCCCCGAAAAAATTATTTCCATTGCTATAAAGACTTATTGGTTTCCAAGGTCCGTCTTCGCTATAAAACGCTTTAACATCAGCAATTGAATTATCATCTCTGGCTGTAAACTCTAATATCAAAGTTTCTCCATCTTTAAACCTAGAGGATATTTCCAGATTTTCAATCCAAGGAGGATTCCTATCAGCTTGGTTTGTAGAAAATATTGATGTTATCTTCATTAAATTAAATATTGAATAATAGTTTGGGATTGTTAAGTAAACAGCATAATCTTTATTTTCTGAGACAGAATGCAATAACTTTTCTTTATCCCATAAACCATTAGTAGTAAGATTCTCTTCGGCTACTTTAATTCCATCTTCATACATCTGATATTTTGGTTTTTCTAATCCCCCTATTACATTTGTACAAGTCTGTATTCCATTCCCATAAGTGCAACAAGAAGCATTCATTTCTGTCTGTTTTCTTACAACTATTCCCTTTCCACTCAAAATTTCTCTTCTTATTTTAACAGTATTGTTCTCAACCATGACTGAACCAAGGTTATATGGACCTCCAAAAGAAAACTCTTTTTTTTCTTTTAATTCTGGATTAAGAGAATCCCAAACATTATCTGATATAATTTCTTTTCCAGAACTATCATAAGCAAATTGTACGCATTGATTTGCATGTCCAATATAGTTAAGCTCTACAACCCTAGCTAAGCTAAAATTCTTATTATAATTTCCAGAAACAGGATTATTCACGTAAGCATAGATAGATTGTGTTAGTGGATATGCAACAGAAACAAGAGGGGCTCCTATAAAATCTTGGAAAGGATGTATGAAAAAAAGCTGGCTTAAGTAAGACTTAGGACTTCCTCCAGGAAGATTATATGAAAAATTATATATCGCTGCATTATAATCTGGTTGCAGTGTTGTAGGGGTAGAACTATCTACATTATGAAGTATCCAGCCTCCTGCATATAATTCACTTCCAGTCTTTCTTGCGTCAAAAGTTTCAAGTAAGGTTGAGGCTCCTAGATATTTAAGTAAAATATCGGCATTTAGATTATTACTTGGATTATCTGAAATATAGATATTAGTATTCTTAAGATTTTTAGATAAAAAAGATACTCTAAAAATAGGATTCTCTGCTGTAGAGCCTTGCGGATAAACTATTAATCCCTTAGTCCACTCAAAAATCTCTAATGGAGTGCCTTGTTTAGATTCTGTTTTTACTGTAAAAAGCCTGGCATCGCTTAGTCTGAATGTTTTTGTTATAGAAGAACCAACAGGCACAGAAACTGTATCAACTAATATATATTCATCTGTTTCATCTTCACTTGAGAAGTCATTTATAACATAAACATTATAATTCCCAGGGGCAATACTAAAGGAATGCTCATTGCCTATAAAATCTGCCCCTTGTTTCATTACAGCAAGATGCTGGTGATTGCTTTCATAAATATAAAAATGTGGAAAATGGTTTCCCTCTACTTTTAATGTCAAACTAGTTAATATTGAAGCAGAATAAGGAATTGAATACTCTCCATATTTATCTGAAATCATAATTTTCCCTGAAAATGTTCCGCTAACATCTTGAGGAAAAGTTAGTGTAATCCTAAGATTATAATTTGAACCTGCAGGAATCACCACACTATCTTCAGTAAATGAAACTATGTCATAAGAGAGTCCTGTTTGCGCATTAGTAGCATTTTCAGCAGAAAAATAAATAAGTAATGATTCAACACCCTGGTTCTTAATATTAATTGTCTTGCTAACAGATCCTGATGCAACACTCCCAAAATCTATTTCGCTTTCTGAAAAAAGAAGTCTAGGACTCAATATTTTTAATAAATCAATTTTCCCACTGCCTTGCGCATTAAAATCATAACCTAAATCTTCAGCACTCGTCTCTATAAGTGATTTTATTTCTTTAGCAGATAAGGAAGGTTTTGCTTGTCTGACTAAAGCAGCTGCTCCAGCAACATGGGGGGTTGCCATTGAAGTTCCTGAAACAGCTATATGCATGCTGTCAAAACAGTTTAAATTACTCCACATTTGTTCATGCCATGCAGAACAAATCCTGACACCAGGAGCAACAATGTCTGGTTTAATAAAAGTCTCTTCGCCCCAGATTACAGGCCCTCTTCCACTAAAAGAGGCTACTTTATCATATTTATTTATTGCCCCCACAGTAAGGGCCTCTCTTGCACAACCAGGACTATCAATGGTTTCTGGAGCAGGTCCATCATTTCCTGCAGCAACTACAACAACAACATCATTATTTACTGCATTATCAACTGCCATACTTTCAGCATCATCAGGATAACCCCACCCTCCTAAACTTAAACTTATAACATCAACTTTGTCTGAAAAATCTCCGTCATTATTTGGGTCAACTGCCCTGTCTATTCCAGCTATAATGCTAGATGAAGTTCCAGTGCCATATTTACTGATTACTTTATAAGCATATAATTTAGCTTTAGGAGCAACCCCTTTAATTCCAATCATGCTCCCATTATTTGTATTCCCATCACCTGCAGCAATTCCAGCACAGTGTGTTCCATGGCCTTGGTCGTCCATAGGGTCAGAATCATAATTGATAAAATCATACCCTCCTTCAACCTTGCATCCAGGTCCGAAACAGCCACCCAAATCAGGGTGAGTATAATCTATTCCACTATCTATTATAGCTATTTTCATCCCTTCTCCTGTTAGACAAGGATTCCCTGATGCTGAACAATTATTTCCACTTGCATCTAACTGCCAGACATCATCAGCATTAATCTGGGGGACAGAATCAAATAAAACAAGCTTAATTTCTTTATTAGGATGAACCTTTTTCACATAATTGGATTTCTTAATTTTTAGTGCCTCTTCTCTTGAAATATCTAAAACAACTCCGTTAAAAACATTGTAAAATTCCTCTCCATTTTTTGGTTGAGAGGCAGAGACTGCTCTTCCTGTAATATTAAACAAAGCTTTTAAAAATTCAATAAGGGCCTTTAGCGGACCTAAGGTTGCTAATTCTTCTTGATTTAATATTCTATTAATATCACTTAATGCTACCCTATGTTCTGATTCCAGCTGTTTTTTATAATCAGAAAGGGTTTCTGTTACTTTTTTAGAAGTTGTAGTATACCTTTTAATTGATATTTCCTCTTTTAAGATTCTATCTTTTTCTAAAAGAGGGGGTTTTTTGAATTCTATTATATAACCTAGAGAAGATTTTGTGATAAGTATCCCTCTATTGTTTACTTCTATTTTCACTTCTTTTTGATTTTGCAAATCTACTACAATATTTTTATCACTCTTATAAAATTCTCCCACTTCTCCAGTTACTTGCAGTTCAGTTAATGAATTCATTACAGTTTTTAATTGAGATTCTGTTAAAGAAGATATATCTATGAGAAATTCTCCAGCATCTGGCGGGAGAATGACATTATCTGAATAATATCCTGGTTCATAGCTTGTTGCTAATGGGAGGAGAGTTATTACTAATAGAACTATTAATAAGCCTCTTTTTTCCAGATTAAACATTTTAAGTCTTAAGTGTTATAACACTTTGGTTAATTCTTCACTTATTTCCCCTAAATTCTTAAGAATATAAGAATGCATTTTCTTTATTATTAAATCTTGTAAATCTTCTTTTAAAGGGCCAGTACATCTTGCCAGGTCTTTTCCAGGACTTGCCATGACTCCTAAAGGAATGTAGCATTTCATGCTTTTTCCTTCAGCTTCTCCTATATCCAATTCTCCTTCTTTAACAACGCGCAATTCTACTTCAATTTCACAGTTTTCTTCAGATTTTCCTTGGATAGTATAAAGCCAAGTTGCTTCACTTGCATCATTAACCCATCTAGCTCTTTTACATTTTACAAGGCACTTATTAAAACAATCTGAGTCTTGGCATTTTTCTGCAAATATAAAAAGATAGTCTTTGTATATATAAAAATATATTATAAATAAAGCGAGCAAGATAATGATAATGACTATTAAATACTTTACAAGAGTTCTTCTGCTATAATAACCACCTACTTTTAAATCCATATAAATTTAAGGTTTTTTTGATTTAAAAATCTTCTTATGCCAGAAATGCTGTGATAACCCTCCCTTTAAGATGCGGATGGGCATTTTTGAGCACATCAGAATTCTTTTTATTCTGACTGCCATCAAAATCTAAAGATTTTGAGGTCCTAAAATTCCAAAAAACTTAAGAGGAATTTTTTGATGCCAGAATTTCTCTTAGAAAGAATAGATTTAAAAAATAATCCTGCTTTTTTTAATAATGAGAAAAGAGTGGATTTTGGTTTTAGTGGGATTTTCTTTGTTGGTATTAGATAGGATAACTAAGTTAATTTTTTTAGAAAAAAAGTTTTCAATAATAAATTATACAAGAAATACAGGAGCTTTATTTGGATTATTTGAAGGGGGCAACCTATTATTTATAATGTTTTCTTTTATAATCTTAATTTTAATAGCTCTTAATTTATAAGTTCATGTTTGTATCAGTTGGTTACTAAGATGTAATTAGCCCATATATTTTCCAAAAAGGTTTTAGTCAGTTCTTTATAAACTTACTAAATCCATGTTTGTTTCTGTAAATGCAAAATTTCTTGCTACAAGATGCTGGCAGTTTAGTTTTTCTGCTGCCTTTACTATAGGAGCAGTAGCTGTTCCATCAATAACAATCACATAAACCTCTTTAAATCTAACATTATATAACTGGCTTAAAGGAGCTTTCTTTATTACTTCTAAATTATTGTTAAGCAAAACAACTCCTTTTGTTCCTACTAACTCATCCATAATCTTTCTTATCTTATCAGTTTCTGCATCTGTTAATTTTTTGCTTGTTTTTTTTCTGACTTTTGTTTCTATTTTTCTTTCTCTTGTTTCTGTTCTTCTTTCTCTTGGCTTTTGATATTTTCCTCTTCCTGTTTTGTGTCTTTCTCCTGTTTTTTCAAGAAACTCATCAACTTTGACTTTTTTTCTTAAAGAAACAAGTATTTCTTTTGGATTTAATTCCTCTACTTCCTTACCGTCTGGAGCTGTTGCAACATAATCCACTTGAGCATTACTTATAACATTTTTAGCTATTAACTTGCCTCCCCTGTCGCCATCTATAAACAAAGTTAACTCCTTGTCTAAACTCAATTCCTTTATTGTTTCAGGAAGAATTGTTCCATTCATTGCTATTACATTCCCTATATTTGATTTCAATAAGTTGATGACATCTGCTCTGCCTTCTACAACTATGATTTGCTCTCCTGAGATGTCCCCAGCAGGAAGATTTTCATTACCATACTCCTGCAACTTTGATAATCTTGATGATATTTTAACTGCATCTTCAATTTCCCTTGTTTCAGAACTGCCTTCTATCTTCTCAAGTAATTTTTTTGCTCTTTCAATTATGTACTCTCTCTTGCTTCCCCTAACATCTTCTATTCTTTCTATTTCAATTTTTGAGTCACTAGGGCCGATTCTTTCTATTGTTTCTAAAGCAGCTGCTATAATGGTAGTTTCTGCTTTATCTATAGAACTAGGAATCTCTATTTCTCCCATAGTCTTACCATTATCTGATCTTAGATTTACATCAATTCTTCCTATCTTTCCTTCTTTTTGCAACTCTCTTAGCTCTAAATCAGAACCAAGAAGACCTTCTGTCTGGCCAAAGAGGGCCCCAATTACATCTGGTTTTTCTAAAGTTCCTTCTGCTTTAAATTTTGCATGAATTATGTACTTAATTGAAACAGGGCTTATTTTTGCCATTTCAAATGTACCTCCTAAAGTTTATTTTAGAAAAAGATATCTCTTTTCTCTGCTTTCATATCAATCATAAATAAAATTATTTCTTTATATTCTCTTTTTATCAACAAAAATAAACATCAAAATTGATGGTTGATAAAAGTTAAAGGTGATTAATTTTTTGATTTCTTGATGCAAGGATATCTTTTCCTTGTTTGATTTATTTATAATACATGATAATGAAATCATAGGTTTATAAACCTTTTGCCAGAGTTTTGATTATATATACGAAACATTTATAAACTATTTTCTAAAAATAAAGGTAAGTAAACTAAATGTTTAGAAACTGCAGCTATCAAAAAATCAAAACGATAACTTAAAATGATGGATGAAATTTTTGAAGAAGGGGTTGGTGATGAAGAGATGATGGACGATGATGGAGATGACGATAATATTTTATTTATAGAAGAATAACCCTTTAATACTTTTTCTTTTTTTCTGTTTTTTTTATAAACCTCTTAATATATGTCCTGAAGAATACAAAAATTTAAATAGCTAATTTTTTATTCTTTTTTTATGCGATTTTTTAAAAATTGTTTTAGTTGAAAAGAGGGCTAAGTATGATTGAAAAAATTAGGAAAAGAGATGGTAGGCTTGTTTCTTTTGAGAGGAAGAAAATAGTTGAAGCTATTTTTAAGTCTGCACAAGATGTTGGGGGGCATGACAAAGAAGTAGCTGAAAGATTAGCTGAAATTGTGGAAGAATTTCTAAGTCAGAATTTTAAAAATAAAATTCCAACTGTTGAGGATATCCAGGATGTTGTGGAAAAAGTTTTAATAGAAAGTGGGCATGCAAAAGTAGCGAAAAATTTTATTCTTTACAGGCAACAAAAGTCTAATTTAAGAGAGACAAAAGAATTTCTTGTAGATTCCATTGGCCTTGTTAAAAATTATATGGGTAAAGAAGACTGGAGAGTGTATGAAAATGCTAATATAAATTATAGTATGAGGGGGTTGTTATGGCATGCTTCTGGAACAATAATGAGTTTTTATGCCCTGCATAATGTTTATCCAAAAGAGATTAGTAAGGCACATATCGATGGTTACTTACATTTACATAATTTGCAAATGGCGCTTAATCCATATTGTGCAGGATGGTCTTTAAGACAGTTGCTACATGAAGGCTTTAATGGAGTTGGGGGGAAATTTGAAGCGAGTGCTCCAAAACATCTAAGAAGCGCAATAGGACAAATGATAGATTTTATGGGCACCTTACAAAACGAATGGGCAGGTGCTCAGGCATTTAATAGTTTTGACACATATTTAGCTCCATTTGTCAGACAGGACAAGCTTTCTTACAAAGATGTAAAACAATGTATTCAGGAATTTGTATATAGTATGAACGTATTATCAAGGTGGGGGGGGCAGAGTCCTTTCACTAATATAACCCTTGACTTGAATGCTCCTCAAGACTTAGCAGAACAAAAAGTCAGTGTTGGTGGCAAATTGTTAAATTCAACTTATAGTGATTATCTAGATGAGATAGATTCTGTGAATAAAGCATTTATAGAAGTTTTAGCAGAAGGTGATGCAAGAGGAAGAGTTTTTACTTTTCCTATCCCAACTTATAATCTTACAAAAGATTTTAAGTGGGATTCTGATATTGCTCAGGGATTATTTGAAATGGCTGCAAGATATGGCTTGCCATATTTCCAGAATTTCATAAACTCGGATTTAAACCCTGAGGATGTTCGCAGCATGTGTTGCAGACTTCAATTAAACTTAAAAGAATTGCAGAGAAATATAACTTCTGGATTATTTGGTTCTGGAGACTCTACCGGCTCTGTCGGAGTTGTGACTATAAATCTTCCAAAAATTGCTTATGAAGCAAAGAGCGAAGATGAATTTTTTGAAAAATTAGAGAGGTATATGTATTTAGCCAAAGAAAGTTTAGAAATAAAAAGAAAATTAGTAGAGAGAAATATTCAAAGAAATCTTTTGCCTTATACAAAAAGATATCTAGGAGATTTGAAACATCACTTTTCAACTATTGGACTTATTGGAATGCATGAGGCCTGCCTTAACTTGCTTGGAGAAAATAAAGGCATAGAGACACCGGAAGGACATAAACTATCTGTTAAAGTTTTAAAATTTATGAGAGAAAAGCTTATAGAATTTCAAGAAGGAACCGGCAATATTTATAACCTAGAAGCTACTCCTGGAGAAGGAGCTTCCTATAGGCTGGCTAAAAAAGATAAAAAACAATACTCAAAAATAATTACTTCAGGAGGAAAAGAGCCATATTATACAAATTCAACACAGCTTCCAGTAGGATATACATCTGATATTTTTAAAGCTTTAAAGCATCAAGAGCCTCTTCAAAAATTATATTCAGGAGGGACTGTTTTCCATACTTTTTTAGGAGAATCAATAGATCAAAAAGCATGCAAGCTTTTAGTTAAGAAAATAGCCTCTAACTTCTCCTTGCCATATTTTACAATAACACCTACTTTTTCAATTTGTGAAGAGCATGGCTATCTTAAAGATGAGCAGAAAACCTGCCCTACCTGCAATAAGCCAACAGAGGTTTATTCAAGAGTAGTTGGTTATCTTCGCCCAGTAAAAGACTGGAATTTGGGAAAGCAAGAAGAATTTAAAGAAAGGAAAGTTTTCAAGCCTGTTTTAAACTAAATTAAATTTTTGTTATAATGAAAATACTGGGAATAAAACCAGATTCTTTAATAGAATGGTCTAACCATCTATCTTTTGTAATTTTTATTGCTGGGTGTAATTTCAAGTGTCCTTTTTGCTATGTTCCTTATCTTGTTAAAGAGCAGTATTATAAGGATATGGAAGAAATAGAACAAGATAAAGTGATGGAACAAATTAAAGAAAGAAAGGACTTTATCGATGCTGTCTGCATTACAGGAGGTGAGCCAACAATCCATCCAGAACTTTCTGATTTTCTTAAAAAAATCAAAGATATTGGATTAAAAGTAAGAATAGAGACAAATGGAAGTAATCCAAAAGTAATTGAGAAACTTGTAAGAGATAAATTAATTGATAGCCTGGCTCTTGACATTAAAAATTCTAAGAAAAAATATAAACAAACAATAAATACTGATATTGATTTAGAGAATATAGAAAAAACCATAAAAATAATAAAAAATTCTAATATGGATTATGAGCTTCGCACAACTCTTGTTCCAGATATTCATACAGAAAAAGATATTATTAAAATAGCAGAGTGGCTGTATAATATAGGGAATACTGATACAGACAAAAAAAAGATTAAGCTTTATGTTCTCAACCAGTTTAAAAGTGACTTACCCAATGAACAAACTCTGGACCCTGAGTTTATGAAAAAAGGGGATTATCCTCAAGAAAAACTGGAAAACATTAAGAATCATCTTAAAAGCCTAGATTATTTTGAGAGAGTTGAAGTAAGGTGATTAACCAGCAATACTCATAGATCTCTCTTCTCCTGCTCTTTCTCTGTTATATGCCATAACATCTTCATAACAAGATTTGACTAATGCTAAATTCTTAGGTTTTGTGAGATCTAAATGAGTAGAAACATAAACAATATCCCTAGGAAGCTGATTAAAGCTGATCACTCCTTCTTCTTTTTTTTCTAAAGGAGATTTTTTACATTGTTGAGCTCTTTCATTATTATGATCTTTAGTCACTTCTGTAGTCAATCTAAGAATTTGAAAAATATAAGGAGAAAAAATAAAGTTTCCAAATATGCTTAAAAATTCCCTTCTTGATATTTGCTTAGACATGATTATAAAAAAGAGATTTCATTTAAATAGTTTATTGTTATTGATTATAACAGAATTAATATCTAACACTTTCTCATATCTTCATCAGCTTCTTCTTTAACAGATGTAATTAATTTAAAAGAATTTTCTGAAAAATTTGAATTTTCTAGGGTCATTTTTTAAGTTCTGGGAATGGAGGCAGGCCGCCTTCTGGGATACTTTTATTAACTCCTTGACCCTGTCCATCTGCCAGTATTTTTTCCAAATCTATATTTACATATTCTATCTTGTAAACAGAGTTCAAAGTCTGAACAACAAGAACATTGCCTTTTCTTTTAGGATTCTCCCTAATTCTAGAAGTTATGGTATATTTTTTTCCTTTAGGGATAGTTAATTGCTGTCCTTTTTTTGTAAATGGCTGGGAGTATCTGATATAAGCCAGTGTTGTCATATCTATTTTTTTTGTATTCTCTACAGTTAGTCTACTTATCTCTTCTTCACTTCTTCTATAGATAATTTCTTGATTTTTAGTTAACATTTTCATTCAGAACTCTTAATCTGAGGGCTTATTTCTTCTCGACTAAATCTATGCAGACGCCAGCAGCGACTGTTGCACCAGCATCTCTTATAGCAAATCTTGCCATGTGAGGGTTTACTGCCTGTTTTTCTATAACCAGATTACCCATTGGCTTTAACTTGACTATTGCAACATCTCCATTCTTAATAAAATCAGGATTTTCCTGTGCAACCTGTCCTGTTTTTGGGTCAAGTTTCTTTTGTAATTCCACAAACTGACAAGGCACTTGTGCTGTGTGAACATGGAATACAGGGCAGTAACCTTTAGCAATGACTGAAGGATGATTAATAACAGCTATTTGAGCTGTAAATTCAGCTGCCATTGTTGCTGGTCTAGCTGCCTCACAAATAACATCTCCTCTTGCTATGTCTTTTTTTCCTACTCCCCTAATATTAATTCCAACATTATCTCCTGCTGGAGCTTCTTTTAATTGCTCATGATGCATTTCTATACTTCTTATTTCTCCCTCTATTCCTTTTCCGCTTCTTCCTGGAAGGATTTTGACTTTTTGCCCTACTTTCATTATTCCGGTTTCTATTTTGCCTACGGGAACTGTTCCAATTCCAGTTATTTCATAAACATCTTGTATTGGCATTCTCATTGGCAATTCTGTTGGTTTTTTAGGTTCTGAAAATCTGTCCATTTGCTCTAATACAGTAGGACCTTTGTACCAGGGCATATTATCAGATTTCTTAGCTATATTATCTCCCTTTAAACCAGAAGTGGCTATAAATGTGACATTCTCTATTTTATAACCTACTGACTTTAATAACGTAGAAAGCTCTTCTTTAACTTTGTTGAAAGTTTCTTCTTTATATTCAACAGTATCCATTTTATTGACAATAACAACCAACTGTTCTACACCCATAGTCCTTAACAACCATAAATGCTCTTTTGTTTGTGGCTGAACACCTTCTTTAGCTGCTACAACTAAAAATGCAGCATCTGCTTGACTTGCTCCTGTAATCATATTTTTAACAAAATCTCTGTGCCCAGGAGCATCAATTATGGTTATTTGGAATTTTTGAGTCATTAACTTTTTATAAGCTAATCCTATTGTTAATCCTCTTTCTCTTTCTTCCTTAAATTTGTCCATAACAAAAGCAAACTCAAAACCTACTTTACCGTGTTTTTCAGCCTCATCTCTTAATTTTTTCATTTCCTGTTCTGGAATCATCCCAGAATCATACATAAGTCTGCCTATGCAAGTACTTTTGCCATGGTCTACATGACCTACAAACACAACATTCATATTTTGTTTTTCGTGTGCCATTTTTCTAAGATTGTTAATCTTTTGATTAATGATATATGATAAAAATAGGCATTTATAAATCTTTTGTTTTTTTGAAAATTCATTTATCGTCGATAAAATTAAAATAGGCTATTTTAATGATATTTTTGCAGAAATTCCACAATACTTCTTGCTTTTGGTCTGTTATCATCATCTAAGCAGTTTTCACATGCTCTGATTGCACCTTTAGCTTTTTCTCTTTGACCATCATCACTAAAATTTACTATGCTTTGTAAAAAATTAAGGGCAATTTCTATTCTTTGTTCAGGAGTAGGAGAAGTATAAACAGTATCTGGAGGATTATTTCTAGTGAGCTCATAATAACAATCTCTACAAGTCTCTTCAGCTCCTATCAATGCTTCTGAAACTTCCCTTTCGTCCATATTAGGTAAGAAAAACAGTATTTTTAAATTTATAGCTATAAAAAACATTATAAACTTTCTTTTCCTGTTAAAGTTATGAAAAAAACAAACATCCTGATTATATGTGTAATTATTTTATCTTTTGCCTTAGCTATTTATTCTTATCAAACAATTTCTGCAGACAGGGTTGCATCACACTGGAATTTTAAAGGAGAAGTTGATGGGTATATGTCAAAATTCTGGGGATTGTTTTTAATTCCCATAATGTCTATCGGATTATATTTATTGTTTCTCTTGATTCCTAAAATAGACCCTCTAAAAAAAAATATTGAAAAATTCAGAAAATATTATGATTATCTTATATTGATGATTATGCTTTTTTTCTTTTATGTGTTTATTCTTACCCTTCTTGCTAATTTAGGTTATAATTTTAATATGACTAAAACAATGATACCTGCAGTAGGTTTTTTATTTATATATATTGGAGTGATTATGAAACAAATGAAAAGAAACTGGTTTGTAGGGATAAGAACACCCTGGACCTTAAGCAGCAAAGAAGTTTGGAAAAAGACCCATGAACTTGGAGGGAAATTATTCGTAGCTGCAGGAATTATCATCTTCCTGGGAGCATTTTTCCAGGAATATCTTTTTTGGTTTATTCTTATTCCTGTTTTAATAGCAGCCTTGTGGCCTGTGATATATTCTTATATTTTATACAGGAAGATTAAGAGGTGAATGAATTCTTCCGGACTCTTAGGAAAAGTTTCATGCCCTAATTTTTTTATTGAGGTGTTTGAGAGGTTGTGGTTTATAAGGATTGCTATAATGGAATGCAGCTGTTAAAACGAAGCTTCTTTGAAATCTTGTAATTTCAATTTTACTTTTTTATCACAAACACTTAAAATATGATCTGACATAGAAAATTTGGTATTTTTGTCTCTAAAATAATATAATATAACTTTCACTTTATCTTTTTTTCGTATATCTTTTATTGCTGGAACAAAATCTGTGTCACATGCAACTAGAATAAAGTTTTTTATATTTTCATTAGCCTTTCTTACTAAGTCTATACTTAACAATACATCTACCCCTTTTTGAGTGTATTTGTTATCTATCATCTGGCACCTTCCTTCCCTTACCTTTACTTTTGCTTTTCTAAGCTTAGAAGTAAACTTATCATAACCTGCTTTTCTTTTTGTTTGTTCTTCTGTTGGGGGCGTTCCTTGAAATGGGGGGCAGTTGTAATAGAAGATTTCCTTACAAAAAAGAGTTTCCTTATTAGCCAAACTTTCAGCAAATTTTTTAATACTAAATTTAAGATGCTTTCCTTTGCCTAAGAATTTAGAAACCAAAGAAAGATAGGCTCCATCAATAAATACAATACAATCATCCATTTTAAAAAAACAACTAGTGACCCGAAGATCACTAGCGATCATGTTATTAATATTAGTCTTTAAACTTATTTAAAACTATCGGTTTGGGATATCCAAGCTCCGAACTCTTGTGACACATGCCCCTGCCGAAATCTTAACCTAAGGTTCAGGTTAGGTCTGATAAGGATTTTTAGATGAGATTTAGTATATGGGATATATTTTGTATATTTTTTGAGAATAACTGGTTTGCAAAAACATTAAGTTTTTAATTAGCATCTTGTTTTTTTTATTATGAGAGTAGCAATTTATAATCAGATGTTTGGACTAAATGGAAAAAGTTTTTGGGCAAATTTAATAGGACATTGGGCAGTTCATTATCAACCAAATCCAAAAAAGATTTGGAAAAGAGCCAATATCCAAAGAACTATTGAAACTATAATAAAATCAAATGCAGATATTATAGGAATTGTGGAAGTTTTAGAAGGTCAAGAAGAAGAATTAAAAAAAGGTTTAAGAAAAAAAGGTTATGATTATTTTTATATTGGTAAAGGACATAAAACAAAATATAGTCAGCTTAGAGTTCAAGAATTAGTAGCTTCAAAAATTAAAGGGGAACAAAAAGAGACAGGAAAATGGCCTGTAGAACATAGGCTTGGGGGTGGAGGAGGGTTCGTCCATATTTATTATCCTAAACAGAAATTTCATTTACTATTAGCTCATCTTGGTTTAAGTTCTAGAATGTATCATTTAGAGCAGATTAATTTTTTACGAGACTATACAAGAAGATTAGATGGTAGAAAGATTATTTTGGGTGATTTTAATTTGCCATATCAAAATTTAAAACCTCATCTCCCAAATTTTGATTTAATTTCAGAGGAGATTAAAACCTGCAGTACTACTCCTATTATGAGATGGTTTTACAATAAAGATGTAGACCATATTTTAGTAAAGGGTTTTAGCCCTATTAAATGTAAAATAATAGAAGGAACATCAGACCATAAACTTATTTATGCTGATTTAAAATAAAACCGCATAGGAAATCTTGTTCTATAAACCAACAAAAAACCAAGGAAAGAAAAATCAGAACCTCGCAGTGGCAAAGATTAAACCCAAGAGGAATTTTTCTTTTTATTCCTCTTCTCACAACCACCTTAACATAGGCATAACTTCTTAACCGAAAGGTTTAATAAGGTTAAATAACATTATTTAGTATGGTACTTAAAACATTTAATTTGAATGAAGAGACTTATAGAAAATTCTCTGAATTTTGCAGAGAAAACGGGATAAGTATGAGTAAACAAGTAGATATATTCATCAGAGCACAGCTTGAAGAGAAACCAAAAGTCAGAGAAGAGTATTTGAGAAAACTTGAAGCAATAAGGAAAGGAAGATTTATTAAAGTTAAGAATGTAAATGATATATTATGATTTATGAACTGGAAATAAGCCAAAAGCTTCAAAGAGTTTTTGATAAAATTAAAAAGAAGGATAAGATTCAAGCAGAAATTTTAAAAAGAAAAATTATTGAGATTCTTGAAAACCCTAGAATTGGTAAGCCTTTAACTGCCAATATGATTGGGATAAGAAGAGTTCATATTAGGCATTTTATTCTTACTTATGAAATCTTAGAAAAGGAAAATCTTGTAAGACTTTTAGATTATGCTCATCATGATGCTATTTATAGATAAATGTTGGGGCTATGAACCTAAGGTTAAGTGCCCCTGCCGAGCTCTTAGGAAAAGTTTCATGCCCGATTTTTAGCTTAATATTACTAAGAATAGCTAGTTTTTAAAAGTTGCTTGCTACTTGGTGGTTGTTGCAACTTCTCTAAATCTTAAATCTTTAAATGAATAAGTAGTTTACAAAATAATCAATAATCATCAAAATTAGAAACCAAATTTGCAGTTCCCATTAGTGTTTCTTTCTCTTTGCAATCTTTTAATTCTTCTAGATAAGTTACTCCTTCATTTACCAAATTTCTTACTTTATTAACACAATAATGAATAGAATCACTTCTACGAATATTTTCTAATACTCTTTGTGCATTATCTTCTGTCATTTCTTGTGATAATAATTTTCTATCTTTAGAGTTTTCTTCTAAATATTTGATTAAGGGCAATCTTTTTTTTCTTCTTAATACATCTGTTCCTAATTTCTTATAAACAACTTCTTCATCCCCTATGATATCAATTATATCATCTCTTAGTTGAGCAGCCATGCCAAACCTTCTTCCAAATTCTCTTAAATTTTCTATTGTCTTTCTATCATTTCTTCCAGTTAATAGATAAGATAAATGAGTTAAGTTCTGGAATTGTGTTCCAGGTGTTAATTTAATCATCTGAAAATATTCTTTTTCATTCATATCCATTCTTTTTTCACTTTCCATATCAATCCATTGGCCCAAAGTATCGTTTTTAATCATTTCTTCAGTTAGACCTAAACTTTCTATCACAATTTTGCTATCTAAATTTTCTCTAAGAATATCTCCTGCTTCTGCAAGTAATAAATCCTTTGCAAGATTTGCTCTACTTATTCCATATAAACTTGGAATAGTTTCTCTATTTACACATCTTTCTTGCTCATCTAAAACATCATCCTGAAGCATAAAAGCTTCTTGAACCAATTCTACAGCAGTAGCAGTAGTTATATATTGTTTATCAAGTTCGCCATCAAACATCTTTTTTACTAAACCCATCACAGTAGCTCTCTCACGCCAACTAGGACTCCTTATTGCCCTTGAAACAACTTCACTTATGAGTTTACTGTTTGTGTATTTTTCTAAATTATTCTTTATAGTTGTTTCATGTCTATACATTTCTGGTTCTATTAATAATTTAGTTTCTTCAACAGCCCTTAAAAATGGAATAATCCCTTTTAATCCATTCATATAATTAATTTCAATAGAATTCCATTTTATATCTAGAATTCTTTTGCTTTTTGAACTATCAAGTTGATAAATCATGCTTGGGTCTACGCCCGCCTTTTTGCATCTTTCCATTTGTTCTTCCAAGTAAATTGGTAATATTTCCATTCTAACTCACATAAAAGAAGTAACTTTTCTTATACTTATATTCTTTTAGTTCAAATTTTGCATAAACGCAAAGTTTATATATTATTATTACTTATATGTTAAATGAAATTAGATTTAATTGACAAAAAGATATTATATGAATTAGACTTTAATGCAAGAATTCCATTAACAAGATTAGCTAAAAAATTAAGAATTTCAAGACAAGTTGCTAGTTATAGAATTCAAAATTTAGAAAAACAAGGAATTATAGAAGGATATTATATTGTGATTGATAATATAAAAATAGGATTAGACTATTATAGGATCTTTTTAAAATTACAAAATCTCCAAAAATCTGAAGAAATTGTTAATTATTGTAATAGGAATTCAAACATAGCTTTTTTAGGAATTCTTGATGGAGCTTGGAATTTAGGAATTGGAATATGGGCTAAAAATATCTTGGAAGTTAATGATTTTTTAAAAAATTTTATTTATAAATTTGGAAATTATATCTTAGATAAAGAACTCTCTATTGGTACAGAATTAAGGTGGTTTCAGCAAGCATATTTACTTAATAAAAAAGATACTAAAGAAATAATTACTGGAGGGAAAATAAATCCAATTAAAATTGATAAAATTGATAAAAATTTATTGGTTTTGTTAACAAAAAATGCAAGAGAATCTTTTCTTAATCTAAGTAAAAAATTAAATTTAAGTGAAAGAGCAATAGCTTACAGAATAAAACAATTAGAAAAGAAAAAGATTATTTTAGGTTATAGAACAAAAATAGATTACAAAAAATTAGGTTATTTCAATTATAAAGTATTTTTTTATTTTAAAAATTTAAAAAAAGAAAACGAAGAAAATTTTGTTTTTTATCTTAACAAATTACCTTCTTGTGTTTATATAACAAAAGTAATAGGAAAAGCAGATTTAGAATGTGAAATTTTAGCAAAAACAAGAGAAGAATTTTTTAAAATAATGCAAGAAACAATTAAAAAATTTGGAAATATCATTAAAACATACGAGCAATTAGTTATTTATAAAGAATTAATAATACGTTCTATTCCCATTGAATAGATTTTAATTCCTTTTTGAATTATTATGAAAAATAGCCAAAAAATAACTTTCATCTGAAAGATGCAGGGCATTGAACTTTTTCTTGATGCCCCTGCCGAAACCTACACCCTCTTGGCACCTTAGAGGGACTATTTTTTGTTTAATATATAGTCCCTTTAGATTAATTGCTTTATAAAGAAGCCTATAATGGGAGATAGAAATCAAAAATAAGAAATAATATCTTCTTTTATTTTGTCTGCTATTAACTTGTCTTTGATTAAAGTTATTTCAATTTCTATATTTTGTTTGAAAACATCTAAAACTTTTTTTAAATCTAGATCTTCAATATTCTTTGTTTTTTTATAAATTTTTTCCAATTTATACGATATTTCTTTTGGAATTTCAAATTTCATTAAAAATTCCCCAAATGCAGAAACATGAATATCTGATTCTAATTTAATCTTCTTATTAATTTTAATAAACTCTTTTTTCTTTAAATAATAATTTACTGCAACTTTATCTAAAAGTTTTTTTTCTGTAAGCAAATTATATGTTTTTATTTTCTGTTTAGCAAAAAAATCGTGTAAAATATCTTCCTCTTGCAGCCTTGGAATTAACCACCAACAATGCTTTCCTTTCCATGTATTTCTTTTATCTTTTGTTTCTTTTTTTGCCCAATTAGTAAGAATGTCATTCCATAATTTATCCAATTCTAACAGGTTATTTACAGTATAAACTGTAACTTCTCTCCCTAACTCTACTTTTTTTAAGGGCTTTTTTACTTTAAAATGCTCTTTATAAAGTTCATCAAAAAAGTTTCTTGTTTCAAATATCCAATCTTTATCTATAGAATAAAGCTTTCCTTCTCTAACTAAAACTTTATTGAATAATAGAGAATTTACAGCCTTGATAACTGCTTGAAAAGTTACTGTTTTTCCATATTTCCTTTTAATTTCTCTATGTAATTGTGTTAGGGTTTTTGGTTTATCCTCTACTAAAATTGAAAAAACTAAATCCTTAGTGGTTTTTCCTTTGCTATTAAGCTCGGGGATTGCTATCTCAATTGTCATATTTTAAACAAAATCTTGTTATTTTTAAACCTTTTGGTTATATAACCTTAAGGTTATACTTTTATGCAACCAAGACTAAATAAAGTGTTCGTTTTTTACTGGGAAGTGATTAAAATGAAAGAAACACTAAGAAAATCAATGTTAAAATGTCTAAGAAAGAAAGATAGCCAGAACCTTGCAAAATTGTTAGAAGGCGAGGGTTTTGACATGTCAGTAGATCTAGAAGAAGTCTTAAAAAATTACACAGAGAAGATAAATACAGCTTTTAAAGAACGAAAAGTGCCTAAGAAAAATATTGAAAATAAACTTTTATTTTATGGAATTATACTTGATGACTTAACAGATTATACTAAAATATATAGTGAAGGTTTTGTTGGACAAAGAAATAAAGACAAAACTCTAGAAATTGTTGGTTACGGTGTAATAAAAAGCATTCTTGATCCAATAAGGATTTTATTTGATCCTAATCCAGAACGAAAATTAAGAAAGCCTGTGTATTTTTTTTGGCATGATGTTTTAGAACCTCAATTACCAGAACAAAAAACCGATCCTTTTGCTGCATTAAAAGTTTTTAAAGCTACAGAATCTAAGTATCATGATTTGATAAAGTCAGATTGTAAAGTAAAAGCACTCATGGGGATTGCAAGATATTCGTTAGCTTATGGTTTAGCTTTAAAAAAAGGTATAAAGAATTCATACCATCCATTAGAAAGTAAAGATTTAGAAAAGACATTAAGGGTAAATGCTTTTTTTGCACCAGGAAATCCTACAAAATGTCGCCTATATGCTGGGAGATTTGGAGCAAATCCTTTATTTTCTTTCTGGCCAGCAGATAGAATTAACACTCGTAGGAAAATTAAGGATTATCTTCCTAATGAAGGATTCTTCCAAACAGGAGTTTATGGAAGAAAGGCTGTAAATGCTTTATTATCTTAATTAGCTCCAACCCTATTCTTCATTATAGCTGTCAATAATATTATCACTATCCTTTTCTGTTTTTGAATGCCCCAAGAAATAACATTTTACTACAATGCCCCTGCCGGATTTTCACTCATTATCTGCCAGCCCTTTTCTGTTTCTTATCTTTCTTATAACTTTTGTCTGGATTTCTGTGGGTGTTCTCTCAAACATCTGGTCTACTAAGGCAAAAGTTGCTCTTCCTTCTGTTGCTCCACGCAAATCTCCTGCTAATCCTATCATCTCTGCAACTGGCATCTTTACTCTAATTGAAACATGGTCAACTTCCTGCTCTACATTCAGCATCTGTCCTCTTTTACTCTGAACTAACTTAGTAATTTCTCCCATATATTTTAAAGGAGCTTCTATCTGCAATACCTGGACTGGCTCATATATGACTGTTCTGGCATCATGCATAGCAGTTCTTATGGCGTCTCTCACAGCAGGATATACTTGTGCAGGACCCCTATGGATTGCATCTTCGTGAAGCTTAGTGTCAGTTAACATGACTTTCATTTTCAAGCAAGGCTCTCTTGCCAAAGGGCCAGCTTCAACAACCTGTTCAAAAGCGTCACAAACCATATCTATAATTTCTCCAATATGAACCTCTCCTCTTGTCCTGTCCTGCAAGACGCAGTTCCTGTATATCTCTCTGTACTGTCTTGCTTCATCTGTACTTACTCCTAAATCCTGCAGTTTTTTCCATAATTGCTCATTCTTCTTTTTTATTCTTCCTTCACTTATCTCTCCAGCTTTTATTGCTTCATAAACACCATCTTCCAAAGGTTCAACCTGCATGAAGAAAATATTATGTTTATTAGGGCTTTTTCCTTCAAAAACACGGCTTGGTTTAGTTATTGCTTCTCTGTAAACAACAATTGGAGGAGATGCAGTTACGTCAACAAGTTTTTCTGTTTTAACTCTATTAGTAATAACCTCTAAATGCAACTCACCCATTCCAGAAATTAAATGCTGTCCTGTTTCTTCATCAATCTCAACCTTAACTGTAGGGTCCTCTTTCTGTATAGTCTTAAGAACTTCAATTAGTTTAGGCAAGTCAGCTGGTTTTTTAGCTTCAATGCTTTCAGTAACAACTGGCTCAAAAATATGCTTAATAGATTCAAAAGGCTCTATTTCCTTGCTTGTCAGGGTTTCTCCAGCATTTACTCCTTTTAATCCTGCTAAACCAATAATATTTCCAGCAGGAACATTGTCAACAATAATTCTTTGAGGTCCTTTATAGAGATTTATCTGCTGCACTTTGATTGTTTTTTTAGCTAAAACCATATCAAGTTCCTGTCCTTTACTAATAGTCCCTGAAAATAATCTTCCTCCAGCTATTTCTCCTGCCTGGGGGTCTACAACTATCTTGGTTATGACAAAAATAGTCGGGCCATTAGGATCACACTCTTGTAATGCCTTTCCTTCTTCACTTTCTAAATCTCCAGACCAGATTTTCGGGATTCTGTAAGATTGAGCTTCTATAGGATTTGGAACATGCTTAACAACCATATTTAAAATTGCTTTATGCAATGGAACTTTTTTCGCAAGTTCCTTTAACTGCTCTTTTTCATAAGCTTCCACTACATCAGAAAACTTAATGTCTAATTTCTTCATTGTGTTGAAGTTTATTGACCACCTGTCTTTTGCTGAACCAAAAGCAACACTTCCATCCTGAACAGAAACAAGCCATTTGCCCTTAAACTCTTCTGGAGCAATTGAATCAATATACCTATTAACATTATTTATGATTTTAATAAACCTCTCTTGCATTTCTTCTCCGCTTAACTTCAGCTCCTTAATCAGCCTATCAACTTTATTGATAAATAGAACAGGCTTTACTCTCTCCCTTAAAGCTTGTTTTAAAACAGTTTCTGTTTGAGGCATCATTCCTTCTGCTGCACATACAACTACAACAGCCCCGTCAGTTGCCCTCATTGCTCTTGTTACTTCCCCTGAAAAGTCAACATGTCCGGGGGTGTCAATTAAATTAATTAAGTAATCATTACCATCTACTTCATGTATCATATTTACATTTGCTGAATCTATTGTTATTCCCCTCTCTCTTTCATCTTCATGAAAATCCATAACCATTAATTTTCCAGCTAAATCACTAGAAATCATGCCTGCTCCTGCTAATAAAGAATCAGTCATTGTTGTTTTTCCATGGTCTATATGGGCAACAATGCCAATATTCCTGATTTTTTCAGGCTGCTTCATTAATTCCAGAATTTTCTTTGTTTTTTGTTCTTCTGACGCCATTTTATAAATTGCAGGATTTTTCTATAGGGGTTGCCCGATAAAGCAAAATCCTAGCTATATAATGAGAAGCTCTTGTTGTTTTATTATCACAAACTTTCAAGATATTATGAAAAAAAAGATTGTAACCTATTCCAGCAAATGCTTGTGCAGATCTTCTCATGATATTTAAAGTAGATTTTTTATTATCTCTAAATATAATTTTTGTGGTTGTAGTGTACTCTATTGCAATAGGGAGTCCTATTAACCTCAAACCTTTTTGTTCAGCAAGTGCCGCTAATGTCAAACCTTTTTGTTCAGCAAGTGTTGCTAATCCTTCTATAGTATTAATAACCGTACAGTCAATTTCTTCAAGATTTCTTTTCATTTTTATCTCGCAGAATCTGCTTGTTTTTCAGATTCATTTTTCTTGCCCATTGCAAAACTTTCCATGTTTCCTTCTGATGCTAGAATAATCTCAGAGGCAAGAGCTTCTTCTATTTTAGTTTTTTTATTAAAAGCTTTATCGTATGCTCCGTGAACAATATTTCTTAAAGCTATGTTCAATCTTCTCAGGGGGCTCATATCAATTGCCTGGGGATACCTGGCTCCTCCATATTCTATAACTGTAACTTCATCTCTTGGAGCTGCATTTTCTATAGCCTTAACAAGAACCTGAATAGGATTTTGTTTTTTCCTTTCTTCTATGATTTTAAAACATTTTAAAACAATGTTCATATTTTTTTCATATTTTCCAGAGGAGTGGCCTGTAATTATTTTATGCTTCTTGCCCCTATGTCCTGGAACAGCAATTAAATTAGCCATTCTTTCAATAATATTCACCTTGGCTTTTGCAAATCTGTCTCTTGCTCTTCCTGCTGTCCGCAAAACAAGTTTTTCATCTAAATTTAGATATCTTTTTAAGCCCTGATCCTCTACTTTAACTTCTTCTGTTAAATAAATATCAAAAATTTTCATTTTAGTTTTTGGGTTAAGTCTTTATTTTTATTTCTGTGGATTGTTTTATTTTTAATTGAATCGTAAGCTACTACTCCTAATCCTACACCAAAACAAACTACATCATATGCTATTGAACCTACCTTATAAAGAATCTCAAATGGTCGTTTTTCAAAAATATGTAATCTTCTATCTCTCATTTTTACCTTCTTCCTTTTTCAATCTTGCCTTTGACTAACATTCTCAGGGGCTGGTCATTTACTTTAATCACCTGAAATCTAACTCCAGGAATATCTCCTTTGCTTCTTCCTTGTTTTCCGCCAATCCTTTCTATCATAACTTCATCATGCTCGTCAACAAACTTCTGAGCCAGGTTTCCTGGAATAAACGCTGTAACCTGCCTGCTGTTCTTAATAAGCTGAACTCTGCAGCATTTTCTCATTGCAGAGTTTGGCTGTTTAGCTTCTTTTTGGATTTTTTCCACAACAATCCCTTTAGCCTGACTTGCTCCAACTAAAGGGTCTGCTTTAACATCTAAATTAAGAGTCCTGACTTTATAAGGAGAATCTTTCCATCTAAATTTCCTTCTCTTCTTCTTTAATTTTCTAGCGTTCATTAATCCCATCTTCAAATACCATAGAGATATAATATCCTGATTTTAGAGGTTTAAAAATCTTTGTTTTAAAGAGAGATTTAATATTTTTTTGTAGATTAGTTAAATTTAAAACTATTATGCCCTTAAAAATAAAATGGAAGAACCTATGAAAGAGTATTTTGTTATTATTTTTTCTGTAATTCTGGGCTATGCCATAAGTAGGTTATATGATAATGTTCTATTGTATTTTGGTTTCAATGTCACCATTCTCCAAAGTATTCTTGTTTTTTTTATTACTGCTGCGATATTATTAGTATTCATTTGTGTGATATTATTTAGACATAAAAAGCGTTAAAAAAATCTAAGCAATTCTTACATCTTTAGCTCCAAAATACTGGTTGAGAATATCCTTCATTTCACTCAACCGGGTTTTGTTTCTTCCGATTAATGCTGCTTTGCTCTGCATTCCTGCATTAATTGTTATACAATC
>Ga0315550_1000168_pt1 | contig 38755 bp, 36 predicted proteins | sample SalMarSW160190MG_2_FD_203100 | JGI IMG/M metagenome (GOLD analysis project Ga0315550, IMG submission 203100) | Salt marsh sediment microbial communities from the Plum Island Ecosystem LTER, Massachusetts, United States - Salt Marsh Sediment SW1601-90 ...
AAGAGTGGCCGTAATCTTGACATTCTTTCGGCATATGATAGCCTTTATGCAGAGGCAGTGTTACTATCGTTTTCGAAAGAGAAGATGGCGCTTACAGGAAACGACCCTTCCCGGCACCGAGGCGGAAAGTACGATGTCCTGTCGGACGGTCCACGGAGCAACCGTTTGGACGACATCATGCTCTTTGAGGAGGCCCAATGATCGAGAAAGAAAAAGTTAAGGCTGTCCTGGAAGAAATCAGGCCATATCTGAAGGCCGATGGCGGAGACGCTGAGCTGGTGGAGGTCACTGACAACGGCCTCGTCAGGATCAGACTAACAGGTGCTTGCGGACACTGCCCCATGTCCACGATGACGCTGAAAATGGGGATAGAAAAAAAACTCAGGGAGCGTATCCCCGAGATAAAAGAGGTTGTCGCTGTGTAGGGTCCGGCGCCGGACGGTAAGACAGGAAGATTAATCGTGGCGGGCACTGTGAACATTCTGTTGCAACGGCAAGGAGAAAATGATGTTTAGAGTCAAGACCTTCGGGATGGAAATAAGGCCGCTCAAGACCATGCATGAACTGACCGCCCTGGACGAGATGGTGAACAATTTTCTGGCCGGGAAAGATATAATACACCTGATCTCCGCGTCCGATGTCGCCACTACCGATGACAGGGGCGAGACGATAGGGATTGTACGGGTCATATGCTATGAAGAAGGAGGTAGTGAATGAACACAAGAGAGTATTACGAGCTTTTCAGGTATCTCATGGAGCAGCGCTGTCTCTTGCCTGAGTCCATTGTCTTCGTCGACGATATAGTGAACTGGTGCAAGGAAAACGACGTGCCCGAGACAGACAGGGAGATGCCTTTCAAGCTTGTTTCCCGGGGCAAGGGGTGCCTGATGCTTGTAAAGGAAGATGTGCGCGAGCGGGTCATCGATGAACGTATCAGGGCGATGATGATCCGTGACCAGCTGGACAACGCTGCGGTCGATCGCGGCGAAAAGCTCAATTCGATCCACAAGAAGCTTGCCTATCTTTTTTTGCGGGAGTATGCGGTCAGCCTTCCCGACGTGGGCACCGACGAGATTTTGGCAGACAACTGGACCTTTGGCGAGATGGAAAGGCTGGGATACTTCAGGACATAAATACTTTCCGCTGTACTTCAGGAACAGGAGATATTTTTATGCCGCATTTCGGGCTGATGAACGAAGACGCCCTCGGGCCGGTGGAAGGCCCTCTCATGAGGGCCAAACTGCATATACGCTGCGGCCGGAGGAGACTGAGGGAAGGAAAGATATCAGCGGGCATCGTCACTTTTTACGACGCCCTGGTATCCGCCATGAAGTGGTATATTGCACGGGCCGACAAGAGGAAGCTCCTCAACATTACGGAAAAGGACGACATGACCGACGACAGGACGATGTTTGAAGTGCTGAAGCGTTCCGGCGTCGTCGACGGGGCACAGGACTTTGCAGCCATAGATAAGATCGTCGAGAAGGCGCTCGAAGGAGAAATGCCCGGGTACGATTACAGGGAGTATCTGGTTAACATGGAGTCCGTCCTGAGCCAGATAGGTGTTCTGCCCTTCGACGAAAGCGAACTCCCCCCCGAAGACCCTTCGACCTTCTGACAGTTTAACGGTAAGCTGCCGATCCGCTTTATTCGAAGAGCGCCTTGACGAAGTCAGGCGGGGAAAAGTCCTGGAGATCTTCGACACCTTCTCCCACCCCTATGAGCTTCACCGGTATATTGAGTTCCCTCCTTATGGCAAAGACAATCCCCCCCTTGGCAGTTCCGTCCAGCTTTGTCAGGGCAATCCCGGTAACACCGATGGCCTCATTGAACATCTGCGCCTGTCGCAGCGCGTTCTGCCCGTTCGTTGCATCGACCACAAGCAGCACCTCATGTGGAGAGCCGGACATCGCCTTGCCGCATACCCTCCTGACCTTCTTCAGCTCCTCCATGAGAGGACTCTTGGTATGGAGACGCCCGGCAGTGTCTACGATAACCACGTCTATTCCCCGTGCCCTGGCGGCCTCTATCGCGTCGAACACGACGGCGGAAGGGTCGGAGCCGCTCTGGTGCTTGACGAACTGGGCCTGGGCCCTCTCAGCCCATATCTCCAGTTGCTCGATGGCTGCGGCCCTGAAGGTGTCTCCGGCGGCAAGCATCACAGAGTATCCTTCATTCCGGAATTTGTTCGCCAGTTTCCCTATGGTCGTCGTCTTTCCCACGCCGTTGACACCGACGGTCAGAATCACGAAAGGTCTTTCCCCGAATGCAACGAGGGGATGGCTTATGCCGAGCATTGAGACCATCTCCTGTTTCAGGAAATCTTTCACCGAACCTGCGCCCTTTATCTCGCCCTTGTCGGACTTCTCCTTCAGACGCCGGACTATTTCTGCAGCACTGCCCGCGCCGACGTCAGACAAAACAAGCGTCTCTTCGAGTTCCTCCAGGGTCTCCTCATCCACCGGCCGTCCGGTGAATATGGAATCCACCTTTCCGATAAAACTCTCTTTTGTCTTTGTAAGTCCCTTCCTGAGTCTGTCAAATAATCCCATTTATCTCTCCCGACCTGCCATTTGGTAGAAGCGCCAGAAACCACGCGAACCGTCTCCTGACTCTCCGCACCGAAACTCCCGGCCGGAGAACTTTTAATTTTAAATTGTGCAAAAGACATTTATCAACCTTGGGGAAGACGACTTCAGTCACCGGCATTCGGCTTTCAGCCGTCATCCGGCTGATCGCCGCAGATAGTCTGCTTACGGAAGTCCTGACTTTCTTTTTCGGTCTGCCCTTTCCCCTGTGCTCTGTGCGCCATGCCATTTGCGCTTTGCCGGAAGTATCGGTGAGTACGGCCGCCATGTATAATATCCCATGGAGAATTATTACAGATCCATTATACCCAGGCTGAACGGAAACGAAATCAGCACAAGATCCGGCTACTACCTCTCGCTGGTCAAAAGAGGGATTGCAGGGTTTATTATTTTCGGCGGGGAACTCGAAGAGATACGCGAATTTATCGGAAGACTCCAGGAGGAGTCGGAGCTGCCGCTCATAATTTCGTCGGACCTTGAGCGCGGACTCGGCCAACAGGTCGAAGGCGGTACCTCCTTCCCCCCGGCAATGGCCATGGCTGCTGCCGCCGGCCGCTGCCGAAGAAATGGCATGCTCCTTGTCAAAAGGGCCTTTGAGGCCCTGGCGGCCGAATCGGAATATGTGGGGATCAATACCATCTTCGCCCCGGTCCTTGATATAAATACGAACCCCGAAAACCCTATTATTGCTGCAAGGGCCTTCGGAGAGGACAGTAGAACCGTTTCATTTTTCGGGTGCGAGATGGTCGAGACCTTACAGCGATGCGGCATTGCCGCATGCGGCAAGCATTTCCCGGGGCACGGTGATACCGGAACAGATTCCCATATAGGGCTTCCTGTCATTGACCGTAGCCTCCCGGCCCTTAAGAGACAGGAGCTGAGGCCCTTTCGAAGTGCCATAAGGGCCGGGGTCAAGATGATGATGCTGGGACATCTGAGCGTCCCTGCAATAGACGCTTCAGGCGCGCCCATGTCCGTTTCCCGCAAGGCCGTCTCATTCCTGAGGAGAGAAATGGGATTTAAGGGCATATTGATAACGGATGCCATGAATATGGGCGGAGTGGGGAAATTCTCCGAAGAGGAGGCGTCTCTAAGGGCAATCAATGCGGGGTGCGACATACTGCTCCATCCTTCAGACCCGGAAAGGACAGCGGACTATCTCAGGAGAAGGGGGGCCTCTTTTCACCCGCGGCGCCTGGACCGCTTCCGGGCGGGTCTTAAACGTCTTCGGCCCACGACGCCGCCGCCTTTTGACAACCACCTCAGACTTTCACGTGAGCTGACCGAGAGGGCGATCAAGACATCGGGCAGATTCAGTGTCCGGAGCAGACCTTTTGTAGTCGTTCTCAATGATGAACAGGAGGAAAAGGGAGCAGCTTTCCGCAAGCGTCTGAAGGCCAATCTGAGGGAGGCGCAGTTCCATACTCTCAGACAGGGTTCAAGGACCCGGAGAATAAGCCCTCCTGAAGGGGCCTTCACCGTAGTAGCAGTATTCTCTGAAACCAGGGCCTGGAAGGGGGGCGCAAGCAGCTGGCTTCGCGACACTTTGTCGGACGTTGCGGGCAAGGCAGATCTCCTTATTTCATTCGGCAGTCCCTACCTCCTGCCTCATCTGAAGAACGCCGCCCGGATGTATGCCTTCTGGGACGACAAGACAGCCCAGGAAGCGGCAGCGGACATCATTTCGGGAAGGTTGGCAAGATGAACGACACCGGCGAAGTAAAACACATGATAAGGGCCGAAAGCGAGGCCAGGATAAACCGCCTTCAGGCACGGCTCAGGGAAGAAGGTATCGACGGCGCCCTGCTGGTCTATTCAGTCGACCTTTACTATTTTACCGGATCGCGCCAGAACGGGGCGCTCTGGGTTCCTGCCGACGGCAGACCGGTACACTTGGTAAGGAAGAGTTACACGCGGGCCAGCCGCGAGAGCGCCGTAGCCGACGTCAGGCCTTTTCCCCCGAGCGGCGAATTTTCCTTTCTCTTCGACGGGGCTATCAGGAAGATCGGGCTCACTTTAGACGTACTGCCCGTTCAGTCCTGCCTTTTCTACAAGAGGCTTATTCCCGGAAGGGAGTTCGTCGATATCTCGATGATCAACAGGGAACTCCGGTCAGTGAAGTCGGCCTTCGAACTGAAACAAATGAGGCTCAGCGCCGGAACACTCTGCGAGGTTTTCAGCGAGGTCCCGGGATTCCTCACCTCCGGGATGAGCGAACTGGAACTGTCCGCCGAGTTCGAGTACAGGCTGCGAAAGTCGGGGCATGAAGGATACCTCCGCATGAGGGCATTTAACCAGGAGACGACAGGACTTGCTGTCGCCGGCGAAAGCGCTGCAACGCCCGGCTGCTTTGACGGGCCGATCACCGGCAAGGGACTCTCCGCCGCCGCCCCCTACGGTCCTTCTTCGTCCGTCATCGGGCAGAACGTCCCTGTCGTCATTGATTACGGGGTGGCTGTCAACGGATATATGGTGGACATGACCCGCATCTTCGTGATAGGAAAGCCCGCCCCCGAAATAAAGAGCGCCTTTGAAACAGCAATCGCTATACAGGCATGGCTGGCAGAAAACCTGAGGGCCGGGGAAATATGGGAAGATCTCTTCCAGGGCGCCTCACGCATGGCTGAGGCGGCAGGCCTGCGCGATTATTTCATGGGATATCCGGGCGAGCAGGCGAAGTTCGTCGGTCACGGCGTCGGCCTCGAATTGGATGAACTGCCGGTGCTGGCCCCGAAATTCAGGTTCCCTCTCCAGCCGGGGCATACCATAGCAATCGAGCCGAAGTTCGTCTTCCCCGGCCTGGGGGCCGTGGGAATAGAGAACACCTATGCCGTAACCGATTCGGTGTGCGAGAAGCTTACCACACTTCCGGATGATATGGTTTACCTTTAGTAAGAAGCTTTGTCCCGCAGACGGCGCATGACTGAAATGAAGCCGAAGTCCCCCTTCATTTAAGGAGGAATCGAATCAAAGAGCCTCCATATCCTGGCATGCCTCGGGGGTTATCATGCCTTTCGGGAATTGAACCCACTCACCCTGGCCGCAGCTTTCAAAATTTATAATTCAGATTTCGCCAGGATCGGATAGAATGAAATGAGAGGAACAAATGACCGACGGAGGATTTGAAGAAAGAACGGACGTTCCGGGCAACTCCCCCATCCCGCCCCGCGACTGCGGGCTCTTTGCAGGCAAAGTGCTCATCGCGGTGCTGATCACTGCCGGGATTCTCTTCCTATGTCTTCTCCTGTGGGCGGAATCGGGCATTTTCCTGCTTGCCTTCGGGGCCGTACTCTTCGCCATCTTCATCCGTGGATTGAGCGCACCACTCAGCAGGGCCTTGAAGCTTCCTTTCTTCGTTTCGGTCATTGCAGTAATCCTGGCTATCGGGGGGATTTTGTATCTCTCGTTCTCCCTGCTTACTCCCCATGTTGCCGCACAGGCAAATGAACTCGGGCAGAAGCTGCCCGATGCGCTGGCACATATCCGGAACCGGATCCAGGAAAACCCCCTTGGGAGGGAGATACTGCGACAGATGCCCAGTTTTCGGGATCTGCTCGGGGGCGGGACGCTCCTCGCCGAGGCAAAGGGAATTTTCTCCATTACATTCGGAGTGGTCATCGACGCATTCATCTTTTTTTTCGTCAGCCTCTATCTGTCCTTCGACCCCCGCGTTTACATCAAAGGGTTCCTCCGCCTGGTGCCTCCCGAAAAGCGGCAGCGCGCCGCCCACATCTTCAATGCCCTTGCGGTTACACTGCACAGATGGCTTGCAGGGAGGCTGCTCGGAATGGCGCTGGTAGGACTCCTTACCGGGATAGGGCTGAAACTCGTAGGTATCCCCCTCGCCCTGACGCTCGGGCTCTTCGCAGCGCTTCTGACCTTTATCCCCTATCTGGGAGCCATAATGTCAGCCGTACCGGCAGTACTGCTCGCACTGCTGGACAACCCCATAAAGGTGGTCTACGTCATAGGACTTTATCTCCTTATCCATACCTTTGAAGCCTACTTTGTGAGCCCGATGATTCAGCAGCACCAGGTTCTTCTGCCTCCGGTGATAATTATAATCGCGCAGATATTACTGGGCGTCTACGCCGGTCTTCTCGGGCTCATCCTTGCCACGCCGCTGACTGCGGCAGCCGTCGTCATCATAAAGATGCTGTACATCGAGGATGTACTCGGAGAAAAAGCTGATGTCCCGGGAGGGACATGAGCCCGCGTGTTCCGGGCACTGACTGGACTACCCAGCGGCGCTGCCGGACTTCAGTCGGGTAACATTACTTCATGCGGAGCGCTCCTGCCTCGGGCGACACCAAAGGCACGGGACCGGAATGACGAAATTCATAGGCGCTCAACTCAAGTTTGATTAAGAGAGGGAGGTACGGAATCTTTTGGCACCATGCCTCCCTTCCTGTCTTACGCCACCTCGGACTCCGGGCAGAAGTCGCTGCCCAGGATTGCCCTGAGGTCCTCCTCCGGGGTAGGGGCAATGGGTCTGATACCGAATTTCTTCACCAGGAAGTCGAGAACATTCGGTGTAACGAAGGCCGGCAGGGAAGGCCCTAACCGGATGTCCTTAATGCCCAGGTGAAGCAGCGTAAGGAGTATTGCCACAGCCTTCTGCTCATACCACGAGAGTATCAGGGAGAGCGGCAGCTCGTTGACGCCGGTGTTGAACGCCCCGGCAAGGGCGAGCGCTATCTGAACAGCCGAGTAGGCATCGTTGCACTGGCCCACATCGAGGAGTCTCGGAATGCCGCCGATGTCGCCCAGGTCCCTGTCGAAGAACCTGAACTTTCCGCAGGCGAGAGTGAGCACCACGGTGTCTTTCGGCGCCATTTCGACGAACCGCGTGTAGTAGTTTCTTCCCGGCTTTGCGCCGTCACAGCCGCCGACCAGAAAGAAGTGACGGATCTGCCCGTTCTTCACCGCGTCGACGACCTTGCCGGCAACACCCAGCACCGCATTTCTTGCAAAACCGGTCATGACCTCGGCCCCGGCGACATCCTCTTTAAAACCCGCCATTTCGAGGGCCTTTTCGACAACGGGGGTAAAGTCCCTGTCGGGTATATGTCTCACGCCGGGCCACCCCACAAGGCCGCAGGTGAAAATATTGCCGGTATACGAATCAAGAGGCCTCTGAAGGCAGTTAGTGGTCATTAATATCGCGCCTGGAAACCTCGCAAACTCCTTCTGCTGGTTCTGCCACGCCGTGCCGTAATGTCCGTAGAGGTGGGGATACTTCTGCTTCAACCCCGGATATCCGTGAGCGGGAAGCATCTCACCGTGTGTATAGACCGATATGCCCCTGTTTTCGGTCTGCTTCAGAATCTCTTCAAGGTCCTTCAGGTCATGGCCCGAGACGAGAATCGCCTTTCCTCTCCTTGCTCCGAGGGGTACCTTTGTCGGCACGGGATGTCCGTAGGTACCCGTGTTTGCGCCGTCAAGAAGTTCCATTGTTCTCAGGTTGATCTCTCCGCACTTCAATGCCAGACCCACCCAGTCGTCGAGACCGAGATCGGTCCTCGTCATGGCCGCCAGGGCAGCATGCATGAAAGCAAATACCGCATCGTCCTCCTTCCCCAGGATCAGGGCGTGATCGGCATAGGCGGCCACACCCTTCAGCCCGAAAAGTACCATGTCCTGGAGAGACTGTATGTCAGGGTCGATCTCCTTGCCGGGCACATTCTCTTTGACCGCCCTGCCCTGCCCCGTCAACTCATCGAGACTCCTGGCAGGAACAAAGGTTACGCTCCCGTGCTTAAAGTCCACGGCGGCGCCTGAGGAGTTCACCTTTTCCTTAAGCGACTCCCTCAGTTCGACTGAACGCCTGATGAGAGACTCGAAACGCAGTGCGTCGAAATCAACGTTCGTAAGGGTCGAAAAGAGCGCCTCCGACGTAAAAACATTCACGTCCCTGTCGTTGATACCGACCTTGCGTCCTGCCTCCGCAAAGAGCGCCAGCCCTTTCAGCGAGTGTACGAGAAGGTCCTGCAGAGCAGCCACCTCTTCGCTCTTTCCGCATATCCCCGTCTTCTTTGTGCAGCCCTTTCCCCCGGCCGCCTGTTCACATTGGTAACAAAACATATAAACCTCCGGAAATATTTTTTTTGCCCGGCCATTGATCTGGCTTCATCTTAATATAGACTTTCAGGCCCCGGCCCGGTATGATATTGATCATATGGCTGGACAAAGAATCCATAAGCCGACAGTCAAGGAGGCGTGCGCGACGGGAATATCCAATTCCTCGCTTAATTGTGGGAGAAACCAGTACAAAAGTATCAGACAAGTACCGATACCGCCCACGATCTTATTAGGCTAACACTAAACACAAGCTGTCTTACATAAGAGGCGATTGCGCCTTTCAAACTGTGGAAAATCAGCTCGTGAAACGGGCAAGGACAAGGAGGATTTTATGAGGCAAAGGGTTTTAGCTTTACTGGCAGGAGCAGGTTTTTTGCTTGCAGCCGTCACGGCATTTGCAACGTCGACGATCCATAGCGAATTCCTGGCCAAATATCCGTCGGCCACGGACTTCAGTTGTGCATTATGCCACAACACTTCGGTGGGCACCAGCACTTCGACGCTCTATTACTATGGCGCCGCCCTTCATAGTGATCCCGTCAATTCCGCTAACTCTATCACTACGTCGAATCCGTCACAGGCGCAGTTTAACGCTGCCGCTACAGACATTGAGCCGTTGGATTCCGACGGCGACGGATATTCGAACATAGCCGAGATCAATGCCGGGACTAACCCCAGTGACCCTTCAAGCCACCCAACGCCTACACCCACTCCTACTCCTACACCTTCGCCTACTCCTACACCTTCGCCTACTCCTGCGGCAGCGACAATGCCATGTCCGACAGGTGATGGCGTTTTCGGAATCTATGCCCCGGCGGAAAGTCCCGTGGTAAGCACCGACCCGGCGACGGCACAACCAGTCGGCATTGTGGTTGAACAGAATGCCGATGTTGACATTCTCCTCAATGCCGCCTTCGATTGTCCGGTAGATGTCACATTGAGCTTATACGCACCCGGCATAGATCCTCAGGATGTCTTTTTCGTCGGTTCTACCGGGGTCGAGCGTCTCTCGGAATCGTCGGCAATGGCAGAGACGGACGATAGCTCCGGTGGCTCTGCAAATCAGTTATGGAAGAAACTTGAGAATCTCGTTCTTTACAAGACAAATGTGTCGGAGGTGAATGTGGGGCCGGAGGAGCTTCACGCGGTCTTCCCCCCCGGGGTGTACGTGGTCACTCTCGGTGTAACGCCACACGGTGCGGAAGGTCAGTCCTCATACCGCTGGACGACTTTCTTCGTAGCTCAGTAATGCGAAAGTCGGGCCCGGCCGTCCTCAAAAATGAAGGGCGGCCGGGCCCTTCCCTTCCCCCCGTAACTCTTTCCCCGCGGCAGACGACATGAACCGGCAATTCGGCCTGTGCTGGGAAGACTGAGTTCATTGTTGAAACAGATTATGATAGATTAATAACAGGAACCTGCCCAACATGGAGGAGCCGATTAAAGAGAACGTACTGATTACGATATCGCGGCAGATGGGAAGCGGCGGAGCATATCTCGGCCGCCGCGTGGCAAACAGACTGGGCTTCAGGTACGTTGACAGAGACATCCTGAAAGAGGCAACACAATATCTCGGGGAAAGCGAAGAGAACATCACTTTCAGGGAAGAAAGGGTTTCAGGTTTTCTTGAAAACCTTCTGAAGGGCTTTATTTACGGCAGTCCCGAGACCGCATATGTGCCGCCTTCCATTCGGCCGGTATACGACATCGACCTCTATAACGCAGAGGCCAGGATAATCGCTGGCATCGCCGACCGGGACAACGCCGTCATCGTCGGAAGAGCGGGCTTTCACGTGTTGGAAGGCCGTCGCGGGCTTGCCAGCGTCTTTCTCCATGCGCCCGAAGACTTCCGCCTCCGGCGCGTTACGGAAGGTTATCACATGTCCATTCCGGAGGATGCAGCGGCGCTGATAAGACAGTCGGATGTTCAGCGCAGACGGTTCATAAAGACGGTTGCAGGAGTCGAATGGACCGATGCGCGGTGCTATCATCTGAGTATAAATACCGGCGCGGCCGGTCTGGCTGCCGCCGAAGACATGATCCTGCAACTGGCCGAAAAAGTCCGGAACAGTATGGACGGATAGCCGGGACTTCACTTCGCCCGCTCAATACCGCCAGTAGGGCCAGGGACCGAAAGGGGGGCCCCAGTATGGACCGTAGTAGGGGCCGTACCCGTACCAGCCGTAACCGTAATAGTAGGGAGGATAATAGGCCTTACGTACCTGCCAGAGATGGATCTCCCTGACGCTGATCACCGGATAGGTATAGGTCATCTCGCCGATCTTCCTTTTTTCCGGGCTGATGATTTTTCCGGCCACGGTCACCTTGCGCCCCTCCCTGTATATTGCCGGATCCAGATAACCTGAAGTTGTGGCGATAAATCTCCCCTGTGAGTGTTCGCTGTCCCCGGGCTCCCCCTCATGATCCAGGGGAGTTTGAAGGACCACCACCTCCGTGCCTTTCTTGTGATTTATCGTTTCAATGACGATGCCGCCCCAGATCACGACAGATCCGGTGTACGCACCCGGCTCCTTAAGCACAGAAGTGAAAACGGGACCTCTCTCGGCTTCCTTCCTCAACCCTTTCGAGATCGGATAGGCACAGGCGGACAGCACAAATAAAATTGCGATACAGACAAGAAGACTTCTGCGGCCAATCATCTCCGTGACCTCCTCAGACTACAGGTTAGCAAGCAATTAATGAGGGCGACCCCTTTTCCGGAAATCGGACAGGAACAGCCGAAGGCAAGACGAAAAAAGAAAAGGTAGAGCGAAAAATCCCTAGTCGGCAGCGTCCCTGTCGAAGCCTCCTTCACCTCGGTAAACCATAACCAACCGGCTATTTCCATCTTATCACCTTTTTTTTGTAAACGAAACAGGATGCGGCAGTTCAGGGAACTATCCGGTTTGAAAATTCCCCGCTTAAATGATAAGATGTTTCTATGGCGGCCTATTATTTGGTGGCCGTCTACAACGTATGCTTTAAGCTGACCGTCATTGTCCGACCGGACCGGCTAATCCGGCAACTGCAGGGTTTCTGGTTTTTCCTGACTGTCCCGGACGTGGTCCGGGATCAGGCCTGACAATGGCAAATGAGGACAGGCTCTGTTTTAGCGCAGGTGTCATCCCGGCTCTGGAGGGACGATAACCGGAGAAAGAGGGCAGGACGGCAAATATGTTTCCCTTTCCAGGACTGGTTGAGAATTTCCCGGCAATCGGCCTTTTCGTTCTCCTTCTTCTCGGGGTGATAGGCTTTCCTTTTCCGGAAGACGCCATACTCCTGACGTGCGGTTTTCTCATCGCCAGGGGTTCTGCTGTGCCTGCACTAACCCTCATTTCCGTATATTGCGGCCTCCTCCTGACAGACTTCATCCTCTATTCGGTCGGCAGGAAATACGGCAGAATGGTGATCACGCACAGGAGGTTCAGCCGGATACTTTCCCGGGAAAAGCTTTCCAGGATGGAGAGGGCTTTCACCGGAAAAGGCGTTCTCGTAATCCTTTTAGGCAGACAGATCCTTGGTATCAGATCGCAGGTCCTGCTTTCGGCGGGCGTGATGAAAATGCCATCGCGCAGGTTTCTTCTTTCGGATGCCGTCTCCGCCATGATCACGCTCACGCTCATCGCCGGGACCGGATACCTGGGAGGCCATAACCTTGAGGCGCTGCGAAGGCACATTTCCCGGATCAGCTTCGCCGCACTGATATTCCTGACAGTTCTTTTCGTAATTTATTTTGTCTTCAGATATCTCCGCTCCAGGCGAAGCGAAGTGAGGCCTGATATTCCAAACGAGCCCGACAATTGACCTTACAGTTGCGATGCAGCGCGGAAGGAACATCAAAAAAGTCTTGTAATGACGACATGATCTATCCATCTTCCACATAAATGACTGACGTTCAGTGACTTCCGGAAAATGGCTGGCAGACCCCTCTCAAGGGCTGTGAGGTGTCGCTACAAGACATTTTTCGTTGCCCCTTCCACGCTTTTCAGAGAATCTTTTGCGGCAATGGGGTTAACTCTGCAGTTTCATCAGTTTCAGGAAGGATTACGCTGATATATAGCCCCTCATGAGCAGGGACGGCTCTCGGAAGATGTCCCCCTTTCCCTTATTCGATCATTGTGAAGAAAACTTAATTGGGTTTTGAGTGTTTTTTGTGCGATTATAAACAGGACGATGAAAAAGTTTCTGCAAGAAAGGAGAACCGGATGAGATCAAAGAACGTTTTATTTTGGGTAGCGGGCCTGCTCCTGACGGTCGCGTTGACGATGCCGTTGAACGCACAGGCCGGGATAAACGTAGACATCGGGATAAACCTGGCCCCGCCCGCCTATGTCATTCACAAGCCCCCGCCGGTTGCCGTTATACCGGGCTCTTATGTATACTTCGTCCCGGGTGTCCGGCTGGATATACTGTTTTATCACGGATATTGGTACCGGCCTTACGAGGGGCGCTGGTACAGGGGAAGAAGCTACAATGGTCCCTGGCATCAAGTCGTCACCAGGAGAATACCTTCCGCAGTCCTGCATATTCCGCCGGATTACAGGCGTTCGAGACATTCTTACAGATCGGTCCCATACGGCCGCATGGAGAAGAACTGGAGAAAATGGGAAAGGGACAGGTATTGGGACAGAAGTAATATGAAGCACGTCAGGGAGAGGCGTGTGGAAGACAGAAGGGACAACCAACGGGAGCACGGCCGGCACGGCAATCGCGGAAGAGGAGCTGGCCGTTACGATTAAACAGGAAAATCCTTGCGACTCATGTCAAAAGGCATGCAGGAGGGAGATAGCAGGTCTTTCTCTTCCATACGTGCTTCTGCACTCGACAGAATCAGTACCCCTTACAGGCCCCGGTGAGAAGGTCCAATCCCCGGGGACGTCTCCTTTTTTGATAAGAGATGCGTGCTTGTATTAACATATTAAGAGGACGCTTTATAAAAGCGGCTTACAACTATCCCTTAAAAGGAGGTTATTGCGCTATCGGGAAAAAGCATAGTCGTGGGAGAGAAGAAGTACAGTTGCAGCACCACCCTCATTAATTTCGACACTATCCTCAGGACTTCCTCATTTCTGGCTTCACTTTTTGTCGCGTGCAGAAAAAGAATGTTATGAAAATCATGAATCCGATCAATCCGATAAAATTAATCGGACGGGCGGGAAGAATCGTTGTATTACTGTCTCTTTGCGGGCTGTTCGCCTTTCCGGTCGTATCATACGGCAGCGTCAAGCCGGCGGCAATCATTGATTTCAGCGGTTCTCCGGGCGCCAGGGGATTGCCCGAAGGCTGGAGTTTGAAAGTACACCAGGGAAAGGCGCAGGCCAACCTTCTCGCCCAAGACGGCGAAAGGGTGCTCCACATGAAATCTGTAAGATCGTCCTTTGCGCTGGAACATGATGTGACTATAAACGTCCGGAAGTATCCCTGCCTGGTCTGGACGTGGAAGGCCGTCTCTCTTCCGCCCAAAGGGGATGTGAGGGAGAGTTCCAGGGACGACCAGGCGCTCCAGTTGCTCGTCGCCTTTAAGGACGGCCGGGTCCTCAGCTATGTCTGGGATGCAAACGCCCCTGCAGGGACCGTGGTAGACCGGTCAATTCCCTGGCCGTTCTCCATCAAAATAAAGGTGATCGTCGTCCAGTCGGGCCGCTCCGATTTGGGGAAATGGGTCACGAATGAGAGAAATGTCTATGAAGACTACAGGCGACTTTTCGGAAAAGAGCCCCCTCGCGCTGATCGTATCAGGGTCCAGATGAACACCCAGCACACCGGTTCGAGCGCGGAAGGTTTCGTGCGCGACGTCGTCTTCAGCAGGAAGACCTTCGTGGCAGAATCCGATATCCCCGGAGTCCGTGTAGTCGACTCCTCCGAGCAGTAAAGGACCTCTATACGTCTCTTCCCCCGGGCAACGAATGCACCCGTCGGGAATTCCTCCTGCCACCGAGCCTCAGGGAAGATCGGGCGGCACGGCGCCCGTCCTTTCTTCCCTCGAACTCTCTCCTGGCGAGCGGAAGAAGCAGACGTTTCAGAAAGTAATGGCCGTGCAGCCGCATGAGAAACTCGCGGGGACGACTGCCGGCGAGCTTCCCTGCAAGAAACCGGTAGCCCGTGTTTCCGCATCTTTCGAATAGATATCTGTTCACCAGCGATGTCTCGATCATCGGCTTCAGGTCTTTCCTCCAGAGCTCGTCGTAATCTGAGCCGTCAATGATACTTCTGGCCGCCAGGTATCCGGAGAGTATGGCGTATCTCATCCCGAAACCCCGGAGACAGTCCTGGAAACCCGCAGCCCCTCCAACATATAACTTGCCACCCCTAATCTGAGAATCGCCGATCGAGAAATCCCCGTAACTGCCGAACCTCTTTTCATTCCTCATGGTCATGCCGAGGCTGTCCCTGAAGAACTTCACCGTCTTTCCAAAGCATCCATTAACCCTCCCGTACTCTCTGTAGAGAACGGCCGCCATGGTCCCGCGTCCCTCGCTTACGAGGAGATAGGCATAACCTTTCGGGGCGATTCCGTCATCGAGGATAACAGCGGCGCCGTCTTCCATATCGGTCTCGAAAGTAGCCCCGGCTGCGACTTCCTTAAAACCCCTGGGGCCGGCAGCTACAACGGCCTTACCGCAAATGGCGCCCACGTCTATGCGCTGATTGAACCGGATATCCACGCCCAGAGAGAGGGCCTGTTCCTTCAAACCGGCATCAAGCGCACCGGCCATCGCCCCTCTTCTTATGAGATAGAAGATGGGCCTGTCGGACCAGACCCAGACCGGTGTGCTTTCAGCCGCAAACACCACCCCTCCACGATAGGGCTTGCACAGGAAATTCAGGTCAAGGGCAAGATCTCCGAGGAATTCGGCCGCGTCCTCTTCGGAACTCCAGTTTTCGAGCCCCTGAAACTCTCCGTTGAGCCGATGTCCCACATCGGGAGCTTTCTCATATACGGTCACGCCGTATTGATTTTTCGCAAGAACGATAGCGGCACTGAGGCCCGCCGGCCCGGCCCCTATGACGGTAATCCGCTCTTTCATGCATCATTCCCTCGCAAACGTGTTATAAAGCCATCCCACTATCACGCCACCGAGCCCAAGGTCGACAAACCCGTAAAAGAATGCCAGTACACTTCCCAAAGGTGAAATGGTATAGCCCGGGTAAACCGAGCCCGCGATGACCTCAAGAAAAGATTTCCCGTAACCGGTAAAATAGGACAGAAGGGTTGTCGCGAAAAGAACGCCTCCCCAGACTATCCCCAGGGACAGACCGAGCGCCAGTGGTTTTATTTTCATCTTCTTCTCCTTCGGGAAGCATGCTGCCAATGTTTGTTCTTCCCTTTATTTCAAGCTTACCACTCGAAAGGCCGTCTTTAAAGGCGGTGCCGAAAAGTCCGCTTTTGATCCCCGTCGTAAGGAGTTTATTCCCGACTTTTCCCTTATTTTTCAACTCGACAGCCCGGGGTCTCCGTGGTTGATAGCTCTTTTCATGCAGCCTGAGGGTAAAGAATGCCGGCAGGTCTATGCGGTCAGATATGTGTTAACAAGCTTCAGGAGTTCCTGGGTCTGGATAGGCTTGGGAAGGTATGCGTTTGCGCCGATGGAAAGAGCCCTTTTCCTGTCTTCCTCGGCGCCCTCGGTAGTAACTATTATGACGGGTATATGCTTGAAAGCGGGGTTGCCCCTCACAAGGCTGACGAGTTTCAGCCCATCCATCACGGGCATGTTGATATCGGCGAGGATGAGGTCCACTTTCTCCGATGAAAGTTTCTTGAGGGCGTCCACGCCGTCCGACGCTTCGATCACCCTGGAATTGGGTATCCTCTTGACAGCGAAACTGATGAGCTGTCTCATCGTCGGCGAATCTTCAACAACAAGAATGTTCGGCATTTCACGCTCTCCTATTTTTTCGGTTTCTCTTTAAGAAGATCGAGAAAACTCTGTATCGTTGTCAGCTTTCTTTCCGACTGGGTATACATCCTCGATGAAAAAATGGCCGTGGCTGCATGACCTGCAAGCAGGTTGAAGAGCTCGTAATCGACGTTCGTAAAGCCTTCCTTCTGCATCAGAAGCTTATAGATGGAGATTACCCCTATGACATGTTCCTTGATCTTCAGCGGAATACAGACGATGGGTTCATGGGTGTTGATGTCCCCCCCGCCGTCCAGGTTGTCGGCAAAATAACTTTCACCGCTCCTTGCAACCGTCCCTATCGTACCCTCGCCGATCTTTACCTTGGGCGCATCCGCCACGCTCATCCCTTCCGCGCTCACGGGCACAAGCTCGTTGGCCTTCTCATCCATAAGAAGTATCGCGAATTTCTCGGCTCCTATCAGATTTATGACAATCTCAAGAACTATCCTGAGGACCTCGGTGAAATCAAGGGTGGAGTGGAGCTGATAACTGGCGACATAAAGGTTTGCAAGGTTGTTGTTTTCCTCTTCAACTTCTATATATTTGGATGCGAAGTCCTTGTTTTCCTCCTCCACCTGTCTGAACCTCTCCTTGAGCGAGTTGAGCTCATCCCCGATCATACGTATCCTGTCCTCATAGAGTTTGATCCTCGCCTCGTCGCCCGACCTCTCGACAGACTCCTCAAGCTGGGCGACCCTGTACCGGAGCTTCTCGTTGTCCTTCAAAAGCTCCTTGGTGAATTCCTCGCCTTTCCTGAACATCTGCAGGAATTCATCCGCCCTGTTAATGTGCCCTGAATCCTTTTCCACTAATTCCTCTTCTTGTTCACCAAACGCATTATTTCCGCCGGGACCTCGGACAGAGGCAAAACAGCTTCGGCAGCACCGGCCTTTATCGCCTCTCCCGGCATCCCGAAAACAACGGCGCTCTGCTCCGATTCTGCTATAGTATAACCGCCTTTTGTTTTAATTTCCAGCATCCCCTTTCTCCCGTCATTGCCCATGCCGGTTAGGATGACACCCATGGAATTCGCACCGAAATTGTCCGCCACCGACCGCATCATATAATCGACCGACGGCACGTATTTGTCACTCAGCTTCCCCTCTTTCAGCCGCACGATCCGCTTCGCTCCCCTCGCCTCAAGGCCGAGGTGATATCCTCCGGGACAGATCAGCGCGGTACCGGCTTCAACGGGATCGCCCTCTTTCGCCTCCCTGACATTCAAAGGGGACAACTTGTTCAACCGCTCGGAGAGAGGCTCCGTGAATCCCCTGGGCATATGCTGGCTGATGAACATCGCCGCCTGAAAATCAGGCCCCAGCCTGGTCAAGATAATCTGCAGCGCAGCCGGCCCTCCAGTGGAGGATCCTACCGCCACGGCCTGTATGGCACTCTCCTCCCGCCCTGCATTGATGGCAGGTTCGTCCCTTCCAAGAAGTTCGAGATTCTTGCTCAGGATGTCCATGCGGATATTCTTGATTCCCTTGACCTTCTGCACGAGGTCTTTTCCGATGCTCTGGAGCTCGATGGACGCACGTCGGGTGGGTTTGGCAATGAAGTCGACAGCGCCGAGTTCCAGTGTTTTGAAGACCGTCTTTGAGTCGTTATATGAACTCACCATTATGACCGGGGTCGGCCTCTGTATCATCAGCCACCTGAGGAACGCAAGACCGTCCATCTCGGGCATTTCAAAGTCCAGAGTTATAATATCGGGTTCCAGCCTCAGCGTCTTAGCCATTGCATCCCTGCCGTTGCTGGCAATGCCCACGACTTCAAGGCTTGCGTCTTTTTCCAGCATCTCCTTGATGAGCTGTCTCGTATATGCCGAGTCGTCTACAATGAGTATTTTCGTCTTCAATGCGATATACCTCTTGAGGAATTCTCAGGACTCATACCCTTGACGGTATGGATCTCCGTGCCGCCGTCCCGCTTACCGCTTCACCGGCTTCTGGTAAACCATGTCGTTTTTCAGGTGTCTGAGGGTAAAAGCCGTCGAAATATTGATGAGAGATTCAGCGTGTCCGAGGAGAAGATAACCCCCGTCGAAAAGCCTGTCGTAAAATATGTCTATTACCTTTCTTCTGGATAAGCTGTCAAAATATATTAATACATTTCTGCAGAATATTACATCCATTTTGCCCAGGAATGTTGTCTTGTGGGGATCCAGGAGATTAAGATAACTGAAGTTTACGTTTTTCCTGGCGGCGTCGCTGATCCTGAAGCAGCCGTCATCATCGTAAAAATATTTTCTGAAAAAATATGGATCTATCGTGCGGAAAGAGTTCTTCCTGTATATCCCCTTGCGGGCGGCCTGCAATACACGCTGGTTTATGTCGCTTCCATGGATCTCGATATCCCAGCCGGCCAGGCCTTGCATCTCTGCGACAAGCATAGCAACGGTGTAAGGCTCTTCACCGGTCGAGCAGCCCGCAGACCATATTCTCAGCATCCGGCTGTCTCTCTTGACCTCCTTCAATTCCTCCAGTATTTCGGTACTGAAGGCCCTCAACTGGTTCTGTTCCCTGAAGAAATATGTTTCGTTGACCGTCAGCACGTCGATGATTGCCGAGAGTTCCTCGTCGGCGTTTCTGTCGTAACGAAGCAGACGGTAATAATCCCTGAAGTCGTCCAGGTGATGACTTCTAACACGGCGGGTCAGTCTTTTTTCAAGAAGATACCGCGTCCCGTCATCGAAAAAAAGGCCGCAGTAGTCCCGAATAACATCCCTGATAAGTCTGAACACATCCTCGGGAAGGGATATTATTTCTTCTCTCTCAAACACGCAGAATCTCTTCGATCGTTTTAAGCACGGTGGGATCTTCTTCGCTGTCGAGAAGCTTTTCCAGTTCTTTCCTCACTTCCCCCTTCGCCATTTTGCCTAGTGCTTTCACAGAAGCGATCCTCGTTGCCCAGTCAGGGTCGCCCAGGAAGGAGATAAGGTCATCCTCGACACCTTCAAAGGACGAAAGTGCCATTATCGCCGTCCTCTTTATCTCCTCGTCCGGAGACGAAAGCACCCCGGTGATCGCCCTTCTGGCGTCATCCCCGCCGATCCTGCCCAATGATTCGATTGCGGTGGCTGCAACAAAGCCGCAGTTGTCATGCAAAAGTCCGATCAGGGGATCAACCGCTTTCTTTTCTCTTATCATCCCGAGCGACTTTGCGGCGGCCGCCTTCACAAAATTGTCCTTGTCGGAAGTGAGAATGACCAGCGAATCGAAAACACCCTCTCCGGGAATCGCTCCGAGGCTCAGCACGGCGGAAATCCTTATGTCGGGGTTTTCGTCGGTAAGAGCGAATACGAGATACCGCACCGCCTCTTCCGTCCCGATCGCCGCCAGTGCCGCCACAACGGCCTTTCTCACCTTAACCTCTTCGTCCTTCAGCACAAAACCGAGTTCCCCGACTGCCGCCGAGGCCTTCATATTTCCCAGTAGATAAGCCGCATTCCTCCTGAGCACGGCTTCCCCGCTCCTGAGCATGCCGATTATCTCGTCTTTATCAAGTGCGGCTCCGAGATTCGACAGTGCGAGCACGGCGGACTCCTGGACATCTTCATAAGGGTCAATCAGGAGCTTTTTCAATTTGTCAACAGCCCTGGGGTCCTCCAGTTTTGCTATACTTACCGCTGCGGCGGAACGGACGTGTCCGTCTTCGTCTGTCAGCATCTTTTCAAGGATATCGTAATAAACGGGTGAAACGATCTCCGATGTGACTTCACACATAAAACGCCTCTGGTGAGGATTGTCTGCATCGAACAGCTTTAGTAATGACTCGGGATTATCTCTGCCGATGAATACCAGCGCCTTTCTGATGTCGTCGGCGAACCCGTCTTCCTGCGAGATTTCCAGCAGCGGACCGTAAGCGGCCTCGTCCTTCATGAGACCCAGCAGCAGGATGGCGGAGATCCTGGCTTCCCGCTTCTTCGACCACGCGTGTTTTATGAGCAGCTTCACAGCCCTGTCCTCCAGGGTCCTCTTCATTTCCCCGGTGATGGTCTCGGCGTCGACTCCCTTATGATAGAATTCGGCAATCGTCTTCAATGCCCGTTCCTGGATATTTATTGAGGGATCTTCGAGCAGGGGGATAATACTTGACAGGGATGACGGTTCGGCCAGGCGCCCGAGCGCCTGCAGGACAGGTTCTCTCAGGGGCTTGATCCCGAGGGCGCGAAGCAGGTGAGGCACCGCCTTCCTGTTCCCTATTCTCCCAAGTGCGTCGGCGGCCGGATAGGCGGTCCAGAGGTCTCCGCTCTCGACTATCTCAATGAGAGCGTCCACGACTGAAAGCTCTCCGACCTTGCCCAGGTGTTCGACCGCCGTGGCCCTCACGTTCTCATCTTCGTCCCTCAGAGCATCGAGCATCAGCGGGATGGACCTGGGGTCCCTGTGTTCGCCGAGAACATCGATCACGAATTTTCTGACATCACGGTTGGGCGTCTGAAAAGCCTCGATAAGAAATGCAGTCGCCTTCCTGCCAAGCCGGACAAGGGCCTCTATGGCGGAGTTCCTCGCTCCCGCGTTGTCTTCGATGTATAGAAGACCGATAAGGCCGCGGACATATTTTTCCAGGAGGTAGTCTTGCAGCAGCACATCCACAGCGCTCTTCCTAACGCGCCAGCTGACGTCCTCCATGGCCTTCAGCAGCAGCGGGATGCAGGAATCCGTCTTCATCCCGCGCATGCTTTCCACGGCTTCACGCCTCACGTCGACGTTACTGTCGTTGATCTGGCGCCTCAGCTTCTCCACCTATATCCTCAATCATTTCGATCGATTCTCCCAGCTTTATCTTCTCTTCGGAGGTCAACAGGTTGTCGATATTCAAGAGCAGGATGATTCTCCCTTCGTTCTTGCCGATACCGTGGAGATATTCGGTTTTAAAACCCCTGAACAGAGACGGCGGAGGCGTTATCTCCTCCGGCGACAATGCCAGGATCTCCTTGATTTCATCCACGAGAAACCCCGCCTTCTCCTTCTCGAAACGGACGATAATCACCCGCTCTTTTTTGCCGGCAGGTTTCGTACCGAACCGCCTCCGCAAATCGATCAGGGGTATGACGGAACCCCGCACGCTTATTACCCCTGCGAGAAATTCCGGCAGGCCGGGTATCGAAAATACCTCCTGGGGGGTTATGATCTCCACAACCCTCCCGATTCCGATACCGAAAATTTCATCGGCTATCCTGAAGACTGCGAACTTGTTCATCTATGTTGTCCTGAAAACCTCCATCTCCTCCTTAAGTGTCTCTATTTCGCCGGCGAGCGTGTTGAGTGATGTGGAGACGTCCTCCATGTCCTTGACGGTTGCTATGCCAAGGCTGTCGATACGTTCCATTTCCCGGATGATGCTGTCGTTCAGTCCCTTTTGCTGAGAGACGGCGTCGCTTATACCGCTTACGACATCATTCGCAATTTCGAGATTTTTTGAGATGCCTCTGATACCTGTCGCCTGCTCTTCGGTCCCCCTCTTGCTGAGATCCGCAACTTCCTTGACTTCCCCGGCTCCTTCCAGGAGGTAGCTGAGGGCATTGTCCTCTTCAGTCGTCGACTTTGCTATACTGTTCATCATCTTCCGGATGTCTTCTATCGCGGTCGTTATCTGCCCGAGCCCGAGCGACTGCTCCTCAGTCGCCCTCTCAATCGACTTCGTCATTTCAGTAGAATGTCCCGATGCGGTGAGGATTTCCCTGAGTGCATCTCCAACCTTTATGACAAGGGTATTTCCCTCCTCTACCTTAACTTTCGTCGAGTCTATCGAATGGACGGCGTCCCGTATGTCCTTCTGTATCGCATCGACGATGCCCCCGATCTCCCGCGTGGAACTCGCCGTCCTCTCGGAAAGGGCACGTATTTCGTCGGCAACGACGGAAAAACTCTTTCCGTGTTCGCCCGCCTGAACCGCGAGAATGGCTGCGTTAAGACTCAACAGGTTCGTCTGTTCAGTAACGTCCCTGATCACCGAAAGCACTTTCGCTATGTCCGACGACCGCGCACCCAGTCGCTCAACTATCTCGAACGACTTATTCACCTCGACAGAGATATTCTCCATGCCCTCGACGGCATCCACTATCGTCATCATCCCGGTCTCAGAGGTGATCTCCTTGACCTTCTCCGCCATCCTTGAGGACTCCCTGGCATGCTCCTCCACCTCCCGGACGGAAGCCCCTATCTCTTCGACCGAGGCGGATGTCTCTTCCACTGCCGACAACGCCTCATTGGAGTGTTTCGATATCTCCTTTGCGGTGTGGGCCAACTCGGCAACAACCGAATAGGAATCCTCGGTAGCCTTGAACAATCTCTGCGTATTCAACGCTATTTCGTCCGCCGTGGCTTTCATCTGTACAAGAGAAGACACGTTTTCCAGGGACACCCCCGACAACTTCTCGGCCTTTCCGCTTATCTCCGAATGGGCCTCATTGGCCCCCTGAATGGATTTTATGATGCCCTTAACGGAGTCCGACTGTTTCTTCGTGCTGCCTATGACATTGTTATAAGTTACGTCGACCTGCCTGATAGCCATCGAAACATTCACCGCGGTGGAATTCAGCTTCGATACGGTCGCAGAAAGTCTCTCTGCCAGAAATGCTATGCCCTTTGCTATGCTTCCTATTTCGTTCTCTCCGAGGGCCGGTACTTCCGTAGAGAGTTCTCCCATGGTTATCTTTTCTATCGCATCGTTGATGGCCGAGACCGGCTTCCTGATATTACTGTTGAAGAGGAACAGCATGGTAATGCCGACGGCCAGGAGCATGAAGAACTCGTAGAGGGAAATGCTGAAAAGACCGGCCGACATGGCGCCGTTGATGCTTCTGGCGTCATAACTCACGGCCAATTCGCCCACCTTTGATCCGGCGGCCACGACCGGAACATTCAGAGACAGGGCCTTTCTGAACAGGAAGGGGTTGAGGGACGACACGGCATAGTCCTCCTTCCTGACCATCTCCTTCACGACCTTTCCTTCGCCGTCGGTGACCCGGACAGACAGGATATCATCGTCCTTCATCATCTCCGCCATGGAGGTATCGATAGGAGCATAGTCATGGCTGAGAAGGGGGCCTGCACTGACTCCCGCCGTCATGACCGCCACCTTCTTTATCCTTTGCTGCAGCGACTCCAGAAGTGCCGACCGCATGTACCGGAAACCAATGGCGCCGCCTATCGACTGCCCTATGAAAAGGACTGCAAACAGGGCAGCCAGCAACTTTGCATTCAAGTATTTCCTGAATATCATCTCGCAGACCCCGCCTTCACTACAACCTCCTTCGGTTTCATACGATCCTCCTTGGATTCCGTTCCGGTCATCTTTCCTCAAACAGGCCCTATTCTCGACATCATCTTTCTGACCTCGTCATAGTCTTCATCGGATGCCGGAACGAACCCGGTATAACCGGCGTTGATGGACTTCAATATCATCGCGCCCTGCGGCGTTCCATCATTAAGAGAGATCAGCGCATTCCTCAATTCCGGGACCAGACGCGGTTCAAAGTCGTCCGTCACGCAAATATTAAATTCCGGTATATCTTCCGAAACCTTCAGGAATTTCAACCCCTCGCCCCTGAACCTCTCGGCTGTTGATTCCATCATTCCGCCCGCATCGAAATCGCCGCTGATCACGGCGCGGGCAACGTCGTCATGATGTCCCAGATAATTGTAATAATGCAGGTCTTTTATGTCCACACCCTCTTCGAGAAGCATGGCCCTCGGCACAATATGGCTGGAAGTCGAGTGGATGTCGCCGAAGGCGAAGGAGCGCCCCCTGAGCTCTTCAAGGGACTTGATCCCGCTGTCGTCACGCGTGACGATGACCGAGTGATGAAACGGCTTGCCGTCCGTCAAGGCCTTTACCAGCACCTGCACACCGTACTTCTCGCGGGCCTCTATGTATGTTGAAGGTGTCATAAAGCAGAGCTGCGTTATGCCCATCCCGATATCGTTTACGGCGGTCTCAAAATCCACGGTCACTTTGAGATCCATCCTGCGTTTCAATACTCCGCCCAGGTATTCCGCCAGAGGGTTGAACTTCTTGAACATGACTGCGGGCGATTCAAGCGGTACGACACCCATCCTGAGAAGACCGGAGGAGGTCCCCGTCGCGAAGACAAACCTTCCCATTTCCGTAACCGCCAGCTCCGAATCCTTCATTAGTTCCTTCACCAGCTGATCGAGCCGGAACGCACGCTCCCTGTTCTCCCCCGGAAGGTCCTTTATCTTCTGAAGGGAACCCCAGATCTGACCCGAGCCGACCTTCTGTTCATTTATCGCCCTCGATATCTGCTGGCTTTTGTCCGAGACGAGTTCCACCGCCTGAGAGATCTGCCTGCTGTTGAGGGACTGCTCGTTGGTCGCGGTCTTGATATGGACCGTGACATCGCCGACCTTCTCGGTAGCGTTCATAATTAACTGGATCCCCTTGTTCTGTTCCGTTGTCGCACTGGCGATCTTCGCGACCATGGAGAGCACCTTTTCCATCGCCGACGCAACAAACTGTGCCGCCTTCGCCTGCTCCACCGTCGCCTGTTCTATCGCCAAAGTCATTTCCGAAGATTTTTTTGAGCTCTCCACTATCTTCCTCAGCGCGTCAGCAGCCTCATTGGTGACCTTAAAACCCTTTTCGACCGACTGCAGGCCCTCGTTCATGGCCGCAACGGCGTCGCCTACCTCCTGTCTGACAGACTGTATCAGTTCGGCGATCTCCTGAGTGGACTCCGCCGTCCTGTCGGCCAGGTTCTTTATTTCGTCGGCAACCACGGAAAATCCTTTCCCCTGTTCGCCGGCCTGCGCCGCCAGGATTGCGGCATTGAGGGCCAGCATCGTTGTCTGGTCGGTCACCTCGTCGATAACTGTAAGTATCTTGCCGATTTCCTCGGAACGTCCACCGAGTTTCTCTATGTAATTGGCGGTCTTTTCCACTGAGGACTTTATGTTCTTCATCCCGCCGATGGTCTTCTCGATCGAAGTCATACCGAATGTGACAGCCTCGTTCTTGACCTTATCGGAGAGCATTGTCGATTCCTTGGTTCTCTGTTCGACCTCTTTTATGGAACCGGAAATCTCGATAATCGCGCTCTGTGTCTCCCCGGCGGCTTCCGCGAGTTCTCCGGCATTGGCGGCGACCTCCCTGATGGCGGCGGACAACTCTCCGATGGAAGTCGATGTGGATCCAACCGCCATGGAGAGGTCCTCCGCGCTGCCTTTAATCTCGGAGATACTGGTCGCCATCTGCTCCATGGACGCCGCCGTCTCTTCGGCCGAAGCAGCAAGTCCGTCCGCGCCGCCGGCGATCTCCGACATGCCGGCACTCATCTCTTCTATGGATGCCGAAATGTCGTTGACGGCCTCCGTTTCGAGTGCGGTGCCCTCGACGACTTTTCTCGATTCCTTTTCGACATCCTCCGCCACGTCCGATACGCGCCCGGAAACGTCTTTGATCCTCTCCAATATGCCGGATATCGACAGGAGGGAATTACGCACCTCCCTGCTGAACCGCCCGATCTCGTCATCGCTCTTCAGATCGACGTTGAAGGTCAGGTCTCCTCCGGACAACTTCAGCGCCGCCGCCTCCAGCGACCGGATCGGGCTGATGACCGTCTTTCTGATCACGGCCCACAATATGAGACTGAAAAAAAGACTGGCAAGGACCGTCGCCGCTATCACGAACCTTATGTAGCCGACCGCCTTGTTGTATTCACTTGTTATGGATATCGAAGCCTTTACGGCGCCAAGGACTTCAGGGTCGCCGGCGTGGCACCTCTTGCACTTTTCCGAGTTGATCAGAGGCTTATAAAATGTGAGCTGCTTTACCCCCCTCACAAAGAGGGGTTTGCCGCTGCTCACTATCTTCTTCAGCATGGCCTGTTCGGTTGCGGGAGCACTATTGTCGAAGGCTGCCCGGCCCTCATAATTCAGCACCGCGATCTCCTTTATCCCGCTTGCGTCCTTCAGCTCACGGACAAGTTCCTGTGTGTTACCGGCGCTTCCGTCGAGCATCGTCCTCTCAACGTCCTTCGCGATAATATTTGCCGTTGCCTCGGAACTGCCCTCAGTAATACCGTACAGGCTCGATTTTTCGATCGTCATTACCATGAAACCCGCTGCAGCCACCCCCATAAGCAGGAGCACGGCCACAAGGGCCAATATCTTCAATTCGAGAGTTGCGCGCATATACCCTCCTTCAGCCGACCTCTATGTTCATGGCGTCCCCGAACCGGACAATGGATATGAAACGTTTTTCCTGCACGACCACGCCATCTATAAACTTTCTTTCCTCTTCCGTCAAATGGGCCGGAGGAGCAAGTACGCTGTTTTCAGGACACCTCACTACTCCTTTGATCCTTTCCACGGTCGCTCCTATAAGCCCCTTCGGACCCGACAGGATGAGTATTTTTCCCTTGCCGTTTGTTGCCGCACTGACGGAAGATGAGGAGTTATGCGGGTTCTGCCCGAGGCCGAACCTTGCTCTGAGGTCGATGACCGGAATAATTTTTCCCCTGAGGGACATTACTCCGCTGACATAACCAGGCAAGAGCGGCACAAAGGTAATACCCTGGCAGGGTATGATTTCCTCCAGGTCGGCAATACTGAAGGCAAATTCTTTTTCGGCGATTGAGAAAGTGAGAAGTTCGAGGACATTCCCCGCGTCTTCCTCCGAAAGTGCCCCGGGCTCGGGCAGTTCCTCCATCTTCTCATCCGGCGGGACTGCCGCCTCCCCGGTTTCGGGAGGGCCCGGCAGAGGCTCGCTCCCTTCTTTAAGGTCTTCGCCCGTACCATCCCCGGTCTGCTCAGGGACCTCCTGAACAGCATTATCCGTCTCTTCGGCAGGCCTTTCCGGGAGGCCTGACCCGCGCTTCTCTTCAGCCTCGCCTTGTCTTTGTGTCTCCCGCTCCTTCTCCTTAGCCTTCTTTCTAATTTTCGCTATATCCATTCAACCCCAGTTCTCCTGCCGCCCCCGTCACAACGGGCTCAGTGATGACCGTGACCTCCCTGGCGTATCCGTCCAGAAGGGCGGAGGTGGCGATGCTGTTGATCAGTCTCGGAATCCCGCCCGAATACAGATAAAGAGCCTTCATGGCATCGTCGGTAAACAGCATGTCGTCCCTGCCGGAAATCTTCAGCCTGTGGGCCACGTATTCCCCTATTTCGTCCTCGGCGATCGGCCCGAGATGGTAGAAAAGGCCGATGCGCTGTCTCAGGGGCATATATGTCTTGTGGTTCAACCTTCTCCTCAGGTCGGGCTGCCCCACCAGCACAAGGCTGAGGAGGTTGGTGTAATCGAGCTGGAAATTGGTGAGCAGGCGTATCTCTTCAAAGGTGTCCTTGCTCGGTATCAGCTGTGCCTCATCGATGATGATTACAGGCACAACGCCCGCCTCGAAGTACTCGTAGACTTTCCTGTAAATCCCCTCGATCAGGTCCGCTTTGTATTTGGAGCGGATATCCGTCTCCATCCTCATGGCGACCGTCCTCAGGAATTGGGAAGGGGTCAGCCTCGGGTTGATAATATTGATCACCCGGTATTCGGGACCGAGGGTGTCCATCAGGGCACGCGTAAGGGTCGTCTTGCCGCACCCTACTTCCCCCGTCAGCATAATCATTTCCTTTTCTTCCACGGCATACTGCATCCGGGCGAGCGCCTCCTCATGGCTCCTGCTCAGGAAGAGAAACCTGGGGTCCGGCGTCTTGCTGAAAGGTTTTGCCCTCAGTCCGTAAAATTCCTCAAACATGGACACCCCCTTTCTGTTTGATTACAGATTCGTCAATCAGGGACTCTATGTCGAGGACGAGGATCACATCGTGTTTCCCGATCTCGGCGGCCCCCGCAAAACCCCTCAATTTCTTGAGATAGTCCCCCAGCGACTTGATCACGATTTCCTGCTGGCCGTACAGTTCATCGACCAGGATCCCCACTCTCCTCTCCCCGAAGCCTATCACCACGGCGAAAGACCTGTCACTGTCGTCGCTGGCAAGGCCGAAGAACCTGCCGACCCTTATTATGGGCAGCATGTCGCCCCTGAGGTAATAAACCTCTTTCCCCTCCACGGCCTGCAGGTCCCGGTGCTCCACTGTCATGGTTTCGGACATCGAGGTGAGTGGTACGGCAAACCTCGCTCCGCCGACCCTCACCACAAGCGCTTTGATAATGGCAAGGGTGATGGGAAGTGTAAGCATGAAGGCAGTGCCCGCATCCCTGGAGGTTTCCACCTCTGCATATCCCCCGAGCGCCAACAGCTTCTCCTTGACAACATCCATTCCGACGCCCCTCCCTGAGACCTCGCTGACCTCGTCTTTTGTGCTGAATCCCGGGACGAATATGAAATCGATGACCTTGCTTTCATTAATCTCCTCCCTTTCATCGAGGAGGCCTTTTTCCACGGCCTTGCGTCTCACTCTGTCGACGTCGATGCCGGCCCCGTCATCCCTCAGTTCAATCATGACGTGATTGCCCTTCTGATAGGCCTTGAGAATCACGGTTCCCGTCTCTTTCTTCCCCTTCCTCCGTCTCTCTTCAGGAAACTCTATGCCATGATCCATTGCATTCCGGACAAGATGCATCAGAGGGTCCACAACCTCTTCGGCAAGATACTTGTCGAGTTCCGTCTCCTCCCCGTACATCACCAGTTCGATCTCCTTGCCGATCTCCTTTGAATATCGCCTCACCACCTGGGCCAGACGGGCGAATATCTGTCCTATCGGCACCATCCGTATCTCCAGAACCTGGTCCTGCAGTTCGGCCAGCCTCCTCTCCATTGTCTGGGAGATCTTATGGATGTCGTAAGCCAGTGAGTTCTGTCCGTGCTTTTCCGCAAGCTCCACGCCGATACGTCTGACCGCTCCTTTTGCGAGCGTCAACTCACCTACCGTATTCAGGATCCGGTCGAGTTTATCGATATCCACCCTGACTGTCGATGTAGCGCTCTTCAGATGGACATCCAGCTGCTTCTGGGGTTCGCCTGCAGCAACAGACGGCTGGCCTGTCCTCGGTGCGACGACGGTTTCTATCTCGAAATCAACACCCTTCCGGATCTCTTCATTACCGCTCTTGCTCCCGAACATAAGGTTGAACCCGATATATCCGTCGGGGACGTCCGTTGAGGTGGGAAGTGTCGATATCAACTCCCCCTTCGACTTTATGACCTCCGTAAGTTCTTCAAGCAACTTGTCGAACACTTCCAGGGGGAAAACGGCCTTCGCCAGATAAATGCCCCTTCCTTCCTTTAAATTGGAGTCCAGCCTGTGTTCCTCGTACTCCGACAATACCTTCAGGATGGACTCGTCTATCAGGGCGTTCTTCGAAATATTTCCGGCACCGACCTTCTGGGATTCCCTGAAGGCTTCTATATCTTTTATCACGCCGGCAACATCGCCTTCTTCATCTCCCCTGCCGATATCTTCCACCATGCCCTTAAGGATATCGACATTCTTGAAGAGAAAACTGACCACTGCGGGGCTCACACCGATTTTCCCCAGCCTCGCGTCGTCCATGAGGGTTTCGAGAGAATGGCTGATACTGGTTATGCCGGCGAGGCCGAAAAGGCCGGAAATCCCCTTGAGAGTATGCATGGTCCGGAAAAGTGCGTTGATCGTATCGGGGTTGAAGCCTGTCGAAGCGCTGTCCTGTATTTCGAGTATCAGCCTCTGGGCCTCCTCGATAAGCTCTTCTGCTTCGGCAATGAATTCCTTCCTTGAAGATTTCATAGATGGACGGTATTCTTTATTATTTCCTGCAGTTCCGATGAGGTGAACGGTTTCGCGAGATATGCGGTGGCTCCGAGCGCCATTCCCCTCCTTCTGTCCTCCTCGCTCCTTTCGGTGCTCACGATTATTATCGGCAGCTCATTATATTTCTCGTTGTTCCTGACGAAGCTGATGAGTTCCAGGCCGTTGATGTCGGGCATGTTGATGTCCGTTATGATCAGCCCGCATTCCTGTGAAGGCAAGATTTTTAGAGCCTCGAAACCGGTAGAGGCCTCTACTACCTCGAATTCGCCGAGTTCGTCGATAATGGCCCTGATGAGTGCCCTTGTAGTCGCCGAATCTTCGACCAAGAGAATTCTTTTCACAACCACCTCCCTTTTGATCGCCCGTCGGTTCCGTGTTATCGGGCCGCTCCCTGCTGTGCAGAATGCCCGGCCGGGAGTCCGGAATGAGATTCATCTCCTCTCAGTGCCCGCATCCTATCGAATCCGATACGATTTTACCAAATGCCCCAAAAAAAATCTCCTCAACCTTCGGGAGCGCCGTTCCTCAGCTCGATCTCCTGAATCCTCCTCTGAAGCAATGATTTTTCGAGAGCCAGCCCGGCATGGTCGATGAAAATCTCCAGCCCTTCCGTCTCTGCAAGCGCCTCTCCCGAAGAACCGTTGTCACAGTAAAGTACGGCAACCGCCCGCCCCTCCGCGACGATGGGGAAGATAGCACACTCCAGCGGGTTCAATCCCCCCAGCTCATCCATCATCTTCCTGGTGACTTGATCTTTCTCCATTCTTCCTTTGTATGGAATCTGCCCGGTCAGTATCTTCCTGAAAAAAGGGCTCTCACCGACGCGCAGAACGGTCTCTCTGACCTTTTCATCCGGCCTCTCCAAATCGAGTCCGAACTGTCCCAGTCCAACCAGTTCGTCAATACCGACAATGAAGAGGACGCCCCGCTGGAAGATGTCACTGGCAAACCTGAGTATGAGCAGGGTTATTTCGGAAGTCGAATTGGGAAACCTGAGCTCCCGTGTCAGAGACTTCAACGCCGATATATCCTTCCGCTCCGCGGACGGCGTTTCCCAGTCCTCGTCCCATCCCTCATCCTCCGTCATCCCCTCGGAGAACCCCTCATCAGGAGTAAAGGACGCCTGTGAAGATTCGTCCTGGACACGTGCCCCTTCCATAAGCAGATATTCCGGGCTCATTCCTCTCGAAAGCTCCCAACCCATGTCCTTCAAACCGGTCTTTCCTTCAAGGTCCAGGTCGTCCAGCTCGAACTGAAAATTGCCGTCCTCCCACGTCAGGAGTCTGAAAATGACTCTTTCGATCCTCTTTTTTGTGATCTTGTCCAGATTGTCGGGACTGACCGATCCGAAGTCCATGAGTATTTCGGCGAGCGATTTTTCGGGCAGATCCTTTCTTATCTCCAGAGCCAGGTTCAGTATTGTATTCTTGATCAATCCGGCTTCGAGCAGGTTCGTTCCCAGGCTTTTATCGAGGTCGTCCGTCTCCGCTCTGACGACCATGCCGCTCCTGAAAACAATGACCGCCTCTCCCCTGCTACCGCTGATGATGAGTGTCCCGGACTTCCTCCCCACACTCAGTATCTGGAATATGTCGGAGATCGCCAGGTCTTCAAGTCTTCCTGCCAGGCTCATAACATGCAGTCCCCTTCAGTGAGAAACTCCGGACTGCTCCCGCTGAAATGAAGTTTGCTCCGTATGAGAGTAGGCAGAAGAAGCATATTACGCCTTCCACCGGCGAGGATCAAGGCCAAGATACTCTCCATTCCTCTTTTTCTTCCTTCCCCTCACCATCACATCAAAGTCCGCTCCAGAGACCCAAAAACACAGGCGCACCGCAATCGGCACAGCTTCTTTCACTAGTGGAGTATATCAGTACAAATCGAGAAGTGTCAATGAGTTAGGTCACAAAAACTTCAGTATTAGGTTCAGGTTGAAACGGGACCACGCCATCAGCGGTTATATCTTGCACCGGGAGGGTCTGATCCCGGCGGCCGGACACAACTGTCACCGTCCCTGAAGACACGATCAATGCGCGGTCAGCTCCGGGAAATGTTGACAACATGATGACCGGGAAAGTAATTTAAAACATGATCGCGATTGTAGACTATGGGATGGGTAATCTGAGGAGCGTTGAGAAGGGTTTCAAGAAAGTCGGGGTTGATGCCAGGATCACCGCGGACCCCAAAACCATAGACGACTCTGCTGCAATCGTACTGCCCGGGGTGGGCGCTTTCAGGGACTGTGTGAGGAACCTGAGTGACCTTTCCTTGACCGATACGATAGCGAAATCTATCGGTAAGGGCAAACCCTATCTCGGGATATGCCTGGGACTGCAAGTCCTCTTCAGTGAATCTGAGGAGTTCGGCACGTGCAGGGGACTTGACGTTTTCAGGGGGAAAGTGGTGAGGTTCCGGATAGACGGGAAAGTTCCTCATATGGGCTGGAATAACGTGCACCTTACAAGAAGACCCCCTGTTTTCGACGGGATAGATGACAACTCGTTTTTCTACTTTGTCCATTCCTTTTATGTTGTCCCCGACAACACGGACGTTGTCGCCGGAACAACCGACTACGGCATCAACTTCACCTCCATGGTATGGAAGGACAATGTAATCGCCACCCAGTTCCACCCGGAGAAGAGCCAGTCGCTTGGGCTTAAAGTGCTTAAGGGGTTTGGAGAATTCGTGCGGAAAGCATAATCCAGTACAAGGGGGCTTAAGGCGCAGAAGACACGGATCGGTCCTCTGCGCAGCAAATCCTCACGGACGTGCCGTCTCCGATCAATCGGGTTCCGCCGGACTGGGCAAACCGCCAACTATCAGTATCCTTAGTTCCCACGTTGGCAGAAAACATTATGTTGGACCGATAAGTAACGACCACGTCAAGGCCGCTCCGGATCGTTCTTGACCCACCTTATTCATGAATGTTCGTCAGAACAATGCACAAGGTCCCCGTACTTTACAGAAAAAAGACCATTATCTATAATTGCCTTGTTGCGTATTTATGAAATTTTAATTCTGAAGAGGAGTGGAGCATGAAGAAATTACTGTTGGGAGTGTTGTTGCTGCTTTTCATGGCGAGTGTTGCCGGGGCGGTGCAGACAAGGTTGATCGTCAGGGCAAGGGCAAGGGACGCAAAATTTATCGGCAGCACCATGGGCGGAGCTTTGGTTGTCGTAAGAAACAGCGAGACAGGCGAGGTCATGGACAAAGGTTTTACTGTGGGCGGCACCGGGAATACCTCAACGATCATGGTACAGCCGCAGCACAGAGGTGTTCCCTATGCGGGCAGCTCGGCGGCAAAGTTCGAGGCGACCGTCGATATTGATGAACCTACATTGGTCACAATCGAGGTGTCCGCCCCGTATGCCCAAAGGCAGTCCCTGGAAAAAACGTCGACTCAGTTGTGGCTGATCCCCGGGAAGGATGTCCTGGGCGACGGCATTATCATGGAGGTGCCGGGATTTTCCGTCGATGTCCTGGCTCCGCAGGCCCACGAAATGATCAGGCTCTCCGGTGGAAGACTGTCTGTGCCCATTCGGGCAAACGTCATGATGATGTGCGGCTGTCCGGTAACCCCGGGCGGCCTTTGGGATGCCAACAGGTACGAGGTCGCGGCGATCGTAAAACATAACGGTGCTGTTTCTGAAACAATTCCGCTCACGTACGCCGGCAAGACAAGCACATTTGAAGGAAACCTAGTGGTCACAAGAGCCGGCGTCTATGAAGTGACGGTATATTCATTCGATCCGGCGACGGGAAATGCGGGAGTGGACAAGACTACATTCATGGTCCGCTGATGCCTGCTCCGGGGAATCCGTTTGAATACTAAAAAGGGCGGTTGGCCACAGACGGATGCAGACTGAAGCCTGACTTTTCAATGAGTTGTCGGCAATCCATCTTTCATCTTTTTGGTGAAAGATGCGATACCAGTAACTCTTCTTTTTTGTTTTCATTTGTCTGTGCTTGTCTGCGGTCAAATGCTTTTTCCGGAAATTAACTCAGGCCAGTCCCGGGAGCAGTTTGCTCAGGCCGCCGGTGATGAATTCCACCGCTATGGCAGCCAGGAGCAGCCCCATGAGCCGCGTCGCAATGTTGATCCCCGTCTTGCTCAGCATCTTTCTTACGGGGCCCGCTGCAATCAATGCCAGAAACGTCAGCAGCGCGATAAGGATGCAGATTACGACGATCAGGGAAATATGCAGGGGGTTAGAAGACATGTTCGCATATATTATCACCGTGGATATCGCGCCCGGCCCTGCCAGGAGCGGCATCGCAATAGGCACCACGGCGATGCTCTCCTTCTCCTCAGCCTCCGCGGCCTCCTCCGGTGTCTGCTTGCTCTGCGTATGTCTGGCCTGCATCATGGAGATCGACATCAGCAGGAGAAGAATCCCGCCTCCTACCTTGAAGGAGGCGATGCTGACGCCGAAGAAATTCAGCAGGGGCTTGCCGAGCAACGCGGCGACTATCAATATGACTGCAACGGCGGCACCGGTTGTATGGGCGATACGTTTACGCTCTTCTTCAGCCAGACCGCCCGTAAGGCTAACAAAAACCGGGATAATGCCAAGGGGGTTCACTATGGCAAGAAGCGTCGTGAATATCTTTATGTAACCCGTGAATGAAAGCATTGTTGAATACATTTTACCCGCATTTGACGCCTTTTATCACATTTAATGTCAGTGTAAACGGTCGTCATGAATATGCCCCTTGCCTGTCATTCCGGCCTGGCCGGCCGCGTCGCCGCCTGATGCGGGAAAATCTTACCGTCTCAGCGACTCCCAGCGAAGATTTGCAGCGGGAATCTCGGCCCTTTTCGCCCGATATTTCGATACCTCAGAACCGGCATGATGCTACAAAGTTGTCGCGTGAACATTTTTGTCGGACATTCATTACAGTAGTTTCCTGCTAAATCGGGCACATACGGGCTGGCATGGTTCTCGCTTAACGACAGTATGCGAGGACTGACATTGGGAACACTGAAGGACAAGGTAGAGGAACTGGAAAGGGAGGAGATAATAAAGGCCCTCAGGGATTGCGGCTGGGTGATGGCCAGGGCCGCACGGAGTCTCGGCATAACGGAGAGAATGATAGGATACAAGATACAGAAATATGGCATCAGGAAAAAGGAGGTGCGGTGGCTTGAACAGGGTGCAGGGGGAGAATCCGGAAACTGTGAAGGCGGGTAGAATCGAACAATCGTCCAGTGACAGAACAGCGGCGCGAAGTGCGGAAACTATCTTCAGAAGGAGAGAGAATATATGAGAAGGTTTTTAGGCTGTTTCATGATTGTCTGGTTTTTCTTATTGTCGGCAGGCATTGTGTATGCCGCGGAAAAGACGCAGCCGGCCGGCACCGTGGCGGTTCAGCAAGTGGTACCCGCCCCTTCCGTCGCAGCCGCGGCTTCGTCCGGAATAGATACGGGGGACACGGCGTGGATGCTAGTTGCCACTGCGCTGGTCATGCTGATGACAATCCCCGGACTCGCACTGTTTTACGGCGGCCTGTCGAAACGCAAGGACATGCTGAACACCATGGCCATGTCGTTTGTGGCCTTCTGCATCGTGAGCGTGCTATGGGTATTTTACGGATATTCCTTCACCTTTAGCGGGGACATCGGCGGAATAATCGGAAACGGAGCGAAGATATTCCTTTCAGGCATCGGCGTCGGGAGCGTCACCGACCTCGCAAAGACTATCCCCGAGTACGTCTACGTCGCGTACCAGCTTACCTTTGCAGCTATTACCGTGGCCCTGGCAAGCGGCGCATACATCGAAAGGATGAAGTTTTCGGCATGGGTCCTCTTCTCGGTCCTCTGGTTCACATTCGCTTATATACCCGTGGCCCACTGGGTGTGGGGCGGCGGGTTCCTGGCCAAGCTCGGAGCCCTCGACTTTGCGGGAGGGACGGTCGTGCATATCAACGCAGGCATAGCGGCCCTCGTGGGTGCCCTCGTCCTGGGGAAGAGACGCAAGACCAATCTTGTGCCGAACAACCTTACCCTGGTTGTCACCGGCGCGGGCCTTCTGTGGTTCGGGTGGTTCGGCTTTAACGCCGGCTCCGCTCTGCAGGCCAACGGACTGGCCGCGGCAGCGTTCATCAATACCAATACGGCGACCGCAATGGCGGCAATGGCATGGATGGCGGCCGAATGGGTGCACTCCAGGAAACCGACCGTCCTCGGCCTGGCCTCGGGCGCTGTCGCCGGTTTGGTCGCCATAACACCCGCTGCCGGGTTCGTGAACGTCTCCGGCGCTCTCTTCATCGGGGCCGCCGCAGGCATCGTGGCCTTCCTGTCGGTGGCGGCGATGAAGCCGAGGCTCGGATATGACGACACACTCGATGCATTCGGCATCCACGGCGTAGCGGGGACTCTCGGAGCACTTCTCACCGGAATCTTCGCCGACCCGGCCATCAACAGCGGAGGGAAGGGTCTGCTCTATGGGAACCCTCACCAGCTTCTCATCCAGTTCATCGCCGTAGGCGCGACAGTCGTATATACCGGCATAGTGACTTTCATCATCTTCATGATTGTAAAGGCAGTGGTCGGCCTGAGAGTGGACGAAGAGGAGGAAGTGATGGGACTTGACGAAAGCGAGCACGGCGAAAGGGCATATAATCTTGACCTGTTCCCGGGAGGGTCAGCCACACCATACCACGCGGAGTAAGCCGCGAAAGCACCCATACAGGACAGGGGACGGGCTGTACCGATGTAAGGCAGCCGTCCCCTTCTTGCTCCGATCAGGCCGATAATTCCTGCCTCTTTTCTTCGCCTGACGCCAGGCGGCGTCTTACGAATGAGAACGAAAGTAAAGCGACATCTCGTAACTGTTCTGTCATTCCGGCTCGTCCGGAATCTTTTTTTTTCCAGAAGGATTCCCGACCTGCCTACCGGACAGGCAGGCGCGCTCGGCCTGCAGGAATGACACACTATGAGGTTTTACTTATGACCTCCTTAGTAATTACTATGCTCAGGACTTTCATATGACTTCGGCGTTCGTTATCACCTGCGACTGCAGTATGAATTTCATTGCATCTCATGCGATAATCCATTAATATTCTTATTAAGAAGGTCACAGGTAATGCCTCGCACTGTCATCCACCCATGTGGCGCCGTGCGGGAGAAACAGGATGGTTTTATGTGGCCCTGGCAGTGATCATAGTTAGTGATCATAGTTAATGAGTGAGAGGCATCGCAGGAACGATGAAAAAACATGAGGAAACAAGATGAGTATCCTACCCGAGGGCGAACAGCTGAGAAAGGCGATCAAATGGGTATCGGACAAACGGCTCGACAATCCCGAAGCCGGACTGTCCGGTCTCGTTCAGGAGGCCTGCTTGAAGTTTGATCTGTCTCCGAAAGACACGGAGACACTCCTGAATTTCTTAGTCGAAAGAGATTCGGGAGGTTCCGAGAGACGAACCTGAACATTTCCGGCGCCGATCGCATCACGCCGGAGCATTCTTCACCTGAGCATATACAACAACATCAGGTTACTCACATACACACTGATTATCGCTATCGAATCCCATGCAAGGAATAAGGGCTTCTTTTCTGCGCGATAGGTCAGCCCGATGACCGCTATCGTCGTCATTGCGATGGCCGACAGGGCGGAAATGATGTTGGAGCGGCTCACGAAGGCCAGAAGCGGGCCTTTGACGAAGAAGACGTCATCCAGGGCCAGTATGAAGATATTGAAAATATTACTGCCGAAAAGGTTCCCGATCGCCATGTCTATCGCCTCCATCCTGACCGCTGAAACGGACACCACGACTTCGGGCAGGGATGTCGACAGTGCAATGAAAATATTGCCGACGAAGGTCTGGCCGAGACCCGTTGCCTCAGCGATGCCCTTTCCGATCCCGGGAAGAAAAACGGCTGCCGCAACAATCACGGCGGCATTCACTCCGTACTGAATATATACCTTCTTCGCATCGACTTCCTTATACTTAAGTTCAACGGCTACCTCTTTCATATACGCAGCGATTTCACGTTTCTCGTATGCAAAGATGAGTCGCATGGCGATGAAATAGATTATCCCGAAGAGGAGCGTATAGGGACCTATCCACCCGAAGGGGAAGAGATCCTTGCCTGCGTAAATACCAACGCAAACGATGCTCAGAAGGAGTATGCCGATACTCCCGGAAAGGACATGTCCGCGGTGGGCCCTCGAAGAAATAGGACACTGGCGGCAGAAGGCGTCCAGGACAGACAGTATGAGCATGTTGAATACACAGCTTCCGATGACATCGCCGGCAGCGATATCCGGGACACCAGCGAACGTGACCGAACTTATCCCGGTAATCAGCTCCGGGAGAGACGTCACGGACGCCATAAGCACGAGTCCTATCCAGGTCCGGCCCATTCCCGTCTTTTCCGCAATGATGTCTCCGTAGCGGGCAAGCCTGGTTCCCGAATACACTATTGCCCCCGTACAGACAAAGAATGAAACCCAGAGCAGGATCACGG
>Ga0315550_1000170_pt1 | contig 38644 bp, 30 predicted proteins | sample SalMarSW160190MG_2_FD_203100 | JGI IMG/M metagenome (GOLD analysis project Ga0315550, IMG submission 203100) | Salt marsh sediment microbial communities from the Plum Island Ecosystem LTER, Massachusetts, United States - Salt Marsh Sediment SW1601-90 ...
GTGACGGTGCGACTGCCGTGGGCCGATCTGCGTGCCTGGCGCCCGCCCCCTTCCCACCATCGAAGAGGGCGCTCTGTCTCCTGCCACCAGGCGCCATGCACAACGTACCCGCCGCGGCCTCCAATGACAACACGACAGTGGCCCTATGCGCCTTACACGGCGCTTACCTGCCGTCCGAACTGCCCGAAGGCGCCGGTTCGAGCATTTCGGCGTCACGTCAGCTCGACTTGGAGGTAGCGCGTTGAACCGTCACACCAGACCGGCCCTCGGGATTGCCAGCGCGCTGCTGGCCGCTGCGCTTGTCGTGGCCGCCTGTGGTCGTGGCAGCTCCGGGGCAGGAGGGACCGAGCCTGTCGCTCCGGCCATCCCGGCGGAGGCGGACCAGACGCTCGACCTCCAGGCGGCGGGATCCCCGTCGCCGGAGACAACGGACGCCGCCTCACCGGCGCCCACTTTCGATCCCGGCACCGCCATCGACGCCGTGGACTCCGACCTGACGGCCCTGGACCAGTTCCTGAGCGGGCTCGATACCTCGCTCGTAGAGTCGGACGGCGGGGCCTACGGCGGCGAATAGCCGGCAGCTCACATAGGAGAAGACATGAGATCGATGACTCGCTCGCTCTTCGGCGGCCTGACCCTGGCCACGGTGATGGTGGTCTCGACGGCCGCTATCGTGGTGGCGGCCGACCCGTCGCCGACCCCATCCGGGGGCCCTGCCGGCCGGACCATCTGCCGCCCGGAGCGCGACGCCGTCAGCGACCGGCCGACGCTGGAGGAGCTGAAGGCCTTCGGCGACTGCGAGATCGCCCGGCGGATCACCATCCTGGACATGCTGACCACGCGCATCGACAAGGCGGAGTTCGCGCCGGCCAACCACGCCGCCCACCTGACGAATGAGGTCCGAACGACCAAGAACGGCCTGCTCGACCTCAAGGCCAAGATCGATGCCGAGACGGACATCGCCGCTCTCAAGACCGAGATCCGCCAGATCGCCACCGACTTCCGCGTCTACGCCCTCGTCGCCCCCAAGGTCAACCTTGTGCTGGGAGCCGACCGCGCGCTGGCAGCCGACGAGCGCTTCGAGGACATCGACCAGAAGCTGAGCGACCTGATCGCCCAGGCCGAGGCTGCCGGCAAGGATGTGACGGACGCCAGAGCCCACCTGGCCAGGATGAACGCCGCCGTGGACAAGGCCATGGCCCTGGCCGGCCCCATCCCCGACGCGGTCCTGCCGCTCACGGTCGCCCAGTTCAACGCCGGCACGGCCGGGCCCGTCCTGGCTGACGCCCGAACCAAGCTGGCTGAAGCCCGGGCCCAGCTGCGTACCGCCGTCGCCGAGGCCAAGGCCTGCCGCAAGGCGTTGGGCCTGCTGCGGGACAAGCGTCCGGCCGCCAGCCCCACTGCCCCGGCAGCCAGCCCGGCCGCCAGCCCCACTGCCCCGGCCGCCAGCCCCTCTGCCCCGGCCGCCAGCCCGGCCGCATAGCCCGGCCGGCCACCACCCGGCCACAAAGCGACCCCCGATCTCCAGGTCGGGGGTCGCCCCTATGTGCGGCAGCTGGGTGTCAGCCCGAGCGATCGGGCCTCCACTCGCAGTACGGGTGCGTCACCAGGCTGGCGTTGTAGTAGCGCGGATCGCCCGTGACCTCGTCCCCGACCCAGTCCGGCAGGATGAGGGCAGCCCCTTCCGACGGCAGCTCGACTTCGGCGATCATCAACCCCTCATTCTCACCCTCGAAGGCATCGACCTCCCAGACCAGCCGGCCCACGGTCCGCCGGTAGCGCACCTTCTGGATGAGCGGCCTCAGGGCCATGGCATCGAGCAGTTCCTCGGCCTCATTGACGGGGACCTCGTACTCGTACTCGGCCCGGGTCGTGCCGCTGGCGGAGCTGATGCCCTTGATGGTCAGGGAGGCCCGAGTGCCGGCCAGGCGGACGCGCACGGTCCGCTCCGGGTCGAGCGACAGGTAGCCCTGGCAGATCCGGATCCCGGCGATCCCCTCGACGATCGCCCGGTCGCGGACCAGGAACCTGCGCTCGATCTCGACGCCCACGTCACGCTTCCTCGCTTTGGGGCAGGAGTCTGAAGCCGAACTCCGCACCCGAGCCGTCGTCGCGGGGGCAGCACCAGATGACGCCGCCCATCGACTCGACGAGCCTCTGGGCCACGAACAAGCCTATTCCAGAACCGGGCATGTGGGCAGTCCTGGTCGAGCGATAGAAGAGCTCGAAGAGGCGGGCCGATTCGGCCGGGTCGATGCCCGGACCTCTGTCGAGGACGCGCACCCGAGGGGCGCCTTCGTCGGAGTCGACGACGACGTCGATCCGGCACCCGGCCGCGCAGTACTTGGCGGCGTTCCCCACAAGGCAACGAACGACCTGCTCCACGAATGCCGACTCGGCCTGGGCCACCGGCGGCGAGCCGGCGACGGACAGCTCTATGCGGCGATCGGGCCAGCGCAGGCGCTCGCGCTCCACGACCTTGCGCAGGATATGCGGCAGGAGCACCGGCTCGGTGTGGATCTGGATCGTCCCTCGCTCGGCCCTGGTCAGGACCACCAGGTCCTCCACCAGGTGTCGCAACCGCTCGGCCTCCTCCATGACGTCGACCAGCAGCTCCTCGCGCTGCTCGTCGTCAAGGCCGGCCCGCATGAGGAGGGTCGCCGCGGCGTGGATGGAGGTGATGGGGGTGCGCAGCTCATGGGACAGGATGCCGGCGAAGGCCTCGCGGAAGGCCTCAGCCCCGTTCCGGTCGGCTGTCGCCGTGTGGCCCCCGCCCCGTGCGGGCCTGCGGCGTCCAGGTGCCAGTTTCCAGGCCGCGAGAGAGGCTGCCGCGATGCCCCCTGCCAGGACAGCGCCGGGCAGCCAGCTGGTCAGGAGAGGCCAGCCGGCGAACCACCCGGTCACAGCCGCGAGGGTCATGACGATGGCCAGGGCGGACATGAGCAGAGCGACCATTCCGGTCGCCCCGGCGGGCAGCAGACGCGCCGGGCCCATGGAATGCCTCCAGTCGGCCGAAGGTTCCCGGGCCATCCTACGCCGCCCCTGCCGGCCAGGGTAGGGGCCCGGAGCGCGGGCAGGCGGCATGACGAACGGCCCTGCAACACGTCCGCGGGTGACCTATCGTCACGAGTACAGGCCGTTCGACCCGCAGCGGAGCAAGCCATGTTCTGCCAGAGCTGTGGAGCGAAGATCGAGAAGGCGAGCAAGTTCTGCGCCGAGTGCGGCGCGACGCTCGCCCCGGATGCCGCTCCTCCGCCCCCGCCGCCCCCGCCGGAGTGGGCCGACCTGCCTCCCCCGCCCCCGCCTCCCCTCGACGAAGTGCCGCCTCCCCCGCCCTCGGCCTCGGCGGGCCGTCGGGGCTGGAGCCCGGGGATGATCGTCCGCCTGGTGGGCCTGGCCGCAGTGCTGGCCCTCGTCGCCGGCATCGTCCTGACCTGGCCCCGGATCTCCGAGCAGCTGGGCATCAACGCCAGCTCTCCGGAGCCCACTCCAGCGGCCACCGACCAGGCGACCGAGGCGCCGGCCGGCGAGCCGTCGGAGGAGCCGACCGGCGAGCCGTCGGACGATCCGACGCCGGCGCCAACCGAGGAGCCGACTCCCGAGCCGACTCCCGAGCCCTCGTACTGGACCTCGGGCCACCCGGACCCGGACGAGGCCATCCAGGAGTTCATCGTCAGTCAGGGCTTCACCTACGGCGGCCCGTGCGAGACGGCCTCTTCGGGCGACTACTGCTCGACATTCGTCGGCGACGTGGGGCCCGACCTGGTCTACGCCGTGGGGCCGCTCGAGTCAGAGGCGGAGGTCTGGGTGCTGTTGCACCAAGTCGACGGCGAGTGGTACGTAGCGAATCTGGCTTCAGCGGCCGACGGCAGCCCGGCGCCCTGGTAGCCCGCTGGGCGAGTAGCCCGCTGGGCGAGTAGCCCGCCGGGCGAGTAGCCCGCTGGGCGAGTAGCCCGCCGGGCGAGTAGCCCGCTGGGCGAGTAGCCCGCTGGGCGAGTAGCCCGCTGGCGGAGCAACAGCCGGCCGCGCCGGTGGAACCCCTGCCGCTACGGCTGCCCCAGGCCCGCCTAGGGTCGCCAGGTGCGCGGCTTCTTGTCGCGAGCGGCCGGGTGGTTGGGTGGGATCTCCCAGACCGAGCCGGACTCCCGTGTACTCGGGCGAGGCTGGGCCGGCGGCGCGGGCGGTATGCCGGGCTGCCCGCCCGGGCCGAAGCCAGGGGCCGGCTGCGGGGGCGCAGGCTTCTCCGCCGCCGGCGGGGGCCCGGCTGCGGGCGGCTCGTCGGCAACGGGTATCGCGTGCGGCGGGACGAACTGCGGCTCCGGCTCCACCTCAGCTTCGGCCTGCTGCCTGGCACCCCTGGCGCCCTTTCGAGTGCCCCTGGTCGCCGGAGCGGCGCCTGCCCGGGCGGCTCCCTTGCCCCGGGCGCCGGATTTCGTGGCGCGCGCCGCCGCGGGCGCGGCCTGGACGAGCTGCGGCCCGGGAACGGCTCGACCGTCGGAGCCGGCAATCAACCCCCTTACGAACTCGCAGATGCTCGACGCCGCTTCATCCGTGCCCTTCAGCACCAGGCCTTCCACCTGGACCGCCACCACCCGGCGGCCCTCGGCGGCTTCGATCGAGAACTCGCCGATCTGGATCTTCGGCCAGCGGACCAGCTTGGCCGTGGCTCGCGGCCCGGCGTCGCTGCCGGGATTGAGCCGCACCGCCACCACGACCAGTCCCGCGGCGGCCGGAGCCAGAACGGAGTACTTGTAGTTGGGGTCCTCGCCCCAGGCGACCCAGCACTCGGGGTCCTCGCCGGCCCCCATGTCGGAGAGCACGGGCCCCAGGGCATCCAGCACCGCCTGGTTCATGCACCCGCTGCTCGGGGCCACACTGCTCCACTCGCTCAGAAGCATCTCCCGGCCTCCCGACTGATGGCGACACGGCCCACGGCCCGGGCCGCGTACTCGCCGCTGAGGCTATCACGGGCCATCGATCTCAGGAAGGATGGGGCCACTACTGCCGGAGTAGGCGAATCGCGCCCGCCGGATGATGTACTCGCCCCCGGCGCGAACGTATTCTCAGGCCGACGGGCGATGCCCACGGCAATCGCGGATCGGAGGGCGAGACACAGAGCCTCGCTGCAGGGAAAGGGATTGGCCCATGACCATCGACCGAGCACGCCTCTACTGGGGCGTCTTCTTCATCGTCCTGGGAGGAGTGCCTCTGGCCTACAACCAGGGCGCTGTCGCGATGGACACGGTCGAGGAGCTGTGGCGGTTCTGGCCGTTCATCCTCATCGGCATCGGCCTGGCCATCGTCCTGTCCAGAACGCCCGGTGCCATCATCGGCGGCCTTGTGGTGGCGGCCTGCCTGGGCCTCGTGCTCGGCAGCCTGCTGGCGGTCGGACCGGAGATCGGATGCGGGCCCAACAAGGGACCGAGCCACTCCTTCATTCGCTACGGGACGTTCGACGGCTCCAACCCCAGCGTCCATCTGGACCTCCAGTGCGGAACGGCCCAGGTTACGGCTGCGTCGGACGACCGCTGGCAGGTCGACGCCTCGATCCGGGGCGAAGATCCCGACGTCATCGCGGCCTCCAACTCCCTCACCATCCGCCAGGGCGACCGCCACGGCTGGTTCTTCAATCGCTCGTACGACCTGTGGGACGTCTCGCTGCCCTCGGGAATGGGCAGCCTCTCGGCCTCGGTCGACGCCGGTGAAGCCACCTTCAACCTGGCCGGAGCGACGATCCCGAACGCCACCTTCTCGCTCAATGCCGGCTCGATGACTGTCGACCTCTCGGCGGCCAAAGTCGACAACCTGACGGTCGACTCGAACGTCGGCTCGACCGGCCTGGTCCTCGACGGGGCCTCGAACACCAGCGGCAGGATCAGCAACAGCGTCGGCTCGACCGAGATCTGCGCGCCGAGCAGCCTGGGGCTGCGAATCCGCTACACGAGCAGCCTGGCATCCGAGAACTTCTCCGGCGCCGGCCTGGCGTATGTCAACGGCGCCTGGGAAACGCCCGGCTACGACACCGCGACCTACAGAGCGGATCTGACGATCGACAACAGCGTCGGTAGCGTGACGCTCAATCCCGCAGGAGGCTGCAAGTGAACAGCAATCAACCTCGCCGGCTCTATCGCTCGGCAGACGATCGGACAATCGCCGGCGTCGCCGGCGGAGTGGCCGAGTACCTGAACGTCGATCCGATCATCGTTCGGGTCCTGTGGCTGATCTCGATCCCGCTGTCCGGCGGCCTGTCCGCTCTGGCCTACTTGATCCTGGTGGTCGTCCTTCCACTCGAGGGCCCGGAGTGGCCCGCCGGCTCAGGCTTCGGACCGGGCGGGACACCGCCCCCGACCGGCGACAGCCAGGCGCAGAGCGCCCCGGCCCAGTCCTCCGAGCCGGCCCAGGCAGGCGAGCCGGCACCCTCCGCCGGCCCCAACTACATCTGGGACACCGGCTGGAGGCGCCGCGAGCACTGGGAGAGGCACGGCGGCAGCAGCATCGGGGGTGTGTCCTTCGGGGCGCTCTTGATCATCGTCGGCGGGCTCTTCGTCTGGCACGAGATCGACCCCCGCATCAACCTGGGCCTGGTCTGGCCCCTGGCCATCATCGCCCTGGGCGTCGTCCTGGTGGTGAGTGCGATTGGCTTCCGTCGCGGCCAGTAGCCGGCCTCACATCCACCCGATCCCGCACCGTCGCGGCGCCCGCCAGGGCGCCGCGATTGGCTATTCGAGCGGCGCCTGCCGGTCCGTCTCCGCCGCGACCCCTCGGCCACGGCGACGTCGTAGCACGCCCAGCAGCGGCCAGGCGAGGACGGCCATCCCGACCGCTCCTCCCGCGACCACGGCGATGTCGGCCGCCGGCGGCAGACCCGGTGCCGGCCCGGCGGTGCCTCCGCCCGACGTACCGCCGGTCGTGTCCTCTTCAGGAGCGGCCTGCGTCAGGCCGGCACCGGGCGAGACGCCGGGGACGACGATCCACCCGCAAGCACCCGACGGAGTCGGCCAGGGCGGAGGTTGCGTGGCGGCTGGAGTGGCAGTCGCCCCGGCGGTCACGCTGCTCGGGCTTGGCCCACCGCCGCCCGCCCCAGGCCTGGCGGTTGCCTTGATGGGGGGCCTGGGAGTGGCGACCGGGCCGCCGCCCCGGCTGAAGAGGCAGGAGTAGTAGTAGACCCCGTTGGAGCCCACCCAGGCCCCGCAGCCCACGCGGTCATAGTTGCCGACGATGATCGAGTAGTGGCCCGAGCTGTGCATCCAGCCCGTCATCGCCCGAGCTGTGGTGGCGTAGGCCGAAGTCTCGGGGCCGGGGCACTCGGAGACCGAGGGCGTGCAGCCGTAGGCGTACGTGACCTGGCCGGTCCCGTAGCCGCCGTTCATGGCCAGGATCTCACCGCGCGCGCCGCCGTAGCCCCAGGTCTTCATGGCGTCTGTGACCGAGTACTGGCTGCAAAGGCGGAGGCTGTGCGAGAAGGGCCCGCTGAGGGCGATGTCCTTGGCCCGGCCGGCCATGACCTTCGAAGAGTCGTTGGGGCACCATATGGCACCGTCTCGTGCCTTGCCCGCCAGGTACCTGTCCAGGCCGAGACCGGACTTGCCGGCGCTGGCTCGCTCGCCGTTGATGAGCCGGACCAGCTCTGATGCCTGGGCGTCGGCGGCGCCCGCCGCGCGGGCCTCGGGCGCGGTCGCCGACCACGCCGGCAACAGAAGCGCTGTCGCTACCAGGGCGGCAAGGATGGGCGCGAACGGGCGGCCGTGGTGGACCCTCACTTGCTGCTCTCCTGCGGGACGGTGGCGCGAGCACCTCGCCGGTGGCTGCGAGTGCCCGCTGCCCGGGCCAGCGCCGGGCGGCTCGATTATTGTCAGGCCGCCGACAACACCCATTCGGGCAGTGCCCAGCCGCTCCCCGCCTATCCGGGTTGGTGCGATGACGTCCCAGCCTACGAGCCGAGAGGCGTCAGGTCGGCGCCAGCGAGGGTAATCCGGGCTCAACCGAAGTGTGGAGATCGCCCTGGGCCTGCAGCCCGGCCCAGGTCGGAGCATCATCAAGGCTACGAGCGGCCTGTCGCAGGCCCGGAAGGAGGAAGCCTATGTCGTTCATGAAGTTCCTGGGCGGAAGGGGCGGGGCCGAGCCGGAGGCCAGGGCTCCGGCGTCGAAGGCCGAGACCGAGGCCATTCGCCAGATCGTCGCCCGCCTGGAAGCCCTGCCACCCGACCGAGCCCGGCTGCTGGCCGCGATGGCTTACGTCCTGTCGCGGGCCGCCAACTCGGATCTGTCGATCTCCGAGGCCGAGACCGCGACCATAGAGGGCTTCCTGATCGATGCCGGCCTGGACCTGGGCCAGGCCGCCCTCGTCACCGAGATGGCCAAGATGCAGGCCAGGACCACCGGCGGCACGAGCGACTACCTGGTCACCCGTGAGTTCCGCCAGATGGCCAGACCCGAGGAGAAGGTGGCCGTCCTGCGAGGCTGCTACCTGGTCGCGTCGGCCGACAACTCCATCGGGGCCATGGAGATCGCTTCGCTGCGCCAGATCGCCAGCGAGCTCGACATCGAGAAGGTGGACGAAGACGCGGTCCGGGGCGAGTTCGCCGACCGGCTGTCTGCTCGCTTCCACATGCCGGAACGCACGGAGGGGACGGAAGACGGTTCCTAGCGGGCCCTGACGACCTGCCGCGGTGGCACGCTCTGGCCGCCCAGCCGACTCAGGAAGCCGCGGATCGGGCTTTGTCCGCCCAGGCTCTCGACGCCCTCGGCGTCGGAGTCTCGGACTTCGATCAACCTGGAGCACAGCTTCTCGAAGTCGCCCACTACACGGGCGTTGGGGAAGGCTTCGACTGCCGTCCGGCCGCTGTTGGCGGCCTTCACAAACAGCTCGCCGGCGGAGCGAATGCGGGCCAGCGCCCCAACGTTGACAACCTTCTCGATGTCGCTGGCCGAGACGCCGCTGTTGGAGCGGTTGACGATGAGCGCCAGCCGGTCGCGCACCTGCAACTCGACCGAGACTTCCCGGAACTGGACACCGGCGCGAATGGTGGGCACGTCGGGCGTGACCGGCACAAGGATCTGATCGGCCAGGGCAAAGATGGCCTGGTTCAGCGGCCCGTAGTCCGGATGCATGTCGACGATGACCCAGTCGTACAGCACCCGGGCGGCGGCAATAGCCTCGGCCACGCGCCGCGGATCCAGCACCTCGGTGTGCAGCGGCGAGTTGGACATCACCAGGACGTCTGTGCCGCTGCTGTGGCGGGTCGCGATCTGAGACAGGGTGCTCTCGCGGACCGTCCCTATCTCACGCGTCCAGACGTCGACGACGGTGGGCAGGGCCCCCATGCCCAGCGAGGTGGAGATGTGGCCGGTGACCGTGTCGCAGTCGATGAGCAGGACTCGCTGCTGCCTGCGCATCTGCAGCACACCCGCGGTGTTGATCGAGATCGTGGTCTTGCCGACGCCGCCCTTGGGGTTGAAGACGACGATGATCTGGCCCATCGGCCGCTGGTCCACGACGTCGATGCGACGCGCCTCACCACCGATCATCGAGCTGCGGGCTTCGTCGCCCATCGACCGAATCATCATCGTCTGGGAGCGGATGAGCATCGCCTCCACGCGCCAGCGCAGCGACGAGGCGGAGAAGGGGCGGGTCAGGAACTCGCCGTTCACGCGGGACCTGCCGGCCTGGCTCAGCTGCTCGACGGCTTCGGCGGCCACGACCATGAGCGCCGGAACGTCGCGCTCGCTCTCGCGCAGGGCCGAATACATCTCGATCGTGGTGTCGAAGTCGCTTTCTCCGTCGAGGATGGCCAGGCTGACCTCGGGCCTGGAGGCAAGCAGGTTTTCGAGATCGCTGACGCTCGTGACCCGCACCGGGTCGTATCCGGCAGCGGCCAGCTCGCGGCCAACAGCCAGGTACTCCTCGGCCGGCAGGCAGATAGCCACAGCAGTGCGAAAGCCCACGACTCTCCCCTGTAGGACTAAGGTACTGGCCGCAGTCTATCCGAAGGTCATGGAAGCCTGCCAGTTGGACGCGCTTCAGTTGTGCCAAGGCGCACCGGGAAGTCGCGCCTCGATGGGGCTGACGAACGGCGGCGCCAGATCGTGAACAGAGCCAGACCGGGCATTCGTCTGGTGACTCGTGCGGGATATCCGCCCCGGCGGTACGCTGCGCCTGAGAGAAGGGTCGGCCTCGCCTGGCGAGGCCCTGGGGAGCTGTCGGCTGCCAATGCGTGACTTCGTGCGCGGCGCGCTCGAGATCGGGCGCTCCTACTGGCGTATCGCCGTGCTCCTGCCCGGTGCCGGGCGGGGGTTGCTGGCCGGCGCCCTGTGCGTCAACGTCCTCCTGGGTCTGCTGCCGCTGGTCTTCATCGTCGCCACGAGCGTCATGATCGGCCGCGTGCCCGCGGCAGTCGGCGCCGGGGTGGGCTCGGCCGAGTGGCGCGACCTGGTCGTCGCCTTCGCCGTGGCGGCGTCGGCCTTCGTGACGCAGCAGATCCTGGCGCCGCTGCAGGTCGCCCTGGGGGAGCTCGCTGCCCGGCGCATCGACGGCCGCGTGATCGGACGCCTGATTGGGGCCTCGCTCAAGAGCACCGGCATCGGGACCCTGGAGGACCAGCGGCTTCTCAACGACCTGACGCAGGTCGCGACCACGATCGAGACCGCCTTCCGCACAACCGGCCTGGCCTGCGCCGGCCTTCTCACGCTCGTGGCCCGCTACACGCAGCTCGTGGGCTGCGTGGCTCTCGTTGGCTGGGTCTTCTCGCCGCTGGCCGGGGCGGGTCTGCTGCTGGCCACGATGATCTTCCGCAAGGGCCAACGGGGCGGTCTGCGCACCTACGGCAAGCTCTTCGCGGGCAACATCGCCCTCCGTCGCGAGGGCCGCTACTACAGGACAATCGCGATGCGCCCCGAGGCGGGCAAGGAGATCCGCGTCTTCGGCCTGGCCGACTGGCTGTCCGAGCGCTACCGGGCGCTGCAGATGGAGCTCCTGGCCAAGGTCTGGGCCGAGAGGCGCCGCATCTACTTCCGCCCCTACCTCGGCTACACCGCCTTTGGCCTGGCCGTGGCCGCCGTCTCGATTGCCGCGTTGGGCCACGCCGCGGCCACCGGCGTCATCACCCTGACCCAGCTGGCGCTCGGCCTGCAGGCCGCGCTGGCAGCCCTGCGCCTGGGCGAGCATTACCCCGAGGCGGACACTCAGACGCAGTTCGGGATGTTCGCCTACGACGGAGTGCAGGGCTTCGAGAGCGGCGTCGCCGCCTTCGATGAGCAGGTCCTCCAGCTGGAGCCGCGGCAAGACCCCGCCGGCCTGCCGGCGCGCGACATCCGCTTCGAGAAGGTCTCGTTCCACTACCCCGGCTCGGATCGCCCCGTCCTGGACGAGCTGGACCTGGTGCTGCCGGCCGGCAAGTGCACCGCCATCGTCGGCCTGAACGGGGCCGGCAAGACGACCCTGGTCAAGCTGCTGGCCCGCCTCTACGACCCGACGAGCGGCCGAATCGCGGTCGACGGCATCGACGCCCGATCCTTCGGCGTCGACGACTGGCGAGCGCGAATCGGGGTCATCTTCCAGGACTTCAATCGCTACGAGCTGAGCGCGGCCGAGAACATCGGCTTCGGCGCGGTCGAGCTGGCCGGCGACAGGGAGCGCATCGCCTCTGCCGCGCACCGGGCAGGCATCCTGCACACGCTCGACCGGTTGCCCAGGGGCCTCGACACGCCGCTGGCCCGCCAGTACGAGGACGGGGCCGAGCTGTCGGGCGGGCAGTGGCAGCGGGTGGCCATCGCCCGGGCCCTGTTCGCCCTCGAGAACGGGGCGTCCATCCTCGTCCTCGACGAGCCGACGGCTGCCCTCGACGTCCGAGCCGAGGCCGCCTTCTTCGACAAGTTCGTGGACGTGACCCGCGGTGCCACGGCCATCCTGATCAGCCACCGCTTCAGCAGCGTCCGCCATGCCGACAGGATCGTGGTCCTGGCCGGAGGCAAGGTGATCGAGCAGGGCAGCCACGATGAGCTGCTGGCCGCCAACGGTCGCTATGCCGGGCTGTTCCGCCTCCAGGCCGAGCGCTTCACCGACGAGGAGGAGACCGAGACGGTCTCTGCGGAAGACCTGGCCGAGGAGGAGGACCTGGCCGAGGAGCCCCCGGTCGGGCAAGGGCCAAACGGGGTCCGCCCCACCCTCGACCCGGAGGCCGCCCAATGAGAGAAGCCCTCCGCAGCGCGGCCTGGCTGCTGCGCATGTCCTGGCAGCAGCATCGGGCCAAGACGGCCGGCTCGCTGATCCTGATTCTACTGGGGGCGATCGCCGCCCCGTTGCTGGCGCTGGCCCTGAAGTGGGTGACCGATTCGGCCGTGGCCGGCGATGCGGAGGCCGCGGTCGGCGCGGGCGTCGCCGTCGCCGTCTGCATCATCGGCGTCCTAACGCTGGGCCACTTCGCCCACATCGCCTACTTCGAGCTGTCCGAGATCAACACCCTGGCCGCCGAGCAGCGGCTCATCGCCCTGGCCAACGGCTCGGCCGGGATCGAGCACCAGGAGCGAGCCGAGTTCGCGGACCGCATCGCCATCCTGGAGCAGGAGCTGCAGCAGATCCAGAACGGCTTCTACGCCGTGCTCTCGCTCTCCAGCCTGGCCGTGGCCATCGCCCTCACCGGCCTCCTGCTGGCCCTGGTCAACCCCGTCCTGCTGCTCCTGCCCCTGGTCGCCTTCCCGCCGCTGATCGCGGGCCGCCAAGCCCAGCTCGTCCTTGACCGAGCCCGCGACGCCACGGCCCCGGACACACGCCTCGCGATGCACCTCTTCCGGCTGGCCACGGCGGCCGGGCCGGCCAAGGAGCTGCGGGTCTTCCGCCTCCAGGACGAGATCCGCCGGCGCCACCGTGAGCTGTGGGAGAAGACGACGCGCCGCCTCTGGCGCGCCCAACTGAAAGCCATGGTCCTGCGGGCCGCGGGCCAGCTCGTTTTCGCCGCGGGCTACGTGGCCGGCGTGCTGCTGGTGGTCAACGACGCCATCGCCGGCCAGCGCACCGTCGGTGACGTGGTGCTGGCGATCACCCTGGCGGCCCAGGTCAACCAGCAGGTGGCGGCCGCGGTCGCGCTGCTGACCGACCTGCAGCGTATCGGGCGCGCTCACGCTCGCTTCACCTGGCTCGAGCGGTACATCGCCGAGCGCGAGCCGGCGTCCGCCGATGCGCCCGTTCCCGGTCGGCTGCAGAGCGGCGTCACCTTCCGCGACCTGGCCTTCACCTACCCCGGCACGGACCAGGCGGTCCTCGAAGGCGTGAACCTGACCCTCCCGGCAGGCTCCACCGTCGCCATCGTGGGCGAGAACGGTGCGGGCAAGAGCACCCTGGTGAAGCTCCTGTGCCGCTTCTACGAGCCGACCTCGGGCTCGATCGAGGTCGACGGGGTACCGCTGGCCTCGATCCCGCTGACCGGCTGGCGGGCCCGCATCGCCTCCGGCTTCCAGGACTTCGCCCGCTTCGAGCTCGTGGCCCGACGGACGGTCGGCGTGGGAGACCTGCCGGTGCTCGACGAAGAGCCGGCGGTCATGGGCGCTCTGGGGCGAGCCCAGGCCACGGACGTCGTCGGCCGTCTCGAGGACGGCCTGTCCACGCAGCTCGGCAAGACGTACACGGACGGCACGGAGCTGTCGGGCGGCCAGTGGCAGAAGCTGGCCCTGGGACGGGCGATGATGCGCGAGCTGCCGTTGCTGCTGGTGCTCGACGAGCCCACCAGCGCCCTCGACGCCGAGGCCGAGCACGCCCTCTTCGACCGCTATGCGGAGGGAGCGCGCCGAGTCGGCGCGGCTTCGGGCGGTATCACCGTCCTGGTGTCGCACCGCTTCAGCACGGTTCGCATGGCCGACTTGATCGTCGTGATCGCCGACGGGCGGGTCGTGGAGTCCGGTTCGCATGCCCGGCTGATGCGCAACAAGGGCCTGTACGCCGAGCTCTACCAGCTCCAGGCTGCCGCCTACGAATAGGGCGAGCCCGGCAGTCCGGTGCTCGCGGCGCCCCGGATACAGGCCCCACCTACGAGAAGGGGAAGGCACTCGCGCGCCTTCCCTTCTCGGACCCAGATGCTGAGGGGGGAGGTGTCGTTCACTCCACGCTCCCCTCTCGCCCGATCCAGACGAGAGCCGCGCGGCTTTTGTTCGGGCCTGGCAGCGGGGCGGCCCTCGGGTCGCCTCGTTCGCCGCGCGCCCCTAGGCCGCTCGCCCGGGCCAGCCCGCCGCCTTGGACCCAAACCACGTTCCCGAGGCGCCCTTGACGATCGCCACCGCGTTCTCCAGCGCCCCGATGGCGGCGAAGCGCCCGCCGCCCCGCACGAATTCGGCGCAGGCGCGAACCTTGGGGGCCATCGACCCCGCCGGCCAGGCGCCGGCCGCCAGGCCCTCCATCGCCTCGTCGACGGACAGGCGCAGGATCGGCTCCTGGCGCGGCGTCCCCCAGCGCCGGTAGACCGCGTCCACGTCGCTCAGGAGCAGCAGCCCGTCCGCGGCCACGGAGCGAGCCAGCACGACTGCCGCCAGGTCCTTGTCGATGACCGCCTCCACGCCCTCCAGCCGCCCGTCGGGGCGCTCCACGACCGGCACTCCCCCGCCTCCGCTGGCCACCACCAGCACGCCCGCCTCGACCAGCATCCGAATCGCTTCCGCCTCGACGATCCGCACCGGCGGCGGCGACGGCACCACCCGCCGCCAGCTCTTGCCGTCCCGGGCGATGCTCCAGCCGCGGCTTGCGGCATGCTCTTTGGCCGTCTTCTCGTCGTAGACCGGTCCCACGGGTTTGGTCGGGTTGGCGAAGGCCGGGTCGTCGGCCGGGACCACCGTCCGCGTCACGACAACCGCGATGCGGCGCTGGCGGTTGCGCTCCAGGAAGGCGTCGTGCAGGGCGTTGGCCAGCAGGTAGCCGATCTGGCCCTGGGATTCGGCCCCCAGGACGTCGAGCGGAGGCGCCGGCACCACCGAGGCGGCCATCTCCGCCTCGATCGCCAGGAAGCCGACCTGCGGCCCGTTGCCGTGGGTCAGGACGATCTCCGCCCGGCTGCCCTCGGCCAGGGTCACCAGGCCGCGGGCGGCCGCGACCAGGTTGCGGCGCTGGACATCCGTGGAGCCGGGCTCGCCGCGCCTGATGAGCGCGTTGCCGCCCAGGGCGATGGCCAGGCGAGTCACACCCAGCGCTCCTCGCCGGTGATCAGCCCGTAGATCAGAGCCTGCTCCGTGTACCAGCGGTTCTCGGCCTCGTCCCAGACCCGCGACTGCGGGCCGTCGATCACCTCGTCCGTAACCTCTTCGCCGCGGTGGGCGGGCAGGCAGTGCATGAAGATGGCCTCGGGCCTGGCCTGGGCCATGAGCGCCGCATCTACCCGGTACGAGACGAAGACGCGGGCCCGCTCTTCCTTCTCCTTCTCCCGGCCCATGCTGGCCCAGACGTCCGTGTAGACGGCGTGGGCGCCGCGCACGGCGGCCCGGGGGTCGCGGACCACCTCGACCTGCGCCCCGGCCGCGGCCGCGATCTCCGCCTCCGGCTCGTAGCCCTCCGGAGTGGCCACGGCAAGGGTGAAGCCCATGTGCCGCGCCCCCTGGATCAGGGAGTGGCAGACGTTGTTGCCGTCGCCGACGTAGGCCACGCGCAGGCCCTCCAGCTTCCCGAACTCCTCTTCCAGGGTCATCATGTCGGCCAGGGCCTGGCAGGGGTGGTGGTCGTCGGTCAGGGCGTTGATGACCGGGATCGTGCTGTGCCGGGCCAGCTCCTCGAGCTTCGACTGCTCGAAGGTACGGATCACCAGCGCCGACAGGTAGCGCGACAGCACGCGGGCCGTGTCGGCGATCGTCTCGCCGCGGCCAATCTGCAGCTCGTCAGGGCGCAGCGCGATCGGCAGCATGCCCAGGCCCCAGATCGCCGCCTCGAAGCTGACCCGCGTCCTGGTGGAGGGCTTGTCGAAGATCATCCCGACCCGCCCCCCGGCCAGGGCCTCGCGGGTCTCGCCGCCCTGCTTCTTGACGTACGCGGCCAGGTCGAGCGTGTGTCGAATCCCATCCCTTCCCAGGGAATCCAGGGTCAGCAGGTGCCGCGTCATGCGATCCCCTTGTCAGTGGCCGGCCGCGGGCTTCGAGCGCTTCGAGCCTCCGGCGCGGGCCTTGTCCACGATACCGCTCAGGAGCTGCTCCAGGGTGATCGCCGGGCCGAGGGCAGTCTCGACCTCCTCCAGCTCGTAGCGAACGCGGACGATCGGCTTGTTGAGCTTCACCAGGCGGGTGAGGTCGATCGGCGTGGCCGAGAGCACAAGGTCGGCCGGCATGTCGTTCAGGGTGGACTCCAGCTCGCCCACCTGGGAGGCGCCGTAGCCCATGGCCGGGATCAGCGGCTCCAGGTCCGGGTAGAGCCTCAGAGTCTCGGCCAGCTGGCCGGTCGCGTACGGACGCGGATCCACAAGCTCGGACGCGCCGTTGCGCCGGGCCGCGACCACGCCGGCCCCGAAGGTCATGCCGCCGTGGGTGAGCGTTGGACCGTCCTCCACTACGGCCACGCGCTTGCCCTCCACCTCCCCGCCGACAAGCGTCAGTGCTGAGCGGGCAAGGACGACCGCGGCCGTCGGGTTGGCTCCGGCCAGGTTGGCCAGGACCTCCGCAACCTGCTCGACCGAGGCCGAGTCGGTCTTGTTGACGACGACCACGTCGGCCATTCGCAGGTTCGTCTCCCCGGGGTGGTAACGGACCTCGTGGCCCGCCCGCAGCGGATCGGCGACGACGACGAACAGGTCCGGCTTGAAGAACGGGAAGTCGTTGTTGCCGCCTTCCCAGAGGACGACGTCCGCCTCCGCCTCGGCGGCGCGAAGGATCTCCTCGTAGTCCACGCCGGCGTACAGCACCCGCCCGGCGTCCAGGTGAGGCTCGTACTCCTCGCGCTCCTCGATCGTGGTCTGGTAGCGGTCCAGGTCGGCATAGGAGGCATAGCGCTGGATCCTCTGGGCGGCCAGGTCGCCGTAGGGCATCGGGTGCCGGACGATCACCGCTCGCAGCCCTTGCTTCTCAAGAAGCGACGCCAGGTAGCGAGTGGTCTGGCTCTTGCCGGCCCCGGTGCGAGTCGCGCCCGTCGCCACAACCGGCTTGCTGCTGCGGAGCATCGTCCGGGCCGGCCCGAGCAGCTCGAAATCGGCCCCGCAGGCGAGGACCCGGCTGGCGGAGTGCATGACGTGCTCGTGCGAGACGTCGCTGTAGGCGAAGACGACCAGCTCCACGGCGCGTTTGCGAAGGGTCGATTCCAGCTCAGATTCGGCCAGGATGGGGATGCCCTCGGGGTAGAACGGCCCGGCCAGCTCGGCCGGGTAGCGGCGATCGGCGATGCCCGGTATCTGGGCGGCCGTGAAGGCCACCACCTCGACGCTCTTGTCGCCGCGGTACACGACGTTGAAGTTGTGGAAGTCGCGACCGGCAGCTCCCATGATCACGACGCGCCTGCGATCCATGACCCGGCCTTCTGCTCTCCGTGGCGATGCGGGCAGCGCCCGCGCGGCCGACGTGGGGGCCGACGAGCCGGTTCCGCCTCCGGTCCAGCGGTCGTCAAGCGGCTCTAGTGTCGCCCGCCCGCATCCGGGGCGCAAGACCGAGCCGGCGTATCGGGTTCCGGGCCCGCCTGACGAGCCGCGTACTTCGGCGTGCTGACCTCGTGCAACGGGTTCACATACTCCATGGGGGCGGCCCTGCGCCTGGCTCACGGCTACCTGCCCGAGGTGATGGACCACGTCAAGAGCCACAGCTGAGGCCGCGGCAGGCGGCGACGCCCGGGCCGGCCATGGCGGGCCGGCCGGTGACTTGCGTAGAATTGGCTGCCTATGACGAACCGCGCCTGGCTCGACGCCCTCGAGCCCCACGCCCCCGACGTGGTGGCCCTGTTCCGCTTCTAGCGGACGAGGAGTACCTCCGGCTGCGGCGCGAGCTGCGGCGCTGGGCCGGTACGGGCAGCGCGCCCGCGGTCGCCCACCAGCTGAGCGCCGTGGCCACGGCCATGGGTGAAGCAGTTGCCGCGTTGCCCCAGGCCGCCTTCGCAGCCCCGGGCGGAGAGGCCGACTGGACCGTTGCCGAGGCCCTGGGCCACACCATGGAGGCCCGTCGCGGCCTCAGCCTGGCGGCGTCGCTGGCCGCCTCCGGGCGCTGGCCGGCCGACGCCGGGACCGTGGTCCCGTCCGTGCCCGGCCCGGCCGGCGTCACTCGAGACCAGCTCCTGGAACGCCTGTCCAGAAGCCAGGCCCAGGTAGACCGGGCCGCGACCGCCGTCGCCGGCCACGAGCAGGACGCCTGCCCCCTGGACCACCCCGTGGTGGGCCCGTTGCGCTGCGGCGAGTGGCTGCTCTTCGCCGGCGTCCACGACCTGATGCATCTCGAGCAGCTGCACCGGCTGCGGGCGGGATCTCCGTCCGGCTAGCAGGAAGCCGGGCCGTTTTCGGCCCGGCTTCGTTCGTTCGTGCCAGTGAGGGTCAGTCCTTCGCACCCGCCCCGGCCAGCTCGCCCTTGGGCTCGAAAGCCACCCCCAGCCGCTCCAGGGCGGAGAGGACCGCCTTCATGGAGGCCGTGGTGATGTTGGGGTCCATGCCCACGCCCCAGCGGACCTCACCGTGCGACCGGATCTCGACATAGGCCACGGCCGTAGCGTTCTCGCCGGCGCCCAGGGCGTGCTCAGCGTAGTCGAGGACTTCCACTTCGACACCGAGATTCGCCCGCAAGGCGTGGACCAGGGCGGAGATGGGGCCGTTGCCCTTGCCGGCGATGGCAATCTCCTTGCCGTCGGCGGCGAGGCGAGCCTTGACGCTCACGTCGCCATTGGTGGCAACCGTCTCGTAGCCGGCCAGGGTGACCTTGTGCCTGGCGGGAAGGTATTCCTTCTCGAAAGCGTCCCACATCTCCTCGGCCGAGATCTCGGTGCCGCTGCCCTCGGTGATGATCTTGATGCAGCGGCTGAACTCGATCTGGAGACGGCGCGGCAGGTCCATGCCGTGCTCGTTCTTCATGATGTAGGCCACGCCACCCTTGCCGGACTGGCTGTTGACCCTGATCACGGCCTCGTAGTTGCGGCCGACGTGCTTGGGGTCGATCGGCAGGTACGGGACCTCCCAGGCCTCATACGGCTTGGGCAGGGCCTCCATGCCCTTCTTGATGGCGTCCTGGTGGGAGCCGGAGAAGGACGTGTAGACCAGGTCGCCCACGTACGGGTGCCGGGGCCCGATCGGCAGCCGGTTGCAGTGCTCCGCGACCCGACGCAGGGCGTCGATGTCGTTCACGTCCAGCTTCGGATCCACGCCCTGGCTGAACAGGTTCAGGGCCAGGTTGACGATGTCCACGTTGCCGGTCCGCTCGCCGTTGCCGAAGAGCGTGCCCTCGACGCGGTCCGCCCCGGCCATCACTCCGAACTCGGCGGCGGCGATGGCCGTGCCACGGTCGTTGTGGGGATGCAGCGACAGCACGATCGAGTCGCGGCGCGACACGTTGCGGTGGAACCACTCGATGGCGTCGCCGTAGATGTTGGGTGTGTACATCTCCACCGTGGCCGGCAGGTTGAGGATGATCTTGCGCTCCGGCGTCGGCTTGATGACGTCCATAACCGCCTCGCACACCTCGAGCGCGTACTCCAGCTCGGTGCCGGTGAAGCTCTCGGGCGAGTACTCGTAGCGGATCTCGGTGCCGGGTACTTTGCTCTCCTGCTCCAGGCAGATCTGGGCCGCGTCGGTAGCGATCTTCTTGACCCCCTCCTTGTCCAGGCGGAAGACGACGCGCCGCTGCAGGACCGAGGTGGAGTTGTAGAAGTGGACGATGGCTTTCCTGGCGCCCTTGAGGCTGTCGTAGGTGCGCTCGATCAGGTCGCGCCGGCACTGGGTCAGGACCTGGATGGTGACGTCGTCGGGCACCAGGTCCTCTTCGATCAGCTGGCGGATGAAGTCGTAGTCGGGCTGCGAGGCCGACGGGAAGCCGACCTCGATCTCTTTGAAGCCCATCTCCACCAGGGACTTGAACATATGCAGCTTGCGACCCGGGTCCATCGGGTCGATGAGGGCCTGGTTGCCGTCGCGCAGGTCTACCGAGCACCACCGCGGCGCTTCGGTGATCTCGCGGTTGGGCCACTCCCGGTCCGGAAGGCGGAGCGGCAGCGGCCGGAACGGCACGTACTTGCCGTAGGACATCTTCTTCGGCTTCGCTGACTGGGGAGGCATCTCGTCTTCCTTCCTGGGCTTGCGGTCTGCCCGCTTCCTCGCGGCGGGCCCTCGGTTGGCCTGGCGGTTGCTGGCTTGTCGGTTAAACGAAAACCTCCTGCCAAGGCGCAGGAGGTCAGCGGCGAGCACCCCAGAGGGGCTCGCCTCAGGTAAGGAGCAGGCTGCTGCCGAAGGCGTACCTGTTCATCGTGGGCGGTAGTGTAGCGGGTCTCCGGGTTTCGCGTAAACTGCCCCGCCTATGGGACTTACGTCCGGGTTTCGCCACATGAGACCGCAGTCTCGGCCGGATCTGCTGGTCGTGGTGCCGGCGGCGCTGCTTCTCGCGGCCCTCTTGATCTTCGTTCTGGCGCCCGCTTCCGGTCCACTGGCACTGCTGGCGATCCTCGAGGAGCACATCTTCCTGGCGGTCCTTGTGCTCCTGTCGCCGGTCGCCCTGTTCGTGCGGGCCCGGCGGCTGGGAGCCGGGCTGGCCGTGCTGGCGGTCGTGGGCGGCTGCCTGTTCGGATCCGAGTGGCTCTCCTTGCCGTGGAGCGGCGCGGGACGTCAGGACCTCACGGTCATGAGCTGGAACGTGCAGTACGGGATGCGCGCCCCGGCCGAGCAGTCCGCCGAGCTGGCCGGCGTGGACGCGGACGTAGTCGCCTTGCTGGAGGTCGAGCCGGATGCGGCCGCCGCCATCGAGGCGGACGCTGCCCTCACGGCTCGCTACCAGTACCGAGCCATGGCCCCGCAATGGGGGCCCTGGGGCCTGGCGGTCCTCAGCCGATATCCCGTCTCGGGCCTCCAGTCGGGCCTGGCGCCGGCATTCCTGGAGATGGACGTCGCCACGCCTCGCGGCCCGGTGCACCTGATCGTCGGCCACCCCATGCACGCCGACATCGGCACGGTCACGCCGCTGCGGTTGCCGGTCGCCTACGACCCCGCGATCCGCGACGCCGAGGTGGCGGAGATCCGGCAGCGGGTCGAAGCCGCCGCCGCGGCCCCGGACACGCGGCTGCTGCTGGTGGGCGACTTCAACACCGCCCCGACCGAGCCCGAGTATCGCGTCCTGGCGGCCGGGTTGCGCGACACCCACTTGGAAGTGGGGCAGGGGCCGGGCTGGACGTGGCGGCCCAGCCGCCTGGCGTTCCTGCCCTTCGGGTTTATGCGCATCGACCTGCAACTCAGCGGCGGCCCGATCAGGCCCGCCTCGACCTGGATGGATTGCTCGCCTCCGGGCGACCATTGCCAGCTGTTCGGCAGCTACGAGATCGGCTGACGGCCTCCCGGCGCCTGGGGCGGCCGGGTAGCCGGCCCGCCCATCAGCCGATCGGCCGTCAGCCAGCCGAGCGCCCCGAACCCGGCCCCGACGGCCAGCGGGACGCCGATCCAGAACCACGCCTCCACCAGGAACGAAAACCAGGTCTCCCCTTCTCCCTCGGACCAGATCGGGTTCCACATCAGGACCGTGAGCAGGAGATAGCCGCCGATCATCGAACCCAGCATGGCAATCCCGGCCAGCGAGCCCCGTCTCCAGGTGCGCCTTGTGCGATCCGCGATTCGGACGGCCGCGCCAGCCCCCAGACACAGCAGGACACCCAGAAGTATCTGTGGCGGGAAGACGTCCATGTAGCCGGTCTGCTGACGCGTGTAGACCTGCGACCCGAGCCCCAGCAGCCAGCCGGCGCACAGAAGGGCCAGCAGGCCGCTCCGAACCACCTTCTGTCGATCGCTCACCGCTCACCCTCGTCCGTCAGCTCATTCTCGCCCCTGACCGAGACGCGGGCCAGAGCCGTCGGCCCGAAAGGGTGCCCGAAGGGCACTGGGGCAGCCGAAGCCGAGGCCGGCCGAAGGAGGATTGGCTCCGGCGGTAGGACTCGAACCTACGACCAAGCGGTTAACAGCCGCCCGCTCTACCGACTGAGCTACGCCGGAGCGACTACGATCGCGGAAGCGATCGGGGCGCCCTTGCGGCGCCGCGCGACAGGATAGCACGACGCCGCGGAACGGCGCGGCGGTCGGCGCGAGGAGACGGATGATCCACCGCTCGCTCAACGGAACGTGGCAGTTCCGCCAGGCAGGCACGCAGAAGTGGCTGCCGGCCCGGGTCCCCGGCGGCGTCCACACCGACCTGATGGCCGCCGGCCGAATCCCCGATCCGTTCGTCGCGGACGAAGAGCTACGCGTCCAGTGGGTCGCCGAGGCCGACTGGGAGTACCGGCGCTCGCTCGCGGTCGACGGCGACGTGACGGCGGAGCGGCGCCAGGCTCTCGTCTTCGAAGGCCTCGACACCCTGGCCGACGTTCGCCTCAACGGCGAGCTCCTGGGCAGCGCCGACAACGCCCTCCGCCGCTGGAGCTGGGACGTCACCGACCGGCTGCGGTCGGGTGCCAACGAGCTGTCGATCGTCTTCCGCTCGGCCGTGCGGCGCGGCGCCGAGCTGGACGCCGTCCGACCGCTCGACAGGCCGAAGGACACGCTGCCCGGAGCGCCCTACCTGCGCAAGCCGCCCTATCACTTCGGCTGGGACTGGGCCCCCAAGCTGCCGAACGTGGGCCTGTGGCGCGACGTCAGGCTGGAGGCGTGGAGCACCGCTCGACTGGAGGACGTGCGTCTGGCGCAGCGAGTCGACGGCGACCGGGCACGAGTCAGCGCCCAGGTGCGAACCGAGCGTGCCGAGCCCGGAGAGCTGGCGGCGCGGATGCGGATCGAGCACCCGGACGGCCGAACCGAGTCGGTCGAGACGGCGCTCGGGCCGGAAGACACGGCAGCCACCCTATCGGTGGAGATAGATCGGCCGGAGCTGTGGTGGCCGAACGGGCTGGGCGGCCAGCCGCTCTATCGGATCGAGATCGAGCTGACGGCAGGCGGGCAAACGCTGGACCGCCGCGACTACCGGCTCGGCCTGCGTACGCTCGAGCTGCGCCGGGAGCCGGACGAGTGGGGCGAGTCGTTCACCTTCGTCGTCAACGGCGTGCCCATCTTCGCCCGGGGCTCCAACTGGATACCGGCCGATTCATTCCCGGCTCGCGTTTCGGACGACCGGCTCGAGATGCTGCTTCGCTCGGCGGCCCGGGCGAATCACAACATGATCCGGGTCTGGGGCGGCGGCTACTACGAATCGGAGACCTTCTACGACCTGTGCGACCGCCTGGGCATCCTGGTCTGGCAGGACTTCATGTTCGCCTGCAGCGTCTACCCGCTCCACGACCCCGCCTTCCTGGCCAACCTGGAGGTGGAGGTCGCCGAGCAGGTGAGCCGGCTCCGCCATCGCGCCTGCCTGGCGCTGTGGTGCGGCAACAACGAGATGGAGCGCGGCTGGGCGGTCTGGGGCTGGGATCGCCCCGACGGCGAGGAGCTCCGCGCGGCCTACCTGGAGTTCTTCTCGAAGACGCTGCCGGCCTGGGTCGCGGATCGCGACGCGGAGACGCCGTACTGGCTCAGCTCGCCCTCGTCCGGCAGGCCGCTGGAAGCGCCGATCGGCGACCGCAGCGGCGACGAGCACGAGTGGGTCGTCTGGCACGGCCTGGCGCCGTTCGAGAGCTACCGCGAAACGACGTGGCGGTTCGTCAGCGAATTCGGCTTCGAATCCCTGCCGGCAATGGCCACGGTGGCCGCTTTCGCCCCCGATCCGGCCGACTGGAACCTGGGCTCGCCGATGATGGACCATCATCAGCGCTGCCCTGCCGGCAACGCGCGAATCCTCTACTACCTGGCCCAGCAGTTCCGCCTGCCGATGGACTTCGCGTCGTTGGTCTACCTAAGTCAGATCCTCCACGCCGAGGCGATGCGGGTAGGCGCAGAGCACTGGCGGCGCCAGCGGCCCCATTGCAGCGGGGCCTTGTACTGGCAGCTCGACGACTGCTGGCCGGTCAGCTCCTGGTCCAGCATCGACTACTTCGGACGGTGGAAGGCGTTGCACTACGCCTCGCGCCGGTTCTTCGCCCCGATCCTGCTGTCCTGCCTGGCGGAGGGCGATGACGTCAGCGTCGCCGTCACGAACGATCTGGCGGAACCTGTCGCGGCCGAAGTCCGCTGGTCGCTGGAAGACCTGGACGGCAACGTCCTGTCGGCCGGGGCGGAGACGGTCGCGGCGGCGGCGCTGGCCACGACGCGGCTACGGGTCTGCGAGGCGCCCGGCGCGGAGCTGCGCTCGAGCACGGTGCTGGTGGCCGAGCTATGGCGGGAGGGCGAGCTTGGGGCGCGAACCGTCCTCACATTCGAGCCGGACAAGCGGCTGGCGCTGCGAACCCCCGCGATAGAGTCGTCGGTCGAGCCGGCCGGCAGTTCGGGGGACGGAGGTCGGGGAGCCGTCCGGCTCCGTTCGGACGCGCTGGCACGCTGGGTCGAGCTGTCGCTGGAAGGGGCCGACGCCATCTTCGAGGACAACTACTTCGATCTGCCCGCCGGCCGAGATCTCACGGTCGAATTCGAGCTGCCGGAAGGCTGGACGGTCAAGCAAGCCGCACGGGCGCTGCGGATCCGATCGGTCGCCGATACCTACATCTAGCCGGCCGCCCTACAACGCCCAGCCGGCCGCCCTACAACTCCACCGGCAGTTCCGGGCGGTTGCCCCACTCTTCCCACGACTCGGCGTAGTTGCGGACCTCCGGGAAGCCGGCCAGTTCGTGCAGGACGAACCAGACCAGGGCCGCCCGAATTCCGCCCTGGCAGTAGATAGCGCGCAACTCCTGGGGTTCCACGCCGGTGGCCTTCAGGATGGCCACGGCATCGGCGGCCGGGCGAAGCCTGCCGTCCGGGGCGATGAAGTCGGTGAAGACCCGGAACCGCGAGCCGGCGATGCGGCCGCCTCGGGCCGCGCGGACGTCGTGGCCCAGGTACTCGTCGAGGAGCCGCACGTCCAGCAGCCGCGTGGGGCCGCCGGGAGCGCAGGCCTCGCGGCTCCATGCCAGGACCTGCTCGGCCGTGGCGATGAGCGACTCGTCGCGCTCGCCCAGGGCTTCAGCGGGCTCCGCGGGCGCCGGGACGGTCTCTTCGGAATCTGTCGGCAGATCCGCCGCCTGCCACGCGGTGAGGCCGCCGTCCATGACGTGCACTCGATCCGACGGGAAGCGGTAGAGCCGCAGCAGCCAGTAGCCGCGGATGGCGTGGCGACCCTGGCCGGCGTCGTCGTAGAGGACGATGCGCATCCCCGGAGCTACTCCCCAGCGGGCCAGGGTCTCGGCCACGTCCTCGCGGGTCGGCACCAGGTATTGCCGGTTGACGGCGCCCGTTCGAGGCTCGGTGCCGCTCCCTGGCCAGGTCCGCGTGCAGGTCGCAGAACACCGCGCCGGGAACGTGGCCCTGGTCGTACGCCTTGCGGTCGGACGAGACGTGCATGATCCGCAGATTCGCGTCGCCCGGCTGCGCGGCCAGCCATTCGGCCGAGACGAGGGGCCCGGGACGGTCAGCGCTCATTCGTGTCCTCCTCCGTGCCGAGCCCGGTGGGCGGCCGCTCCGCCGGATCGTAGCAGGCTTCGTCTCCGAGCCGGCCCGATGCCCACGGGTGCCGCCACGAGGGTGAGCTTCAGAGCATCACGACGCCGCCCCGAGATGGCGGCCGCCCCTCGCGAACCGCCCGCAGGATCTCGGCCGACGAGGCCGGCAGTTCGGCCCTGATGGCGTCGCGGTACTCGCGCAGCAACGACCGGTTGTGCGCGGTATCCGAGAGAAGGAGGACAGTCGCGACAACCGTCCCATCGTCCCGCAGCTTGAGAGTGAGACGCCGGAGCAGGGCCTGGACGTCCGTGGGCCGTGTCTCGGCTTCGACCGCGACGGCCGACGACCCGAACCAGAGGACCGCGTCCCATGCTCGGCCATCATCTGCCGGCCCCACCGGAACCTCGAACCGCCACGAAGCCGAGGGCGCGACCCTCGCCCTGAAACGCTGCATCAGCTCAAGGTGGGCCCTGTCCCGGATCGGCCGGCCAGCCGGATAGGCTCGCGCACTCAGTCGCAGGCCGACAACTGACAGAAGCCGCCCAAGCTCCAGCACCGACACCCGGGGTGCTTGACCCAGCTCGATCCGACTGACCTGCGAGCGCGACGTCCGGGCATGCCGGGCCACGAGCGCCTGACTGAGGCCGTAGCCGAGCCGGGCCAGGCGCAGTTCGCGGCCCAGCTCCTGGACGATCTGGCGGGCCCGTTCGGTGCCGAGATCGCACGGTCTCGCTCTGGTCGACATCGTGCGCCATCGTCCACCGCGCCGCTTATCCAGCGCTTACCGGGCCAACGCCCGAAGCCGATGGTTTCTGATGGCTCCTGATGGTTCCCATCGCGTGGGTACTTCGGCGGTCCGGCGCCGGACGAGCGCCATCTTGCCCGTCCTGTGGGCAGAGCGGCGGTGGAAGCGGCGCTGGGCGGCGCGCGGCCGCTATCCGGTACGTCGATCTGGGCAACTCAACTCAGTGTCGGGCCGACGAGCGGTCGCAAGCCGCCGACGTGCCCGCCCGGCGGGTATCGGGCCAGGACATCGGCGCGCAGCCGCTATCCGGTATCTGGATTCGGGCGATCCAACGGAGCAGAGGCCAACCCCGCGCGGCCCCGCCCCCGCGCGACCCCGCCCCGCGCGACCCGGCCCCGCCCCGCACGGCCACGCCCCCGCGCGGCCACGCCCCCCTACTCCAGGTAGTCCTTGAGCTTGCGGCTGCGGGACGGGTGGCGCAGCTTGCGGAGGGCCTTGGCCTCGATCTGGCGGATGCGCTCGCGGGTGACGTTGAACTCCTTGCCCACTTCCTCGAGAGTGCGGGCCCGGCCGTCCTCGAGCCCGAACCGAAGCTGCAGCACCCGCCGCTCGCGGCCGGTCAACGAGTCCAGCACCGCCTCGACCTGCTCCTTGAGGAGCTGGTGCGAAGCCGCCTCAGCCGGCGCCAGCGCGCCGCGGTCCTCGATGAAGTCGCCCAGGTGCGAGTCCTCTTCCTCGCCAATCGGCGTCTCCAGCGAAACCGGCTCCTGGGAGACCTTGATGATCTCGCGCACTTTCTCGGGCGTGACCACCACTTCCTGGCCGCGGCTCATGGCCTCGGCGATCTCCTCCACGGTCGGCTCGCGGCCCAGCTCCTGCAGGAGCGTTCGCGAGACCCGGATCAGGCGGTTGATCGTCTCCACCATGTGGACCGGGATTCGGATCGTGCGGGCCTGGTCGGCGATGGCGCGGGTGATGGCCTGGCGGATCCACCACGTGGCATACGTGGAGAACTTGAAGCCCTTCTCGTAGTCGAACTTCTCCACTGCCCGGATGAGGCCGATGTTGCCCTCCTGGATCAGGTCCAGGAAGCTCATGCCGCGGCCGATGTACTTCTTGGCGATCGAGACCACCAGGCGCAGGTTGGCCGAGGTCAGCTGCTCGCGCGCGTCGCGCCCGATGCGAACCAGCTCGCCGCGGCGGCGGGAGAGCTTGGTGGACGCGGGCACGTCCGGATCCCAGCCCAGGAGCCGCAGAAGATCGGCGTCCTTGCCGGCCTCGATCCAGCGCTGCAAAGCCGGATAGGCCACCGACTCGCGGGTCCAGGTGTAGATGGCCCACAGGCCGCTGTTGTCGCGCGCGTCCGGGTCGCCGTTGTGGACGGCGTAGTAGGCGCGGTCCAGCAGCGGCAGGAAGGTGTCCGGCGAGGGGGAGTGGTTGTAGGCCGTGACCAGGTGGCGCAGCTCCTTGATCAGGCCCTTGGTCGTGTCGGCTGTGGCCTCCTTGCCGGCCCTGATCAGGTGGAAGTCGGGCGTCGCGGTCAGGAGCTTCCTGGCGTCCCTGGCCCGGATGGAGCTCTCCACCAGGCGGGAGGCCTCCGGCCCGAAAGGCAGCCTGTGCTGGGGCTTGAGGGTTCGGGTCTTGCGCTCCGTGTCGTGGTGGGTCCACTCGTGGAGCGAGACGATCGCTTTCCACGGTTCCTCCGCGATCTGCTCGCCCAGCTCGATCGCTTTGGCCAGGACGACCTCTTCTTCGGCGGTCAGCAGAGCGACCTTGCCGATCTCCTTCAGGTACATCCGGACCGGGTCGTCGATCCCGATCATGTCAGCCGAGAGGGCTTCCAGTTCCTCGGGCGTCGGCTCCTCGAGCGCCTCCGCGTCGAGCTTGGCCGGCCCCTCGCCGGTCGCCTGGGCTTCGGGCGAGCCCTCTTCGTCGATCGTCTCGATGCCCGTGTCGGAATCCTCAGCTTCGAGGCTGTCCGAAGGGCTCGCCTCCTCGTCCTCGGAGAGCTCGTCGTCCAACGGCTCCTCGTCGGCGATGCGCCGGCCGCGCACGCCGGCCAGCTTGGCCTCCTCGGGGTCTACCTTGCGGCGGCCAACCCCCGAGAGCGCCACTTCCACCAGCTGCTTGTCCAGGGGATCGGTCATCGGTGTCCTCCAGGTGCGAGAAGGCTCGTCTCCTGCCGGCGTCGGTCGAGCGAGCGGCGAGCCTCATTGAGATTGCGTTGGGTTTCGAGCAGGCGAGCCACGGCGGCCGAATCGGCGGCAGCCTGGGCTTCGGTCAGCTCGCCCGCGTTGAAGCGGATCTCTTCTTCGATTCGGTCGGCCTCCATGGCCAGCAGGCACTGATCCACGCCGATGCGAACGCGCGCCTCGTCCAGCTCGGCGGGGTCCGGGCCGCGCTCGGCGTAGAGGGCGACGGCCAATCCGTGCAGCTCCGGCGGCAGGGAGTCGAGGAAACGGCCACGCTCGAAGCGCCCCGAGCCGCCGGCCTCGCGGTCACGCTCCCGATCGGCCAGCATCGCCGCCAGCAGCTCCCGAGCCGGGGTGCTGGGCAGACGCGCCTCCTGGGCCCGCAGCGTATCGGCCACACGTTCCTGCTGATCCGGGGCGAGCAGCAGCAGCCGCAGCAGACGCGCCTCCTCCAGCGTCAAGGATCGAAGCTCAGCCTTGCTGTCCAGGGCGTCCGGCGCCGAGAGCACGGCGTCGGCGGTGAAGCGCCCGGTCCCACTCGCCGCGCCCGAACGGCCGTCCCTGACCGGCGTCGGCGCCCGCAGGGCTTCCAGCAGCACCCGCTCCTCCACCCCGGTGCGCCGCCCCAGAGTCTGCATGTAGCCGTCGCGCAGGACCGGGTCGCGGATCTCGCGCAGCAGAGGCATCATCGACGACACCGTCACCCGCCGCCCCGCGGGCGTCCTGACGTCGTTGGCCGTGGCGTAGTAGTCGATCAGGAATTCCACGATCGGCTGGGCGGTGCGGACCGCCTCGCGCCACAGGTCGGGGTTGTCGCGGATCACCTCGTCGGGGTCCTTGCCTTCGGGCAGCCGGGCCACCCGGACGTTGGTGATCTCCACGCCCGTCCCCTCGGCCGCCAGCAAGCCGATCAGCTTGTACAGCTCCGTGCCCCCGATGGAGCCGGCGTGCTGCCCGGCCGGGTCGACGTCGTAGGCCAGGACGATCTCTCGCGCGTAGCGGGCGATGAGGGCCACCTGCGCGGGCGTGAGGGCGGTCCCCAGCGAAGCCACCACGTTCTCGAAGCCGGCCTGGTGGGCCATCAACGCGTCGGTGTAGCCCTCGACTAGGACCGCCTGGTCCTCCTTGCGCATGGCGCCGCGGGCCCGCTCGATCAGGTACAGGGTGCGGCTCTTGTCGAAAAGCGGCGTGGCCGGTGAGTTGAGGTACTTGGGCGCATTCGAGTCCGCCGCGGCCCCCGCGGCCCCGGGCAGGATTCGCCCGCCCATTCCGACCGCCGCCCCGGAGGCGTCACGGATGGGGAAGATGATCCGGCTTCGGAACTTGTCGTAGGCCCCCCGGCCGCCCGATCGCTGGCTCGTCAGCCCCACCTCGGCCAGGTCGGCCGGCGAGACCTGGCGGCGGCTCTGGAGCATCTTGATCATCTGGTCCCAGCCGGAGGGCGCCCAGCCGAGCTGGAAGCGCTCGATCGTCTCGTCCGTGAAGCCACGCCCGTGCAGGTACTCGAGCGCCGGCGCGCCCACCTTCGACTGCGTCAGGACGGCGTGGTAGAAGGCCACGGCCTGCTCCAGGACCTCGCGCAGGCGGGCCCTTCGAGCATCTTCGCGAGTGGTCCGCTCGTCGATCTCCACGCCCGCCCGGGCCGCCAGCCGCTTCAGGGCCTCGGGGAAGGACAACCCGTCGCGCTTCATGATGAAGCTGAAGATGTCGCCGCCCTCGCCGCAGCCGAAGCAATGCCACGACTCGCGGGCCGGAGTCACGACGAAGCTGGGGGTCTTCTCACCGTGGAACGGGCACAACCCCTTGTAGGTGGTGCCGGCCTTCTTGAGGACCACGACCTCGCCGACCACGTCGAGGACCGACACCTTGCTCTTCACTTCCGCGGCGACGCCAACGGCCACTCTCTACTCCTGCCGAATCAGACGCCGGAGACGGCCCGCACGTTCGCTAGCCCTCCGCGCCGCCCGCTCCTGCGCCTGACACAGCTAACGGCCTGTCAAGTCTTGACAGGCCTCGTTGCGCGCCATTCTACGCCGATTCCGCCGCCCTGTATACCCCTGGGGGGTATTGACATGTCAAGAGGGGCTGGCGACGGGCTGCCAGGCCGGTCTGGTGCCTCCGAGCGGTCGAACCGACAGCTTCGGCCGGCCGAACGAGCGGCCTCAGGCCTCCTCGTGCGCACGAACCCAGGCGCTCAGCCAGAGCGCGATCCCGCCCAGCAGCGCCGGCACCACGACGATCAGCTCCACGATCCAGACCGAGTCCATCGGGAGGTTGCGCACCGCCCCCTGGATCGGGTACGCGATCACGACGACGGCGCCGACCGCCGTCTGCAGCTTCCCGACGAGGGCGGTCCAGCGCAGCGCCGCCAGGGCGACGCCGGTCTCCAGGATCGCCTGCCCCATGTGCCCCCAGGCCCGGTAGTAGCCCTGGGCCAGGTCGTTGGCCGTGTTGAGCCACAGCACAGTGCACGCGACGCTCAGCATCGCCAGCCCGATCGCCTTCAGCCGGACGCTTCTTCGGGGCAGAGTCATGGCGCGCCTCCCTAGTGGGGTTTGGGCGCATAGTAGCCGTCCCTAGCCTCCCGAGCAGCCAATCACTCGTGGCGCAACTAGCAGTCCACCCAGCCTGCTCAGCCACCTGGCACCCTGTCGATCGCCGGAGCAGCTCGCGACCAAGTCCGAGCCGAACAGGTCGAACTAGGTCATGTATGGAGTGGGATGGACGCGGGCGACGATGACAAGGTCGGCGTCTGTCGCCACCAGGAAGCAACGGCTGCGAGCGGGGATCTCCAAGTTCCAAGAGCCAGTCTCCCGGCGGAGATCAACAACCAGCACCGCATCAGAGTCGTTGCGGATGGCGGGCGACGGACGGGCGCAGCACCGGCCCCGGCTCGCGCGTCGATCCCCCGGGCACCCTCCGGGGGGCCGCGCTTGCGCGCTTTTTGCCGCTGGCTCACACTGCCCCGGATTGCACGGAGGTACTCATTGCATAGGGCGACGCGGCGGCACCACACGCCGGAGCGCAGGCCTCGACCCGACCGGGAGGACGAGCCGCCGCCTGCCATCAGCCAGCGATTGCTGGCCATCGTGAAGACAGCCCTGCCCAAGGGAGCCGTGGTCCTGGTCGTCCTGACGGCCACCTACTACGCCATGGGCGTGCTCAAGACCAAGGTGATCGGCCACGCCTTCGGCCAGGGCCCCGACACGGACGCCTTCAACGCCGCCTTCACGGTTCCCGCCCTGGCCCTGGAGTTCCTGCTCATGGGCGGCCTGATCGCCTGCTTCGTGCCGGTCTACGTCGGCCTGCGCGACGAGGCCCTAGAGGAGGCGCGCGCGTTCGCCCGCACGGTCCTGACCCTGGCCATCCTGGTCATGACCCTGGTCGTGGTCCTGCTCTTCGCCTTCGCCCCGGAGGCCGTGGATTTCGTGGCTCCGGGCTTCAACGCCGAGCAGCGGGCCATCGGCATCGACCTGTTCCGAATGCTGTGCGTGACCCAGGTCCTCTTCGCCGCGTCGTGGGTCCTGGGCGAGGTCCTGATCGCCGAGCAGAAGTGGGTCTGGTACGGCAGCGCCCTGGCTCTGTACCCGGGCGGCATCATCGTCGGGACGCTCCTGCTGGGCGAATCGATGGGCATCTACGGCGCCGCGGTGGGTGCCATCGGCGGCGCGGCGGCGCACCTGGGGATCCGCCTCATCGGCGTTCTTCACATGTCGTTCCGGCCATGGCCCAGCCTGAACCTGCGGGTCAAAGGCCTGGGCCAGTACATCTGGCTCTCGCTGCCCAAGATGATCAGTCAGCCGCTGGACATGATGGCCGTCCTCTACTTCACGCGGCTGGCCTCGACGCTGGAGCCCGGCTCGGTCACCCGCATCGAGAACGCCCAGAACTTCCAGACTCCGCTGGTCCTGCTGATCGGCACCCAGTTCGCGCTGGCGGCCTTCCCGGCCCTGTCGCAAGCGGCCGACGAGGGCGACAGGCGAAGGTTCAAGAAGGTCTTCGGCACCAACCTGGCCACCATCGCCGTCCTGTCCACCGGGGCGGCCATGTGCGCCCTGTTCCTGGGCCAGTTCGCGATCTCGATCGTCCTGGGCGGCGGCGCGTTCACCCAGACCGACATCGAGCGGACGGCGATGGTGCTGGCGGTCTTCAGCGTCTCCATCCCGCTCGAAGCGGTCACAGAGCTGCTGGCCCGCTCCATCTACGCCACCCGCAACACGATCCTGCCCACCGCCGCCCAGGCTGCCGGCTTCGCCGCGATCGTGGTCACCGCCCAGTTGCTGCTGCCCACGGCCGGCATCCTGGCCATCCCCGCGGCCTACGGCATGGGCATGATGACCAAGCTCGTGATCCTGGCCGTGGCCCTGCGGCCGCGCATGGAGGCCATCGGCCGGCCTCCGGCCCCCGCATTCTCGCCCCGCCGCCAGGCCTACCAGGTCTCCGCCTCCTCCTCCGGCGCGGCGCTCGATCGCGAGCCCCTGACGAGCCCCTACGCCCGTCGGTCCGCGTCCGGCAGGCCGCCCCGCCGGCCCGTCGCCAGGCAGGCGGCCGGGGCGCTGGCCGTGGCGGTGTTCATCTTCGCCGGCCTCGCGGCCGCCGTGTGGGCCAGCCAGGGAGTCTCGCTCATCTTCACCCCCGACACCACTCCCTGGGCGCGCGAGCGCCCCACGGCCGCCATCGACACCCCCAGCCCCACGATCACCGTTGCCCCGAGCGCCACTCCCCGAGTCGCGCCCTCGGCCTATGTGAGCCTGGCGCCGGCCACCCCGACGCCGGTCCCCACCCCCGAAGGCCAGTTCGCCATGGACCTCTTCCGCGAAGGCGATTTCGTGGGCGAGCTGACCAACAAGTGGTGCATCCCGGCGGCCATGCAGACGATGATGAACATCATGGACGAGGGGGCCGACGTCTCCGAGGAGACCCAGAGCATGCTCTACGACCTGGGCGTCTCGATCGAGCGCAGCCGCCAGGGCACGCCCGAGCCTGAGTCGTGGGCCCAGGGCCTCACCCAGCTGGGCTACGGGCACTTCGAGGTGGCCGTGACGGACACCCGCCAGGCCGCCATCGAACTGGCGGTCAAGCAGATCCGCATCACGAACCGCCCGGCGGGCCTGCTGGTCTGGTACGGCTGGCATGCCTGGGTGGTCTCGGGCTTCGTGGCCACCGCCGATCCGGCCCTGACGGACGACTACCTGGTCACCTCGCTCTTCATAGAGGACGTCTGGTACAACCGCCAGTCCAAGCTCTGGAACAAGGACCGCGACGGCTACTCGCGCCCGCCCGATTCGGAGGTTCCGGCCGCGATCCTCTACGAAGACTTCAAGGTCTGGGACCAGTCGGTCAACTACCCCGAGTACCAGAAGAAGTTCGTGATGATCATCCCGGTCGTCTAGCGATCGAGGCGTGTCGGCCTCGGGGACCGGGCGTCAACCCGGCCGGGCGTCACCCCGGGCGGCCGGTCGTTCGGCCTCCAGCAGCCGCTGTAGTTCGATCAGTCGCAGTGCAAGCGGCTCGGCCGGTATCGCCTCGCCGATGGAATGGGTGAGCCTGCGGTAGTAGTCGCGTTTGGTCCGTTCTCCGCCCCTGAAGCGGTGCCAGACCTGGGGCCCATGGGCGCGCAGATCCACCACCGTGGCCCGGATGTTGCTGACGCAGTCGGCCGCTTTGAGGCGGACGACGTCGAGATCGCCCACGTCCAACGACCACGGGGCCCTGTACCAGCGCTTGGTCACGGCCACGACCAGCCGGGCCGTCTCGGGCCCGAACCGCCGTGCCAGGTCCTCTCGCCGAACGTGAGTGTCCTCGATCGTGTCGTGGAGGAACCCGGCGGCGATCAGGTCCGGGCGCTCCGGATAGTGGTGGGCCAGCAGGGCCCCCACCTCCAGCGGGTGGACGGCATAGGGCTGATCGGTTCCCTTGCGAAGCTGGCCGTCATGAGCTGCCTCCGCGAAGGCGATAGCCTGGGCGTAGCGGGCCCGGTCGGCGGCGGCCAGTGGTTGCGGCTCGAGGATCTCGTTCACGGCCCTAGCCTCGCCTGCGGCCGGCAGCCCGTCAACAGCGGGGCGGCGACAGCCTGAAGGAACCGGAAGCCCTCGCCCCGATGCATGAGAAGCGCGGCTACTTCCGGATAGGCTTTAGTACCACCATCGGGCCACCTTCCCGGCCGATCGAGCGGGGGGATAATCCTGGCCTCAGACCCTTCGGTAGCTGTGCCCGCTCCAGACCGGGGAGTCACGGCCCCGCGACGCACGCGGGATGAGTGACGATAGAGGGTCACATTTCCAGGCAGGCGCGCGGCGGGACCGCGTCCGCCGAGGCCGGTGAGGCCGGCCACGCGGCTCCGCCCTCAACATCGGGAACGTCCACGGCTCAGCCGTGCTTGACGCCGCTTGGGCACGCCCGGGCGAGAGGGGTCCGCCGTTGAGCAGTGACATCGCCCTGCCCGGCCAGGGCCTCTTCCCCACCGCGCCGGAGGGCCAATTCCAGGCGCCCGCCTTCCCCGGGGCACGGCGCGGCTGGCTCGATCGCCCCCACCTGGTGCTGGCAGCCGGCGCCGTCGCCACCGCGGTGCTGCTGGCCGTCGAGATCCTGGTCAGTCACGACAGGAGCTGGCCCCCCGCCACCCTGGTCGTCCTGACCTCGGCCTGCCCGGGCACGGTAGTCATGCTGCTGATGGCCCATCGCAGCGGCTACCAGGCCCTCCTCTACCGGCCGCTGGCGATGGCCATGGCCCTGGCGGGCATGGGCCTGGCGACCCTCGATCTGACGCCGTCCTTCGGCCGGGGGGCCACCTGGCTGGTGGCCAACCTATTGTTTGCCTTCGCCGGCTCGATCGCCATGGCGGTGCTGGCGCCGGCGTTCTACAGACGCCTCGACCGCAGGGCCGCCGCCTCCGCCATCCTCGACGGCGGGATCATGCTTCTGGCCGGCACCACCGTCCTGATCACTCTATGGCGGACGGGCAGCGAGGCGCCGGCCGGCCCGGACGGCTACCTGGTCCCAGTGATGGCGGCCGGTCTCTTCGCCAGCGGCGGCTTCGCCGCGGTGGCCGCGTTTGCGATGCGGGCCGCCCCATCGTTCCGCGGCATCTGGGCGGGCATTCTCGCCGTTCTGATCCTGGGCGTCGGCTGGGTCTCCTGGGCCGACCGGATGCTGGCCGGCCTGGAGCGAGACTCGCTGGCAGACCTGTCGTTCGGCGCCGGCATCCTGGTGGCCACCTACGCCTGGATGACCTGGAGCGACGAGGTGGGATGGGGTCCGGTCTACCGTCAGATCGCCAGCTCGCTCGCCGACTGGCTCCCGGTGGCGGCGATCCTGACCTGCGTCGGCGTGGCGGCGGTGCCTCACGGCCACATCGGAGACGTCGACCCGGCCCCTGTCGGGACGGCGGCGGTGGTGCTGCTGACCATCATCCGCTGGCGGCTGCTCGTCATCAGCGAGAGGTGGGTCTCGCGGCGCCTGGCGAGCGAGATGCAGGAGCGGGCTGAGGCGATGCTGTCCCTGGCCCGGCTCGAGCAAGCGGACACCCTGGAGGAGACCGCCGAGAGCATCTGTCAGGAGGCGATGCGCCTCGAATCGATCGATTCGGCTTGTGTCTACGCCTTCGGCCCATCCGGCGCCGTGGTGCCGCTGGCCACGCGCGGCGCATGCCTGACCGACGAGATGCCGGGGCAGCCGATCGCACACCGCCGCGCCCAGCACATCCGCTCCCAGGCCGCCGAGGGCACCTGGGTCGACGTCCACGAGCTGGGCTCCACGCCGGACGGGTCGGCGGTGGCGGAGGCCTTCGCATCGATGCGCTGGGACGACCGGGTGGTCGGCGTCGTGGGCGTTGGGACCGTCCGCCGCGACCGCTCCGAGAAGCTGCACGACCGCCTGTCCACCCTGACCGAGTTCGGCGTCGTCTCGTCGGCGCTGATGGGCCCGGCCCTCGTCGAGGAGTGGCGCGTGGCCGACGTGCGGGCCCTGTTGACGCAGGTCATCGACAACCATGCCTTCCGCCCGGTCTTCCAGCCGGTGGTCGTGCTGCGCAACAGCGAGATCGTGGGCTACGAGGCGCTGACCCGCTTCGCCGACGGAACCCGGCCCGACAAGCGGTTCCTGGAAGCGCACATGGCGGGCATGAGCGTGCGCCTGGAGATGGCCTGCGTGATGGACCAGCTGGAGGCGGCCACCTGGCTACCCGGGGGCACGTGGGTCAGCCTGAACATCTCGCCGGCCCTGGCCTCGGCAGTCGTCCCGCTCGTGGCCTCGCTCGAACGGGCGGATCGCGAGGTGGTCCTGGAGATCACCGAGCACGTCGAGGTGAGCGACTACCAGAAGCTCGTCTCGGCCCTGGAGCTGATCCGCAGCCGCGCCCGCCTGGCCGTGGACGACGCCGGCGCCGGCTACGCGGGACTGCGCCACATCCTGGAGCTGCGGCCCCACTTCGTGAAGCTGGACGTCTCCCTGGTCCGCAGCATCGACACCGACGCCGCCCGCCAGGCCATGGTCGCCGGCATGGCCCACTTCGCCCGCAACTCGGGCTGTGAGCTGATCGCGGAGGGGATCGAGACCGAGGGCGAGCGCGAGGAGCTGGTCCGGCTGGGCGTAGCTCTCGGGCAGGGCTACCTGTTCGGCAAGCCGAGCCCCGTGGGCTGAGACGCCGGCCGCCCGGGGCTGGGGTTCGGGGCGGCGAGGTGGAGAGGGACCAGCGCCGCCCCGAACCCTGAGTGGGAGCCGGGCGGCCCAGCCGCCCGGCTCCGGACCCGTGTGGCGGATCGGCGGGGAGGCGCCGATCGCCGGGTCCTGGTCGCCTTGGGGGGAGGGCGGCGCAGGGAGGGATCTACGCCGCCGGGCCGGCCCCAGGTCAATTCGTCGTCAACCCCAATCGCTCCTCCATCCAGGCGTCGCGCTCGACGCGCGCTTGCTCGTCCAGGTCGTGGCCTCCCCCGTACCAGCCGATGCGCTTGGGCTGCGAGGCGGCATCGAACAGCTGCTGTGCGCTCGACTCGGGCACGAAGGAGTCGTCACGGGCGAACTGGAAGAAGAGGGCCGCCGGGGCGGCATGAGGAGCCATGGCCGGCGGCTCGAAAGGGGCCATGGCCCGGCGGTAGGCGGGCTCCTCGACCGGGTCCAAGCCGTAGCCGCTGAATACGAGATCGGACATCGAGGAGCTGGGCGCGAGGAGCGCGGCCGCCGTCAGGCGGCGGTCGACGGCGACGAGCGACAGGCCGTGCATGGCCCCCGTGCCGTGGCCCACGAAAGCGATCCGGGCGGGATCCACTCCGCCCTGGGCTATCAAGAGATCGACCGCCCGCCGCAGCTCCCGGATCTGCATGATGACCGCGGCCCGGTCGGAGTCCTTGTCCTGGGGGGACTGGTAGGCCGGGAAGTAGCCTGAGACCACGACCGAAGCCACTCCCCGCTCGGCCATGGCCGCGGCCTCGGGGAGGAACTCGTCGCGGACGTGGGTCCACTCGCCGTACCAGCCCAGCCAGACGATGCCCGGGAACGGGCCTTCACCGGGCGGCAGGACCAGGTAGGCGGGCATCCGCAGCCGGCCGGCGCCGTCGTAGGAGATGTCCCTGAGCGTGGCCGCGCCGATCGGCCAGGCGCTGAGCTCACGGACGTCGAAGGGCTGCGAGCGGTCGTACTCGAACAGCGGCAGCGTCTGCTCGAAGGACATGCTCTCGGGCAGGTTGGTAGGCAAGGCGATCGGCGTGGGCGATCCCGCCGCCGCATCCAGGCCGCAGCCGCCGGCAGCGAACGCGGCAGCTGCCAGGGCAATCGCCCTCAGCCCGCACCTGCCTCGCCTCAACCGCATCCGAGGCTCCTTCACGTTCCGGTCGCGACCCGTCTTCTCTGGCCGGCCGATCGGGCATCCAGACGGCCCCCCGATTGCCTTTGTTCACGACGCCCGGCGGCCGCGGTGTAACCTCTGGCTGATCGCACCGGAGGAAGGACGCTGGCCTCCAGGAAGCAGCCCGGGGCATCTCCCGGGCAGAAGCTGCTGACCCTCGAGCCCCAATACCGCGAACGCATCTGGGGCGGGCAGCGCCTCCGGCGAGGCGGGGCGCCCGTGGGCGAGGCCTGGGTTTCGTACGGAGAGAGCGTCG
>Ga0315550_1000171_pt1 | contig 38421 bp, 29 predicted proteins | sample SalMarSW160190MG_2_FD_203100 | JGI IMG/M metagenome (GOLD analysis project Ga0315550, IMG submission 203100) | Salt marsh sediment microbial communities from the Plum Island Ecosystem LTER, Massachusetts, United States - Salt Marsh Sediment SW1601-90 ...
AACTATAAAGACCTTGATCATGTGGTCGATTTAGCGGAAGAATACGGTGCAAGGTTTGTATGGTTCAACCATCTAGTACCGGCTGGGAGAGCAAAAGACCATCTAAACTTGGAGCCGTCACCTGAGCAGTACGAATGGGCTTTAAACCACCTATACGACTTGAGCCAAAAAACCTATAAGAAACAATTCAAGTTCCACGTGCATTGCCCATTCTATGCCCGTATATATAAACAAAGAAACCCCGAAAACTTTGAGGAATGGTACGAACACGAATTTGCGGGCAAGTGCATATACTTCCTGTTCGGCGGCTACATAAGTGTCCTCGAGAACGGGGATGTAATCCCCCAATTTTATTCTACACAACTGAAAATTGGAAACATCAAAGAAAAAAGCATAAAAGAAATCTGGGATGAAATCCAAAACTCAGATTTTTTCAGGAGACTAAAAAATCCAGACAATCTGAAGGGTAAGTGTGGAGTCTGCGAATACCGTACGATATGTGGCGGATGCAGAACCCGAGCCTACTCCCACACAGGCGACTGGTTCGAGTCTGATCCAGCGTGTGCTTATGTTCCTGAAGCTTGGCATAAAAAATAGGACCGGCAAACAATTCTGCAAAACCTTAAGGTTCATAGACGATTCTTGTTTAGGCAAAAACTAAGCGAGGACATAGAGTGAGAAAACTTGAACTGATAAGCCTTATACTGTTGGCGCTGTTGCTGTCGGTTGTGTTAGTTTGGCTTGCGGTAAGTTACACGTTCAGTCTTGCTTTTCCTCTGTCCTCTTTGCCCCATAGAGCCATCGACTGGGGTTTCGTGGTTCTGAACGTTGTTCTCTTCAGCCTATTCATCCTGTTCATACGATTCAGAAGGAAAATTGCACGCCTCCCCTCCAGCATTTACCTAGCATTCATAGTTGCTCTCTTCGTTGAAATGTATGGCTTCCCTTTGACCATGTACATCCTTACTTGGCTCTTCGGATCAACTTTTCCAGGTTGCCTGTGGTACCCTCTGGCAGTTTTAACCGGAGAAGACCTGTTTACCTCAATTTTTCTAAGCTTCATATTACCACTCTCAAACATCATTATTCTAATCGGCATACTCCTGATTATCTTTGGTTGGAGAAAAATTTACAGAGCCAAAGGCAAGCTTGTAACAACGGGAATATATGAACATGTTCGCCATCCCCAATACCTAGGATTTCTGCTGCTCACTCTGGGTATGAACATGCTGTGGGTTACCCTCTCCACGCTTCTGTTGTGGCCTATCCTAGCCATCCTGTATTATCGGCTTGCCAAAGAAGAAGACAAAGAATTAGAAGAAAAATTCGGCGAAGAGTATCGAAACTATAAACGTGCGGTTCCAATGCTTATACCGCGCATAAGCAACTAAAGGAACATTTTTGCGGTGCCACAAATAACGGCTTATTAAAGTCTTGAGAATGATTATTTAGTCGGTGGGTGTCGTTTGTATACCAATTGTGAAAGGGTGACATTGCCGTGTGGGCAGATTTGGTTCTGATGGACGGAAACGTCTTAACCATGGATTCGTCTCAGCCCAGCGCTGAAGCAGTAGCCGTGAAGAAAGACAGAATCGTTAAGGTCGGCGCAAACAAAGAGATTAGCCGCTGGATTGGAAACGACACAAAAGTCATAGATTTGCAGGGAAGAACGGTTGTCCCCGGTTTAACCGACTCCCACATTCATGTCGGCGATTTTGGAAAGTTTTTAATGTGGATCGACTTGAAAGATGTAGATTCTATCGAAGAGATGCAGAGAAGAATCAGAGAACGTGCACAGAAGATACCTGAAGGAAGATGGATTATCGGTAGCGGATGGGATCAAACCCGTTTTGTTGAGAAACGTTATCCAAACTTTCGTGACTTGGATGAAGCTTCACCCGACAACCCTGTGGTCCTTTATCATCAATGTGGACGCGTGTGTGTCGTTAACAGCAAAGCGTTAGAGTTGGCGGGTGTAACAAAGGAAACAAAGTCTCCGTCAGGTGGCAAAATCGAGAAAGCCGCTGAAAACGGAGAACCAACAGGCATTCTGCGAGAAAACGCAACGGATCTGGTGTGGAAAACAATCCCCGAGCCCAGTGAAGAAGAGATCATGGAAGCCGCTAGCTTAGCATGCAAGAAAATCGTGGAAGCCGGAGTGACCAGCATACACTGGATATTTACATCATCAACTGAGATCCCAATCATCCAAAAACTTCGTGCAGAAAACAAATTGCCCCTACGAGTCTACACCATAATTCCAACAAATATTCTGGACCAAATAAACGGTTTAGACTCACTCCTAGGCTCCGACAATACAGATAGAAACTTGGGCGTTAAGGTTTTTGTAGACGGCTCTCTAGCCGCACGAACAGCTGCTCTGCGTGGACCCTACAGTGACGACCCTGCCACGAAGGGGCAGCTACTGTATTCTCAAGAGGAACTGAATGCGTTGGTCGTTAAGGTTCACAAAGCCAACTTTCGTTTGGTCATGCACGCAATGGGCGACCAGGCAATCGACATGACTTTGACCACTATCGAAAAAGCTCTGATGGAAGCGCCAAGAAAAAACCATCGGTATCGTATAGAGCACGCATCAGTTCTCAACAAAGAATTGATTCAGCGCATCAAGAAACTAGGGATGATGGTTTCTGTACAACCCAAATGTGTTATCTCTGAATTTTCGGTATGGTCGGCAGTTGATCGTTTAGGACCTGAAAGAGCTAGGTGGCTTTATCCACTAAAAACGCTAATCAACGAGGGCATATGGGTTGCAGGGGGCTCGGACTGTCCAATGGAACCGTTAAGCCCTTTGCAGGGTATCCAAGCAGCCGTGACGAGACAGTTCTTTCCTGAGGAGCAAATCACAGTTGATGAGGCTTTACGGATGTACACGGTTAACGCGGCGTACGCATCCTTTGAAGAGACAGTTAAGGGCTCGATTGAGGAAGGCAAACTAGCAGACCTAACAGTGCTTTCAGGCGACCCAACAGCAGTTCCGCCCAGCAAAATCGGCGACATCAAGGTAAAGATGACCATTATAGGCGGAAAAGTGGTTTACCAAAAATGAGTCAGCAATTTTTTCTCTTAGGTTTTGCAGAAAAAGTACTGTTTTCAACAATGTACCTTTATTAGTCTCCTAATATGCGGTTTTGTTGGGTTTTGATGACAATCGATTTAAGTAAGATTTCTGGACTATCCGTACCTGTCTGTTTAGCAGTGTTTGATCGATGATAGCGATAACAAGTCTCTTAGTTGCAGTCTCGGTTCTCGTCTTAGCTTTAGTGTTAGATCTGATTTTCGGCGACCCCTCTCCCAATTATCCATGGCGAATCCAATTCAAACTGCATCCAACCGTCTGGATGGGCAAGTTAACCACAGTATTAGAGCCTCATTTCAAGAACCCGAATCCAAAAATAGAAAAACTGAACGGTGTCTTGTTAGCTCTGATAGTAATAATCAGTTTTACTTTACCAGTCTACTTTGGGTTAAGAATCATTTACACTTACCTAGGATTTCTTGTTTACATTCTCGTCGCCGCTGTAATCCTTAAACTAACTATCTGCATGAAACTTGAAACAGACTGGGGCATAGCCGCAGCCAAAGCCATTGAATCAGGAGACCTGAATGAAGCAAGAAAGTACGCTCATTTCTCACGAAGAGACAATAAAGACTTAACTGGATCACAAATAGTCTCCTCTGTTATCGAGTCGTTAGCCGAAAACTTGACGGATTTTAGACTATCCCCCATCTTTTACTATGGCTTTTTTGGTGTTACAGGCGCCGTCGCGTTTCGAGCAATCAACACGCTTGACGGGATGGTGGGATTTAAAGACCCTGAGCACCTTCACATTGGATGGTTTTCCGCAGTCTCTGACACCATAGTCAACTATATTCCAGCTCGATTAACTACCCTTCTAATAATTTTAGCCTCAGCTATTCTGGGCGAAGACTATAAGAGCGCGTGGACAATTGCTCGTCGAGACCAAGCTAAGATTCCCAGCATAAATCACGGATGGCAAATGGCATCCATGGCTGGAGCACTACGCGTACAATTAGAAAAACCGGGGCAATATGCGGTTGGAGATCAAATCGAAGATTTGACCTCAAGCAAAATAATTCATGCATTAAGAATCCGAAACGTTGCAATAATCTTGGCTATACTACTTATGCTGCCAGTACTTTTGCTAACAAGTCTCTACTTGTTTCCCCTTTTAGGCTATTAACGTCTCGTTTGGATGCCTTTTCATCAGTTGAACTTATTTTTTCATGTGCGAACGCCTTTTATGCAAAACATATTAATCATGTGTCTTGTTGTATTTATGGACGGACAAACGCTCAGGGAAGAAATATGATGCCACATGTAACCCTTGTGAATCCACCCTACCCGAAGGGCGCACACCAGCATCCCCCATTTACGCCTTTAGGTTTGGGGTATTTGGCTGCTGTTTTAGAGAAAAATCGTTATGAATTTGATGTAATCGATTGCCAAGCCCTAAATATATCATTTGAAGAAGTAAAAAACGAGCTTCGCAAACGTCAACTTGATGTGGTTGGATTAACCTCTACCACCCTCACTTACAAGTCTGCGTTGCGTATAATAAAAATTGCTAAAGAACTTAACCCAAACTGCTTAACCATTCTTGGGGGCTGTCACGTTACGTTTTGGGATGATAAAGCACTGCAGGAGTGTCCACAACTGGACATTGTTGTGAGGAAGGAGGGCGAAATCACGCTTCTGGAGCTGATGCAAAACCTAGAAGCAGGTAAGAATTTCAGTGATGTGTTGGGTATAACCTATAGAAAAGACGGAAAGATTGTGAAGAATGCAGATCGTCCCTACATAGAAGATCTTGACAGCTTGCCCTTTCCCGCTCATCATCTCTGGCCTCTTGACCGTCTTCGAAAATGCGGAAAAGTAATATTTCCTGTAATGACAAGCCGGGGCTGCACATTCTGGTGCGAGTTCTGCACGGCAGTCAGGATGTTCGGAAGAAGATATCGGACGAGAAGCCCAAAAAGTGTCGTAGACGAGCTTGAGTTTCTTCAAAAAAATTACGGCGCTGAGCAGTTTACGTTCTATGATGACACTTTCACTGTTAATCAAACCCGGACTGCAGAAATATGCGACGAGATTATAGCTCGAAAATTGAAGATTGAGTGGGACTGTGAAACCCGTGTGGACATGGTTACAAAAGAGCTGCTCCAGAAAATGAAGGATGCAGGCTGCTTCGCCGTCTGGTATGGGCTTGAGTCAGGTTCGCAGCGACTATTAGATGCCATGGGAAAAGGAATCTCCCTTACACAGGTTATGAGAGCTTTTAAGTGGACAAAAGAGGTTGGGCTGATGGCTGTTGTGGGCGCGATTTTAGGTTTGCCTAATGAAACTAAGGAAACCGTTTGGGAAACAATAAAGTTTGTTGAGAGACTAAATCCTGATGATGTAGGTTACTATATAGCTACACCTTACCCGGGAACGCCCATGTACGATTCCATGAAAGAAAAGGGTTGGCTGAAAGTAACCGACTTTAACAAGTATGACACTGCGACTCCCATCTTTGAGATTCCAACCATGACTATGCAAGAGTTGAGGGAAATTCGCGAAGAAGCATTTCACAGGTTTTATCTGCGTCCACAATATTTTTTCGGTATGCTCACCAAAGGGCGGTTCTGGAGCTTATCGATCGGTCGGACAGTATTAGCACACTTTCTGCGAGCAGTAAAAGCAAAACTAATGCCTAGATAAATCCTAAAAAACGTTAACCTATTGATTTTTCTTTATGCAAAAACAACAGTAACCTTAATAGTCCTTCTTTGTCATACCCTTTCGATTGGTGAGAGTGATCAAATGAGAGTTGTAGTTCAATGGAGCGGAGGCAAAGAATGCTGCTTAGCATACCATAAGGCAGTGGAGCAGGGTCACGAAGTGGCGTATCTTCTTACCTACGTTTATATGAATCCGTATATTTTTCACAGCTTACCCGTAATGGAGCTACAATCTCAGACTTTGGGAATCCCTCACCTCAAGGTTAACATCAAAAAATCATACGACGACATTTTCGAAACCCTTGCTCGTCTAAGCAAAGAGGAAGGAATAGAGGGCTTCGTAACCGGAGACATCGCCGGTGCGGGCTGCGCGCGGGTGCACCAGATCTATTATGATCTTATGTGTGAAAAGTTGGGCATAACCCTGATTATGCCTCTAAAGAATCCGTCTGGTAACACTTACGATGTTTTGGGAGAGGAAATATCAACTGGTATCAGGCCTATGTTAAGTTGTATAAATCTGAATTACTTTGGTGAAGAATGGCTGGGTCGTGTAATCGATATGGACTCAATCAAGGACTTGAAGGCACTGGCAGACCGACAGGAGATAGACGTTTGCAGTGAAGACGGGAAAGGTTTTCACAGCATGGTAATTGATGCGCCGTTCTTCAAGGATACCATCGAGATCGGTAAATTCAAAAAGAAAACCCGCGATGAAAAATCGAAAACTTGGAAGAGAAAATGGCTCTACATGGACATCAAAGAAGCATTTCTAAAACCAAAAAATAGCAGCATTTGATAGCTTTTGAAATCTTTCAGAAAAAGAGGCAACAGTAACCTTAATAGTCATTTTTTGTCATACCCTTTCGATTGGTGAGAGTGATCAAATGAGAGTTGTTATCCACTGGAGCGGAGGCAAAGACTGCTGCACAGCATACCATAAGGCAGTGGAGCAGGGTCACGAAGTGGCGTATCTTCTTACCTACGTTTATATGAATCCGTATGTTTTTCACAGCTTACCCATAATGGAACTGCAATCAAAGGCTCTTGGAATCCCACACATAAAAATCAAGATCGAGAGCGCACGCCCACAGGATCGGTATAATCAAATTCTTGATGTCCACGCTCGTCTGAACAAAGAGGAAGGAATCGAAGCTATAGTAACCGGAGACATCGACAACGTGCATCACAAGCGTGTTTGGAAGGATTCCTGCAAAAAGTTAAACATGAAATTGATAATGCCTTTGTGGGATCGTCCTTTCTTTTTCATTCCTGGAAATCCTTCCCGTAAACGGGTTTTAAACATGGAACTCTCGCTTGGCATGAAAGTCATTCTTAACTGTATAGACCTAAAGTATTTTGGCGAAGAATGGTTGGGTCGCGAGTTTGACCGCGCCTGCGTTGAGGATATGAAACCGCTAGTCGGGCGCCCCGGAGTTGGGATAGATGCTACAGGAGAACCCGGCGAGTTTCACACCACTGTGCTTGATGCCCCGCTCTTTAAGGAAGCCATCAAAATCACAAAATTCAGCAAGAACCGTAAGGTCATTGATTATGGTGGATCACCGGAACCTACTGGAAATTTCTGCTACATGACTATAGATGAAGCTGTTCTAGAGTCCAAAAATCCCTAGTTTCTAGCTAATTGTGCTGTTGCAATAAATGATCTGTGAATATTTTTCTTCAAGGTTAAACTGTAGGTCATCGTAGATTATGTCCAATTTTAGTCCGTATTTTTCGATAAGCTTGTTCATGTTATCCCAAATCAATGGAGCCTTATCGTCTGGATGCCAAACGTCCCATATGTTGTCATCTGGACTTTGCATGCCCCAACCATATCCTTAGGAAGGACAAAGGCTACTTTTGCCTCTACTTTTTCAAGAGAACCTTGCTGATGCGAACGAGTCATATCCTAGAATGTCTTCATGGCGTTGAAGTGTTCTTCCTTCAAGATAGCCAAAGGTTGTTCGCAAGGTTGATCGTAAGGAAAGTTGAATAAAACTACGTATTTGGCTCCTGCTCGGTATGCTGTAATCATGTCCTGTAGAATCTGTGTTTCGTTCTCCAAGTATGGCGGATTTTCATAAGTCCATGTGATTATAGCTCCCCAGTCTTTATCCTGTACATTTGCGGCTCCTCTGCAGAGACTTATGTGTTTAAGCCTGCTAGAGGCGGAACATCAGAGTTTGATAGGCGCTGCATTGAGCTTGGTATTGAGCATATAACCGCAAGCGTTCGCAGGTCAACAACCATTGGCAAGATTGAAGCGTTCCACAAGGCGTACGAAGCTGAGTTTCACCTGTTCAAGCTGCACTGGAGTTTCATACGCTACTACAACTACACCAGACCTCACGAATCGTTAAACTATTTAACTCCTGCAGAAATATACCTCAAGCAGAAAGTGTAAGGCTATTTCTAGATAGAACAGTGAACGCCTTTTATGCAAAAGATATTAAGCATACGGCTTGCTGTATTTGTGAAAGTAATAACGCTCAGGGAAAAAATATGCCGCCACATGTAACCCTTGTGAATCCACCCTACCCGAAGGGCGCACACCAGCATCCCCCATTTACCCCTTTAGGTTTGGGGTATTTAGCTGCTGTTTTAGAGAAAAATCGGTATGAAGTTGATGTAATCGATTGCCAAGCCCTAAACATATCATTTGAAGAAGTAAAAAACGAACTTCGCAAACGTCAACCTGACGTGGTTGGATTAACCTCTACAACCCTCACTTACAAGTCTGCGTTGCGTATAGCAAAAATTGCTAAAGAACTTAACCCAAACTGTTTAACCCTTCTTGGCGGTGTTCACGTTACGTTTTGGGATGATAAAGCACTGCAGGAGTGTCCTCAACTGGACATTGTTGTGAGGAAGGAGGGCGAAATCACGCTTCTGGAGTTGATGCAAAACCTAGAAGCAGGTAAGAATTTCAGTGATGTGTTGGGTATAACGTACAGAAAAGACGGAAAGATTGTGAAGAATGCAGATCGTCCCTACATAGAAGATCTTGACAGCTTGCCCTTTCCAGCTCATCATCTCTGGCCTCTTGATCGTCTTCGAAAATACGGAAATGTAATGTTCCCCTTAATGACGAGCCGGGGCTGCGTATTTTGGTGCGAGTTCTGCTCGGCGGTCAGGATGTTCGGTCGAAGATTTCGGATGAGAAGCCCAAAAAACGTCGTGGACGAGCTTGAATATCTTCATAACACTTACGGCACTGACACTTTCACTTTTTATGACGACGCGTTCACTGTAGATCAATCTAGAGTTGAGGAGATATGCAGAGAAATTCATGATCGAAAACTTAGGATAACGTGGGATTGCGGGACCCGTGTTGACATGGTTACAAAGGATTTGCTTCAGAAAATGAAAGAAGCCGGATGCGTTGCCGTATGGTTAGGTGTCGAATCGGGTTCACAGCGGGTTATAAATGCCATGGGAAAGGGATTTACTGCAAATAAGACAAAGAAGGCGTTTAAACTGGCAAAAGAAGTTGGATTAATAACCATTGCAAGTGTAGTTTTTGGGTTTCCAGGTGAAACGCGAGAATCCGCGATGGAAACCATTAAACTTGTTGAAGAAATAGATCCTGATGATATAGGTTATTATATTGCAACGCCTTATCCTGGAACTCCGATGGCTGATAATGTGAAGAAGATGGGTTGGTTAAGGGTAACTGACTTCGACAAGTATGATACAGCGACTCCCATCTTTGAGCTTCCAACATTGAGCATGAAGGAGTTGAGGGAAATCCGCGAGCAGGCTTTTCACAGGTTTTATCTTCGTCCCCGTTATGTTCTCCGCATGTTCTCTAAAGGTGGAACGTATGGTTTTTCAGCAACACGAACGGCTTTGGCGCATCTGCTTAGAGCCACCAAATCTAAACTTCATCGTCCATAATTTGGGAAGATGGGCTTCTTAATCCAAATGGTTACGGTTAACAGGTGAAAGAGAACCTTGCATAATTAGTGCACAGTTGTGTCTTGTTTTTATGGAACTTGTTTTGGTTTGAATTTGCTGCATTTTGTGTGTTTTTGTTGGTTTCAAGTTTGGGTAGCTAAATTATAAGATACCATATGCTTTTCATGTCTATTTTTCCATGCCTTACCGAGATAGTATCGCAATGCTTAAATTGTTCAAACTAACAACAATGTAAGTGTTAAAAAAATAGGAAAGAACATATATGAAAATTGATAACGGTAAATCTAAACTATTTGCTATTACTTTGACTATGATTTTGACTATATCTGCAATTGTTGCAATTTTACCCGCTGTCAACGCACAAGCTGCAACTAGGACAACCTATCCTTTCCTTGGTGTTGTACCCAACCCCGTAGGGGTAGGCCAGACAGTGCTTTTCCACGTCGGAATCTTCCAGCAGTTGTCAAGTGCTAAAATGAGTTGGAAAGGTTTAAGCATAACAATTGAGAGACCTGACGGGCAAACTGATACAATTACTGGCATCAATACTGACTCGACTGGAGGAACAGGCAGAGTATATACGCCTACCCTGACCGGTACATACTATTGCACGTCACACTTCCCTGAACTAGTGATAGAACAAGGCGTAAATGAGGCACCCCGTATCTCCATTGGTACCGTGATGCTAGCAAGCGAGAGCGCAGTACTTGAACTTGTAGTACAAGAGGAACAAATAATATACTACCCTGGTAACCCGCTTCCAAGCGAATACTGGACACGTCCAATAGATGCGCAGCTTAGAGAATGGGAGGCAGTTTCCGGTAACTGGTTGGTTGCAACGAACGCGCGCCCTGAAGGCATTCCTGGCAACGAAGAAGCACCAGAGACTGCGCACATATTATGGACAAAACCGCTGTATATCGGAGGTGTGTCAGGAGCAACAGACACATCTTCTCCTGAGTGGGCATTCAGTGAGGGAGATGCATATGAAGGCAAATGGGAAAATCGACTTATAATCAACGGTATATTCATATACACTCATCGTACCAACAGTCGCCCACTAGTATATACTGCTGTAGACGTGCGTACCGGAGAAGAATTGTGGAATAAAGTACTTCTAGATAACAGAACGATTGCCTTTGGTCAGAATATGATATGGGGAGGATATAACCATCATGCCGCTTACCCATACTTCTGGGTAACTGTTGGCAACACTTGGTCTGCGTTTGACCCCTGGACTGGAGAAAGGGAATTTACAGTGGAGAACGTACCTTCTGGCACCACAGTTTTCGATGATCAAGGCTGGCTATATCGGGTCTCCGTTGATAATTCTGGTTCCGGATATATCTGGAGCATGGTAGATCTTCTGGAACCCTTCGGTGAATCCAGCCCCACTGCGGGCAGTTGGGTTCCCGCAGGCTCCTTCTATGGAGGGCGATATGGAACATATGATGCAGCAGCAGTAGCAAATGAAACCACTGGAGAACTCACAGCAGCTGCACAGCGTGCGTACATAGCTGAATTCACCTTTGATGCTGACCAAACTCCAGGTGGTTCACGCGTGGTCCGTGCTATGGAATTTAGTGCTAGTCGTCAAATGGGGAACATAGATGAATGGACTGGAAAGATATTCGGTCTGCAATACAGTCAAACAGCAATCGAAACTTGGGCTATCAGCTTGGACGCAGGCAACGAAGGAACTATATTGTTCAGTGAAACTTGGGCTGCACCAGCTGAATGGGTAGCAGGTGGGATTGAAATAGAATTCAACTGCATAAGCTTAGAGGATGGCGCTGCAGTCTTTTGGGTACATGACAGTCTAGAATACTATTGCTTCAGCACTGACACCGGCAAATACAAGTGGGGTCCAGCCGAACCCGAATATTACATGAACTATTATGGCTGGACAGAACTTCTGGAGCGCCCACCTTTCATTTGGGACGGCAAACTCTACTCAACTGGTGCCGGCGGACATATCTACTGCTACGACCTCACTGACGGCAAAGTACTTTGGACCTACGTTGCAGACGACCCCTACCAAGAATACTTGTTCGCTAATAACTGGTGGCAATTCTTCCTGTTCATTACTGACGGCAAACTCTATTCAGCCCATATGGAACACTCTGCTATAGAACCTATGCCACGTGGTGCACCATTCCTATGTCTTGACGCACAAACTGGAGATCTAATATGGGAAGCCGACGGTTTGTTCCGTTCAACCCGCTGGGGAGGACGAGGAATCATAGGCGACAGCGTAATGATAGGATTTGATACATACGACAATCGCATCTATGCAGTTGGAAAGGGTCCAAGCCAAACCACAGTCTCGATTCAAAACGATGTTCTCACACAGGGAAATAACGTAATGATAAAGGGCAAAGTGACTGATGTATCACCAGGCACAGAAGACATCCAACTGAGACTGCGATTCCCGAACGGTGTTCCCGCAGTAGCTGATGAAAGCATGAGCGAATGGATGCTATATGTATACAAGCAGTTTGAGGCTCCAGCTGACGTTAAAGGTGTTGAAGTTCTTTTGCTTGTTGAAGATCCTAATGGCGAATGGTACTCAACTTATGTTACAGCCGATAATACTGGTGCGTTTAGCCACATGTGGGCTCCCTCCGTTGCCGGCGAGTACAAGGTCACTGCGGTATTCGAAGGCTCCAAATCCTACTACAAATCATTCGCAACAACCGCGTTTGGTGTAGAGCAAGCGCCAGCAGCTCCAGGCTATCAAGGTCCAAGTGCTGATGAGATTGCTCAGAAGACGGTAAGCCAGCTTCCAGCATACCCAGACGTTCCAAGCGCAGCAGCAGTCGCTCAGGAGACTATAAGCCAACTTCCAGCATACCCAGAATCGCCAGAAATACCAGACATACCAGCATATCTTACAATAGACTTAGCCATCATAGCAGCAGTTGTCGTCGCCGTAATCATAGGATTATACGGCATCGTCAAAAAACAAAAATAAACCCAAATTCCCCCTTTTTCTTTTTTTTCTTTCAAATAGAGTGGTAACGCTAGCGAAAGGTAGGAGAAGCGCTGAGAGAGCCTGCTGAATCTCCACAATGGCATATACGTGAGAGTTTTTCTCATTTCAGTCAATGTCAACAAAAATGCGTTAAGCCTATGCGACACATGTACACAAATAATACATCTAATCACTATGGTTTATTAATCGTCTAAAGTTTCAAAAGGCATACACCCTAACGTCTAATACACAGAAGCTAATGATGCAATCAACTTCTTTTTACTTTAACCTCATTTACAAGCTCTTGAACTTTTGGAGAGTTATCCGCACTAACCTTATTGATAACCCTCTTTGTCTATTTAATCGAAAATATTTGAGGGCGTAATTATACAAGTTATTTTTGTGAATCCACCTTACCCAGCAGGGTCTCATCGACACCCACCGTTCATCCCTCTGGGCATCGGATACCTGCAGCCGTCCTAGAGAAAAACGGATACGATGTCAACGTCAACAAATGCACAGAATGCAGCGAATGCGAACCAAAATGCCCATACAACCTACCGATCGTGTCCATGCTGAAAGATGCGCAAGCGTGTCTACAGCGCTAGTTTCATAAATCAGCGAATAACAAAAATTAGTAGTAGCACATGCAATACAACCCAAATTAGGTGAACAAATTGATTTCTGAACAGTCTAGTGAGCATTTCTAACAGTTCTTCTCAACTGGAGAAGTGAATGTGAATAGTGGCTATTGTTAGACAACTTGTCTAAGGTGCTATCGGGTTTAATTTTTGGGGGAGTTAGGAAGACGCAAAATGTCCATGTGAAATCGCCAATTTTCTGACTCTATCTATCGGGAAAGACAAAAGCAATACTAAATACGCGGTTAACCTGATTGGTAAAGCTATACGTTGGAAAATTGACAAAAAAAACGGAATAAATGTGCGGTCATGGGCTAGAAAATCATAGAAAATTTCAGACACTCTTTTCGCCTCGTTGTAAGCTTTCTTTCGTTTAGCTGGGTTAATAATTGCCGATGTATCCACCATGAAAGCCGTGTCAAAACTTTTATCTTTAAACGGCAAGTGCAAAAACGATGCGCGAATAACCTGTTTTCCTGTTCTTTTGGCGCGTTTAAGCATTCCTTTACTGAAATCGACACCCAAATCTGCGTAAGCCAAAAATCTGCCATTGCCGCATCCTAAATCCACGGTTTTTCCCTTTTGCTTCCTTAGAAATTTTCGAAGTTTATTGTCATTCAAATTGAAGTACAATCCAAAAAGGAACGGTAAAGACTGGAAATAGATTGGGGAAAAATTGCTCCAATAGTCCGGTTTGTCATATTCGTCAAGCCATCTGTATTCCTGTTTCATAATGGAACTATCTTCCTAAGCGTTGACTTGTAGAATCGGTAATTATTAAGTAACTCGTTGTAATAAACCATATTCATTAAAATCGTTCGCGTTTAAGAAAAAAGAATTTGACTTTATATAGCTTCTAAAGAGGCTTTTTCAAGGTTTCAAAAATAAAGGTTTCTGACGGATTTCCCTTCATTTTATCTGTGACGATACTCTTCAGAATGTTTAACGAAATTTTCGGCAAGTCTTGCGTCAAAAGCAAAGTAAACAATCCCAACTACGGCTAGTATGTTATGCTCCATTAATCCTTCATGCTCCCCGTCGATTCCCTTTCCGATTCGCATCTTATAGGCAAATCTCGCGTCTCTAGGAATGTCTATAATTCTTGAAAAGCGGAAATCGTTACCGTGAATAATTGTTCCCTTTTGAGTCAGCAAGTTGTCATTTATTGTTTCCATTCGTGTGGAATCCAGTGCCTGAAGCTTCCAGTCCATTTCGGCTTTTCCTGAAAGAACGCCGACCATGGAGAATGTAGAACCATTAAAGTTTGTTATGGATTTGGTCAGGTACATTGAGCCTCCATGTTCACTGCATATGGGCATTCCGTCGTAAGCTGAATCCCTAACCTTCTTCATCATTGTTTGATTTTCTGTCAATTGTTCCGCAAGCATGTCAGGGAAGCCGCCTGTAAAATATAATCCGTCAAGGTCTGGTGGAAGCTCTTTGTCGTGAATTGGACTAAAAAAAACGGTTTCTGCTCCATATGCTTCCAAAAGGTCGACGTTGTCTTGGTTGTAACAGCTGAAAGCTCCATCGAATGCTATGCCAATTCTAACTTTTTTCTGCCTTTGTTGGGATGGATAAACTTGGCTTTCTATGTCAGGCAATTCCTCTGCTTTTTCAGCTATATCAAATACTTTGTCAATGTCAACATGTTCTCCAACGTATTCGACAAGTTCGGAGAGAGTTGTCTTTAACGTTTCTCTTTCAGGTATCGGGACGAGACCTCCACGTCTGGTAGGCAATATGATCTCTGCATTATAGGGAATCACACCAATCACTGGCACTTTTGTAGCTGATTCAACAGCTTTTTTCACCCATTCCGCCTTTTGCCAACCTTTAACATTGTTTAGAATCACGCCTTTGACATTTACTTGTTTGTCTAACAGTTTGAAAACGTGTAAACTGGCGTGGGCAACCTCGGCTCTGCATCCACATGCTGCCTACATCAATAACTAGGATGATCGGCGCCCTCAGGATTCTGGTTATCTGGGCGGTGCCTTCGTAATCGTTGATGTCGTCTATTAGTCGTGGAATTCCTTGGAAGATGCCGCCTGCCCCCTCGATGACTGCCAGATCAGCGTTTTCAGATGATCTTTCGAAGCTCTCTAGCACTGTTCTTGGCGACGTGAGCCACGCGTCTTAGGTGTCTTGACGGTTTTTTAGTTACTTCGGTGTGATATGTGGCGTCTATGTGGTCTGGACCTGATTTGAAGGCTTGAACGTTTAGCCCTTTTTTTGTAAAGGCTCCCATTATTCCTGTGGCAACCGTTGTTTTGCCTCCTTCGCCGTAGAGACATGCAATAACGACTCGGGATACGTTCATGGCCTTTTCCCTGCATCAACTGTTTAAGGTTTACACTTTAATCGCTAATCAAATAAACTGGTCGTCAAGAATCAGCTTTTCTCCGTAGCCGCGGTATCCACCCTGAAACCCGCCGTTTGTATTCCAGAAACTCTTCTCCGAACTCTTCTTCCGCTTCTTTTTCCTCTGTTTTTGCAAGTCGATAATAGACTATTACGACGACAGGCCACAGTGCAAGCGTGATGATTGTGAGCCACTGAACATTCATGCCCAGAGTGATTAAAAAGAAGCCTAGATACTGCGGGTGGCGAATGTAGCGGTAAATGCCTGTGGTGACAAGCTTGCCTTTGGCTTGGTAGATTTGTTTCCAGCCAAAGATTACCAAGAGTATGCCTATGCCCATGATGATTTTGGATAGGGGAAACACGTAGTAATGGAAAACAATGTAAAACTGTTCTCGCCCCATCACCTTGGTTAAGAGAAACTCCAGAGAATAAATGTCGCTGTATCCGAAAACTCCCATCAAAACGTACATGGTTAATGGGAAACCGAACATTTCGGCGAAAAATGCGACTATGAATGCCAAGTAGATGCTGCTGGGGAGGCGCGCTACTTTCCTTCTAAACTGTAGCAGTGCCAAGAAAAGACCGAAGAAAATAATGTTTATCAGCACTAGCAGCCACTGGTTCCAACCAAAGCCAGTTAGAGTGTGATAGTATAGCGCAACTGATACGCCCAATAGCACAAATATGAAAAAGAGAATGTTTTTGAGCTTCATATTTACGGTCCTACCACCTTTAGACGCCATTAATATCTTCCTTAGCGGTTCTTTAAAGATTTTCTGTCAACAAACTTGGACTAAAAACAAATATATCCATCATGTGAGAATAGACGCAAATCGCTTGGGTGCGCAGTAGTCTTTGTTCTCCCAAAAGTTTATGGCTCAACCTTAAGTGGACACATTAATAACTTGGAATATGGAAATCTGATGAGCAGGAGCGTTAAGGGTTGAAGGCTATAGATCTCACATCTCAACTTGAAAACTTCAACAAGAGGCTGTCAAAGGAGAAGGGAAGTAACGGAGAATACACTTTCCAGACTGAAAAAGTTCCGTATATGTGCAGGAGTTCAGGAACCGCCTCAAACGTTGCAATACCATAACAGATAGAGTGTGCGGACTAGTAATTTTTCGAGTAGTAGGAACGACAGCTATCTAAAAATAGCAATAAAAACTAACAAAGCACAACAAAAACTCGCACCTAATAGAAGCTAAGGTCTAATCTTAAGTGCTGGTAGATTGGTGTTTTGAATAATCTTTGTTTATAGAGGACTAAGGCAACTCCAAGCACGATCAGTGCGAATAACGTTGGGATCCATATTGGAAACTCTGGGATCGCCTCTGTCCCTCTTATTTCAATAATCTTTGCCGCGTGGCTGTAGGTGAAGTAGAAGTACGTGTTTCCACCAGCTTCCATTATATCTGGTGTAATTGTTTGATTATTCACTTTAACCGTCCAGACGTCGTCGGTCCATAAAAGCCCGGTGGGAACGGTGACCCTACAGAAACCTGTTTTGTCATCTGAAGCAGTCACACTAAAACCCAGGAAAGGTCCCTCAAGGGGATTAAAGTAGAAGTCTGAAACCGTGGAATTGTTAATCACATCAACGAAGTAATGAGTCCCCTCCCATGCGCCCGCATCGAATGCATAAATAGGTTCCATAAGTGGACAGTTATCTTGGTTGTTCTCGTCAAGAATATATGAGATATCTCCTATTCCATCGTTGTTGCTGTCTGTGCCGTTGTAGTTGCTCCAGTAGTTACCGCCTGAAGGATAATCGTCATTCCATGTGCTATTAGACTGTGATAACCGAATTTGATTTGCGTTGTTAATGAGGTTGTTATGAAAAATCATGTTATTTAAAGAATCATAAACGCTGATGCCGCAGTCGCTGTTGTTTTTTATGTTGTTCCCAGTGATAATTGTGCCAAAACTATGGAGGGCGATACCTATGGCGTTGTTTGCTAACGTGTTATTGAAGATGACGACATCGGCGCCATGGATGCACATGCCATCGTAGTTATTGGTATTAGTGTTTCCAGAGATAATGTTTCCAGAAGAAGACCAGAAGAAGATGCCCCTGAAGTTGTCTGTTATCGTGTTTTCGGAGATTGTGTTGTTGTTAGACCAATAGAGGTAGATGCCGTCGTAGTCGCTGTCTGTTATCGTGTTTTCGGAGATTGTGTTGTTGTTAGACCAATAGAGGTAGATGCCGTCGTAGTCGCTGTCTGTTATCGTGTTTTCGGAGATTGTGTTAAATTCTGAAGAATCATAGAGATAGATCCCATCGTAGTTACTTTCTGTTATCTCGTTTTCTGAGATAGTGTTACCGTAAGAACCAGAAAGGTAAATACCGTGGTCGTTACTTGTTATGATGTTTCTAAAGACGGTGTTCTCCGAAGAACTATCGAAGTCGATACCACGATTATTGTTTTTTATGTTGTTTCTGGAGACGGTATTATTCGAAGCACTATAGAGGTGGATGCCATCATCATTGTCTGTTATCGTGTTTTCGGAGATTGTGTTAAATTGTGAAAAACTGTAGACATCGATGCCATAGACGCTATTTTTTATGTTGTTTCTGGAGATCGTGTTATCCGAAGAACTGTATAGACTGACGCTGTGGTAGTTTTCTGTCATAGTATTTTCGGAGATGATGTTACTGGAAGCCCAATAGAGGCAGATGCCATCATAGTTGCAGTCTGTTATCGTGTTTTCGGAGATTGTGTTGTTGTTAGACCAATATAGACAGATGCCGTCGTAGTCGCTGTCTGTTATCGTGTTTTCGGAGATGGTGTTACCAGAAGAGCAAGAGATGTACATGTTCCTAAAGTTATTTGTGAAGTTGTTTCCGAAGATACTGTTACCTTCTGAGGAACTGTATACTCCGATGCCCTTAAGCCTGTTATTTTTTATATTATTTCCGGAGATTATGTTATTCGAAGCGCTATAAAGGTAAATGCCATCGTTATTGTCTGCGATGTTGTTTCCAGAAATATTATTGTAAGAAGACTTATCGAGTGTTACAGCAGTAGCGAACTTTTGGATATTCATGTTTTGGATTGTAACATTGTTTATGCCAACTAAAACGAATCCACTTTTGCTTCCCGAACCCTGAAGCATATATCCGTTTCCATCCACTATTATGTTGCTTCTCTCCACCACAATTTCATCAAAAATATTGTCAGTAAACGTGTAGACCTCCCCGTTTCTTAGAATAGGTGCCGTCGGAGGATCAATTGCTCCATCAGCCCTAATAATTATCCCGCCCGTGGTTTTGACTGGTTGAATGTTAAATGCTAACGTCGATAAGCTAGTTAACAGCAATGTCAGCATTATTCTAGAAATTATTCTCTTCTTCAATCTGTTTCCACTTTCTTTTGAATTAACCACTTAGATCCGATCTAAGTAATATGTTTTCTGATCTATTTTCTTTCACCCATTATTGCTGTCACTTAGTTTATTTTGGCTTTCGGTAAGTTACACATCCAGTCCTGCTTATCCGCCATCCTCTCCGCCCCGTGGAGCCATCGATCCGGGCTTCGTCGTTCTGAATATTGTGCTTTTCAGCATTCATCATATTTATACGATTCAAAGAGAAAGGCACTAACCGTCGAACCTGAGATTTTGCAAATCCAATGCTAAGGATGGAGATACTTCGATGCGTATAATCATCATTCTATTCCATAAATTAACCAATAAAAAATTGGGACATTGACAACCTAATAAATCGACTCTATAAATGCTTTCTGATTCGCCATAAGATATGATTCACAGCGGTTCGAGCCATCACTCGACTATAGAAGTTCATTTTAAACAGGTGACGAAGCACATATTTCGGAGAATAAAAACTGTTATAGAAAGAGGTTCTCAATCTTCTGACCTCCTCAGCCGACAAATTAGGATTCGCAAAAACAGGCGTTATAGTGTCATATTGCCCCCAATCATTGGACATCTCCCATCTCATCTCCTCCACAACTCTGCGAAGCTCAGTGCCAGGATACGGCGTTGCCACACAAATGTATACGTCATCGGGCTCCGCTCTTCTGATGAGATCAATAGTTTCCTGTAACATCTCTTTTGTCTCTCCCGGATATCCAATCATCACCGAAATGGCAACGAACAAACCAGCATCCTTCGCTAATCTAATCGCTTTCTCGTTTTGCTCAACCGTTGTTCCCTTATGCACCGCATCCAATATCTTTTGGCATCCCGACTCAACCCCGAAAAAAACTTGTTGACAGTTTGCCTCCCGCATTTTGAGCAAAATCTCTTCTGAAACCACGCTAACTCGGGTTTGACAATCCCATGGAAGACCAATCTCTCTATTCCTGATCTCTTCACAAATTTTAACTGCCCTTTTTTTGTCAAGCGTAAAAGTGTCGTCGTAAAATGAAAAGGCATCAGCTCTATGCACATCTCTTAACCACTCAAGCTCATCCACGATGCTTTTGGGGCTCCGCGCCCTGAAAGCTTTTCCAAACATTCGAGCTGTCGTACAAAAGGAACATTGAGAAGGGCACCCTCTGCTTGTCATTATTGGGAGCATTCTTCTCCCAAAAAGCCGGTATTTTTCCAATGGGAAGTATTTATACGCAGGACGTGGCAGTTCATCAAGGTTTTGAATGAAGGGTCTGTTGGGCGTACGAATGGGCTGTCCATTATTCCTGAAAGTTATGCCTTTAATTCTGTTGAGACCCTTCGGGTTGGACACGTTTTGTGCTAGCTCTAGCAAGGTTTCTTCACCCTCGCCCCTAGCCACTATGTCCACTGCTTCCTCTTCGGCGAGAACTTGTTCGTCCATAAACGTGGCATGCGGACCTCCAAGAACAACCATTGCGTCAGGGCACGCTTCTTTTGCAGCATGTGCGGATAGAAGAGCCGACTGTATCGTTGGTGTCATAGAGGTGATGCCAATCACATTAGGCTCAATAGAAGCTAACTTTGTTTTTAATTGCTCAAGATTCATCTCTAGCGCCGGACAGTCTATCACAGTTACTTCATGACCGTCTTCTTCCAGAACAGCCGCTAGGTAGGCTAAGCCCATGGGTAAGTAAAGCTGATGCCGATAGACGCCTTTTAGGGGCGGTGGATTGACCAGCGATGTCTTAACTTTTCTATGCATCTTCTTCACTTTCACACCAGATTGGCGACAACCGCTAGAATAGTTAAACGGTTAGAGTCTTCTTCAGCCATCTTCATTGTTGCAAGTACGGATTTAGACTTGAGGATAGTCGACATTACTCCGACCACGAGTCCCAGCTGAGTGAATGGGGGATACTGCTGAACGCCCTTCTGATACGGTGGGTTCACAAGGGTTACATGTGGCGGCATATTTTTTCCCTGAGCCTTATTACTTTTACAAATACAGCAAGCCGTATGCTTAATATATTTTGCATAAAAGGGGGATTCACAAATGTGCCCACAACATAAACAGACCTTCAATACTTCCACTTAGAAGTGCAGCGATGAGCATTCTTCGGAAGCTAAAGGAATCTCTGTTTAATGCTCCAGCTATGTAACCCGTCAGCATCGCACATACGGCATATCCAAGTTGCCGCTGTCTCCAACCATCATCATGCTCGGTAAAAACATCAGCAGCGGCGAACGTGTCGTTTACGTACAAGGTATATATGCTACCCAGCAAAATCCTGCACCTCCGCCAGCACACTTGTTCCAAAACAGCCCATCAACCAAGGAAAAATAAGAAGAAGCCATACAAAATCAAAGAACAATTTCTAAACAGCGTAGCGCGCGGTTTATATTTTGAGGACTCGCTTTAGCCTCTAACTCATTTTTCTCAATAGGGCTTTTATTGCTTTCTTTGGGTCTCGAATGGCTCTTACTAGTTTATCGCGAGTAATAGTTTGATTTACCAAATTTGCTTGCAAGCATAATTCACGCAAATCATCTGCCGTGAACTCTTCAGTTTCAATGAGAGGTTCAGCCGCAGCTAAGGCTTCATCACTGAAACCTTCCCTTAAGAAACCGCCGCGCTTAGCCTGTTCATAGAGTTCTGTTCCATATATAGGGGTAGCTATACTAAAGTGGAAAATATCTGCACCTAGTTTCCTCAGTTTATAAGCATATTTTATGGTTTCTTTTATATCCTCTTTTGTTTCACCTATAAGCCCAATTACAAAGAAACATCCTACTTTGATTCCCAATTTTTTTGATAAAATCACAGCTTTTTCTACTTCTTTCAGGTCCTGGTTCTTCTTAATAATTCTATCCACAACACGTTGAACGCCGGACTCGGGAGCAATCCGTATCTTTTTGCAGCCGGAGGCTCTCATTTTTGTCAAAAGATTTTCATCAAGAGTATCCGCCCTAAGACCGTCTGGAGTATACCATTCAATGTCTAGCCCTCTTTCTACTATTAGATCGCAAATAGTTTCCATCCTTTTCTTGTCTAGCGACATATTGTTGTCATTGAAGTCAATCTGCTTAATATGGTAGGTATTAACTAGTTTCTCTATCTCATCAACCACATTTTTAGGGCTTCTACCTCGCCACTGTCTTCCCATGACAGTGTGAACGGAACAAAAAACGCAAGTGTATGGGCAGCCTCTACTGGTAATCATCGCCGCCCACGGTTTGCGTATTACTCCTCTTAATGGCTCTTCTTTTACGGCAGCAAAGTATGTATCCATTGGAAGCAAGTGTCTTGCCGGAAAGGGCAGAGAATCTAGGTCTTGAATCACAGGTCTTGGAGCAGTAATAACTTTTTTCCTGTTTTTGATAAAGGCGATTCCTCTTATTTTCTCAAGGTCCCCAGTAATACCTTGTTCTAGTGCGGCGACTAACTCGAACATAGTGTGTTCTCTCTCTCCTCTTACAACAAAATCGACATTCGGATGTGAAAGACAATCTACAGGTCTTGCAGAGGGATGTTGTCCGTCCAACACGATAATGATATCTTTGTCAACGCTTTTTACTGTAGAGGCGACCTCAAATGCGGGTTTGCTCCAACCGGAGTATGGAATGGTGATTCCAACGACATCTGGTGACCACCGTCTGATCCTATCGGCTATCTCTTCACTTTTTAAACCTACTCGATATTTCGTTCCATCTATTAGTTCAAGATTCCTCCGGCCTTCTGTAGGAGCATCTATAATGCATACCTTATGTTGCCTTTCGAGCACCGCTGCCACATACGCTAATTCCACAGGTTGAAATACATTCGGCTCTCCCCATGATTTTGGTTGTATGCGAGGTGGATTAATCAAACAAACACGCATATTTGTTGCCCACTACCTTACACGCGAGTTTATATCTATTCTCCCATTTCCGGCTTTAACTAAATCTCAACAATACTAGTTACACTGATGGGAACCTAAAAACGTTTAGAGAACCCCAAATCAGAGAACCAATGTGTGATTAATTAATGAACTAGCACACACTGCTTTTTATGCCTTGGTAAACCACTTTACTGTTTATTTTCATTTGTGAGCACAGTTCCATTCCAAAAAAGAAGAACAAGTAACATGGAAATGAGAAATGGCAACCGAAACTACTGTAACTTCATTTATGTTAAAATTATGCTCGGTTTGAGCATACTTAAAGATTAATGTCCAAAAGCTTAAATCTCTTAAGCTCTAAGAAAACTACCAAACATAAAAGAGGTTACGGAAAATGGTAAAAAAACCTTCTGTTAAAGCTCCAATGACAAAAGATTTGCTGATGAAATACACGTTTATTGCTCTCTGCATTCTCGCACTTCTATCTTTCATTTCGTTTGGTTTCGATTCGATCATAATATCTATAATTTCGGTTTTAGTTGCTGTAGCTTGTGATTATCTGCTTTCAATGGTAATGGGAAAAAAGGGACCCTTGGACACATGGTCTGCGGCTGTCTTCGGCTTAATCGTTGCCCTATCTAACTCTTACGGGATGGCTCCAGCGATGGCCACTGAAGAATTCGCAATACTGGGTGGCGCTGGTCTTGATAAATACCTGATTCCTGCTTTTGTTTCAGCTGTCGGATTGATTGTTTTCAAGAAAATTCAAGGATTGGCTGGACGAAAATACGTGAATCCCGCTGCAATCGCGAAACTTCTGATTATTGGCTTAATTATGGCGCCTAGTTTCGCCCTAATACCTGCAGATCATATGGGTGTAGACTTGCTAAACGTTCCCATTGACAATCCGTGGGGTGAAGGAACACTCCAACCAATGAGCACCGAAATTTTCGGGTCAACTATGATTTCATGCTATGGAAATCCTAACGCGGATCCTATGAATCCCTATACCTATGGCTCATATGATAATCCTATTCCTGATGTTGTTTACACCATGGTAGTGCAGAAGTATCACGGTTGGATAGGCGGCATTTCAAGCATTGCTGTGCTTGCAGTAGGACTAGCACTGTTTGCAGTTCTCCGCGGATATATCAAATGGAGAATAACTGTGGCTTACTTGGTAAGTACCATATTGTTTTCTGTCGTTGCAGGCTACATTTACGGTGGAGACATCATAATTAGACTAATGTTCCATTTATTCACGGGCAGTTCGATTTTCTTGGCATTCTTCATGGCAACGGACCCTGCAACTACCCCGCTGACCCGTTTAGGGCAACTCATATTCGGTGTAGGCTTAGCCATGTTGACAATGATTATTCAGATGTACACGGGATTCTTAGGAGGATCTGTTCTTGCGTTGGTGATCATGAATCTAGCAACTCCTATGCTGGATAAAGTCGGAGTTCCGAAACCCAGCGAAACTAGGATCAAAGTAAAGCTTCCGAAGGCCAAAAAGTTTGCTAGTGTCAGGTCTACTGCCTGTGTTCGATGTGGAGAATGTCTCGTGGCATGCTGCAGGAATCTCTCACCCATATTAATCAAGGAAGCCGTCGACAAGGGAGATTGGACAAGAGTTGAGAAGCTGGGTACGGCATACTGTGACAACTGTGGTTACTGCTCTTTAGTTTGTCCTGCGAGAATCGATCTGAAAACTATAATCGTTTCTGCTAGAGATAAGATAAAAAAAACATAGCAACATCCGCCGAGAATAAGGTACACTAAAACGCGCTTTATTGCGCACACTTTTATTTTTTTTTGACTAAGAATAGCTGAGGTTAGGCAAAAAATAGCTAATTTTTGGGAGAAATCTTCGTGCCTTTGTAAGGTTGCTTACTTGACATATGTGCGTGCAAACAAGGTGAAAAGCTTATTAATCAATAGCATGTAAATAACAGAAAGAGGTAAAAAAGTTTGTCGACAACAGATAAACTATATGGTTTGATCTTTAGCGAAATTTCACTCGGTGTCGTTATACCAATCCTTATCGGCTTGTTGATACTCGCTTTCCCAACAGTGATCTATGACCTTCTAGAATCGGTAAAGATATCTTTCCCAGAATATATCTGGGGAGGAACAGAAGTACCACTACAGCATATATTAACCATCGGTACTGCTGAGGGCATTATGACCTGTGCTGTTCCAATAATGATTGGAATAACTTGGAACAGGTGGGCTGGAGGCGCATCAGGATTCCTAATGAGCTTACTCTTTACGCTGAGCATGAACGCATACTACAGCCCATATCCAGGAGCATTTGTTCCAACCTTAGACTGGCTTGCTATGATTGTGAGTGGTATGTTGGCGGGATACATAGCTGGTTCCTTAATGGTACGCTCGCGCATGCGGGGTAATGACAACTTCAAAAGCATGTTGTTTGCATCATTTGTAGCTGCTGCAGTAGCAACAGTACTTACCACCCAAGCATATATCTGGTATGCTCCAATGTTCAGGATGGGCGTGGACTATTGGAGTGACGTGGGTCTTGCATGGTTTACTTATATTGCAATTTATGGCGTTTGGTCTCTCTTTGCTGCAATTGGCGCTAAGATCTCTACTTGGTTCACGTAAATAGAACAAAACCAATACAACCTCCATCACCTCTTTTTTCCATCTTCTGGAAAATGAGAGTGTTTTGCTAGGTTGAGTTTTCCCCTTTTTTCTTTGTTTTTTTACAGTTACAGATAGAAAAACCACAATGCTTCTGCTTGATTTCATCTCCTGAAAACATATTCTACGTGCGCCTTTCCATCATATGATTTTTTTGCATGCGTGAACGCCTTTTATGCAAAAGATATTAAGCATACGGCTTGCTGTATTTGTGAAAGTAATAACGCTCAGGGAAAAAATATGCCGCCACATGTAACCCTTGTGAATCCGCCCTCCCCTAGTGGAAGCACTGGACATTGGTCCATTGCCCTCTTAGGTTTGGGGTATTTGGCTGCTGTTTTAGAGAAAAATCGGTATGAAGTTGATGTAATCGATTGCCAAGCCCTAAACATATCATTTGAGGAAGTAAAAAACGAACTTCACAAACGTCAACCCGACGTGGTTGGATTAACCTCTACAACCCTCACTTACAAATCTGCTCTTCGCATCATAAGAACTGCTAAAGAAGTCTGCCCACACTGCTTAACCGTTATCGGAGGCTCTCACGTTACGTTCTGGGATGATAAGGCCTTGCAGGAGTGTCCACAACTGGATATTGTTGTGAGGAAGGAGGGTGAAATCACGCTTCTGGAGTTGGTGCAAAGGCTAGAAGTAGGCAAGAGTTTCGGTGATGTTTTAGGTATAACCTACAGGAAGGGGGAAGAAATTATGCGGACCCCAGACAGGCCCTACATAGAAGACCTTGACAGCTTGCCTTTTCCTGCTCGTCATCTCTGGCCTCTTGGTCAGATTCGAAAAATTGAAGACATATTCTATTTAACGACGAGCCGAGGCTGTATATTTTGGTGCGAGTTCTGCGCGGCGGTCAGGATGTTCGGTCGAAGATTTCGGATGAGAAGCACCAAAAACGTGGTGGACGAGCTTGAATATCTTCACAACACCTACGGTGCAACCAATTTTACATTCTGTGACGATGCATTCACTGTCGATCAGGCCAGAACCGAAGAATTATGTGAGGAAATCAAGAGGCGAAAACTGAAGATAAAATGGAACTGCGGAACCCGTATAGATATGCTTACAAAAGAGTTGCTCATCAAAATGAAGGATGCAGGCTGCATCTCCGTATGGTCCGGAGTTGAGTCAGGCGCACAACAGATCTTGGATGCCATGAAGAAAGGAATCCATGTTGAACAAACGATAAGAGTCTTTGGTTGGTTAAGAGAGCTTGGGCTAAAGACAGCCCCGAACGTGATCCTTGGCTTCCCTGGTGAGACCAAGAAAACCGCTTGGAAGACCATAAAGTTCGTGGAAAAAATAAGTCCTGACTATGTGGGTTTCTATAATATAGCTACGCCCTTCCCTGGAACGCCCATGTACGATGAGGTCAAAGAAAAGGGTTGGCTAAGGGTAACTGACTTCGACAAGTATGATACAGCGACTCCCGTCTTTGAAACGCCGATGTTAAGAATGGAAGAGCTTAAGGAAATTCGCGAGCAGGCTTTCCATCATTTCTATCTTCGTCCTACCTATATTCTTCGCATGTTCGCCAAGGGAGGCATGCACGGTCTTTCAGCAACACAAACGGCTTTGGAGCATCTCTTTAAATCCATCAAACTTAAACTTCATCGTCTATGATCTGCAAAGATAGTTTTTCTTACCCGAGAAGGGTTGATGAATAAAAATGTGCGTTCGCATCCTTTTCCTATTTGAACCTTAATTAGAAGCTTCATATGTCTTAATTTATATGGAAGATGTGAAATCGAAAAATTTGAGGGATAAAAGCCAATTTGTTTTTGGGTAAAGATCTTCAAGAAAGGATTCGTGAAGCAAACGTTGCTGTTCATCGGTTTGAGGCAAAATATTACGAGTTGATTCATCCAGAAGTATATAACAGGTATGAGCAGAAGAGAATAAACTCTGCATTGAAGATGGTGGACCAGCTCGTAGCGGATAATCGTGTGCGTGCAAAAAAGGCTCTTGATTTTGGGGCGGGTACCGGAAATTTAACTGGTAAGCTTCTGCAGATGGGTTACGAAGTTACTGCGATAGATATCTCTGCGGAAATGTGTAAGATTTTGGAAAAGAAGTATAAAACTTATTTAGAAGCTAAAAAATTGATTGTTGTTAACTCGGCGATAGAAGATGTGCGTTTTGATAGAGATGAATTTGATTTAATCGCTTGTTATTCTGTGCTGCATCATCTACCGGATTATGTGGATGCTATCCAAAGACTTTCTGGTTTTTTGAAAAAAGGGGGCGTGATGTATCTGGATCATGAAATATCTCCATTTTATTGGAAGAGTGAATCAAGCAATGTAGCGCATCTGGTTAAAGGTGTTTATTTTCATTCTAATCCGTTGCTTAACAGTCTGTATTTTCAGATTGTGGGGGTAAATGTTCCTTCTCTTGATTATGGTTTATCTGATTATTGGCACAGGAAAGAGCATCATTTAGATCATGAGAGAATAAGATGTATCTTTGAGAAAGAGAACTTTGATTTTTTCAAACGAACAGACTATTACCTCAAATTTAGAACATGGATTTTAAATCCAATTTTTTATGCTTACAAGTATAGTTGCAAACCTGAAATGAGTTTTTGGGTGGCTAAAAAGTGATGCAGACGTTTTTATGCGAATATTTCTCGTGCTGATAAAACGCAAATAACTATTATGCCTGCTTATGTAGCAAAATATTTAAACACTTAGTTACACACATAGCAGTGTTTACAACAAAAAAATTTGGAGAATGAAAAAATGAACAATGATAAAAGTAAATCAAAACTATCTACAATCGCTTTAATTCTATTGTTAACATTATCTGCTACACTTGTTGCTTTACCAACTATTAGCGCACAGGATACTTACATCCGCATTAGGGGTCCAACCAAGGGCGTTATTAACGAAACTGCAGATATCCAATTCGAAGTTAGAGGTCCGGATGGAAGAATAGGATATGCGTGGGAAGACGTAATGTTAGGCGTCAAATCTCCCGGCAGCGCAGACTTCATCTGGGAAGGCCCGTATACTATCGAGAGCGATGGTCGATCTTTCACGCACACTGGAGACCGTTATTTTAAGTACGCGGTCACCGAGATAGGCACTTACGAGTTTATGTGGACAGTACCTGCACAGGGTCCATTGACAATTGAGCTGAGCAGCGATATTTTGGAAGTAGAGGTGGTAACGGAAATTCTTGTTCCGACCTATCCCTTCATTGGTGCTATGCCTAATCCAGTAGGTGTCAACCAAGCAGTGTTGATCCATGTCGGGATTACAGAGCAGCTGTCAAGAGTAGACTATGGCTGGGAGGGCTTAACTGTGACGATCACCAAACCCGACGACACTACTGAAATGCTGACGGACATCAGGACTGATGCGACGGGCGGAACAGGTAAAGTATACACGCCTACCATGGTCGGTAAATACTATTTGCAGACGAGCTTCCCTGAACAGATTTGTGAGGGTTCCCTGTCTCCTGGCACGAGGATAGCTAGCACTAGCGAAGTACTTGAACTTGTAGTACAGGCTGATAACATAGAGTATTATCCGGGCAATTCGCTTCCAAGCGAATACTGGACTCGTCCAATAGATGCGCAACTCCGAGAATGGTACACGATTGCAGGAAACTGGCCTAGTACTCCAGCTAATAGCTTAGCTCCTTACAACGACGAGGCGCCAGACGCTCCTCATATACTGTGGACAAAGACGATAAATAGTGGAGGCCTCGCCGGAGGATCGACTGGGGACCACGCCGCTACATGTGGAGATGCATACGAAGGCCAATTCGGAACTCGAATAATCCTTAACGGATTACTTTACTACACAGTTAGTGGTACGCGCGGAATTCTACCTGTGGTAACACATTGTGTAGACCTACATACTGGTGAAGAGCTATGGTCTAAAGTTTTCATGGACAACCGTACGATAAGCCGCGGTCAAAACTTCTATTGGGACTCATTCAACATGCACGGCGTTTTTTCATACTTGTATGTAACGATTGGCAACGATTGGTATGCCTTTGACGCCTTCACTGGAGACTGGAGATTCACCATGGAAAACGTGCCTTCAGGCACCACCATAATCGGTCCAAACAATGAAATCATGAAGCTACAGGTAAACACGGGCGCGGGTACGATGTCTCTATGGTCAATGGATGGTTGGGTCCATAAAATAGTTGGGTCTAATGCAGGCAGCTGGGGAAACACCGTCACAGGCAAAACACTTGACGCGGACGAATTGACTGATTCTTGGCTTTGGACTGTGCCGATACCCACGGGCTTGGCGGGAAGCATCACAATAGCTGAGTATGGTGACAAAGCAGTCAGTATGAGCGTATCCCAAACGGCAGTTCATGTCTGGGCCTTAAGCTTGGAATCAGGGAAAGAAGGAACACTGCTATATGATGAAACTTGGACAGCACCTGCTGAATGGAAGGACGGCAACCTTGCCGTAAGCACAGGGGCTGCGAGTTTAATAGATGGCGTTGGGACAGTGCGTATAAAAGAGACTCGTGAGATTTATTGCTTCAGCTTCGAAACAGGGAAGTATCTATGGGGTCCATCTGAACAGCGACCGTATTTGGATGTGTATATGGGCGGGTTTTCTGGCGAAAGGCACAAGATTGGTTATGGCAAAGTCTTCTCAGGGACCATGGGCGGTGTATTGTACTGCAACGATGCCCAGACAGGAAAACTCCTATGGACCTACGAAATGGATGACCCCTACCAGGAAATATTGTGGAGCAATAATTGGCCTATCGAGTTTGGGTTCCTTACTGACGGAAAAGTCTACATTTGGCACACTGAGCACTCGGTTGTCGATCCTAAACCACGTGGTGCACCATTCGTTGCCCTCAACGTAGAAGACGGATCGGTAGTATTCAGTGTATCTGGTCTCTCTCGTTCAACCGTCTGGGGAGGAGATCCACTTATCGGAGACAGCATAATAGTGACGCAAAACACATACGACCAGCGGCTAGTCACCTTCGGTAAAGGACCAAGCACAACTACTGTTACAACACCAGACAATAGTGTACCCCTTGGAACAGAAGTACTGATCAAAGGCACGGTGATGGATGTGTCTCCGGGCACAGAAGACCCCAATCTGCAAATGCGATTCCCGGGTGGAGTTCCCGCAATGTCTGATGGAAGCATGGGCGAGTGGATGAAATACGTGTATAATCAGTTTGAGCGTCCAACAGACGCAACTGGTGTTACAGTGAAGCTAGAGGCTGTTGACCCTAATAACGAGTACCAGGATCTCGGCACAACCACAAGCGACGCGTACGGCAACTACGCCTTAGCATTTGAACCTGACGTTGAAGGCACATACATGATCATCGCCACGTTCACCGGCTCTGGCTCATACTATGGTTCCATAGCAACCTCTTACCTGACAGTTGATAATACAGTAGCAGCAGAAGAAACCGATTTGACTCCTCTAGAGAACTCTGTTAGCGACGTTGAAGCTAGCGTATCCAACATGACGACATACCTTCTGGCAATACTAGCTGTTGTGATAATAGCACTATTAATCGCCGTTTATTCATTGCTGAAATCTCAAAAATAAAAGCGCTAAAAATCAACCAAAACAACCCCCTTTTCTTTTTTTCTTTCAAACATAATGCGATAACGTTAACGAAAGTTAAGAAGAAACATTATGTAGCCTGTTGGTAAGGGATGATGACCCGCAGAACTTGCACCTATTCAAGTACATGAGTTTTCCTCATGCTTTTTCTCGGTAAGTTTATTTTTCCCGTTTCCACTACTAACCTAGTAACGGTACATAAAACGGCACTCTGGAAAGATTTCGATGAATCTGTTAACAAACGAAAAACTCTGGAACTCCGTCCTAAAGACGCCACCCGTAAAATGGATGCTGAAAACCACTCTAAAAAAATGCCCAAAATGTAAGAGGACTCCCCTTGAAACCGCGCTAGACAACTACGCTGGCAAGAACCAGTTAAAATGCTCCTCCTGTGGACTTTACGCTGGAGTCATAGGATTCTGGATCGATTTCATACAAAAAGCGTTAGCCGTTGAAAAGAGTCGTGTTTCCAAACTTTTTGCAGACTCCTACGTTAGACGAGCCATAAACAGCATAGTATCCGGCTTTGCTGAGTTTGGTTTCACTCGTCCCATACAGGTTCATGCTCCCTTCCTTGTGGTATGGAACTTCACATACAAATGTAACCTCAACTGTAAGCACTGTTACTTGGACGCCGGAAACAGCTCCAAGATAGAACTCTCCACCGAGGAAGCCATGAAGGTCGTGGATCAAATAGCAGATTTCGGCGTAACCTCCCTAGCCTTTTCAGGGGGTGAACCCTTGATGAGAAAAGACTTCTTTGAAGTTGCACGTCACGCGGTTGACGCAGGACTATATGTCTCCTTAGCCACAAACGGAACCCTGCTTAACGAAGAGAACGTGAAAAAACTCAAGGAAATTGGACTCCATTACGTGGAAGTAAGCGTTGACGGAGCTAACGCCCAGACACATGATTTCTTCAGGGGAAAAAGCGGCGCCTTTGACCAGACGATACAGGGACTAAAGAATTGCCTGAAAAAAGACATCTGCACCTGTATAGCAGTAACCGGCACCAAAAACAATCTAACAGAAATCCCCGCAGTGCTTGAAATGGCTGAAAACATGGGAATTGACAGATTCACATTATTCAATTTTGTACCAGTAGGCAGAGGCAAAGACATAATTGCAGCTGACCCTTCCCCCCAAGAACGAGAGGAGCTTCTACGTTATCTAAATAAGCAGTTGTCGGAGGACCATAAAATCGCCATACTGAGTACAACTCCTCAACTCGCTCGAGTGGCTTTGCAGGCTCACTCTCCAACACAAGATGACATCATAATGCCCCTTGCACACATGGAAGCCACCAAAATAAGCAAAAGAGCCAAGGCTCTCGCCGACTTTATCGGAGGATGTGGAGCTGGACGATTATATTGTGCCATCTCTCCAGAAGGGAACGTTCAACCCTGTGTCTTCCTTCCGCTAGTAGTTGGAAATCTAAAAACGGAACGCATAGAAGATATCTGGTTCAACTCTCCAGTTTTTAAGGATCTAAGAGACAGAGGAAACCTGAAAGGGCGCTGCGGCAAATGTGAGTACAAGTTTGTTTGCGGAGGATGCAGAGCAAGAGCCTTCACGTACCATAACGACTATCTTATGTCTGACCCAGGCTGCATCAGACAACTCTCAGAGGGCGACTGACAAATGAAAAAGGTGAAGATAGGAGTCTTCAGAACCGATAACGGTTTGGAGTCCGCCTTAAGAGAGGCGTTAAAAGCTGCGGATTGGGATAAGCATGTTCGAGGCAAGGTTTTCATTAAACCGAATCTGTGCTCCAAAAGTTACATTCCGGGGGCTGTCACAAATCCTCAGGTTCTCTTTCATCTGGTAAGTCTTCTTCGGGACAGGGCTGAAGAGGTTATTGTTGGCGAATCCAACGGCTACAACTACTGCTGCGACGATGCTCTGAAAATGACTGGTGTAAAGGAGTTAGTTAAAAAGGCTGGCGGAAAGACCATTAACCTCTCCGAAGACGAAATCGTGAAGGTTCAGAATCCCAAAACCTTTTGCTTGAGAAATTTTCCGTTGCCCAAAACTCTTGTCGAAGCCGATTCTATTGTTGACGTTCCAGTGATGAAGACCCACGAGTTCACAAACTATAGCGGCGCCATAAAGAATCTGTTTGGATGCATACCTGATGACCGGCGCATTTTTCTTCATCCCAAGTTCGACATGGTTCTGCACGACTTGATTGTTCTGCTGGAACCGAAGTTTGTTGTTATGGATGCTACAGTTGCTATGGAAGGAAATGGACCTAACAGGGGAATCGCCATACCCATGAATCTTGTACTAGCTGGTAGTGACGTTGTTGCCATGGACAAGTTATGCTGCGAAATCATGGGCATAAACTGGGCTGACATAAGTTACCTAAAGTTCATTGACCAGCATTATAGACGGGAAGAAACAGAGACTCAAATCATCGGCGAAGACATTGAGGATGTGAAGCGCCCATTCCTGCTTCCGTACTTGGACTTGGCTGTTAGGGCTCAACGTTGGGTCTACAAAAACTATTTTCTCACCCGTCTCTGCTTCGGCACACCCTTCTTGAACATGCTACAGGGCTGCCTGAATGCCTACAGAAAAGTCGATGAGGAAATCAAAGGCAAAGAGTGGATAGATAAACACTGGGACAACTCGTTGCCCCGTTAAGCGGTCTCCAAAAGTTTGTGATACAAATCGATTACTTGACCCGTAATCAGGCGCCAAGAAAACTTCTCTTCTATTAAACTTCTCCCACGCCTACCTAATTCTTTAGCGAGCTTTGGGTCCTGCAGCAGAGTCAGTATTCTCTGGGTCAGTTGTGTTGAGTCCCCGGGGTCTATCAGAAACCCGTTTTCGTTATCTGCTAAGAACTCGGGTATTCCCCCCACCTTGGTGGAAATAACTGGAAGAGCAGTGGCTTGGGCTTCCAGTATCGCGAAGGGAAAGTTTTCGTAGATGGCGGGCAGCACAAATATGTCAGAGGCAGCGTATAGGTCAGGAAGTTTTTCGTCCGGAACGTACCCCAGAAACGTCACATGATCTTCTATCTCCAGTTTTTTTGCCAAGTTTCGGAGGCTTTCTTCCTTCTTCTTGAATCCTGTCCCTGATATGGCAAATTTTACGTCACTAAACTCTTGGAGAACCGGTGGAATCGAACGCAACAGGATTTCTAAGCCTTTTCTGTGATAGAGGCGCCCCACGAAGAGAACTATTTTCTTTTTCTCTTCTAACCCGAATTCTCGCCGCAGCTTAGCCCTGTCTGGTCTTGGCTTGAATTTGTTTATGTCTACCCCGTTGTAGATTACGTGAATCTTTTTCTCTTCGATGCCATATAGCTCAGTTAATTCATCAACGGTGTACTTGCTCACCGCGATCAGGGCGTCTGAGCGCTTCATCAGTTTCTTTTCATAGGACCTAAGCACACGATTGAACCGGAGCATCATCTTCTCGTTGGGATTCAAACTCTTGGGGTTAGACTGTCTCGTCACTATGGCTTCTCCTTTCCAAGTTGAGTGAACTGCACAAACCAGCGCCTTAGCTGAATCTTTTGGGATGGCAAAATTTGGAACCAAGGGAAGGTTCGCGTGTATGACATCGAAACCGATCTGTTTGTTCAGTTCTTCTATCTTCTTGGAGGCTGAGCGGGCGAATCGCCAATATCTGGTGAGGGCATTTCCTACGCCCTTTATGTAATGGACGCTGATGCCGTCAACAGTGTCTTCTGAATCTTCGCTGTGTCTAGCTACCACGTGAACGTTGTGTCCCAGTTTTTGGAGGCTATGTGACAGGTAATAGACGTAGGCTCCTGTTCCGCCTGAAATCGGGAAGTACTCTGGAGTTACGAAGCAGACGTTCAAGACTTCTTTTCCTCTCCTCCCGTTAAGGCGGTGTGGATTAAAGAGGTTGCTCCCCCTAGGGTCCACGCAACCGCTCTGGTGAAATAGATCACTATGAGGTACATGGCTGAGGGGTCGTGGAAAATGATGGAGATTCTTGCAGCTGAGAAGATGTAATGCAGTGTTGTTATGAGAACAAGGGCTAGAAAAATCAATGATGGAATCAAATGGAAGTTCGTGACTATGCTAATGAGAAGTAAGATGGCTGCAACACCATATAGTATGGGCTGTATGTTCATCCACCAGTCCGTTATCTTGTCGCCCTTAGCCAGCCGCGGATGCTTAAAATATAACTTCCAAGTGTTCTGACCGTATTTATACTGCTGTTTGAAAAATGTTCGCAGCGTGGGGCGATGAAAATGGTAACATATTGCTTCGGAGTTAAAGGCTATCCTGTATCCTGCATTGGCAATTCTTGCTCCTATGTCCGTGTCGTATTGGGTGGGAAGAGCCTCGTCGAAGCCGCCGATCTCCATGGTCACCTTCTTCTTCAGCAGCAGATTCATCGTTGCCACTCTTTCAACCGTGTTGGGAAGTCGCCGATACCTAGAACTCAGCTCGTAGCCTATGGTTCTTGGAACCAGTTTGTCCTTGTTCCATGTTTCCACGGTTCCGCTTGCTCCCGCAGCCTTTGGGTCGTCTAAGTGTTTAACAAGCTTTCTGAGCCAGCTTTTTTCAACTTTAGCGTCAGAATCAATTAACCCAATTATCCCGTTCTCTATATTTTTCAAAACGAGGTTGTAAGCTGCTGGAGGGTTAAGCTGGCTGGAAATCAGTTTAACTGGATACGCTTTGGCACGTTCAGTTGTTGCGTCCGTTGAGCCTCCGTCGATCACGATCACTTCAAGTAACTGTTTGGGGTAGTCCAGTTCCAGAATAGAGCGGAGACATTCATCTATTGTTGATTCACTGTTAAAGGTGGGTACTATTATGCTGACCCCTGGAAGCGAATCCTCTTGTCTGGCTGCTTTGCTTTTCAATCGGTTGCCCCTTGAAAGCTCTTTTGTAATCAACTCTGAATATTAACGTAATCAGCTATGATAAATAAGATGCTATTATGGCGTAAAGTATTCTCGTTCCATCTCTTATGGGATCAAGTTTGGACTTTCCTACAGTTCTCTGATCAAAACTTATTGGAGTTTCCGCGACTCTTGCGTCCATCCTCAACGCCTTAACAAGCATCTCGGATTCCACCTCGTAACCGTGGGAACTCAGTTTCATCTTCTTTATCAGAGACGATCTGATTGCTCTGAAGCCAGATTGGGAATCGGAGATTTTTGCGCCAGTGAGATACCAAATTAAACCATTGAACATCCTGTTGCCTGTTCTGTTTATTTTTGGAATTTTGGTTTTGTTGGCTTCCGAATTGAAGAATCTTGATCCTACCACGAAATCGGCTTTGTTTTCCCTGATGTATCGCAGAACCAACGGAATCTCTTCTGGCTGATGGGAACCATCTGCATCTAAGGTAACCACCAATTCGCCTTTAGCCTGCCTGAAGCCGGATCTGAGGGCAAAACCTTTCCCCTGATGTGGATCCCTTAAAACATGGGCTTTTAGTTCCTGCGCTATGTCTGCTGACCTGTCATCTGAACCGTCATCGACAACCAGAATTTCGTATGAAACTCCTAGTTGTTCCAGTGTTTTCTTTGTTCGAGTAACTATGTTGCCTATAGTTGCTTCTTCATTGAACACTGGAATGACGACAGAGACGAAAAATTCTTCTCGTTCCCTATCTTCCTTACCCTTTGCCATCCTGTTTCAGAGATGATTACTTCATGAATTAAATAGTTTGCCAATTTTCGAATACGTGATTGATGGTTTAACTTTTATATTAAATGGCGTTGATGTAGTTCTGCAATATTGTTTACGCCTATCAGAATGATCCTTGATGGAGAGAATGACCCAAAGTGAAGCAAACTTTACTGGAAATCGAGCAGAACATCGAGTCGAGAAAAGAAACGGATAGGCTCATGTGGTTCTCCATGTGGGCTGTTCTATCTGTAGCGAGTTTCGGAATAGCATGGTTTCCAATGATCTACTATATGATCAAAAGAAGAAACGCTCACTTCTCACGACAAGAAAAACTGGAGACCCTAATCTTAAGCAAGCTGAAAAAAACACAAAGTCCAGAAAAGCCGCCGTTAGACTCTTCGAAAACAAAGAATCAGGGATCATCCAGAAACGCGAAGGCATGGACTCTTTCAACCCTTCTAATCTTTCCTGCCTTTTACATTTTTTATTTTCTAAAAAGCGACCTCCGGAAACACGAAGAGCATGAGCATGATTTTCTAGTTGAAGTAATCGCGTTGGCAAAAGATTCGGATGTGCCTCTGAACATTCACGGTTTTACTGCTACACCGAGTTTCCCATTGGACAAGTATCTGGTTCTTAACATCGTGACGTTTGGTTTAGCAGCCGCATATTGGCTATACAGAATCTTCAATGACTACAACAGTCACTTCAAGATGCAATGGAAAAATGAGGACGAACTGCTCAGTTTCCTCAAGGCAATCGACAAAAAATCCAGTTAACGCTCCCGTTTTTGCTGTTAATTTTTATACCCGTCTGAACAATACGAACTTCTGAAAGCCCCTAAAAGGAAGTCATGATATGGTAGATGTTTCTAAACTCGTTAAGGAATCCCTCAGAAATCTGAGTCCCTACTTTCACGGCGGAAACGTTTGGGAAGTTTCAGAGAAATATAAAATTCCCGTAGATCAGCTTATCGATTTCAGCATTTCCACCAACCCCTTAGGCGTACCCAAAACAGCCCTAGAAAGTATCCGTCAACACCTCAACTTGATACACCATTACCCCGACCCCGATCCTGAATGGCTTCTGGAGGCTCTGGCAAAATCCGCTGGTGTAAATCCGAACAACGTGGTGGTGGGCAACGGCTCTACCGAATTAATCTATTTGTTCAATGAGGTTTTCCTTGAGAACGGATACGAGGCTGTTATTCCAGTTCCCACCTTTAGCGAATACAAGGCAGCCATAGAAAGATTCGGCGGCAACATGGTATTCATAAACTGCGATTCAGCAAAGAATTTTAAGCTAAACCTTGAAGAACTGGAAAAAGCTATCTCAAAGAAAACTAGAATAATTTTCCTCTGCAATCCGAACAGTCCAACCGGATGGCTTTATGAAAAAGATGACATCCTGCGAATCATTAAACTCGCCGCAGAAAATAATGTTCTTGTGTTTATTGACGAGGATTACATTGACTTTGTTGGCGACGGCAAACGGTATTCTATGGCTGAGTATGTTAACGAGTACAACAACCTGTTTGTTCTCAGGTCATTAACAAAATTTTTTGGTTTGGCAGGTGTCAGAATCGGTTTCGGCATAGGCTCTCCTGATCTTGTGAAGATTCTGAAGAGGGTAATT